>Ga0137374_10000529_pt1 | contig 39055 bp, 43 predicted proteins | sample SagtaG_20_FD_104811 | JGI IMG/M metagenome (GOLD analysis project Ga0137374, IMG submission 104811) | Vadose zone soil microbial communities from Sagehorn Ranch, Mendocino, California, USA - Sage1_R_100_16 metaG | ecosystem: Environmental > Terrestrial > Soil > Vadose zone | place: USA... | reverse complement strand
GGCTCGGGAGCGTGTCTACCTCAGCGTCCCCCACGGCACCATCGAATGGGCGCGGCGCGAATCGAACTGATGGGCGGTGACGGGATCGAACCGCCGACCTCCTGGGTGTAAACCAGGCGCTCTCCCAGCTGAGCTAACCGCCCATGCCCCCAGCGGGATTCGAACCCGCGCTACGGCCTTGAAAGGGCCGTGACCTGGGCCGCTAGTCGATGGGGGCCCGGCCCCCGAAGGATACCGGCCTGCCCGCCGCTACCCTTCCTCGGAGGGCCGGTAGCTCAGTTGGTAGAGCAGGGGACTTTTAATCCCAAGGTCGCAGGTTCGAATCCTGCCCGGCCCATCACGAAAGCCCAGCTAAGAGGATGTCTCTGGCTGTGGCCCTGGAAGACGATCAGTGCCATGTGCGTACCGTGGTAGTACGAAAGCAAGGCGAGAGGCGTCGGCTCACACGCCGAAGACGCCCTCCATGAGGGCCGCCTCGCGCTTGCGCTCGGCGCGTTCCCAGTGGCCGTAGATGTCGGTGGTGACCTTGAGGCTCGAGTGGCCGAGGTGGCGGGAGAGCCAGGTGATCTGCCGTCCGGATTCGAGTGCGCGCTTGGCGAACGTGTGCCGGAAGGAGTGGAAGGTGCGCTTTTCGCCGGTCGGGCCGGTGCGGAGGATGCCGGCGCGGGCCATGGCCGGGTAGAGCTCGCGGCGAAGGATCGTCGTGGGGACAAGGTAGCCGGAGCGCGTGTCGCCGGGAAGGACGAGCGTCGCGTCGCCGGGCCGTCCCAGCTCCCCCCACCAGCCTCCGAGGTGGGACACGACGTCGGCGGTGAGGTCGACATCGCGGCGCTCGTGGTTCTTGGGCAGGCTGAGGTAGCCGTCCGTGATCGTTCTCCGTACGTGGACGATCCCCTCGCCGAGGTCGACGTCTCCCCAGGTGAGGGCGAGGAGCTCGCCCTGGCGCATGCCCGTCTTGAGCGCAAGCTGGAAGAGGGTCGTGAAGAGTCCGGTAGAGACCTCGGCGAAGAGGCGGGGGAGCTCCTCGTTCTCGAAGTAGGCGGCCTCCTTGCGCTCCGCCCGAGGCCGCTCCGCCTTGGGAAGTTGCCGGACCGGGTTGCGGGCGGCGTAGCCGTGCGCGACGGCCGCGCCGAGGCAGGCTCCGAGGACGCGCAGGTGCTTCGCCCGTGTCGAGGGGGAGACGCCCTGCTCGCGCAGGAAGACATTCAGGCGAGCGACGTCCTCGGGACGCAGCCTGCGCACCACCCTCTCCCCGAAGAGCTCGACCGCGTACGCGACGGTCGAGCGGTAGCTGGCCACCGTCGTCTCCTTGCGCTCGAGCGAGGCCAGCCAGCGCTCCCCCCATTCAGCGAAGCGGATCGTCGCCTGTGGAACGAACTCGCCCTCGTCGAGGCGCGCCTGAATCTTCGTCAGGGCCCGTTCCGCCTGGCGGCGGTTCTTGCCGACCCGCTCGCGGTGCACCTTCCGGCCCTCGCGGACGACGACGTAGTAGGTAGGCCCGCCCCGGCAGCTACAGCCTTCGCCCGCCCGCTCGAAGGGCGTCCACGGCTTCCCGAGAGCACACGTTCGGCTGTGTCTGGCCTGCAGGCTCGCCATCAGGCTGGCTTGGGCCGCACGACTCTACCGCCCCGGACGGTCTCGATCACCTCGAGGGGAGCGCCCTGCTCCCAGGCCTCGAGCTCGTCCTCGCGGAAGAGGCAGCGGCGCCCGCCGGGGAGGCGGCGGTGGGGGATGGCGCAGGTGCGGGTGAGCTCGTGGATCGTGCGGCAGGAGCAGCGCAGCCTGGCCGCGACGTCCTCGACGAGGAGGTAGGGACTGAGCGCCGGCGCCAGTGCCTGAGCCATCAGGAGGTGGAGAAGCATATATGCGTCATATGACGGCATCAACTCCAAGCGTTAGACTCCCGTCGATGCGAAGCGGGGCGCTCCTCCAGGAGGCGAGGCTGCGGGCGGGGCTGACCCAGTACGAGCTGGCCGCGCGCACAGGCCGCGACCGGGCGGTGATCGCCCGCTGGGAGCAGGAGGTCGTCTCTCCCTCCTTGGAGACGCTCGTCGAGCTCCTGCGCGCCTGCGGCTTCGACCTCGAGCCGGTGCTCGTTCCCTACGAGACGGAGCGGAACGAGCGCCTGAGCGCCAACCTGCGCCTATCGCCCGAGCGCCGCCTCGAGCAGCTCGTGAAGGCGGTCGAGGCCGACATCGCGAGAGGACGTCAACAGCGTGGCTGAGCCCGAGCGCTTCGACCCGCTGGCGATCGTGGCCGCCTTCGAGCGCCAGGGGGCGAGCTACGTGCTCGTGGGCGCGCTCGCGCGCATCCTCCAGGGAGCGGACGAGCTCACGCGCGGGGTCGACCTCACCCCCTCGCTCAGGGAGAAGAACCTGGAGCGCGTGGAGGCCGCCCTCGAGCACCTAGAGGCGGAGGGCGCCGATCGCAAGAAGAGCACCCTGGCGGAACGGATCGAGCGGGGCGAGGAGGTGATCGCCTACCGGACGCGGGCAGGCGAGCTCAAGCTCGTGCCCACGCCGGCGGGGACGGAGGGCTACGACGACCTCCGCCGCCGCGCCCGCCGCGAGTACCTGGGCAAGGGCGTGCGCGCCCAGGTCGCCTCCATCAACGACCTCGCTCGCATGCTCGCCGCCCGCGAGCGGGAGGAAGACCTCCAGCGTCTGCTCGCGATGCGTCGCCTGCACGAGCTCGAGCGCACGCTCGGGCGCTCGCTCGACCTCGGGCTGTAGGACGCTCCCTTACAGGCCAAGGTCGAGGCTGAGCTGGCGCTTGCGCCCCTGCTCCGGGCCTGCGATCTCCGGCCGGCGCGTGCGGGCGGGCGCCTGCTCGGCGAGCGCGAGGCGCTCGAGAAGCTGCGTCCGCTCCCGTCCGAGCTCGGCGAGCTTCTCCTCCGCGAGCCTGAGCGCGCTCCACTGGAGGGCGATCTCGCCGCGAATTGCACCTCCCCGCCCGCCATGGGCGCGCCAGCCGAGCGCGGCGAGGCTCTCCTCCGCCGCGGCCAGGCGCCGCTCGGCGCGGGCTTGCAACATCTTCGTCTCCCGCTGGCGCTTCTCGAGGAAGCGCAGGCGCGAGCGCTCCCGCTCCTCCTGTGGGCGGCGCGCGACGACGGGACGGCTGTCGCGCCGAGGTCCGGCAGGAGGCGGGCGCTGCTCGCTCGCCAGGCGCTCTGCCCCCGATTCCTCGAGCGCCTGCGCCAGCCGCGTGACGGGATCGCGCTCGTCCAGCTCGTGGAAGTGGCTCTCCGGCTCGACGATGTCGGCGCTGACGTAGAGGCGCGTGGCCGCGCGGGCGCGGGAGAGGGCGACGTAGCCCCACTCCTGCAGGCGTCCTCTGTCTGAGCCGAGGACGAAGGCGCGCTCGACCGTGAGCCCCTGGCCGGCGTGCCCAGTGAGGGCGTAGGCATGCTCCACGTGCCCTGCCTCCAGGTAGCGGCGCGGGAGGTCCACCTCCTCGCTGCGATCGCTGGCGACGGCGAGCGTTCGCTCCTTCCGGTCGATGTCTGCGACCCTCCCGCGGGTGCCGTTGCGGACGCCGAGCGCATCCGCGTTCCGGCGGCAGACGATGCGGTCGCCGACGGCGAACTCCCGCCCGGCGAGCTCGAGCCGCTCCCTCCCCAGCCGTCCCTCCGCGTCCATGAGCGCCCGGGCGGCCCCGTTCAGCGCGACGACATCCGTGCGCCGGAGTGCGATCATGAGGCTCCCCTCGAGGTCGTCCTTGGCCGCCTGCCACCAGTCGGCGAGGAGGCGGGCGCGCGTCTCCAGCGGCCCGTCCGAGACGACGAGCCGCTCCCGCTTCTCGGCGAAGGCGAGGTACTCGCGCCCGACTCCGCCCCGAAGCGCCGCGAGCGCCCGCCGTTCGAGCTCGTCCCGCTGGCGGCGGTTCTCTCTGAGCTGGACGGCACCGTGGCTCTCGACGATGGCGGCAAAGAGCCCGCTCGCGCCGACGGCGGGAAGCTGGCGCGGGTCGCCGACGAGGATCGCCTTCCCCTCCGCCTCCTCGACGAGCGCGAGCAGTGGCGCGAGGATGCGCGTCTCCGCCATCCCCGCCTCGTCGACGACGAGCACCGATCCCTTCTCGAGTCCGCCTGCCTGCCTCGCCGCGCCGAGCAGGCGGTGGAGCGTCGCCGCTGGAATCCCTGTCTCGTCCGCCAGCCGCTCGGCGGCGATGCCGGAGGGGGCGGCGCCGAGCACGGGAATGCCGGCGGCGCGGAAACCCTCGGCGGTGGCGCGGATCGCGGCCGTCTTGCCGGCCCCGGCGGGCCCGATCACGGCGACTACGCGGTCGGCGCCCGCCGTCACCGCGCGCACCATGCGCTCCTGCTCGGTGGAGAGGGAGAGGCGCTCCGCCGACTCGCGCAACAGCGCCTCGACGACGTCGTCCGGGGCGGTCGGGGCGCCGACGCCGTGGCCGCGCTCGACGAGGGCAAGCGCCCGCCGCTCGAGCGCGAGGAGCTCCGCCGTCGAGTAGTAGGCCGCTCTTCCTGGGGCCGGGGCCTCGCCCACGCGCTCGACGCCAGGAAGCTCGAGCAGGCGCCTGGAGAGCGCGCAGATGCGCTCGACGGGGGCTCCCGAGACGTGTGCCTGCGCCCAGGCCATCATCACCTCGGGGTCGGAGAAGGCCGAGCGCTTCCCGGTCAGGCCCTCGGGGCCGAGCAGCTGCTCGGCGATGCGAACGAGCACGCCCGGGCTCGGCTCGCGGTAGGGGGAGCGGTGGAGGAGACCCTCGAGCTCGCGGCGCCCGAGGCCGTGCCCGGCGGCGCGGGCGGTCCACTCTTCCCGCAGCCGGGGGAGGTCGAGCTCGTCCTTGCGCTCGCGCGTGGCCACGGCTGCGACCTGCGCGGCGTAGAAGCCCGACGTCGCCTGCTCGGCGAGGTGCTCGACCACCTGGGCCCGCCGGGTCGAGAAGGCCTCGATCACCGCCCGCCGGATGCTCTTGAGCTCGGCCCAGCCCTTCTCCGGCTCCTCCCACTCGACCCCCAGCCTCGTGGAGAGCTCGAAGCGCAGGTGGGCCTCGTAGAGGTAGCCGGCGGCGAGCCGATACGTCTTCAGGAGCGCCTCCCCGTCGAGCGCCCGCCACTCCCCGTCGCTCGGGCTCTGCGTCATGTTGGCGACGATCACGTGCGTGTGCAGGTGCGGTTCCTGCGCCCGGCTCGTGCGGTGCCGGTAGGCGGCCGCCACGAAGCCCCCACCCCGCTCGCGCAGGAAGCCGTCCTTTCCCCGCCGGGTGACGCAGGCTTCCTCCTCCAGATAGGCAAGGGCCGACTGCCAGGCGGAGCGGTGCGCCTCCGCGATCGCCCTCTGCGTCTCCTCGCCGCCGAGGGCGTGCAGGAGGCTAATGCTCTTGGGCGTCGAGAAGACGAGATCGAAGCCGGCCACCGGGGCGAGCTTCTTCTCCTCGCGCCAGCGCTTGCCCGACTCCGCGTCGATTCGCTCGATCGTGATCGTGCGCGCCTGCACGTGGGCACGCAGCTCGGCGCCCCTCTTCGGGTGCTTGCCGCGCACGAGCGAACCCAGCTCGCCCTCCTCCACCTCTCCCTCGAGCCCGAGGCTGGCCGCCCCTCCACCCGCCCACACACCGGGCGACTCGCCCCTCCCCGCGTAGTAGTCGTCCAGGCCGGCCGCCACGGAGCGCTCGTAGTAGCCCTCCTGCCCCGGCGTTAGCTTGGAGACTGAGAGCACGAGAGAAGCATAAAAGCATCATCGGATGCATCTGCGTCTCGCCTGCTATCGAGGTTAGTAAATCGGGCGGATGGCGGCGCATCAGTCTAGGCCTACGTCGTCGTGGTGGCCTGCTCATGCCGCTCGCGCTCCGCCTCCTGCTCTGCGAAGTGCTGCTTGACCGAGGACAGGACGACGCGGCGCTCCCGCCGCAGCTCAGTCCGTCAAAACAGCGACCTCACGGACCTCTGCAAGGGCGGTGCTCAAAGCCGCGTAGGCGCTTGCCGGATCGGACGCGCCGAAGACGCTGGAGCCGGCGACGTGGAGGTTGGCTCCTGCGCGGGCCGCGTCGCCGATGGTCTCGAGCGAGATGCCCCCGTCGACCTGGAGGGCGACGCGGGGCGGAAGGAGTTCGCGGAGGCGCCGTATCTTGGCTGTGCTGGAAGGGATGAAAGGCTGGCCTCCCCAGCCCGGGTTGACGGTCATGCAGAGACAGAGGTCGAGCAGGTCGGCTACCGGCTCAACCGCCTCCGCTGCCGTCCCCGGATTGATGGCGAGACCCGCGGCGCAGCCGGCCTCTTTGATGCGTGCGAGCGCGTAGTGGAGGTTCGGCGTCGCTTCCGCGTGAACCGTAATCATGTCCGCCCCCGCCTCGGCGAAGGACTCGATGTGGCGCTCCGGACGCTCGACCATCAGATGGCAGTCGAGCAGCCCGCCGCGCTCATGGACGAGGTCCTGGAGCGCGCGGACGACGAGCGGGCCCATCGTGATCGGCGGTACGAAATGCCCGTCCATGACGTCCACCTGCAAGATGCGCGCGCCGGCGTCCATGACGGCGAGCACCTCCTCGCCCAGGCGGAGGAAGTCCGCCGAGAGCAGCGACGGGACGACCTGGGGCGTGAGGAGACTCAGCGAGGCCGGCTGGAGCGCGTCCGGCGCGAGGTGGGAAGAGGGCACAAGCGTATCCCTACGCCGAGATCCGCTCCCTGTGCTCCGCCCGGATGCCCTTGAGGAGCTCCTCGAACGACTCCGCGAACTTCTCGACGCCCTCGCGCTCGAGCGTCTCGGTGACGTCGTCGTAGTCGACGCCTGCCTCCGCGACCTGCTCGAAGACGCGCTCCGCCTTGTCGATGCCCTGTTCGAGCGTTGGGGCCACTCTCCCGTGGTCCTGGAAGGCCCGGATCGTCTCCTCGGGCATCGTGTTCACCGTCTCGGAGCCGATGAGCTCCTCGACGTAGAGGACGTCCGAGTAGGCGGGATTCTTCGTCGAGGTCGAGGCCCAGAGGCAGCGCTGGGGCCTCGCCCCCTTCGAGCTGAGGAATTCCCAGCGCTCGCCCGCGAAGGTCTCCTTGTAGCGCTGGTACGCGAGCTTGGCATTGGCGACGGCGAGCTTCCCCTTGAGGTCGTCGTGGCCGCCGAACTCGTCCAGGCGGCTGTCGGTCTCGGTATCGACACGGGAGACGAAGAAGCTCGCAACCGAGGCCACCGTGCTGGGGTCGCCGCCGGCGGCGACGAGCCGCTCGAGCCCGCGCAGGTACGACTCGGCGACCTCGGCGTAGCGGGCAAGCGAGAAGATGAGCGTGACGTTGATCGATTTTCCTCTGGCGATCATGTCCTCGATCGCCGGGAGGCCCGGCTTCGTGGCCGCGATCTTGACGAGGAGGTTGGGGCGGTCGATCAGCGCGTGCAGACGGGTGGCCTCCTCGACGGAGGACTCGGTGTCGAAGGCGAGGTTCGGGTCGACCTCGATCGACGCGTAGCCGTCCCGACCCGAGCGCTCGTCCCAGACCGCCCGCAGAAGGTCGCAGGCGTCTGCGACGTCCTGGGCAGCGAGACCGATGAAGATCTCTTTCGGCTCGGCCTCCGCTTCGAGTAGCTCTCTCAACTGCTCGCCGTAGACGTCGCCGGCGGAGATCGCCTTCTGGAAGATCGTCGGGTTGGAGGTGACGCCGACGACGGCGTCCTCGCGCATGAGGCGCGCGAGTTCGCCCTCGCGGAGTATGTCGCGCGAGAGGTAGTCGATCCAGACGCTCTGCCCCTGCTCGGCTAGCTGGTGGAGCCGTGTCATGGGCATTACTTGTAACCCCTTCATCTGTTCGCGCTCGTCGTTTGCAACCGTCACAGCTCGAGCAGGTCGAACGCGAGGTTGGCGGCAAGGACGGCGCGCGCGGCTCGCGACGTTCTCAGGGTTGAAGCCGAGCTTGTCGAGGACGGTCGCCCCAGGAGCCGAGGCGCCGAAGCGCTCGAGTCCGAGGACGTCGCCGCGGTCGCCGACCCACCGCCACCAGCCGAGCGGGCTGCCCGGCTCGATTGCCAGCCGTGCCCTCACCCTCGGTGGCAGCACCTTCTCCTGGTACTCGCGCGGCTGGCGCTCGAACAGCTCCCAGCAGGGCATCGAAACCACGCGCGCGTTCACGTCCTGCGCGGCGAGGCGCCTGGCAGCCTCCAGCGCAACTACGACTTCCGACCCGGTGGCGATGAGGATCAGGTCGGGGCGGCCATTCCCGTTCGACGCTTCCCGGAGAACATAGGCCCCGCGCTCGAGGCCAGAAGCAGCGGCTACCTGCTCGCGGTCGAGCACGGGCAGCTCTTGGCGTGAGAGCATGATCGCGACCGGCCCGTCCTCGCGCTCGAGGGCCACCTTCCAGGCGTAGGAGGTCTCGTTCGCATCGCACGGCCGGATCACCCACAGGTTCGGGATCGCGCGGAGCGTCATGTAGTGCTCGACGGGCTGGTGCGTCGGCCCGTCCTCGCCGAGGCCGATCGAGTCGTGCGTCCAGACCCAGACCACTGGCAGGCGCATGAGCGCCGAGAGGCGCACGGCTGGCCTCATGTAGTCGCTGAAGATTAGGAAGGTCGAGCCGTACGGCTTCACCATGCCGCCGTGAAGGGCGAGGCCGTTGACGATCGCCCCCATCGCGTGCTCCCGGACGCCGAAGGGGATGTTGCGCCCAGCATGGACCTTCGAGAACGTCCCGCCGCCCTCGAACTCCGTCTTCGTCGACTCGGCGAGATCGGCGGCGCCGCCCACCATCGTGGGGACGTGGCGGCGAAGAGCGTTCATGACCTTGTTGCCGGCCGCTCGCGTGGCAACCTTCTTCTCCGTCGAGAATGTGGGCAGCGCCTCGGCGAAGCCGGGGTAGGGCCTGCCGCTCCAGACTTGATCCCATTCCTGGCGAAGCTTCGGAAACGCCTCGCTCCAGGCCTCGAAGCGGACCCGCCAGTCGCCCTCGAGGTCCCGGCCGTGCTCCCGCAGGCTCATTTGCTCGTACACCTCGTCGGGGACGAGGAAGTGCTCGTCGGGATCCCAGCCGAGCATCTCCTTCGCCGCCGGACCTCCTCCTCCCCGAGCGGCGCGCCGTGCGCCTTCGCCGTGTCCTGCGCCTTGGGAGCCGGATAGCCGATGTGGCTTCGGATCGAGATCAGGGAGGGCCGCTCCTTCTCGACGCGCGCGGTCTCGAGCGCCGCCTCGAGCGTGCCCGTATCGTTGGCGTCCTCGACGCGCTGGACGTGCCAGCCGTACGCCTCGAAGCGCTTCTCCTGATCCTCGGTGTCGAAGCTGAGCGACGTCGTTCCGTCGATCGTGATGTGGTTGTCGTCGTAGCAGACGATCAGCTTGCCAAGGCCGAAGTGGCCCGCGATCGAGGCGGCCTCCTGACAGACGCCCTCCATCAGGTCGCCGTCCGAGGCGATCACGTAGACCCGGTGGTCGACGACAGGGTGGCCCGGCCGGTTGGAGCGCTCGGCGAGGAAGCGCTCCGCAATCGCCATACCGACGGCGTTGGCGAAGCCCTGGCCGAGTGGGCCGGTCGTCGTCTCCACACCCGGGGTAAGGAAGTTCTCGGGATGTCCGGGCGTGATCGAGCCCCACTGCCGGAAGTTCTGGCGCTCCTCGAGCGGGACATCGAAGCCGGTCAGGTGGAGGGTCGCGTACTGGAGCATGCAGGCGTGACCCGCTGAGAGGACGAAGCGGTCGCGGTCCGGCCACTCCGGATTCGACGGGTTCACGCGGAGGAATTTCGTGAAGAGCGTGTAGGCGAGCGGGGCGAGCGCCATCGAGGTGCCGGGATGACCAGAGTTCGCCTTCTGAACCGCGTCCATCGTCAGCGCCCGGATCGTGTCGATGCAGAGGCGCTCGAGCGCGCCGTCGACGGCCTCGAGCGGGAGCGGACGTGTGCTGGCCGCTTGGCTCACGCCTCAACCTTCTCGGACTCGACGACTGGTTCCTCGGCGCCCAGGGCGACGCTCGCCTTGGCGGTGACGAGGTGGTAGAGGATCAGAAGCTGGGCGAGCGCCAGCGAGTCGGAACGGTGCAGGCTGGTGCCGACGGTGAACTCGCCAAGGCGCTGGTGGCGAAGGTGGCTTGCGAAGTGCATCCGCTCCCAGATCGCCTCCTCGATCTCGGCGGCGCGCGCACGATCGATCGTCCCGGGCACGCGTAGCTCCTGCTCCCCCTGTCGCTCGATGAGCGTGAGCCCGTCCTCCCCGTCCCCGACGACCTCGGACAGATCGGGATGGGGCAGGCTGTCGCGCAGAAGGAGGTGTGCGTCGAGGTTCTCCTGCGCCTCGGACTCGCCCGGACGGAAGGAGACCACAATGTGGGCGAAGGCGCGTTGCGGACGGATGAAGGCCTCGGAGTCGGGCTCGCGCCGGTCGAGCTCCGCGAGCACCTGGTCGGTCGTGTAGCCGCGTCGAGAGCAGTCACGGGCCACTTTCCAGCGGCGCCTGAGCTCCTCTGGGGGATCGAGATAGACGCGCACGTCGTAGGCGTCACGCATCTCCTCCGTGTGGTAGCCGAGCAGGCCCTCGACGACGGCGAAAGGCGCGGGTTCGACATAGACGGGCGGACCGAAGGTGCCGTCGGTGTGCTGGTAGACGGGCTTGAGGATCGGCTCCCCACGCCGCACGTGGGCCAGGTGCTGGGCAATGATGTCGATGTAGTTGCAGCCAGGGTGGAGCGGCGTGATGTTGCGCTCCGCGCGCTGCTTGCGGTCGAACTTGTGGTAGTCGTCGGTGGAGACGTGGGTCGCGTTCTCGGTCCCGAGCACTCGGACGATCCCGCGTGAGATAGTCGTCTTCCCTGCGCCCGAGTCGCCCACGACCCCGAGGGTGATCGGCCGCGGCATCGTCACTTCCTTCCCCCTTCCGGACCTCGCGGCTCGTCCGCGGCGTCCTCGTCCGGGGCGCCGCGGAAGACGCGGCTCTTCAAGAGATCATCCGCCTCGATCCGGGCGAGATCGCGTTTGGAAACCCTCCCTCCCGTCTCGACGAGGCGGTTCGCCTGGCGAAGCCGCGCTCTGTCGATGGCGTTGCGCATGCTGCGCGCGTTCGCGAAGTTCGGCTGCTGCATGCGTCGCTCGATGTAGTGCTCGAACGTCTCGACGGCCTCGTCGCTCAGCTCGTACATCTGGTTCCGGAGCATCAGCTGGGCGATCTGCATGAGCTCGTCGGCCGAGTAGTCCGGGAAGTCGATGTGGTGCGCGATACGGGAGGACATGCCGGGGTTGCTGCGGAAGAAGGCCTCCATACGGCTTCGGTAGCCGGCGAGGATGACCACGAGCTCCTCGCGCTGGTCCTCCATGCTCTGAAGCAGGATCTCGATTGCCTCGGGCCCGTAATCGCGCTCGTTCTCGGAGCGAAACAGGTAGTAGGCCTCGTCGATGAAGAGGACGCCTCCGAGCGCGCGCTTGATCACGTCCTTCGTCTTCGGGGCGGTGTGCCCGACGTACTGGCCGACGAGGTCGTCGCGCGTGACGGCGACGAGGTGACCTCGCCCAAGGTAGCCGAGCCGGTGCAGGATGTCCGCCATCCGAAGGCCGACGGTCGTCTTGCCCGTGCCGGGACCGCCAGTGAAGCACATATGGAGCGAGGGCGGCTCCGACACGAGACCGGCCTCACGGCGCAGGCGGTCGACGACGAGAAGGGCCGCGATCTCGCGGATCCGCCTCTTCACCGGAGTGAGCGCGACGAGCTCCCGATCGAGCTGCCCGAGGACGCCATCCACCTCCGAGTCGCGAAGGACGGAGTCGATCTCGAGCGTCACGTCCTCCGGCAGCGTTTCGACCGGCGCCGCGCGGTGATTGGCGGCGGCCGTCATTCAGAACCTGACCCGTCGCGGTACCGCCGACCGCTCGGCTGATCGAGCGCGTAGGGGTAGATGGAGTAGCCGAGCCGACGATCGCTTCGCTCCTGACGCTCGAGCCGGTAGCCTGGCTCGTCCGCGGGGCGGTTGACGATGAAGCTGAGCATAAGGCTCTGGCGCCCGAGCGAGGAGTCGTACGCGTTCACCTTGATGTAGCCGTTCGGGAACGCGTCTCGGCAGCTAGCGAGCTCGCGCATGAGCTGGCTCGGCTCCTCGAGGTCGAACAGCGGCGGTCCCCACATCTCCCAGTAGCTCGAGCGGGGGTGTGGGTCGTCGGTGTACTCCACGGACACGGCCCAGCCATTGGCGAGCGCGTAACGCACCTGCGCCTCGATCTGCTCGTCGGTGAGCGGGGGGAGAAACGAGAACGTCCCTTGGGTGATCTTCATCGCGCCTCTCCTCAGTAGCCGGGCGTCGGGGTGACGACGACGTCGGGGGTGTCGGTGGACTCGAACTCGAAGGTCACGTCCTTCCAGACCTCGAGCGCGGCGTCGAGCTCCGGGCATCCCTCGGCGGCCTTGGCGAGGATGTCCGGACCCTCCTGGAAGTAGTCTCGGCCTTCGTTTCGCGCCTGGATCATCGCCTCCACAGCGACGCGGTTGGCCGTCGCGCCCGCCGCGATTCCCATCGGGTGACCGATCGTCCCGCCGCCGAACTGGAGGACGACGTCCTCGCCGAGGTAGTGGAGGAGCTGATGCATCTGGCCGGCGTGGATCCCGCCCGAGGCAACGGGCATCACGCCGGGCATTGAGCCCCACTCCTGATCGAAGTAGATGCCGGTCTCGGGGTTTTCGGGGATGAAGGACTCCCGCAGCGTGTCGTAGTACCCCTTCACCGCGTTCGGGTCGCCTTCGAGCTTGCCCACGACTGTTCCGGCGTGAACGTGATCGACCCCGAGCAGGCGGCACCACTTCGCGAGCACGCGGAAGTTGACGCCGTGGTTCTTCTGCCGCGTGTAGGTGCTATGCCCGGCGCGGTGGAGATGCAGGATGACCCCGTTTCGGCGCGCCCAGTGCGACATGGACGTCATCGCCGTGAAGCCGATCGTCAGGTCGATCATGATGATGACGCTGCCGAGCCCCTTCGCGAACTCGGCCCGCTCGTACATCTCCTCCATCGTCGCGGCCGTCACGTTGAGGTAGTGGCCCTTCACCTCTCCGCTCGCGGCCGAGGCGCGGTTCACGGCCTCCATCGAGAAGAGGTAGCGGTCACGCCAGCGCATGAAGGGCTGGCTGTTGATGTTCTCGTCGTCCTTGGTGAAGTCGAGGCCCCCGCGCAGCGCCTCAAAGACGACGCGGCCGTAGTTCTTCGCCGAGAGGCCCAGCTTTGGCTTCACGGTCGCGCCGAGCAGCGGACGGCCGAACTTGTCGAGGTACTCGCGCTCCATCACGATCCCGTGCGGCGGGCCCTGGAACGTCTTCACATAGTGCAGCGGGATGCGCAGGTCCTCGAGCCGGAGCGCCTTCAGCGCCTTGAAGCCGAAGACGTTGCCGATGATCGAGGAGGTCATGTTCGCGATCGACCCCTCCTCGAAGAGGTCGATGTCGTACGCGATACGCGCGATGTACTGGTCGGGCGTGCCCGGAACCGGGTCGACACGGTACGCCTTCGCCTGATAGTGGTCATGCGCGCTCAGCCGGTCGGTCCAAACGACCGTCCACGTGGCGGTCGAGGATTCGCCCGCCACGGCCGCCGCCGCCTCGACCGGATCCACCCCCGGCTGCGGAGTGATCCGAAAGGCCGCGAGGACGTCGGTGTCCTTCGGCTCGTAGTCCTCGTTGTAATAGCCCATCTCGGCGTAGGGCGTGACGCCGGCGGCCCAACGGTCCTTCTTCTTCTCGGTGGTCGTTGCTTTCATTGGCGCTTCCTCTCGGCTGACGCTGAACAAGAACGCTACTCGGGCTACTCAGAAAAGAAAAATAAAAATTCGCTCCTGATACATTGTTGATGCTCTATATGACAATGACGTTCACGCAGCTGGCGACCTTCCGGGCCGTGGCCCGCTCCGGCTCGGTCACAGCCGCAGCCGAGCACCTCGTCGTCACGCAGCCTTCCGTCACAGCCGCGCTCTCGGCGCTGTCCAGGCAGCTGGGAGTCGAGCTGACGGAGAGGGCCGGGCGCAGCATCCGCCTGACGCCCGCCGGTCGCGCCTTCCTCCCCTTCGCGGTCGACGTCCTCGGTCTGGTCGAGCAAGGGAAGCAGGCCGCACGCGAGGCTGCCGGGGCGACGGCACGCCAAGTTCGGCTGGCGGCCGTGACGACCGCCGGTGAATACCTCGTTCCGCCACTCCTTCAGGCCTTCGCCGCCCGGCACCCGGACATCAGCTTGACGCTGGAGGTGGCCAACCGACAGCAGGTCTTTCAGCGCGTCCTCGAGCACGAGGCCGACGTTGCCATCGCAGGCCGACCGCCGACTGGCGGGCGCCTGATCGGCAGGCCGTTCCTGCCGAACGACCTCGCGCTGATCATTGCGCCTGAGGATCCGCTCGCCGTGCGGCGGTCCGTTCCAGTCGAGGAGCTCGAAGCCCGCACGTGGCTCCTGCGCGAGGAGGGATCGGGGACGCGGACGATGGTCGAGGAGTTCCTCGCCCACCACGACCTTCGACCCGACACCTTGACGCTCGGATCGAACGGCGCGATCAAGCACGCCGTCCGCGTCGGACTCGGCGTCTCCCTGCAATCTCGCATCGCAGTCGACCTCGAGCTCGAGTCGGGCGTCCTGGCGACAGTGACGGTTCGCGGCGGGCTGCCCGTGCGCCACTGGTACGCGCTGCTGTCCGCGACCGGCCCTGTAAGGCCCTCGGTCGAGGCCTTCTTCCAGTTCGTCGCCAGCGCCGACGCGCGAGCGGCGATCGAGGCCGCGCAACAGGTCATGCGGGGAGACCGGGGCGCCGGATCGAGCGCGTAGGATCCGCGGCACGGCGCGCTGACGAGGGACTCGCTCATCCTGCAGGGGCTCGGGAGCTCGGCTTCGCGGTTCTCCCCTCCTTTCCTGGGCCCGGTTTCAGAACCACGATCGGGCGCACCTCCTGCAGACGATGCAGCAGGGAGATGGGCCCCGACGGCGGACTCCTCGAGCACGACGTCAGGTGGCCACTCCAGTGCTGCTTAATGCCGCACGAAGCATGGCCCGAAATCGAGGTTCCCGCCCACGGGTCTCGACCCCGACCGGATTCGGCGCTCACGTGCGGCCGGCGGCGGTCAGTCGCCCGGCGGACGGTGCCCGACGACGTGGCTGATCGTCCGGCAGCCCGGACAAACGCCCACGAACGAGTCACCGGCCAGCGCCTCCTGCACACGCTCGGGCAACGGGGGCGGGTCTTCACCGCGCGCGCGGGCCTGCGCAGCGAGCGCAGCGTATCGCGGCTCGTGCTCGTGCTCCTCGTAGGCGATCGGAGAGCCGCACCAGGGGCAGAACTGTGGCTGCATCGTCGTGCTCAACAGATCCGTGGCAGTGGATCGCCCACGAGCATGTCGACCACGCGGCTTCCGCCGAAGGCGGTATCAAGGAGCACAAGCCCCTCGGGCTCGCCGCGGACCTCACCGACGACCGCCGCGTCGCGTCCGAGCGGGTGCGAGCGGAGCGCCGTGAGCGCGGCCGCAGTGGCCTCGGGCGCGACGATCGCGGCCAGCTTCCCCTCGTTGGCGACGTAGAGCGGGTCGATCCCGAGGATCTCGCAGGCGCCCTGCACTTCGGGCTTCACCGGTAGCGACGCCTCGTCGAGCACGATCGCCACGTTCGCGGCCAGGACCAGCTCGTTGAGGACGGTCGCGAGGCCCCCGCGCGTCGGGTCGCGGAGGCAGCGCACCTCCTCGGTTGCCTCGAGGAGCGTTCGCACGAGGTCGTGGAGGGGAGCCGTGTCGCTCTCGAGCTCGACCTCGAGCTCGAGCTCGCCGCGGGCGATCATGATCGCCATCCCGTGGTCGCCGAGCGTGCCGGAGACGAGCACCTGGTCGCCGGGCCGAATACGCTCAGGCGAGAGCTCGAACTCGCACTCGACAATCGCCACTCCAGTCGTGTTGATATAGAGCCCATCCGCCTTCCCGCGCTCGACCACCTTCGTGTCTCCCGCCGCGATCGCGACGCCCGCGTCGCGCGCCGCCGTTCCCATCGAGGCGGCGATCAGGCGGAGATCGGCGGTCGAAAAGCCCTCCTCGACGATGAAGCCGGCGGAGAGGTAGAGCGGGCGCGCTCCTGCCATCGCGAGGTCGTTGACAGTTCCGTTGACGGCGAGCTCGCCGATGTCGCCGCCGGGGAAGAACAGCGGCTTCACGACGAAAGAGTCCGTCGAAAAGGCGAGCCGCGGGCCGACCCCCTCGGGCGCCTGGAAGAGCGCCTGGTCGGCCAGCGGGTCGAGCAGCGGGTTCCCGAGCTCCTCGAGGAAGAGCGCTTGGACGAGGACGTGGGTTGCCTTGCCGCCCGCGCCGTGGGCGAGCGTGATGCGCTCGTCCTTCAGCTTCGGCTTCAGGCGCCGGCGCCGCTCGACCGCCTCGAGCACCTCCTGCTCGCGGTCGCTAATCGCCGCTTCGTAGGGATCGGCGGCCATCAAACCCCTGCCGGCTCGCGCTCGCGCCGGCGCGCGAAGCGACCGTAGTTGTAGTAGGCGGCGCATGCGCCCTCGCTCGAGACCATGCAGGTGCCGATCGGCCGCTCCGGAGTGCAGGCCGTTCCGAAAACCTTGCACTCCCAGGGCTTGATGACGCCCTTGAGCACCTCGCCGCACTGGCAGGCTTTCGGGTCGGCGACACGTACGCCGGGAATCTCGTAGCGAATCTCGGCGTCCCAGTCGGCGAAGACGTCGCGCAGCTTGAGCGAGCTCTGCGAGATGAAGCCGAGGCCGCGCCACTCGAAGGTGGTGCGGAGCTCCATCGTCTCGGCGATCGCCTCTAAAGCGCGCTGATTGCCCGTCTCTCGAACGACTCGGGTGTACTGATTCTCGACCTCGCTACGGCCCTCGGCGAGCTGGCGCAGGATCATGTAGACGGCCTGGAGGATGTCCAGCGGCTCGAATCCGGCGACGACCAGAGGCTTCCCGTAGTCGCGGGCGATGAAGCGGTACGGAAGGATGCCGATCACGGTCGAGACGTGGCCGGGACCGATAAAACCGTCGAGGCGAAGGTCGGGCGAGTCCAGGATCGCCCTGATCGCCGGGATGATCGTGACGTGGTTGGCGAAGACGAAGAAGTTCCGGATTCCCTCGTCGCGGGCCCGGAGCAGGGTAAGGGCCGTCGAGGGAGCGGTCGTCTCGAAGCCGATGGCGAAGAAGACGACGTCCCGGTCGGGGGTCCGGCGGGCGATCTTGAGGGCGTCGAGCGGCGAGTAGACCATTCGGACGTCGGCGCCCCGCGCCTTCGCCTCGAGCAGAGAGCCCTTCCCGCCCGGCACTCGCATCATGTCGCCGAAGGTCGTGAAGAGGACATCGGGGCGTTCGGCGATCGAGATCGCATCGTCCACCCGCCCCATCGGGATCACGCACACCGGGCAGCCAGGGCCGTGAATGAGGTCGATCTCCGGCGGCAAGAGATCCTCGATTCCGTGCTTGTAGATCGCGTGCGTGTGCCCGCCGCAGACCTCCATGAACTTGTAGCTCCGACCCGGCTCGAGCTGAGCGACGATCTCGTCCGCGATGCGGCGGGCGACGTCCCCGGACCGATATTCGTCGACAAACTTCACGGTTTCTCTCCGATCACCTCGAGCAGGAGGTGGTAGATGGTGGCATGCGCCTCCTGAAGGCGCGGGATGTAGTCGTTGCGCACGACGAAGAGGCGGTCGAGCCAGTCGAGCTCAGCGAGGCGCCCGCCGTCATAGCCGGTGATTCCACAGGTGAGCATCCCCCTACGATGCGCCTCCTCGAGCCCGGCGACGATGTTCGGCGAGGAGCCGCTCGTCGAGATGGCGAGCGCGACGTCCTCGGCGCGCGCGAGCGGGATCAGCTGGCGGGCGAACACCTTGTCGTAACCGACGTCGTTGCCGACCGCCGTGATCGTGGCTGCGTCGTTCGTGAGCGCGACCGCCGGCCAGCCGCGAGCCAGGCAGTCGCCGACCACGTCCTGCGCGTCCGTGGAGGAACCGCCGTTCCCGAAAGCGATCAGTCGCCCGCCGCGCTCGAGGCGCTCGCGAATCGCCAGGCCGCAGTCGAGAACGGCGTCGACGTCGATGGCGCGCCGAAGCTCGATCACGTCCTGGCCCTTCCGGTGCGTCGAGGCGCTCACGTCCGCGAGGACCACGTCGAGGCCCTTCTCCTCGGCACCGAGGAACGGGTAGAGGAAGCCGGTCGGATCCGTGCTCACCTCAACGGCACCTTCTCGAGCGCGACGCCCGCGTGGCAAAGTAAGACGTCGCCGACGTCGACACCCTCGACGAGGTCGACCAGCACCTCCTCGCGCAGACCGTCCTTTTCGATCACCGCGGTCCCGTTCCTCACCACGACGACGCGCGCCTGGACGGCGACGTCTCCGCAGGTGATGCAGGCGTCGTCCAGCAGGCCGGGGTGCTCGAAGAAGACATGCACGAGCTCCCAGAGCACGTGGTAGGCGGTCTCTTGGACTTCCTGGACGACCTGCGGATCGTCGCTCGGGGCAATGAAGGCGTGGTCGGCCTCGGGAGCGCCGCCTGCGCCGGTCATGGCGATAGTAAGAAGCCCGCGCTTGCGTGCCTCGTGGATGAATCCGGTCACGGCGGGATCTTCGGGGCCGTGGACGAGGCCGAGGGCGATGTCGTCGGGATGGCCGAGGCGGGCGAGGCTGGAACCGCCGGTGGGATCGTTTGTCGGCGCAAGCGCGGGCAGTGCGCGCTTACCGACGATGACGGGATGCATGAACTCGACGGCGACGTGCGCGGCGTCGGTTGTAGCGGGACCGGTGCCGAACGGTATGAGGATCCCGCCACGGGCGAACCGCCGCGCCATGGCGTGGCAGGCGAGGGCGATGCGGCCCTTCTCAGCCTCAATGAAGGCGGAGAGCACGCGCTCCCTTTCGTCGACGAGCTGGGCGAGACGGTCTCTCATTCGATCTGGCTCGCGCGGAGCTCGGCCAGCTCCTGCTCGTAGGGCTCGCCGAGCCTCTCCAGGAACTCGCGCGTCGAGCGCGCCTCCTCCTCGTCGATCTTGGAAAGGGCGAAGCCGACGTGGATGAGCACCCAGTCACCGACGTCGACGGCGTCGAGGCCCTCGGCGAGCAGCCCGACGTTGACATTACGCCGCACGCCCGAGACCTCCGCCTTGGCGATGTGGTGCTCGGCGTCCACCCACTCGACGATCTGGCCCGGAATGCCTAGGCACATGGCGCGATCCTCCTTGCCGCCACAGCGGCCTGTCCGTAGCTTAGGCCGCCGTCGTTCGGAGGCACGAGACGGTGGCTGAGGACGCGGAAGCCCTCCGCCTCGAGCCGCCGCCGAGTGGCGGCGAGTAGTCGAAGGTTCTGAAAGCTTCCCCCCGAGAGGACGACGAGGCGGGGCTCGCCTACCTCGGCACAGGCTGTGGCCGCGCCGGCGGCCACTGCCTCGTGGAACGCCGCCGCGATCTCCTCCCCCGGGCGTCCCCCGGCGAGGTCGTCGTGGACCGCCGCGACGAGCTCCGCGCCGCGGCCGAAGCGCCAGGGGTACGGCTCCGCGCGCGTCTCGCCGGCGAGGTGCTCGAGCTCGATCGCCGCCTGGCCCTCGTACGTAACGCGCTCGCGCACGCGGAGGAGCGCCGCGACCGCGTCGAAGAGGCGGCCCATCCCCGAGGAAAGCGGCGCGTTCGTCTTCAGGCTCTCGCGCACGAGCGACCAGCGCTCCCATGGCACGGGTCGCCCGGCCGCTTCGAGGTGAACCGCTGCGCTCCGCCACGGCTCCCGGATCGCCGCCTCGCCGCCAGGGAGCGGCACCGGCTCGAGGTGCGCGACGCGCTCGAACTCAGCGAGGTCGCAGCGGAGGAGCTCGCCGCCCCAGAGCGTCCCGTCCGTCCCGTAGCCCGTGCCGTCGAAGACGAGCGCGAGCGCCGGCCCCTCCTCCCCGTGCTCGGCGAGGCAGGCGGCTGCGTGCGCGTGGTGGTGCTGCACCCCCACGGGCTCCGCCTCTTGCTCGAGCGCCCACTTCGTCGCCAAGTACTCGGGATGAAGGTCATACGCGACCACCTCGGGCGCGACGCCGAGCATGGCCAGGTAGAGCTCCATGTCGGCGCGGAAGGCGTGGTAGGCCAGCTCGGAGTCGAGGTCGCCGAGGTGGGGCGAGAGGAAGGCCTTCCCGCCCCGCGCGACGCAGAAGGTCGCCTTGAGCTCGCCGCCCGTGGCGACGAGCGGCATCGCCGCCGCGACCGGGAGCGGCAGCGCCGCGGGAACATAGCCGCGCGAGCGCCGGACCGGGAAGGACGAGCGCACCACAGAGTCTTCGCAGCGACGGTGGATCGGCCGGTCGTGCGCAAGGAATGCGTCTGCGATCTCCGCCAGGCGCCGCCGCGCTTCTTCGTCCTCGTAGGCGATCGGCTCGTCCGAGCGGTTCCCGCTCGTCAGGACGAACGGGCGGCCGAAGTCGGCGCAGAGGAGGTGGTGAATGGGCGTGTACGGAAGCATGATCCCGAGCCGCGGGTGGCCCGGCGCGACCGAGTACGCGGCCGGCGCGCTCGGGCAGCGCGAGCGGCGCAGGAGAACGATCGGCCGCTCCGGAGAGCGGAGGAGCTCCCACTCTTCGGGGCCGACGTCGGCGACGAGCTCGGGGTCGGCCGTCATGAGCGCGAAGGGCTTCTCCTCGCGGTGCTTGCGCGCGCGGAGCGTCGCGACCGCGCGCTCGTTGCTCGCGTCGCAGGCGAGGTGGTAGCCACCGAGCCCCTTGACCGCGACGATCATGCCCTTGCGGAGGAGCCCGATCGCCTCCTCGAGGGGCATCGAGAGCTGCGGCCCGCAGGCCGGGCAGGCGATCGGCTGGGCGTGGAAGCGGCGGTCGAGCGGATCCTCGTACTCGTGCCGGCAGTCGGCGCACATCTCGAACCCGGCCATCGTCGTGTTCGGCCGGTCGTAGGGGACGCGCTCGACGATTGTGAACCGCGGTCCGCACTGCGTGCAGTTGATGAACGGGTAGCGGTAGCGACGGTCCGTGGGGTCGAAGAGCTCCCGCAGGCACTCCTCGCACGTCGCGACGTCGGGTGGGATGAGCGCAGTACGGCCGACCTTCGCGCTCGCCGCGATCGTGAACTCGGTCTCGCCGCGCGGCCGGACGATCTCCGCCGTTACCGAGTCCACGCGCGCGAGCGCGGGCGCTTCCTCGACGAGGGCGGCGGCGAAGGCGTCGAGGGCCGTTCCCTCGGCCTCGACCACGACCCCCTCTCCGTCGTTGAGGACGAAGCCGCCGAGCCCGTGCCGAAGCGCGAGCCGGTAGACGAAGGGACGAAAGCCGACGCCCTGGACGACCCCCATGATCCGGAACCGGCGCCGCTCCAGGCCGAGCTGCGGCGCGACCGCCACTGGCTACCCCGCCGGCGCCTTCGGCCTGGCGACCTGCTCAAGCGCCCCAGCCACCTGGTCGAGCGCCCCGTTGATGTCGGCGAGGACGGGACCGATCGGCTCCGTCTGCTTCTCGATCGCGCGCACGCCGAACGTGATCAGGCCAAGTGTCGAAGAAATCTTCCGCAGGGTCGCGGCAACCGCGATCAAGTACGCCGCGAGGACGACCACTAGAAGGGCGAGCTCCACGAGGGTGACCACGATCAGCGCCGTCTTCATCGTTCGCTCCTCTCCATCAGGGCGGCGTGGTCGCCGAGCTCCTCGAGCAGGTCGACGCCGCGGGCCTTCGTCGTTCCGAACAGGTAGGTCGTGGACGTGTTCTGCGCCACGCGCTTGCCCATCGTCCAGACGGCCGTCACGCCCTCGTCGATCGCGAGCACGGTCCGTCGCAGCCACTCCAGCAGGAACCAGACGACGAGCGCGACGACGAGCCCGAGCCCGAGTGCCGCCCACCAGGCGATGACGACGCCGTCGGAGAGCGCGAGGAGCATCAGGCCGCGCCCAGCTTCTTCAGGTAGGCGACCGCGAGCCCCGGCACGGCGGTTGCTAGCTCGCGGGTGTGGACGGCCTCGTCCACGCCGTCCAGATTCTTCGCGATGCCGAGGCCGCCGGCGAGGATGTCGTCCGCGTAGCGTCTGATCTCGAGCACCGGGCCGAGGATGCGGTCGAGGAGGAGGCCGACCACGCCGAGCAGGAGCACCCCGAGTGCGAGGCCGACCCAGGTGAGCGTGACGACGGCAGTGCTCACTGCGACTCCAGCTCCCCGCGGACCGTGCGGAGGCTCCGGGTGATCCGATCGAGGGCGAGATTCGCCTTTGTGACGTCGAAGAGCGCCGTCGTGTTCGCGCGGGCGCCGTCGAGCGCGGCGGTGATCTCCTCGGCCTGGCGGACGATGCGCCGGCCGAGGGCGATGATCGCTAAGAGCAGGGAGGCCGCCACGAGCACAACCGCGCCGCCGATCGCGAAGCCGAGCACCCACCACCCTGTCGTCGACACCCTCGGCCTCCTGAGTGCGTTCTACACCTAGCGAGATAGCCTACCGCGGATCGGCTGGGCCAGGGAGCGCGGTCTCCTCACAGCAGCGGAGGAAAAAGCCGTACAGCCAAGCCCGCTTGGCCTGCGGGCTCGGCTCGGCCCCCGCCCGTCGCGCGGCGACGAGCGCGAGGTAATGGCGGACGTGGCCCCCGGGCCCGGGCACGCGCCAGCTCGCCGCGCGCCCGTCCTCCGGCTCGGGGCGGCCGGGCGGCTCGTCCTCCGCGAGGTCCAGGCTCACGTCCTCGGGTACCCGATCCGCCAGCAGCTCGGCGAGCCAGGGCATCGGCGAGCGCGCGGCCTCGAAGAGCTCGGTCTCGGCGATCCGCGTTAGGTAGCCGTGCCGGGCAATCTCCGGCGACGGTGAGCGCTCGACCGCTTCCACGGCCGGCCCGGGGCGGAGACGCTCGACCTCCGCGAGCAGCCGCTCGAGCAGGTGCTCGCGGACGAGCTCGGTCCGGACGGCAATCCGCACCGGCTCAGGCGTCGCGGATGAGGCTCTTGGCGTAGCGGGCGAGCGTCTGCGCCTGCGCGAGGTCGACCCCGTGCACCTTCTTCGCGTGCTCGACCGCCTTGGCGAGGACCTCCTCCTCGGTCTCGCCGGCGATCTTCGCCCTGCAGACGACGCCGCCGTGGCTGCACTCGAACGTCTTCGCCATGGCTCCTCTCGGCCGGACTAGATGTAGAGTACACATTCCTATGGCGGCCCCTGCGGGCAATGGCGCCGTTCTCGAGAAGGCTCCGCACGCCGGCAAGGTGTTCGGAGCCGAGGTTCCCGCAGGCGTGGGCGGCCTCGGCGGCAGCGAGGCGGGCCCGCTCACCGAGGTGCACGTCTTCTGGCTCGCCGGGATGAGCTGCGACGGCTGCTCCGTGGCCGTCACCGGGGCAACGAGCCCCTCCGTCGAGGAGCTCCTCGCCGGGACGATTCCCGGCATCCCGCGGGTCGTCCTCCACCATCCGGTTCTCTCCGTCGACGCCGGGCACGGCTTCGTCGAGCCCTTCCGCAAGGCCGTCGAGGGCACACTCGGCGCGCCCTACGTCGTCGTCCTCGAGGGCTCGATCCCCGACGACCAGCCGCTCGAGGAGGGGTTTTTCTCGGGCCTCGGCGTGGGCGAGGACTGGCCCGAGAGCATGGAGTCGCCCCGGCCGCCGGGCCAGCCGCTCCGCATCACGGACTGGATCAGGGCGATGGCTCCCGGCGCGGCCGCCTGCGTCGCCATCGGCACCTGTGCGACCTGGGGCGGGGTCCCAGCCGCGGCCGGGAACATCACCGGCTCCATGAGCCTCATGGACTACCTCGGCAAGGACTATGGCTCAGCCCTCGGCGTGCCCGTCATCAACGTCCCCGGCTGCTCGCCGGTGGGCGACAACTTCACCGAGACCGTCGCGGCGATCCTGATGTTCCTCCAGGGGCTCGGCCCGCTCCCCGACTTCGACGAGCTCGGGCGGCCGAAGTGGCTCTTCGGCGAGACTGTCCACCGGCACTGCCCCCGGGCCGGCTACTACGAGGAGGGAAACTTCGCGGACGAGTTCGGCGACCAGGAGTGCCTCGTCGACCTCGGTTGCTGGGGGCCCATCGTCCAGTGCAACATCACCGAGCGGGGGGCGATCAACCACATGGGCGGCTGCATGGTCGCGGGCGGAGCCTGCATCGGCTGCACCATGCCGGGATTCCCGGACAAGTACTCGCCGTTCTACAAGGCCCCGCCCGGCTCGCTCGTGTCCGGCGGGGCGACGCGCGTCTACGGCACCGCCATCCGGCGCCTGCGGCGGATCTCGCAGGGCGCGGGAAACCGGGAGTTCATCTGGGACAAGACCGGCCACGTCCCGACGGGGTGGGCGGCTGAGCACGCGGAGCCGCGGCGCGTCTGGAAGTGGTCAGGTTTCTTCTACAAGAAGCTCCAGTACGCGGGCTCGGTCGATCAGGCCAAGCGCCAGGAGAAGACACCAGTGCCGAGGAGTCGCAATGTGCTTCAAGAACCTCCCGATCGAGTTTGACGAGCAGGGCAACGCGCGCCTCAAGGAGGGCATCGCGGACCCCTACTCCTACGAGGTCAAGGAGCTCCGGCCTCTCGGCGGCCCCGAGGGGGACGAGGAAAAGCTGAAGGAGCTCCTCGCCCGGAACGGGCACATCCGGCAGGTCGACTTCGACCCCGTGACGCGCGTCGCCGGCGCGCTCGCCTTCCACACCGTCGTCGACCTCGAGAACCGGCAGGTGCTGGAGACCGACTCGATGGCGACGCTCTTCCGCGGCTACGAGGTCATCCTCAAGGGTCGCGACCCGCGCGATGCCATCTTCATCTCGAGCCGCGCCTGCGGCGTCTGCGGCGGCGTGCACTCGACGGCGTCGGCGCTCGCGCTCGAGATGGCCTTTGGGATCCACCCGCCGCCCATGGGCCTCGTCGCGCGGAACCTGCTGCTCTCGCTCGAATACCTCTACGACCACCCGCTGCACCTCTTCCTCCTCGCAGGACCGGACTTCTCCGAGCCCGCCGTGCGCGAGACGAACCCTGAGCTCTGGGAGCAGGCACAGCGCACGCCGGCCCCCGGCCGCGGGACGCACGGCTACGAGACGATCGCCGACCTCATGACGGACATGACGCCGCTCACGGGGAAGCTCTACGCCGAAGCGCTCCACATGACCCGGGTCGCGCGCGAAGCCTACGTCCTCATCGGCGGCAAATACCCGCACCCGCAGACCATCGTCCCGGGCGGGATCAGCGCGACGATCGACCTCTCGGATATGAACGAGGTGCACCTGCGCATCGTCAAGTTCTTCGACTACGGCCAGAAGGTCGTCGCCATCTGGAACGACCTCGTCGACTTCTTCTACGAGGCGAATCCCCAGTACCGCGAGATCGGCCGCCGCCCGAAGAACCTCATCGACCCCGGTCAGTGGGACGACCCGTTCGGCTTCGACGGCACGTATGCAAACGCGCCCGAGTGGGGCGAGCGCCGCTGGGCGACGCCCGGGGTGATCGTCGACGGCGAGCTCGTGACGACAGACCTCCAGCTCCTCAACGTGGGCGTCGAGGAGTTCGTCGAGCACTCCTTCTACGAGGACTGGACGACGAACGGCGGCACGCGCTTCGACAGCGACCCGGCGGGAAACCCGCTCTCCCCCTACCACCCGTGGAACAAGGAGACGATCCCGAGGCCGAGCGGAACGAGCTGGAAGGAGAAGTACTCGTGGGGTACGGCGCCGCGCTGGGACCGGATGGCGATGGAGACAGGGCCGTACTCGCGCATGTGGACTACGGCGCTCGCGCAGAAGCTGCCGCACCGGCGCTTCATCGAGCCGACGGGGGCGAGCCTCAAGCTGTCGGTGCCGAAGGCCGCCCTCCCGGCCGCCGAGCTCGAGTGGCACGTCCCCGAGCACTGGGGCGCGTTCGAGCGCAACAGGGCGCGCGCCTACGCAATCGTCTACACGGCCCTGATCGCATACGACAACCTCCTCACCGGGCTCGACCTCATGCGCACGGGCGAAACGCGGACGGCGGTGCCGCACAAGCTTCCGAAGGACTTCCGCGTGGGCGCCGGCTTCTGGGGCGCAGGGCGCGGCTACCTCACCCATCACGTCGTCATGGACAAGGGCGTGATCGAGAACTACCAGATCCTCACGCCCTCGACGTTCATGGCCTCGCCCAAGGACCCCTGGGGCAACCCTGGCCCGTACGAGGAGGCCGTGCACGCGACGCCGCTGCTCGAGAACTACGAAAAGCCGGAGGACTACAAGGGGATCGACATCTTGCGGACGATTCGCAGCTTCGACCCCTGCATGCCCTGCACGACCCACATCCACGTCGAGAACAGGGTCATCTCGCGCGACGTCGTCACCTGCGCCTGCGGGATCGACGACTAGGCAGCCGGCCGTGCGCGTCCTGGTCGGCGGCGTGGGGTACCGCAATCTCCGAGACGAGTCGCTCGGGCCCCATGTGACCGACCTCCTTGCTGGGAGAGCCCGCGACGGCGTCGAGGTCGAGGACCTCTCGTACGGGCCCATCCAGCTCTCGCACAATCTCCAGGACCGGACTCCCTACGACCGGCTCGTGCTCGTCTCCGCCGTGCGCCGCGGGCGCGTGCCGGGGACGATCGAGAGCTATCGTTGGGACGGCGCCCTGCCGCCTCCCGAGCAGGTTCAGGAGCGGGTGGCAGAGGCCGTCACCGGGGTGATCTCGCTGGACAACCTTCTGATCGTCTGCGGAGCCCTCCGTGCCCTCCCGGGCGATGTCCGAGTCGTCGAGGTCGAGCCCAGCGAGGAGGGTTGGGGCGAGGGCTTCTCCGCCCAGGTTGCATCACGGATTCCCGAGGTCGTGGAGGCGGTGTGGACTTCGACAAGGCCGTAGCCGAGCTCGACGCGCTCGTCGCAACGCTCGAGCGCGAAGGGGACGAGCGCGCGCTCCTCCTCCTCCAGCTCGTGGACGCGATCCACCGCCCGGCGCTCGACCTGATCGCCCGCGGGGAGCTCGACCACCCGATCGCCCGTGCGCTCCTCGCCATGTACGACCTCGCGGAGCCGGACGAGCGCACGCAGGTCGAGGAGGCGCTCGACGAGGTACGGCCCTACATCCATTCGCACGCGGGCGACGTTGAGCTGCTCGAGGTCGAGGACGGCGTCGTGCACGTCCGTCTCACCGGCTCCTGCGTCGGCTGCGCGGGCTCCGCGATGACGCTCAGGCGCGGGATCGAGGAGGCGCTGAGAGCAGGCTACCCCGGCTTCCGTGAGCTCGTGGCCGACGAGGCGGAGCCTCCCCCGCAGCTCCTTCAGATCGACTCGCTCCGGCGCCCAGTCTTCGTGGACGCCGGGGCGGCCCCGGACGGCCTGCGGGCGGTCGACGTAGACGGAGTCAGAGTCCTGCTGGTGAACATCGACGGCGAGGTGTACGCCTTCCGCAACGAGTGCGCGCTCGACGGGCGCCCGCTCGACGGCGGCCGGCTCGCCAACAACGTCCTCGTCTGCCCGTGGCACAACTGCGCCTACGAGGCGCGTACCGGCAAGCGGGTGGACGACTCCGCCGAGCCCGGCCTCGCCGTCGTTCCCGTGGCTCTGCAGGGAGACTCAGTGCAGGTGGCGGTGAACGTCGCATGAGCCGGCGCGTGCTCGTCGCCGCCGTCGGCAATGTCCTGCGGCGAGACGACGGCTTCGGCGCGGCGGTGGCCGCGCAGCTCGGCCCGCTCCCCGAGGGCGCCGAGGTTGTGGAGACCGGCATCGGCGGCATCGCGCTCCTCCAGGAGCTCATGGCCGGCTGCGACGGCCTCGTGCTCGTGGACGTGGTCGACCGCGGCGCCCCGCCGGGGACGCTCTTCCTCATCGAGCCCGAGGTCGGCGAGGCCGAGCACGTCGCCGACGTCCACCTCGCCAACCCCGAGCGCGTGCTCACGATGGCGAAGACGCTCGGCTGCCTGCCGGAGCGCGTCCTCATCGTCGGCTGCCAGGCAGCTGACGTGGACGAGCTCGGCCAAGAGCTGTCCCCCGAGGTCGAGCGCGCAGTGGCGACCGCCGCCGGCAAGGTTGAGGAGGCCGTCCGTGCGTGGCTCTGAGACCATCGAGGAGCTGCGCAACGGCCTTGCACGCGAGCGCTACCTCGCAGACGACGGCCTCGCCACCGTCCTCTTCCTCGCCCTCCGCCTCCGCAAGCCGCTCCTCGTCGAGGGCGAGCCGGGGGTCGGTAAAACCGAGCTGGCGAAGGCCCTGGCGGCCGCCGCAGGGGCCCCGCTCCTGCGCCTGCAGTGCTACGAGGGGATCGACGTCCACCACGCCCTCTACGACTGGGACTACCCCCGGCAGCTGCTTCACCTGCGCGCTGGAGGCTCGGGGCCGCTCTACGCGGAGGAGTTCCTTGTCCGACGCCCGCTCCTCGAGGCGCTCGCCGCCCCAGGGACAGTCCTCCTCATCGACGAGCTCGACCGTGCCGACGACGAGTTCGAGGCCTTCCTGCTCGAGTTTCTTTCCGACTTCCAGGTGACGATCCCCGAGATCGGCGTCGTCCGGGCCGAGCAGCCGCCCGTCGTCATCGTCACCTCTAACCGGACGCGCGAGCTCCACGACGCGCTCCGGCGGCGCTGCCTCTACCACTGGATCGACCACCCCGACCTCGTCCGCGAGATCGCGATCGTGCGTGCGCGCCTGCCGGAGCTACCCGAACGCCTCGTCCGCCAGGTGTGCGGCTTCGTCCAGGAGCTGCGCTGGCTCGACCTCTACCGCGTGCCGGGCGTCGGCGAGACCCTGGACTGGGCCCAGGCGCTCCACGCGCTCGGACAGGATGGGGTCGACGGCGAAGCTGCCGATCGCACGCTCGGCTCGCTCCTCAAGGCGCGCGACGACCTCGAGCGGGTGCGCGGCCACGAACTCGAGCGCCTTGTCGGGAAGGCTGCGGATGCGGGCGCCTGAGGACGTCCTCGCCGAGGCCGCCGTCGCGCTCGGACGCGCATTGCGGGACGGTGGCATCCCGGCAGGCGTCGACGGGGAGCTCACCTTCGCCTCGGCGCTGGCCGAGCTCGACGTCGCCCGCCGCGAGCACGTCTACTGGGCCGCCCGCGCCGCCTTCCTCCGCTCTCCGGAGGAGCTCTCGGTATTCGAGGCGACGTTCGCGCGGTTCTGGGCAGGACTCCCGCTCGGGCGGCCGGGCCCGCCGATTGCCGAGCATGGTGAGAGCGACCCGCGCATGCCGGGCCCGCAGCACGGCGGCGAGTCGCTCCCGCAGTTCCGCCAGGAGGGCCGCTCCGCGGACCTCCTCGAGGGAGGGGGCACCCGTTCGCAGCGCCCGCTCGAGCTGGCGGCGACGCCGGGGGAGCAGCGTGGCGCTGGCCGGCAGCGCGGCCTCCTCGCCGCGTACAGCCCCGAGGAGGCGCTCACCGAACGCGAGCAGCCGGACTTCGGCGCCGACGAGCTCGCTGCCGTCCGGCGGCTGGCGGATGACCTGCGGGCGGCCGCTCCCGAGCGCCGCTCCCGCCGCCTCCGCGAGTCGCGCCAGCGGGGGCGCCTCGACGTCCGCCGGACACTGCGCCGCGCGCTGGAGACGGAGGGCGAGGCGCTCCGGCCCGCGTACGCCGCCCCTTCCCGCCGGCCCCGCCGCCTTGTCTTCCTCTGCGACGTCTCCGGCTCGATGGAGCGCTGGTCCCGCGCCCTCCTCGCCTCGCTCGGCGGCGTAGTCGGGGCAGGGATCCGTGCGGAGGCGTTCGTCTTCGCCACGCGCCTCACCCGGCTGACGCGCGATCTCGCGGGACAGGATGTCGCCCGCGCACTCGAGGAGGCCCGTGGAGCCGTCCCCGACTGGTCGGGCGGAACGCGCATCGGCGCCGCGCTCGCCGAGTTCCGGCGGACCTATGGGCGCCTCGGCCTGGCGCGCGGCGCCGTCGTCGTCATCGCGAGCGACGGGTGGGACCGGGGCGACCCCGACCTCTTGACGCGCGAGCTCGCCCAACTCCGGCTCGAGTGCCGCCGCCTCGTCTGGCTCAACCCCAGGCCGTCCGACCTCGACGGCCAGCCACTCGCCGTCGGCATGCGCGTTGCCCTCCCCTACGTGGACGACTTCGTCCCCGGGCACGACCCGCGGGCAGCCGCGCGCCTCGTCGAGCTCGTGGGCGGGCTCGGCGCCGGCCGCCCGGCGAGGCCGCAGCGGCTAGGCTTCGCGGCGCGATGAAGCTCGCGGTCGCAGGCAAGGGCGGCTCCGGAAAGACCTCGATCTCGGGGACGATGGCCCGCCTGCTCGGCCGCCGCGGCTACCGCGTCCTCGCCATCGATGGGGACTCGAACCCCAACCTCGCCCTCACGCTCGGGATCCCGCTCGAGCGGGTGGACGAACTGCCGACGCTCCCGCGCGACCTGCTCGACCGGAGCGAGGGGGGTGCGCGCTTGGCGAAGACGGTCGAGGAGATCTGCGCCTCCCACTCGCTCGCTGCCCCGGACGGCGTCACGCTCCTCGTTATGGCCCATCCGCAGCACGCGGGAACGGGCTGACTCTGCGGCATGCACGCTACCGTGCGTAGCGTCATCGAGGCCGCCTCGGAGGCCGACGAGGACGTCTGCATCCTCGACACGGAGGCCTCGCCCGAGCACCTCTCGCGCGGCACCGCGCGGTACGCCGACGCGATGCTCACGATCGTCGAGCCGTACTACAAGTCGCTCGAGACCGGACGGCGCATGGCGGTGCTCGCCCGCGACCTCGGGCTCGAGCGCGTGGCGCTCGTGGCAAACAAGATCCACGACGAGTCCGAGCTTGCCGCCGTGCGGGAGTTTGGCGAGAAGGAGCGGCTCGAGCTCGCCGGCGTCATCCCTTTCGACGAGCGGCTCCCCGAAGCCGAGCGCGCCCGCGAGGCGCCCCTCGACTTCGCGCCCGAGGCGCCGGCGGTTGCGGCGATCGAGCAGCTTGCCGAACGATTGGTGCGCGATGGGCGAGCTTGAGACGCTCAGGGTCCGCGACGAAGTCCTCCAGGCGATGTACTGGATGCGCGCCGAGGGGCTGGCCGAGAACTGCTCCGAGGGGGAGCTCGCCCGCTTCCTCGCCGTGCCGGCCGCGACCCTCGCCCCCTACCTCGAGCGCTTCGCCGCCGACGGCTACCTCGAGGTCGCGGACGGCCGCTACCGCCTGACGGACACGGGCGCGGAGACCGGCAAGCGCGCGTTCGCGGAGGAGTTCGCCGACCTCACCCGCCCGGCCCACGGCGAGTGCGACGAGGACTGCTGGTGCCACGAGTCGCCCGAGGAGGCGGCCCGTTGCCTGGAGGAGAGGACCGAGCGTGCGGGCACCGCCTGAGCCTCCGGCCCTCCCACGCAACTTCATCCGTCCGTGCCTGCTCCTCCTCTTGCGAGAGCAGCCCTCGCACGGCTACGAACTGCTCGAGCGGCTCGAGCCGCTCGGGGTCGACCGCTCCGATCCCGGCGGGCTCTACCGGGCCCTGCGCGCGCTCGAGGGTGAAGGGCTCGTCCGCTCGGCCTGGGAGCCCTCGGAAGCCGGACCGGATCGGCGCATCTACGAGCTCACCCGTGCCGGGATGGAGGAGCTCCACCGCCACGCGAAGTCGCTCGGCGCGGGTCGCGAGGCGCTCGGCGTCTTCCTCAGCCGCTACGGCGAGTTCGTCTCGCTCGAGCGCGCCGGGGCGCCCGCACGCCGCTGAAGATCACGCTTGCCGGCAAGGGCGGGGTCGGGAAGACAACCCTGGCCGCGCTGCTCGCCCGGCGCCTTGCCGAGGGCGGGCTCCGAACGCTCGCCGTCGACTGCGATCCGAACCCGAACCTCGCAGAGAGCTTCGGGCTTGACTCGCGGGCGCTCGAGCGCTTCTCCTTCGCGGGCCTTCGCCGCGCCGGGGATACGCTCGAGCTCGCCTGCGAGCCGATGCTCGTGGAGGTCTCCGAGCGACTCTCGCTCCTCGGCGGCCCACCCAGCGAGACGCCGCTCGCGGACGCAGTCGCGCGGGGCATCGCCGGCGTCCTCGTCGCCGAGCGCTTCGACTCGGTCGTCACCGACCTCGGGGCGGGGCCCGAGCTCGCCCGGGCCGCAGTCGGCGGCGTGCTCAACCCGGCCGACATCTGCGTCGTCCTCACGGACGGGACGTACCTCGGCGAGCGCACGGCCGAGCGGGTCGCAGAGGCGGCCCGCCTGCGTGGGGTCGGGGCGCTGCTGGTCGAGAACCGCCGCGGGGCCGCTGAGGCCGTCGCCGACAAGATCGCGCACTATCTGCGCTCGTCACTTACCCGCCGTGAAGCCGGGGCGTAGTGTCGCGAGGCTCCCACCGACACAAAGGAGGCTCCGGTCCCCCGTCCGGCCATTCGTCTGCGCGCTCTCCTCGTCGCCGCCTTCACCGCCCTCGCTTGCCTCACGGCAGCCACCACGTCGTCCGCCCTCACCCTCCCCCCTGCGTACGGCGTGCAGGCACTCGTCAGCCCGAACCCGACGATCGGCGGTAACTTCGGCATCGCTCTCGTCAATACGGGCGACGTCAACGGTGACGGTGCCGACGACATCCTCGTAGGTACCGACGAGCACGGCGGCAGCGAGGGCGAGATCTTCGTCATGAGCGGTGCCGACGGCAGCGAGCTCATGAGCATCACCGCCCCCGATCCGAACGTGAGCGGCACGCTGGCCAGCTTCGGAAGCTACGTCAGCAAGATCTCCGACCTCGGAAGCTGCCCGGGCGGCGCGACCGGACAAGTCTGTCCGAACGCGACGGTCGGGGCCGCCGACGGAACTCCCGACATGATCGTGAGCGCGCTGGGCGTGGACGTGTCCTTCCCCGACCCGGAAGCGGGCGGTGCGCCTGCGACGCTCGAAGATGCGGGCCGCGCCTACCTGATCGACGGCGCGACAGGCGTGATCCTGAAGAAGTTCCAGATGCCGGACGCCGACCTGGACGAGCAGCAGGACGCCCCCGGCGGCCCCAAGAAGCCCGCCTTCGGCCGCACGGTGCTCAACCCGTCGAGCCAGTTCGGCCCCACCGGCGGGGCTGCGCCTCCTGCCGCCGTGCTCGAGGGCGACCTGAACGGCGGCGGAGAGCCGGACTTCATCGTCGGCGCCTCCGACTACTTCGAGACCGGGGCAACAGCGCACCCCGACTCGGACTGCGCGAGCGACCCGGCGAACGAGTGTCTCCAGGCCGGCCGCGTGTACGTCTTCTACGGCGAGAACGTCGTCGGGTCGAGCTCGAGCGACATCGGCACGCCCGACGCGACGATCAAGAACCCCTGGGCGCAGGCGGACGACCTCCTCACCCCAGTGAACTCCAACCGCGAGAGCATGGGCTACTCGGTCGCCCCTGTCGGAGACATCGGCAAGTGCAACGCGGACCCGGGAGTTGCAAACGTCTGCCCCAACGCGAGCAGCACCGGCACGCCCGACGGGTTGCCCGACCTCGTCATCTCCTCCCACCGCACCGACGAGTTCGGGATGTTCGACGTCGGAGTCGCCCTCCTCCTGGACGGGCAGGACCTCTCCCTCCTCTACACGTACCACCATCCGGAGCCGCAGCCGGCCTCGATCTTCGCCTTCACGAACTACAACCAGCCGGCGATCGGCGACGTCGGAAGCTCGGCGACGCCGGACGTCTACCTGCCGGCCATGCGTCAGAACAACCCGTTCACGGGCGGCGGCCGCGGCTACCTCATGAACGGCGCGTTCAAGCAGGGCGGCAGCCCCAACTCGATCAGCTTCGCCACCTTGAACGACCCGACGCCGCACCCGAGCGAGGACTTCGGCACATCCTCGGCGGGGATCGGCGACGTCGCGGGAGACACGCGCAACGAGATTCTCGTCGGCGCGTATGGCCCTCACAACCCGGGCACCTTCCGCGACATGGTCAACGACGTTCACATCTTCAGCGCGCTCAGCGAGCAGGCGCTGATGAGCATCCGGGCGCCCGACGGGCAGCCTGGAGCCGGCTTCGGGAACGCCCTGGCCCCGATGGGAGACCTCAACGGCGACGGGGCGCTCGACATCGCGGTCGGTGCGGGCCTCTACGACGGTGCGGTCGGGGCAGACCAGGGGCGCATCTACATCTTCCGCAGCGATCTCGCCGCCCCCACCTCCACGATCACGAGGCCGGACGACGGCGCCTCATACCACCGAGGAAACCTCCTCCGCTTCCGCGGAACGGCGACGGACGGGGACGGAGCCGGAGTTGCCGCGGTCCAGGTGGCGCTGCGCCAGCGTCTGACGAACGGAAAATGCCGCTGGTGGAACGGGTCGTTCTTCGTTCCAGGCGCGTGCGACGTCAAGCGCTGGCGCCCGGCGGTCGGCGGCGAGACCTGGCGGTACGACCTCCCACATGCGCTTCGCGCGAGCGTCGGCACGAATGTGAGGAACTACACCCTCCTGTCCCGGGCGAGGGACGAAGGCGGGACGCTGGAGACCGACTTCGACCGCGGCCGAAACCGGAACACGTTCGAGGTGAGGAGGTAGCCGGAGGGCGACGCCAGGGTTATGCTGCGCACTAGGACCATGCGGCTTTTCTGCACGGTTTCCGTTGGCGCCGCCGCGGTCGCTCTTATGAGTGCCGGTCCGGCGGGAGCCTGCCTGCCGATCGACATCGGCCTCAACGGCCCTCTGGCGCCCGGAGGGCCGACGCCGGCAGCGGGCCCGGGCGACGCTGTCGGCTTCACCGTCTCCGGCACCGAGCCGGGGGCCGAGTACGTCGTCAGGATCGGGGGCCAGGTGGTCGCGAGTGGCCGCGACGAGGACGGTGGCGGTCTCGCCTCGAGCTTCACGATGCCGAACCTCGGCGCGGCGCAGACTGTCTACGTCGAGGCGATCATCACGCACCAGGGCGAGTCATGGCCGCTGTCGGCGCCGCTCGAGTTCAGGCCGCCCCGAGGGAGCTCCGGCGGGCCGCCGCTCACGTCCGAGCCGCCATCGCCAGGCGGCGCGAAGCCGGCGAGCCACAAGACGGCCGAGCCGGCGGGGGCCTCCCACTCGGCTGCCACGACGACGAGCCAGAGCACCGCGAAGGCCTCCCGGCCCGCGACCAAGCCGGCCGTCGCACGCCCTTCGCACGCTGTCCGACCGGAGCCGCGATGGTCCCGCTCGCTGGTCGACGCCCACCCGGTAGAGAGTGCGAGCGCGGTCTACGTGGAAGCGGCGCCCATCACCACGCGTGGCACACCTGCGCCGTCCGAGATCCCCTGGTATCCGCTCGTGCTCGCAGCCCTCGGGCTCCTTGTGGTCGGAGGCGGAGCCGCCGGTCTCGTGCGAGCACGCCGTAGACGGTCAGACGAGCCCGACGATCTGATCGAGGCCGAGCTGCAGGAGATCATCGCCGAGGAGCGGGCGAAGCAGACGCTCATGCGCGCGCCTTGATCAGCGCACGCCCGCTGCGTGGTAGGAACTTCACGCGAGCCGTCTAGGGGCGGTGGCGAGGAAGCCGCGCCCGTTCCGGGCTCACGGCCGCCGTCGGGCGTCGGGCCGGCTGAATACAGGCGAGACAACAGAAAGATGCCCACGAGCCAGAAGATCGTTTCTTCGGATGCTTCCGGCCGCCTACCCGGAGCCGCATGCAAGCGGCCCCTACGGCCAGCGTCCCGCAATCCCGTTCCGTCGGCCTCCAAGCCTCGGGCTTCTCTACGGAGGCAGGGTGCAGTGGCCGCGTGGGCTGTCTCGTCTCGAGGGAAGCCGTGCTCCGAGGAGCCGTGGTGCGCGTACCGTGCGCGTACGAGCTTGGCTCGGGAGGGGGTATTTTGTAGTCACTCGTTGCAAGGCGAAAGCGGCCTCTTTGCAGGCATTTTCCGCGAGGCGTGATTCAGCGCAGTCTACCGAGACGGACTTTTAATCCCAAGGTCGCAGGTTCGATCCCTGCCCGGCCCATCCCGGGCCGCATGGCTAGGCGGGTTTGGCTTGAATACGAGGGTCATGCGTGCCGGAAGTGCCACGAATGCGCACCTGGTGCAGACCCCGGTGCAGACCTCGGAGCGAACTCGCCCGCGTCCCCGATCGCGCCACCGAGACGGACGCCTTTCTCGCAGGCTTCGGGGCGAGGGCCGCGCTGCGGCCGGTCGCGCAGGAGCTCGCGGGCAGCTAGGCGAAGCGGTGTTCGGCGAGGCGGCCTAGCCGCAGCGTTCTTCGGAAAGGGCACCCCCCAGGTCAACCTCTCCGGGTCGCCGCCTCGCCGAACCTTCCGGTTCCCCGGTGAGGGCGAGGGTCAAACCGTCCGCGGAGATCGTTGCCTGAGCGTCGAACATGGTTGTAGGATCGCGCCTCCCAGGGTTCAGCAACGTGGACCCTACCGATGGCCCAGCGTTACCCCCCGCTGGCCGCTTTGGTAGGTGACCGGCTAACACGGGGCGTCTTCGAGGGCGCTCGGAACACCCCATGGACACACCCCGCGACGGGGAGTGGCCGCCGCCGGTTCGACGCCGTAGCGGACTCTTCTTCTTGACCTACCTGCCAGGAGTGCTTGAATAGCGATTCTGCTCCGAGGCGGGAGGGGTGCAAGTTCAGATGAGCAGTCTGGTTCGGCTCTTGCCAGGCTCTCTGGCTACGAGAGCAAGAGCTGTTCCCACGGACGAATAGAAGGGAGGGATGATGAGGACACGTCTCTACGGCCTAGCGTTCGCGCTTGCCGTCATCGCGGCAGTCGCGGCGGGCGTCTCGGGCCACAACTAGGGTGGTTGCGGGGACGGCCTTGTGCGGCCGGGGCCGCCCGCGGAGCTAGTCCACAAGAACAGGACGTGTGGATGGCTGGCATGAGCGGAGCGCTAAAGCCTTAGAACAGCGTGCCCTCGAGCTCCTGGTGCTTCGCCAGCTTGGCCCCGACCCTCTGGCCTTCCTGAACCATCGACTTGACGGTGCCGAGCCGGATCCCGGTGCGCCGCGATAGCTGCCGCAGCGTCTCTCCGGCCGCGTGCCTGCGCCGAATCTCCTCTCGCACGTCCTCCGAGTAGAACTGTCGGCCGATCGGGATCCGGTCGTCGCTAAGGCGCTCGTTCTGCGGCCAGACCACTGCGGCTAGCGCTTCCTCCGGATCTATGGCGCCTTCGGCCAGAAGCCTGAGAGCGGCGCTGTGGCGCTTCTCGAGCGGCGTCAGCGGCCGGTGCTTTCCCTTCGGCAACAGTTGGATTCTCGCGCCCCTGGCGGACGTGATGTGCGGGAGCTTGTATAAGTTTGTCTTATAGCAGCGATGATTGACATAAGCGAAGCTGCATTCCTGACGCCCGCCCAGGCGGCCGCCGTGCTGAACGTGTCGCGCGAGACTGTCTACCGGCTTGTGCGCACCGGGAAGCTGCCGAGCATTCGCGTCGGCGGCCAGCTTCGGATCCCGAAACGAACCCTTGCCCAGCGCCTCGCGGAGACCCGCGGCGGCTGGCCTATCGAAAGGATCTAGCTCATGAATCAGCACGTGCCATTCCCCCTCGACCCGAACCTTCAGCGGCTCGCGAATGAGCCGCTTTCCGAGCCCCCCCACTCGCCCGCGAGCACTGGAAGACGCTGGCTAAGGCGATGGAGCGTCTCGACCAGGCGCGCGTTCAGCAGGCGACCTACGGCGGCGAGGTTGCCCGCCTGCGCGAGGAGCTTGGCTTCGCTAGGCAGCCCTAAGCCGTTCTCGAGCGACGCTTGCGGAAGGGCGGCGGCGGGCTAGGGTGAGAGGTCTTCCGCGCTTAGTTGCTCTAGCCAGCGCGGGAGCGAGCGGACCTGTGAGGTACTTGTCGCCTGGGCGCGAGAGGCGTAAATGTCTCTCTAGTGACCCTGGCGGGGCAACGTTGATTCCTGCCGCCTGCGCTTGAGGAAGACGACGCGACCGGCGTCGCGGATCCGGCGAGCGGGAGCACGCTGCCACCATAAGCTGGGCTGTCGGATGGCCAGCACGGAGCTCCGCTCTATCGTGCTCGTAGAGGGACCGAGCGACGGCGCAGTTGTTCGGGCGCTCGCCAAGCGGCATGGCCGCGACCTCGATGCGGAAGGCGTGTCGATCGTCGCGATGGGCGGCTACGGGAACTTCGGCCGTTTCCTCGAGCGGTACGGGCCCTCAGGGCTCGGTGTCCGTCTCGCGGGCCTCTACGACGCGCCGGAAGAGCCCCATTTCCGACGCGGGCTCGAGCGAGCCGGTTTCGGCTCGGGCCTCACCCGCGCCGACCTTGAGGCGCTTGGCTTCTACGCGTGCGACGTCGACCTCGAGGACGAGCTAACCCGCGCAATGGGTCCTGCGGCGATGGAGGAACTGCTCGCCGCGCAGGGGGAGCTCAGCGCGTTCCGCACCTACCAGAAACAACCTGCGCATCGGGAGCGGGCGATCGAGGCACAGCTGCGGGGTTTTCTATGGAACCGGAAGCTCAAGTACGGCGTGCTGCTAATCAAGGCGCTCGACGTCGACCGCGTCCCCCGGCCGCTCGCCGCTGTGCTCGCGCACGTACTCCCGGAAGAACAGTGAGCCTCTCATTACCGCCGGGAGGCAGCGTCGCGGGGTGAGCTGCGCTGAGTCGGGGGACGCCGTCGCTTCGACGTGGGATGATCGATTTGTGGCATCGGATGAGCAACCGCAATCCATTCCCGCGATTTGCGGCCTGCTCGTTGGGCCGGTGCTTTTCCTCACGACTGTGGGCGCTGTGCTCGCACAGCCGGACGAGTTCAGCGTTGTCAACCACGAAAACAGCGACCTGGGTGCCGAGACGGCCAATAGCCCCTGGATCGCGAACCAGCTTGGCTCGAATCTGCCCGGCTTGCTCTTGTTCGTGTTCGCGATCGGCCTCTGGCGTTCGCTCGGACGCCACCGGTCGACACGGATCGGTCCGTACTGGTCGGTGCTGTAGGTATCGGTATCTTCCTCAGCGGTTTCTTCCGGCTCGATTGCCGTCACATCGACCGCGGCTGTGAGCAGGAGTCGTGGCACACGGCAGCGCACAACGTCGACGGCGGGCTCACTATCCTCGCCCTGGTGCTTGCCCCCTTTGTCCTCGCACGAGCGCTCAAGCTCGCGTCTCGCTGGCGTGACCTTTGGCTGCCGACACTTGCCTTCGGCATCGGAACCATCGCTGCCGCCATCGCGGGGGGCGCCGTCGGAGCGGGTCTTGCCTCCCTCGTGGGCTTGCTCGTTTGGTTCGTTTGGATCACGATGCTCGCGATTCGGATGCTCCGACTCTCTCAAGGATCAGCCACGGGACCCGCAGCCCGCTCGCGCGCCGTTCCTTAGTTGCCGACCGCCCCTCGACAACGGCCAGCGCTCGCCGTGCAAGCTGCTCAGGAAGGTTGCGAGAGCGTCCCCTGGGTGCACCGTTTCGGACTGTCCAGGTACCGACTAAGGTCCCCCGACTGGCGATGAGCGAG
>Ga0137374_10000495_pt1 | contig 40160 bp, 34 predicted proteins | sample SagtaG_20_FD_104811 | JGI IMG/M metagenome (GOLD analysis project Ga0137374, IMG submission 104811) | Vadose zone soil microbial communities from Sagehorn Ranch, Mendocino, California, USA - Sage1_R_100_16 metaG | ecosystem: Environmental > Terrestrial > Soil > Vadose zone | place: USA... | reverse complement strand
GCAACGTTGGTCGCCAGTACGAGGCGCCGTCCCCGGCTCGGCGCGAATACGCGCTGCTGCTCGGCGACCGATAGCCGGGCGTACAGCGGCAGGATCTCGACCGCGGCTGCGTACGGCCGGCGGGTGAGACTGCTGCGGAGCAGGTCGGCGGTCTCGCGAATCTCGCGCTCTCCGGGCAGGAAGACGAGAATGTCTCCTGCCGCCGCGCGCCATAGGTCTTCCACGGCGGCGACGATCGCTTCTTCGAGCGGCTCTTCGTCGTCATCTTCGTCGCCCGCGAGGGGCCGATAGCGCATCTCGACCGGATACGTCCGGCCCGAGACCTGAATTACCGGCGCGGACCTGCCCCTCGCGCTGAAATGCCTGGCGAAGCGCTCGGCATCGAGCGTTGCCGACGTCACGATCACCTTGAGATCGGGCCGCCGCGGGAGAAGCTGCTTAAGGTACCCGAGCAGAAAATCGATGTTGAGGCTGCGCTCGTGCGCCTCGTCGACGATGATCGTGTCGTAGCCCGCGAGCAATCGGTCCCGCTGCGTTTCGGCGAGCAGGATGCCGTCGGTCATGAGCTTGATATACGCATCGGGCCCGGTGCGATCCGTGAAGCGCACCTTGAAGCCGACCGCAGTGCCCAGAGCTACCGCGAGTTCCTGCGCGATGCGCGCGGCGACGCTGCGCGCGGCAATCCGCCGCGGTTGAGTGTGGCCGATCAGGCCGCGCACGCCGCGTTGCAGCTCGAGACAGATTTTGGGCAGCTGGGTGGTCTTGCCCGATCCGGTTTCGCCGCAAACGATCACCACCTGATGGTCCCGGATGGCCGCCGCGATTTCGCCGCGCCGCTCCGACACCGGCAGCTCGGGTGGATAGATGATGCGGGGGACAGCCGCGGCGCGCGCCGCTGCGCGCTCGCGCGAGGCGGCGACCGCCGCCGCGACACGTTCGATCTCCGCTGCACCGACGCCGCGCCGTTCGAGGCGTTCGATACGAGGCGCGAGCCGTGCCCGGTCGGCAATCATGCCTTCGGCGAGCTCGGCACGGAGGCGATCGGCGATCGAAATCGGGGGCATCGGGGCGACTTTGGGCCGGCGCATTCTAACGCAGCGCCGCGACCGATCCTGTTTTCCGGCGACAGCTTGCGGCGTTATGATGACTGCTCTTCAGCCAGGAAGGACCCCGATCATGTTGCGCCTACTCACGCTTGCCCTTATCGCCGCGACCCTCGCCGCTGGGCCTGTGAACGCCAAGACGCTGCGCTGGGCCAACCGCGGCGACCCGCAGACGACCGATCCGCATTCGCAAAACGAAGGCTTGACCAACAACGTCAACCACCTCGTGTACGAATTGCTGGTCGGCCGCGACAAGAAGCTCAACCTCGTGCCGGAGCTCGCGGTCTCTTGGCAGCAGATCGATCCGGTGACTTGGCGCTTCAAGCTGCGCCCCGGCGTCAAGTTCCACGACGGCACGCCCTTCACGGCGGACGACGTGGTCTTCAGCTTCGAACGGGCGCGCGCAGAGACCTCGCAGCTGCGGGTCTACTCGAACGCCTCCGGCATCCCGAAGAAGATAGACGACCTGACCGTCGAGTTCACGACCAACGGGCCGAATCCGATCGAGCTCGAGCACATCGCGTCGATCTATGTCATGAGCAAGGCCTGGTGCGAAAAGAATCGGGCGACCAAGCCGCAGAACTTCACCCAGAAAGAGGACATGATCACCGCGCATCAGGCCAACGGCACCGGGCCTTACGTACTGAAGTCGCGCGAGCCCGATGTGAAGACAGTGCTCACCAAGAATCCGAACTGGTGGGGCATCAAGGAAGGCTGGTTCGATGGCAACATCGATGAAATTGTCTTCACCCCAATCGGATCGGATGCGACGCGCCTCGCCGCGCTCATGTCCGGCGAGATCGATCTCATCAACGACCCGCCGGTGCAAGATGTGCCGCGCCTGAAGCAGAACGCGAACGTCAAGGTGCTCGAGGGCACCGAGAACCGCGTCATATTCATCGGCATGGACCAGCAGCGCGATGAATTGCTGTACTCGAGCGTCAAGGGCAAGAACCCGTTCAAGGACAAGCGCGTGCGACAGGCGCTCTATCAGGCGATCGACATCGAAGCGATTCGCACCACGACCATGCGCGGGTTGTCGAAGCCGACCGGCGCGATGCTGCCGGCGCCGTTGCCCTGGATCGTCGAGCCGGAGAAACGCTTTCCCTTCGATCGCGCCAAGGCGAAACAGCTGCTCGCCGAGGCCGGCTATCCGAACGGCTTCGAAGTCACGCTCGACTGCCCTAACAACCGCTACGTCAACGACGAGAAGATCTGTCAGGCGCTTGCGGCGATGTGGAGCCAGATCGGTGTGACAACCAGCGTGACCGCCATGCCCCGCGCGAATTATTTCCCCAAGCTGGAAAAGCTCGATACCAGCCTGTACATGCTCGGCTGGGGCGGCGCCTCGACCGATCCCATCTTCATCCTGCAACCGGTGCTGCATACGGCCAACAGCAAGGGAGACGGCGATTATAACTATGGCCGCTACAGCAACCCGAAGTTCGACGCGCTCGTCGATCAGGTGAAGACCGAGATCGATGTGGAGAAGCGGCGCAAGCTGATCAACGAGGCGCTGCAGCTCCAACACGATGAGCTGCTGCATCTTCCGCTGCATCGCCAGGTGATACCGTGGGCGACGCGATCCAACGTCGGCGCTGTGCACCGCGCCGACAATTGGGTGCTTCCGTACTGGGTCAAGATGGATATTGGCGCGCCGTGAACGGTGAATAGCGGCGCTGTTATTCCGAGCCGGGAACCGCCGCTGGTTGCGTCGCGGCCTGGGGTATCTCGCCACGCGCCAGGATGTAGCGCGTCGCGGCCCACGCGATCACGAGCGTTGCGGCGACGCCGATTGCTCCGAGGAGCGCGGCCTGCGTCGTGCCCTTCTGCAGCGCCTGTGCGATGAGCGACGCGCTCACGTAGACCGCAATGAGCGGGGGAACGACACGCAGATCGTAGCGCAGCACGGTCGCGAACAGCAGCGTCGACACCGCGCCGCCCACCAGACCCGAGGCCGCGATATCGAACCACTGATCGGCGCTCACGGCGGCGATTGCCGCGTGGGTCAGCATCAGCAGCACGGCCGCGAGAATCCGGCGCCGAGTCCAGCCGGCCGTGATCCGGTCGAGCCAACGCAGGGCGATCAGCGCGAGCCCGATCACCGGCAGGACATTCACGGCGCTGAGAGCGCGGGCGAGCCACGGCAGCCAGGCGTTCTCCGCATCATACTTCGGCCATAGCGGCGCCACGTCGGGCGTCATCGCGCCGACCGCGATGTCGACGCCGATAATGACGAGCGCGACCGCGGCGCCGCGCAACCAGAGCGCCCTGGCGTCGAGGCCGGGCGTGACGTGCTCCCGCGCCGCGAACGCGCCGACGCCGGCGAACATGCCGCCCAGCAAAGCGGTAAGGACTGCAGCGAAAAGCAGCCCACCGCCGGCGAGCGTCACCTGCATGATGACGGGCTCGGCGGTCTGCAGCCGCATCGCGAGTTGAGGCCACTGGTTGATGGCATTGACGATCGCGGCGCAGAGCAGCAGCGTTGCCGCCGACCAGAAGGCGCGCCGGTCGAAATGCGCGCGGGTCCATGCGACCGTCGCGCCGATCAGTGCTGCAATCGCGACGATTGCAAACGCGAGCGCGACGATGAGGCGCAACACGCTAAGCCGGCCGGCGCGGTCTCGCTCCGCGCGATACCAGGTGTCCGGAATGAAGACGTAACGGCCATAGCCAACGACTTCGTCGCCGGCGAGGTCCACCATCACGCGCGCCTCACCGCCCTTGCCGACGGTAACGCGCGGATCAGCGTAGGTGAAACGCCAATCGATGCGTGCGGGTTGGGGGTTCTGTTTGACCTCGACCTCGCGCAGCGCCGCAGGATCAAGTGCGAAGCGTTCCGCAATAGCGCGCCGCGTCAGTGCGCGCGCCTCGTCTTCGCCCAGGCGCGCGCCGCTGCGCTGCTCGGGAAGTCGATGTCCCACCTGGCGCAGCTTGCCATTGCCCTGGATAGTGATGCGCCATTCCTCCGCACGCTCTGCGACGTCGGCTCCGCTAAAGCGTGCGTAACGCACCTCCCAGAGCGGAGGCGCGAGCCAGTCGCCGATGAGCTTCCGGTAAGTCTCCTGCCCGGCCTCGCGCCAAGCGAACTTGTTCCAGGCCCAGGCCGCAGCATCCTCGGACGCCAGACGAACCGCGGCAAGACGCTTCCACTCCGGACCGAGCGCGACACCGCGTTCCTTCAATGCGCTATCGGCGATTGCTTCGGCCTGCGCGCGGTCGATCGCAAGCGGCGGCGCGTCGCCGTGAAAGCTGCCGGTGCCGATGAAGGCGAGAAGCCCGCAAACCGCCAGCAATGGCAGCGCGCGCTGCATGCGTGCGGTCCACGCGCCCGCTGCAGCGCGTGGTCCGTGTGCCGCAAGAGGCGCGTTCGCGACGGCGGGCTGCCATGCACCATTGGCGAGCGATTCGGGCAGCGCGAGCCAGCGACCGGCCCGCAGGCGCCGCCACAGCACGAACGCCAGCGGCGCGAGCGCGGCACCGACGACGAGCGCCTGATTCAGCTCCGCACCCGGACCCTGTACGAGGAACACCGGTAACGCCATCAGCACGAGATCGAACAAGGCGTGCAGGATGATTGTCGGCACGAGCCCGAAGCGAAGGAAGATCAATCCCCAGATCAACGCCGGCACAAAGAGCTCGACCAGCCGCGAGTACGCGGGGAAACCGGGGTAGTTCGCGTGCGCGGCGGCGAACACCAGCGCTTGGACGACCAGCGCCGCTCCGATCAACGATCGCCGGCAGCCGAAGCGCTCACCGATCAGCGCCGCGAGCGACAGCGGCACCGCGCGGAACAAGCATTCCTCCATGAATCCCGCCTGCAGCGCCATGCCGATCGGCGAGAGCGCCGGCAGCGCGCTGCCGAGGATGTTCGGATCGGAAAGGGATTCGGACGGTTGCCACCAGCCGAAATAGCGATTGGTGACGAAATAGAATCCGGAGATCAGCGCGAGCTCGATCGGCACGAACAGATACCCGCCGAGCGTCCGCCCCAGTACGGCCGGCGTGGGCGCCGCCTCGCGTGACCCGACGCGCCACAGCTGCGGATGGCCGCCAAACGCTCGACGCGACAGGCCTTCCGCCGCCATGAACACCAACGCGAGGCCCAGGCCGCCGCCGACGAGCACGAGTGCAGCGATGCCGATCTGCTGGCCCCAGAAAACGCCGGTGGATTGCGCCGTGTCGTACCCGAACCAGGCTTGGGGCGCATTGGCAAGGATCGCGAGCGCATTCAAGCCGGCGACGACTGCACCGGCGACGAGCGCCGGCTTCCACAGCAGCCTGCGTTGGCGCATCAGCCACAGCACGCCGATGATGCAGCCGCCGAGGCCGTACAGAACGCCTGCCGCCAGGCTCGCGACGTACGAGATCGCCTTGTTGGCCGAGCGCATTTCCTTGAAGCGGCGCCCGAACGCTTCCGGCACGTGCACGTAATGGGTGATTTCGGAGAGCGCGTCGCCGCTGACGGTGAGTCGCATGCGGATCCTGGCGTCGCCAAGCTTGACGTCTTCGCGCTCGTAGACGAACGCGTGATCGACCCGCCCATTGGGCCGCTCGACGCGCGACTGCTCGAGAACGCGGTAAGGCCCGAAATCGACGGCCCAGTCCGACCGCGCGCGCGCCTCCGCAATCGTGCGAGCCATCACTGTATCGAGCGACGCACCGGGCTCATCCTCCGGCACGTTGCGCGCGAAACCGTAGATCGAGCCGTCGGGTTTGAAGCGCACACGGACCTCCGCCGTCTCGTGCGGCTTGAACAACCGCACCTCCCAGCGATAGGGTGCGTACACCTCGCCCGATAACAATCGCGTGAACGCCGGCTTTCCTCCGGCCTCCAGCTCGACGTAGTTCTGCGTGTCGCCGTCGTGGGTGAACGCGGCGGCGCGTCGCGCCTCAGGCGCCACGAGATGCAATCGATCGGCAATCGTGGCGGCCTGCTCGACCGCCTGGTCGCGCGACATCTTCACGTCGAGATTGATAAGCGGCAGCGCTTCCGGAAAATAACGCCAGGCGAGCATCGCCGAGATTGCGGACAACAGCGCAAACGCGATCCAGAACGCGGGCCTCTTCGTGATTCCGCTCATAGGCGTTTTTCTCATCTAAAGCTGTCGTGGACGAGCCTTTGCATCGCTAAACCGTAGCCCGGGCTGAGCGCGCAGAGCCGTAGCCCGAGCTGAGCGAAGCGATGCCCGGGAATGCAACTCCCGCAGTGCCGCCACCCAGGTCGAGCCCCGGGGTCAATCCCGGTCACGCACTTCCACGATGCCACGCGCGGCAAGATCGGCAATCGATTCCGCCGACAGGCCCAGCCGCTGCGAGAGCACCGCCAACGTATGCTCGCCGAGCAGCGGCGGCGGCTGAGTATACGCGACCGGGGTCGCGGAGAAATGCAGCGGATTGCCGACCTGCGGAACCGTTCCCGACAAACGATGCGGCAGATCGAAGCGCATGCCGCGGGCGCGCACTTGTGGGTCGGCAAAGACCTGATCGAGGCGGTTGATCGGGCCGCAGGGCACCCCGACCGCCTCCAGCGCCGCGAGCCACTCGCCCTGTGTGCGCGTGCGCATCACGACGGCGATCAGCGGTACCAAGACATCGCGTCGCTTGACGCGTTCGGCATTCGCGGCAAAGCGCGGATCGCGGGCCCATTCGGTCTTGCCCGCGATCTCGCAGAAGCGCGCGAACTGCGCGTCGTTGCCCACGGCGAGAATGAGATGCCCGTCGGCGCAGGCGAAGACCTGATAGGGCACGATGTTCTGGTGCGCATTCCCGGCACGGCCCGGCGGCGTGCCTGAGATGAGATAGTTCATGTTCATCACCGCCATCATCGCGACCTGCGCGTCGAGGAGGCTCACATCGATGTACTGCCCAGCGCCGGAGCGCTCGCGCTGGGCGATCGCGGCAAGAATTGCGGTGCAGGCGTACATGCCGGTCATCAGATCCGAGATCGCGACGCCGGCCTTCTGCGGGCCGCCGCCGGGCGCGTCGTCGCGCTCGCCGGTGACGCTCATGAATCCGCCGATGCCCTGAATGATGAAGTCGTAGCCCGCGCGCTCCGCGTACGGGCCGGTCTGGCCGAAACCGGTAATCGAGCTATACACGAGCCGTGGATTGACCGCGGTGAGGCTCGCGTAATCGAGGCCGTATTTCGCCAGCCCGCCGACCTTGAAGTTCTCGACCACGATGTCGGCGCCGCGCGCGAGCTCACGCACGATCGCCTGACCTTCGCCTCGCGTGAAATCGACCGCGACGGACTTCTTGCCGCGATTACACGCCAGGTAATACGCCGCCTCGCCGGTGTCGCGGCCTTCTTTGTCCTTGAGGAACGGCGGTCCCCAGCTGCGGGTGTCGTCGCCGCTGCCCGGTTTCTCGATCTTGATGACGTCGGCGCCGAGATCGGCTAAGAGTTGCGTGCACCACGGCCCCGCGAGCACGCGGGAGAGATCGAGTACGACGAGGTGCGAAAGCGGGCCCGGCACGGGATTGTTCCAGCGTCCGCGAAGGTCGGCGGGGGCCAGCGGCCCCGGAGGGCGCGCCCGGCAAGCGCACCGGCGGCTTCCGAAGCTACGGTGCGCGAGCTTAGCATGCCCGGCAGCGACCGCAGGACTCGAGCGGACGTGGATTCAGCACCTACCCGGTTCTGCTTGATCGCCCGCGCCCAAAGTCGGATTGATCAATCCACCGCTTTGACCAGCTCCTCGACGACCTTCTTGGCGTCGCCGAAGACCATCATCGTCTTGTCCATATAGAACAGCGGATTGTCGAGGCCGGCGTAGCCCGACGCCATCGAGCGCTTGTTCACCAGAACGCTCCTGGCCTTGTACGCTTCGATGATCGGCATGCCGTAGATCGGGCTGCCTTTCTGCTCGGCGAGCGGATTGACGACGTCGTTGGCGCCGAGGATCAACGCCACATCGGCCTGTGCGAATTCGCCGTTGATGTCCTCCATCTCGAACACCTGGTCATACGGCACCTCGGCTTCGGCGAGGAGCACGTTCATGTGGCCCGGCATGCGACCCGCCACCGGGTGGATCGCGTACTTCACGGTTACGCCCTTGTGCGTGAGCTTCTCCGCGAGCTCCTTCACCGCGTGCTGCGCCCGAGCGACCGCGAGCCCATAGCCCGGGACGATGATCACGGTGTCGGCGTTGGACAGGAGGAACGCGGCATCCTCGGGGCTGCCGCTCTTGACGGTCTTCTTCTGCGCATCTTCGGCAGTGACGCTCGTCTCGCCGCCAAACCCGCCAAGAATCACGCTGAAGAATGACCGATTCATCGCCCGACACATGATGTAGGACAGGATTGCACCCGAGGACCCCACCAGCGATCCGGCGATGATCAGCATCGGATTGTCGAGCGAGAAGCCGATGCCGGCGGCGGCCCAGCCCGAGTAGCTGTTCAGCATCGAGATCACGACCGGCATGTCGGCGCCGCCAATCGGGATGATGAGCAAAAAGCCGAGCAGAAACGCAAGCGCGCTCATGATAATGAACGGCATCCAATCGGCAGGTGCCGGCGACATGCAGAACCAGATACCGAAGCCGATCATCGTGATACCGATGGCGAGATTCAGATAGTGTTGCCCTGCGAACACCACTGGCGCGCTGCGGATCGTGCCCGAGAGCTTGCCGAACGCGATCACCGAGCCGGAGAAAGTGATCGCACCGATGAATGTGCCGATGAATAGTTCGATCTTGTGCCCCACTGTTATCGGGACATCGAGGCCCATGGCGGCAGGATTGTTGACGGCCGCGATGGCGATGAATACCGCCGCGAGGCCGACCAGCGAGTGCATAGCCGCGATCAGTTGCGGCATCTGCGTCATCTGCACCCATCGCGCGACGATCGCTCCGATCACGCCGCCGATCACCATCGCAGCCAGGATCGGCAGCACGTTCTTGCTGTGCGAGTACACGAGCGCGAGCGTCACTAGCAGCGCGATCGCCATACCGATCATGCCGTAGACGTTGCCGCGGCGGGCGGTCTGCGGCCCCGACAGCCCCCTCAGCGCGAGGATGAAACTGACCGCCGCGACCAGGTACCAGAGTGCGACTTGATTGGCGCTCATGGGTTTCCCTTGTCCCGCGTCATGGCTTTTCCTTGGCGACGGGCTTCGGCTCCTTCTTCTTGAACATCTCCAGCATGCGCCGGGTGACGAGAAAGCCGCCGAAGGTATTGATCGACACCAGCGCCACTGCGAGCACGCCGAGCCAGCCGCCCCAATCGAGGTCGGCAGCGCCTGCGGCCAGCATCGCGCCGACCATGATGATGCTGGAGATCGCGTTGGTCACGCTCATCAGCGGCGTGTGCAGCGCAGGCGTCACGTTCCACACTACCTGGTAGCCGACGAAAATCGCCAACACGAAGACGATGAGGTTGAAGACGATGGGATCAACGCCTGCGGTCATAATCGCTCCCTCGAATGATTCCGCTCCCCGCGACGGAGAGGGACAAATAAACTCAGCTTCTCGGCACCGCTGCGCCGTTTTCGCAGATCAACGTCGCAGTGATGATCTCGTCGTCCTTCGGCACCGCGAATTCGCCCGTCTTGGCATTGAGCGACAGCGCGAGGAAGTTGATGACGTTGCGCGCGTAGAGCGCCGAAGCGTCGGTCGCCACGCGCGCGGGCAGGTTGCCGAAGCCGACGATCTTGACTCCGTCCTTGGCGACGATCCTGTCGAGCTCCGAGCCCTCGACGTTTCCGCCCTGCTCGACCGCAAGATCGACGATCACCGCGCCGGGCTTCATCGCTGCGACCGTCTCGGCCTTGATGAGCTTCGGCGCCGGGCGCCCCGGAATGAGCGCGGTCGTGATCAGGATGTCGACGCTCTTGCAGCGCTCGTGGATGATGTCGGCCTGGCGCGCCATCCACTCGGGCGGCATCGGCCGCGCGTAGCCGCCGACGCCTTCCGCGATCTTGCGCTCTTCATCGTTCGCATACGGGACGTCGACCCACTTTGCGCCCAGTGACTCGACCTGATCCTTGACCGAGGGCCGTACATCGGAGGCCTCGATCACGGCGCCCAGCCGCTTCGCCGTCGCGATCGCCTGCAGCCCGGCCACGCCGACACCGAGGATGAGCACGCGCGCGGCCTTCACGGTTCCCGCCGCGGTCATGAGCATCGGCATGAACCTGCCATACGTGTTGGCGGCGATCATCACCGCCTTGTAGCCGGCGATGTTCGCCTGCGAGGACAGCACGTCCATCGCTTGTGCGCGCGTGATGCGCGGCAGCCACTCGAGCGCGTAACCCGACACGCCGGTGCCCGCATACGATTGCACGGCCGCGGCATCGAACGGGTTGAGGAGGCCCACGAGCATCGCGCCGCGCTTGAGCTTCGGCAGCTCGTGCTCGGTCGGTCCTCGCACCTTGAGCACGATGTCGGCGCCGAGCGCGTCGCCGGCGTTTCCGATCCTTGCGCCAGCGGCCTGGAACTCGCGGTCCGGAATGCTCGACGTGGTGCCGGCGCCCGCCTCGACGACGAGCTGATGTTTGCCGCTCGCCGCGAGCTTCTTGACCGTTTCCGGTGTGGCCGCGACGCGCGTCTCGCCCGCGCGAGTCTCGCGTGGAATACCGATGATCATGGTGAGCGTCCCCTTGCCGCGAATGCTTCTTGTTGCGACAGCTATCTTGCCATAGTAGCCCGGGTTGAGTGAAACGAAGCCCGGGGCGTCGTATCATCGTAGTGCTGCTCCCCGGGCATCGCGCTTTCGCGCTCAGCCCGGGCTAGACGATCGCCTCGGCGATCGCCTTGCCCACAGCGGCCGTCGTCGCCTTCCCGCCCAGATCGCGCGTGTGTGGACCCTCGGCGAGCGTGCGCTCGATGCCGCACATCACTGCCGCCGCGGCGTCCGCATGCCCGAGGTGCTCGAGCATCATCGCGCCGGACCAAATCTGGCCGATCGGGTCGGCGATCCCCTTGCCTGCGATGTCCGGCGCCGATCCGTGGACCGGCTCGAACAGCGACGGATATTCGCGCTCGGGATTGAGGTTTGCCGACGGCGCGATGCCGATCGTGCCGCAGACCGCGGGCCCCAGATCGGAGAGGATGTCGCCGAAGAGGTTCGAGCCGACGACCACGTCGAAGAGCTGCGGCCGCTGCACGAAATGCGCGGTCAGGATGTCGATGTGATACTGGTCGGTGCGGATGCCGGGATAATGCGCCGCCATCGCGCGAAAGCGCTCGTCCCAGTAAGGCATGGTGATGAAAATGCCGTTGGATTTGGTCGCCGACGTGACGTGCTTGGCGGCCCTCGTCTGCGCGAGCTCGAAGGCGAAACGGAGGATACGGTCGACACCCTTGCGCGTGAACACCGATTCCTGAAACACGACCTCGCGCTCGGTGCCCTCGAACATCCGCCCGCCGACCGACGAATATTCGCCTTCGGTATTCTCGCGCACGACGACGAAGTCGATGTCGCCTGGCTTGCAGTTCGCAAGCGGGCTCGGTACGCCCGGCATCAGCCGGCATGGCCTCAGGTTCACGTACTGGTCGAAGCCGCGGCGCCACTGGATCAGCGAGCCCCACAGCGATACGTGGTCGGGAACTGTCGCCGGCCAGCCGACCGCACCGAAGAATATCGCATCGTGGTGCCGGATTCGCTCGAACCAGTCCTCGGGCATCATTCGTCCGTGGCGGACGTAGTAATCGCAACTCCAGGGCAGCTCGTCCCAGTCGAACGCGATGCCGAAACGGCGGGCCGCGGCCTCGAGCACGCGCAGGCCCTCCGGCACGGTCTCCTTGCCGATGCCGTCGCCCGGAATCACGGCGATGCGATGGCGCTTGTCCATGGGATGCGGCGGCAAATGAGTGGAATCTTCCATGGTAATGTAAGGCGACCGAAGGTCCAACCACTTGCCCGATGAGCACTCAGGCGATGCCCCAGGTCGCGTGGCAATGGAAGCGCTTTGCCGAGCTCAAGCCCGCGGAGCTCTACACCCTGCTCGCGGCACGCGCAGCGGTCTTTGTCGTCGAACAGGCCTGCGCGTTCCAGGACGCCGACGGGCTCGATCTTTACGCTTGGCATCTTCTCGGCTGGGTCGAAAACGACCACGACCCGACGCTCGCTGCGTACCTGCGCTTGGTCGACCCAGGCCGCAAATACATCGAACCGTCGATCGGCCGGGTCCTGACGACCCTGCCTTTCCGCGGTACGGATCTCGGACGGGCAACGATGCGTGAAGGCCTTGCGCGAGCCGCGGCGCTCTACCCCGGCCGTGCAGTGCGCATCGGCGCGCAGCAACGACTCGAACGCTTCTACCTCGAACTGGGATTTCGCACCGTCTCCGCGCCCTACGAGGAGGACGGCATCGCGCACATCGAAATGCTGCGCTCGCCCTGAAATGAGATCCATCGCCTGTTTGCGATCGTCCGGAAGCTGATTTAGGATGGTTTGGCTAAGGAACCTGATGCAGCCGATCGCGAACGACGTCGGCGCGCGGTTGCGCTAATATGCCGCCCTCCCGGCCAACAAGCACGCTTCGATGAAACAGACGTTTCTCGACTTCGAGCAGCCTATTGCCGATCTGCAGGCCAAGATCGACGAGCTGCGCTACGTGCACGAGGACTCGGCGGTCGATATTTCCGACGAGATCGAACGGCTGCAGAAAAAGAGCCAGCAGCTGACCAAGGAAATCTACGGCAAGCTCACTGCGTGGCAGGTCGCGCAGGTCGCGCGTCACCCGCAACGGCCCTACACGCTGGACATCATTGCGGGGGTGTTTACCGATTTCCACGAGCTGCATGGCGACCGCAGCTATGCCGACGACGCTGCGATCGTCGGCGGCCTTGCGCGATTCAATGGCGCGCCGTGCATGGTGATCGGTCATCAGAAGGGGCGCGATACCAAGGAAAAGATCTTTCGCAACTTCGGCATGCCGCGCCCGGAGGGGTATCGCAAGGCACTTCGGCTGATGAAGCTCGCGGCCAAGTTCGCGCTGCCGCTGTTCACCTTCATCGACACGCCGGGAGCGTTCCCCGGTATCGGCGCAGAGGAACGCGGACAATCGGAAGCGATCGGCCGCAACCTGTACGAGATGGCGGGGCTGCGCACACCCATCATCGTTACGGTGATCGGCGAAGGCGGATCCGGTGGCGCGCTGGCGATCGCGATCGGCGACGTAACGCTCATGCTGCAATACGCGACTTACTCGGTCATCTCGCCCGAAGGCTGCGCGTCGATCCTGTGGAAATCGGCCAAGCACGCCGAGGAAGCCGCCGAGACGCTGGGCATCACCGCAGCGCGCCTGAAGACGCTCGGCCTCGTCGACAAGGTCGTGACCGAGCCGCACGGCGGCGCACACCGGGATCACGCGGCGATGATGGCGACGCTGAAGAAAGCCCTGACCGACGCGTTGCGCCACGCGCAGGAGCGGCCGCTCGACGTGCTGCTCGACGCGCGCGAGGACAAGCTGCTCGGCTATGGCAAGTTCAAGGAAATCACCGCGGGCTAGCCGCGCGAGCCACCCGTCGAGGGGGCCGCGCGAGCGGGGATCGACGGGGAATTGCGCGTCGCGGCCGCTAGCGACACGATGCATGTCCGGCACGAACGGCGTCCAAGGAGCTAGCCCCGCGCGTTCGGTGGCTGCGGTCGCCGCGGCGGTCGGCGCCGCACTTGCCGAGCATGTAAAGGCAGGTGCGCGCGTCGCGCTGGGCCTCTCGGGCGGCATCGACTCGATGGTGCTGCTCGACGCTCTCACGCAGCGGGTCGCGTCGCATCCGCTCCTGCTCTCTGCAGTCCACGTCCATCACGGCCTGTCGCCGAATGCCGACCGCTGGGCGCAGTTCTGCGCCGAGCAATGCGCCTTGCGCAACGTTGCGCTCACAGTGCATCGCCTCCGGCTCGAGCGCGGGCGCGGGCAGAGCCTCGAGGCGCTGGCCCGCGCCGCACGCTACGAATGCCTCATGGCCGTCGCTGCGGACGTCGTGGCGATCGGGCACCATGCCGACGACCAGGCCGAAACGGTATTGTTGCAACTCCTGCGCGGCGCGGGGCCGCGCGGTATGGCGGCGATGGCGGGTTATCGCGAGGGACGGCCTTCGTTGTGGCGGCCGCTGCTTTCGCTCTCGCGCAAAGAGCTCCATGACTACGCAAGCTCGCGCGGCCTCACCTGGATCGAAGACGAAAGCAATCTCGACCAGAAACACCGGCGCAATCTGCTGCGCCGTGCGGTCGCACCGCTACTTGCGGCGAGTTTTCCGGGTTATCCCGGCACGCTTGTCCGCGCCGCCGCGCACCAGGCTGAAGCCAGCGCGCTCCTCGATGAACTCGCGGCGCTCGACGCCCTGGGCGCGGGCGATGAGCCGGGCCTCGATCGCGCAAGCCTCGCCGCCCTGCCCGCGCCGCGCGCAGGCAATCTTTTGCGCTGGTTCCTGCGTCGCGAGGGCCTGCGCCCTCCGTCGCAGGCGAGGCTCTCCCAAATGCTGGGGCAATTGGCCCTGGCCGCAGACGACGCGAAAGTTTCTATCGCTCACGACGGACGCGAGATCGGCGTACACCGCGGACGCATTCGGGTTCACGCGCCGCCGCCGGGGCCCTACGTGCTTGCCTGGCACGGCGAGCCCGAGATCCGCTTGCCTTCGGGCGCGCTGACGTTTGTACCGGTTCACGGAGCCGGTTTGTGCGCCGACAAGCTCAAGCAGGCTCCCGTGAGCTTGCGATCGCGCACCGGCGGCGAGCGGATCCAGCTTGCAATGAACCGGCCGCATCACGCAGTAAAGAAGTTGCTGCAGCAAGCAGGTCTGCCGCGGTGGGAGCGCGACGCGCTGCCGCTTGTCTGGTGCGGTGCGGAGCTTGCGGCCATTCCGGGCATCGGCGTCGCCGTTGCATTTCAAGCGGCGCGCGACGCGGCCGGGTGGGCACTCGCGTGGAAGCCGGATGCCGACCTCGGCCCCTCCGGTATGCGGGCGTGAGGGCCCGCGCGCCGCGGCGACGACGATGCGAATCGCGGACCCTTAGTCCGCGTAGACGCCCGCCTTGCGGATGATGGGCCCCCACCTGTCGATCTCGCCCTTCAGACGATCGCGCAAGCTTGCCGGGGTCGCCTTTTCCGGCGATACGACCTGAGATCCCAGGTCACTCATTCGCTGCACAAAGGCGGGCTCCTTAATCGCGCTTTGCAAAGCGGCGACCAGCTTGTCGACAACCGCTTTCGGCGTCCCCTTTGGCGCATAGACACCATGCCACACGACGACCTCGAAGCCGGGTATGCCGGCTTCGGCAAGCGTCGGCAGCTCGCGCAGCGAATCGAGCCTCGCGCTGGACGTCGTCCCATAGGCTTTGACACGACCCGCCTTGATGTACTGGGTCGTGTTGGTCGTCTGGTCGCATAGAATGTCGACCTGTCCGCCGAGAAGGTCGTTGATCGCCGGCGCCGTCCCTTTGTACGGGATGGTCGTCAACTCGGTCTGGATCTGGCTCATGAACAACAGACCGCAGAGATGCGAGGCGGAGCCGACGCCGGCATTGGCGAAGGAAATCTTGTCCTTGTTGGCCTTGATGTAGGCGAGCAGCTCGCGCAGATCGTTCGGCGGAAGATCCTTCTTTCCGATCAGCGTCATCGGTACGTCCACGACCTGCCCGATGAGCTCGAAATCCTCGAGCGGCTTGAACGGCAGCTCACGATAGAGTGCCGGCGCGGTCGACATGCCGATGTGAGCCAATAGGATGGTATAGCCGTCGGCCGGAGCAGACTTGAGCTTCGACGGCGCGATCGTGCCGCCGGCACCGACTGCATTCTCGACGACGAGCGTCTGCTTCAATGCCTTGCCCATGCCCTGTGCAAGCGAACGGGCGACTGTGTCCGTCGGACCGCCGGCAGCGAACGGCACCAGCATCACGACCGGCTTGGCGGGATAATCCTGGGCATGCGTCGAAGCGACGATGAAAAACAGAGCGACCGCTGCAAATCCTAGTTTCGGCATGACTCTCGCTCCTCGGCGCGCCTTCGGCGCCTATGCAAGTACGCGCCGAGTGATTCTAGCCCAAAGCCGGCGCGGCGGCATCGCAGCGGCCGCCTGGAGCCCGATGCACGCAGTTTGACAAGGCTCAACGTCCCGGGGCTAAATGACCGGATAATTCGAAAGCAGTACCTTGGCATCCATCACCTGGAGGAATCGATGAGTTTCCGATCTTGCGTCGCCCTCGCCGCGGGAGCACTGCTCGCGCTGGCCGGCACCGCTCTCGCGCAGCAACCGATCGTCATCAAGTTCAGCCACGTCGTCGCCCTCGACACGCCGAAGGGCAAGGGCGCCGAATACTTCAAGAAGCTCGCCGAAGAGCGCACCAAGGGCCGCGTCAAGGTCGAGGTGTATCCGAATAGCTCGCTCTTCAAGGACGGTGAGGAAATGGAAGCGCTGCAGCTCGGCTCGGTGCAGATGCTGGCACCGTCGGTCGCGAAATTCGGGCCGCTGGGCGTGCGCGAGTTCGAAGTGTTCGACCTGCCGTACATCTTCGATAGCTTCGCGGAACTGCACAAAGTCACGGAAGGACCCGTCGGCAAGGCGCTGTTCAAGAAGCTCGAGAGCAAGGGTGTCACGGGCTTGGCGTTCTGGGACAACGGCTTCAAGGACTTCAGCGCGAACAAGCCGCTCAAGGTCCCGGCAGACTACAAGGGCCTCAAGATGCGCATCCAGTCCTCCAAGGTGCTGGGTGACGAGATCAAGGCACTGGGCGCGATCCCGCAGGTGATGGCGTTTTCCGAGGTCTACCAGGCGCTGCAGACCGGCGTGGTCGACGGGACCGAGAACCCGCCGTCCAACTTCTACACGCAGAAGATGCACGAGGTGCAGAAGTACCTCGCGCTGACCGACCACGGCGTGATCGAGTACGCGGTGATCACCAACAAGAAGTTCTGGGACGGACTGCCCGCCGACATCCGCACCACGCTCGAAGGCGCGATGAAGGATACGACCAAGTACGCCAACGACATCGCCAAGAAGGAAAACGACGATGCGCTCGAGGCGGTGCGCAAGAGCGGCAAAACACAGATCATCACGTTGACTCCGGACGAAAAGGCGCAGATGAAGAAAGCCCTCGTGTCCGTCCACAAGGAGAACGAGTCGCGCGTCGGCAAGGACACCCTCTCCGAGGTCTACAAGGAGACCGGATTCAAGCCGTGAGGATGCGCCTGCGCCCCGCTCGTGGCGTGGCGTAGCGGAATCACGGCGCGTGCGCCGGTGACGACGGTGCGTGCGATCATCGCGCCAATAAGCAGCGCCGCCGAGGGAGGAGAGCCGTGAAGATTCTCGATCACCTCGAGGAGTGGCTGATCGCGTTCCTGATGGGCGCGGCCACACTGCTGATCTTCGTCGCCGTCGCCCACCGCTACACGGCCGGCGCACCAATCCCGGTGGTGCAGGACTGGCTCCTCAGGATCGACCTGTCGTGGGCGCAGGAGCTTTGCATCTACATGTTCGTGTGGATGGCGAAGTTCGGCGCAGCGTACGGCGTACGCACCGGCATCCACGTCGGCGTCGACGTCATGATCAACCGGCTGCCGGCCAATACGCGCAAGCTCTACGTGCTGTTCGGGCTCGGCGCGGGAGCGCTGTTCACCGGCATCGTCGGCACGCTCGCGACGGGCTTCGTGTGGGACATCGCGCATACCGACTCGACGTCGCCGGACCTCGAGTTGCCGAAGTGGATCGTGTACCTCTGCATCCCGCTCGGCTCCTACCTGATGTGCTTCCGCTTCCTGCAGGTGGCGTGGTCGTTCGCACGGACCGGCGAGCTGCCGCACCACGACGTCGCGCACGTCGAAGGGATCGGCGAGACCGCCGCCGACAGCTTCGCTGCGCCAGATCTCCATCCGGCGCCGATCAAGGAGGGCAAGCCATGAGCGCCGCAGGGTCGCCCCAAGGCGCGAATTACGCCCCCTCTGGGGGTAGCGCAGCGGCGACAGCCGCAAGCGTGGGGGTACACCCATGAGCACGGCGCTGCCCGTCTCTCCGGTGCCGGGGCACCCGCGCTGGCCGGCGTTGATTCCGCCGGTGCTGATCGCGATTCCGGTGGCGCTGAAGCTCGCCGGCGTCGACATCGCCAACGCCTGGATCATCTTCGCGCTGCTGTTCGGCCTGATGCTGACCGGGATGCCGATCTCGATCTCGCTCGGGCTTACCGTGCTCACGTATCTGTTCGCGATGACATCGGTGCCGATCCAGTCGGTGGCGCTGAAACTTTTCACCGGCATCGAGAAGTTCGAGATCATGGCGATCCCGTTCTTCATTCTCGCCGGCAACTTTCTCACGCATGGCGGCGTCGCGCGGCGGATGATCAACTTCGCCTCGTCGATGGTTGGCCACTGGGCGGGCGGTCTCGGCCTCGCCGGCGTGATGGCCTGCGCGCTGTTCGCAGCCGTATCGGGCAGCTCGCCCGCGACCGTCGTGGCGATCGGCTCGATCATCCTGCCGGCGATGGTGCGCCAGGGTTTTCCGGCGCGCTTCGGCGCCGGAGTCATCACCACCTCGGGCGCGCTCGGCATCCTGATCCCGCCGTCGATCGTGATGGTGATGTACGCGGTTGCCACCAGCACGTCGGTGGGCGCGCTGTTCATCGCCGGCATCATCCCGGGGATCGTGCTCGCGACGATGCTCGGGCTCACGACCTGGTGGCGCGCGCGCAAGAACAACTATCCGCGTCAGCCGAAAGCCTCCTGGGGCGAGCGCTGGCGGACGTTCCGGCAGAGCATCTGGGGGCTGCTGCTCGTCATCGTCGTCATCGGCGGCATCTACACCGGGATTTTCACGCCGACCGAGGCCGCCGCGATGAGTGCAGTCTACGCATTCTTCGTCGCGGTATTCGTCTATAAGGACATGCCGCTGTCGAAAGTGCCGAAGGTGCTGCTCGACTCGGCGAACATGAGCGCGATGCTGCTCTATATCATCACCAACGCGGTGATGTTCAGCTACCTGATGACCTCCGAGCAGATCCCGCAGGAGCTTGCGGCATGGATGCTCGACAAGGGCCTCGGTGTGGTCGCGTTTCTGCTGTTCGTCAACATCATCCTGCTGCTCGCCGGCAATGTCATGGAGCCTTCATCAATCGTCCTGATCATGGCGCCGATCCTCTTCCCGGTGGCGATGAAGCTCGGCATCGATCCCGTGCATTTCGGCATCATGATGGTCGTCAACATGGAGGTGGGCATGTGTCATCCGCCGGTGGGTCTGAACCTGTACGTTGCGAGCGGCATCACCAAGATGGGGATTACCGAGCTCACCATCGCCGTCTGGCCGTGGCTGGTGACCATGTTGGTGTTCCTGGTGATCGTCACCTACTGGCCGGCGCTCTCGATCTGGCTGCCGCAGGCGCTGGGAATGATGCGCTGAGTCGAGCGGCCGCGTCGCCGTGAGTTCAGCCCCGACGCGAGATCGAAACAAATCAAGCCTTTCCCCTCAAAGGTGGGTCACGAGCCCGCCTTTTTCATAGCCGGTCGTAGTCGGAATCCGGCTCTTCGGCTTACGGCAAGGAACGCGTCTGTCGTGATACAATGTTGAATTTCCTAGCATTTATTATTTCGGAGCCCCAGGATGCCGGTAGAGCGCACGCTTTCGATTATCAAGCCGGATGCCGTTGCAAAAAACATTATCGGAGAGATCTATACTCGCTTCGAGCGCGCCGGCCTTAAGATCGTCGCGGCGAAGATGACCTGGCTTGCCCGGCCCGATGCCGAAGGTTTTTACGCGGTGCATCGCGAGCGGCCCTTCTTCAAGGGTCTCGTCGAATTCATGACCTCCGGTCCGGTGATGATCCAGGTGCTCGAAGGCGACAACGCCATTGCCAAGAACCGCGACTTGATGGGCGCGACGGATCCGAAGAAAGCGGCGCCGGGTACGATCCGCGCCGAATTCGCAGAGAGCATCGACGCGAACGCGGTCCATGGCTCGGATGGTCCGGAGACCGCCGAGACCGAGATCGAATTCTTCTTTCCGCTGCAGGAGATCCACAGCCGGTAACGGACTTCGCAGAGACGCGAGGCACGCAAAGAGAGTCCGGCATTCTTTGCAATCTTGGCGTTCCTTGCTTCTGCGGTGGTTCTAGATTCTCGCACATGATCAATCTTCTCGACTTCGATCCCGCGGCATTCGCCGCATTCTTCGCCGAGCGCGGCGAGAAGCCGTTCCGCGCCAGGCAGGCATTGCGCTGGATCCACCGCCGCCTCGCCGACCGCGTCGAAGCGATGACCGATCTCGCCGGCGCGACGCGCGATGCACTCGCCCGCGATGCCGAGATTCGCGTCCCCGCAGTCGTGCGCGACACCGTCGCGAGCGACGGCACGCGCAAGTGGCTGCTCGACGTCGGCAGCGCCAATGCGATCGAAACGGTGTACATCCCGGAAGACGATCGGGGAACGCTTTGCATATCGTCGCAAGCCGGCTGCGCGCTCGACTGCGCGTTCTGCTCGACCGGCAAGCAGGGATTCAACCGCAACCTTTCCACGGGCGAGATCATCGGCCAGCTCTGGCACGCCAACCGCACTCTGCTCGCCGACGGCGTCAGCACACCCTGGATCGAGCACGGCAGGCATCCGATCACCAACGTCGTGATGATGGGCATGGGCGAGCCGCTCGCCAATTTCGACAACGTCGTCGCCGCGATGCGCCTCATGCTCGACGCCAATGCCTACGGTCTCTCCCGGCGGCGGGTGACGCTGTCGACCTCCGGGCTCGTGCCGGCAATCGACCGGCTCCGGGACGAGTGCCCGGTCGCGCTCGCGGTTTCGTTACACGCTCCGAACGACGCGTTGCGCGACACGTTGGTGCCCATCAACCGTAAGTATCGGCTCCCCGAGCTGCTCGCCGCCTGCCTGCGCTACATCGAGCGCGCCCCGCGCGACTTCGTCACCTTCGAGTACGTGATGCTCGACGGGGTAAACGACGCGCCGAAGCAGGCACGGCAGCTCGCTGCGCTGGTGCGCGACGTGCCGTGCAAGTTCAACCTGATCCCGTTCAATCCGTTCCCCCAGACCGAATTCTCGACGAGTCCGCGTGCGCGGATCCTGGCCTTCCAGCAGGTGTTGCAGGAGGCGGGGTTCGTCGCCACAGTGCGCAAGACGCGTGGTGAGGACATCGACGCCGCCTGCGGTCAGCTCGCCGGACAGGTGCAGGACAGGACCAAGCGGCGCCTGCATCGGATCCATGCCGCCACGCCTTCGTAGCCCCGGAGCCGTCATGAGTTCGCGCATCATTTTTACCGTCGGTCTCGGGCTTGCCTTGCTCGCACTACTTGCCGGCTGCAGCAGCAAGCAGACCGCTCCCGAACCCCAGCCGCCCAGCCCACCGCCGCCAGCCCAGCTGGCAAACCCCCAGGTCAGGGCGCAGTTGCACACCGATCTCGGCGCCGGTTATTACGAGCGCGGTCAGATGGACGTCGCGCTCGAGGAGCTGAATATGGCGGTCAAAATCGATCCCAGTTACGCCCAGGCATACAACGTCTTCGGACTCGTGTATGCCACGCTGGGAGACGATCGCAAGGCGGAACAGAGCTTCGCCCAGGCGCTGCAGCTCGCGCCCGCCGACTCCGACGTCCATCACAACTGGGGCTGGTATCTCTGCACGCACAAGCGCGAGCGCGAATCGCTGGCGGAATTCGAGATTGCGGTGCGCAACCCGCTGTACCGCGCACCGGAGGTCGCGTTGGTCAATGCCGGCCGCTGCTCGCAGGCGCTCGGCGACGTCGGCACTGCGGAGAATTACTTCCGGCGCGCGCTTGGCGTTCAGCCAGGCAATCCCTTGGCCAGCCTAGGGATGGCGCAGATCGCGTACAAGGATGGTCGTTACGACCAGGCGCGCACGTGGATGAAGGGCGTGATGCTCACGACCAACCCCCCACCCGAAGGGCTGCGGCTGGGCATGTGTGTAGAGCGCAAGCTGGGCGATCGTCAGGCGGAGCTGTCGTATGTGTCGCAGTTGCGCAACCGCTATCCGGACGCGCCGGAGACGAAGGCAATTGCCACCGAGAGCTGCGAGTGACCGCCACGGAGACGGGCGTGGACGCCTCGCCGCAATGGCCTCCCGCTGGGCACGACGGTCCGGGCTCGCGCCTGAAATCGGCACGTGAGGCGGCAGGCCTCTCGCTCGATCAGGTGGCGCAGCAATTGAAGCTCGCCCCGCGCCAGGTGAGGGCGCTGGAAGATGAGGATTTCGCGCAGCTACCCGGGCGCACATTCGCGCGCGGTTTTGTCCGCAACTACGCGCGGCTTCTGAACCTCGACGGTGACGATCTGCTCTCGCTGCTGCCGGACGCCGCACACGCGCCCGCGCTCGAAGCGCCTGCGCTGCAACCGACCGGCGCGATGATCGCCGAGCTGCCGACGGCGAGCACCCCGAAAACTAATTTCACGCGCTGGCTGATTCCGCTGGTGCTCGTGGGCTGCATCATCGGCGCGGCTGCCTATGAGTGGTATCGCGGCGGGCTCTCGCCGCAAGGCGATGCGTCGCGCTCCGCTCCGCCGGAACCGCTGCACGCCGCGCCGGCGCCAACGAGCGGCAAGGAGCTGCCGAATCCGCTCGCCACCGACAGACCCGCAAGCGAGGCTGCGCCTGCCTCTATGCTCCGCGACGGCAGTGCCGAAGTCCCCGCGGCATCGGTCGCCGCCTCTCCGCCGGCGTCGCCTGCATCGGCCGCAGCCGCGGTCCCTGCCGCGCCGTTGCTGCTCGGCTATCGCGGGCCCTCGTGGACGGAAATACGCGATCGCGATGGCCAGGTGCTGATCGCGCGCCTGGTCGCCGCAGGCTCCGAGCAGGCGATCCGCGGCGCGCCTCCCTTCGACATCGTGATCGGTAATGCGCACGAGGTGACGCTCGTCTACCGCGGCACTCCAGTCGACCTGTCGCGCTATACGCGGCAAAACGTCGCGCGGCTGCGCCTGCCGTAAGTGAGAGCCGCATCAGCCTGCTAGCGCATGCACGCGCCCACGATCCAGGCCGTTCGCGGCATGAACGACGTGCTGCCCGACGAGGCAGCGCTTTGGGAGCGCGTCGAGGATGCCGCGCGCGAGACATTCGCGCAATACGGCTACCGCAATCTCCGCGTGCCGATCGTCGAGCCGACAGCGCTGTTCGTCCGCGGCATCGGCGATGCGACCGACATCGTCGAAAAGGAGATGTACACCTTCGACGACCACGGCGAGAGCCTGACGCTGCGGCCCGAGGCGACTGCCGGCATCGTGCGCGCGGCGATCGAGCACAACCTGACCTACGAGCGCGCGCAACGGGTGTGGACCGCGGGGCCGATGTTCCGGCATGAGCGGCCGCAGAAGGGGCGCTATCGCCAGTTCCATCAGCTCGACGCCGAGGCGCTGGGTTTTGCGGAAGCGGATGTCGACGCAGAGCAAATCGTCATGCTCTCGCGGCTGTGGAAGCGACTGGGACTTACCGGGATGTCATTGAACATCAATTCCATCGGCGATCCGCACGAGCGACTGGCTCACCGCAATGCGCTTGCGGGGTATTTCCAAACCAAGTTCGACAAGCTCGATGAGAACTCGAAGCGTCGCGTCAAGACCAATCCGATGCGCATCCTCGACAGCAAGAACCCCGAAATGCAACCGATCATTGCCGGGGCGCCGAAACTGGTCGACCATCTCGACGCGCAATCGAAGTCGCGACAGCATTTCCTGGAGCTTCAGACGATGCTCAAGGAAGCCGACATCGCCTTCGAGGTAAACCCAAGGCTCGTTCGCGGCCTCGACTACTACAATCGAACCGTATTCGAATGGATCACCGATCGCCTAGGCGCGCAGGGAACGGTGGCCGGTGGCGGCCGCTATGATTTTCTTTTCTCGCAGCTTGGCGGCGAACAGACGCACGCATGCGGATTCGCGGTGGGCGTCGAACGTCTCGTGCTCTTGTTGCGCGACGCGGGAACGCAGGCCTCGGCCGCCCCGCTTGCCTATGTCGTCCATGTCGGCAGCGACGCCACGAGCACTTTCGCGCGCCGGGTGGCGGAAGCGCTGCGCGATGCCGGGCTCGCGATCGTCGTCAACGCCGGCGGCGGGAGCATCAAGGCGCAGATGAAAAGAGCCGACGCGAGCGGCGCGCGCTGGGCGCTTATCGTGGGCGACGACGAGGCGAGCGCAAACCGCGTCGCGGCCAAACCTCTGCGCGATGCAGGCGCTCAGATCGCGCTGGCGCCCGAGGAAGTGGCGGCGCACCTTCGGGCGGCGGCGGAGAAGACGTGACCGTTCGTCATTATCGGTTTCCGCATGCCCAATTCTCTCCCGCCGAGAGCGGCTTGATGAGGAATTTCCCTCACCCCTAGCCCCTCCCGCGGGGAGAGGGGAACTTACTGAGTCGCTGCGCGACTTCATAGGATTGAACATGCCAGTTTACGATCCAGATGAGCAGGAAAAAATAGACGACCTCAAGGCATGGTGGGCCCTCTATGGCAAGTACGTCAGCGCTGCAGTGGTCATCTTTGCGGTCGGCTTCATCGGCGTGCAGGGTTGGCGCTGGTACCAGGGCACGCAGGCCGAAAAGGCGAGCGTGCTCTATCAGGCGGTGAGCCAGGCGGCGCGCGCCAATGATGCCGCCAAGGCGAAGGAACCCGCGACCCAGCTCGTCGAGCGCTTCAGCGCGACCGCGTACGCGCCGCGTGGAGCCATGCTGTATGCGAAGCTCCTCTACGACGCCGGCGACAAGACCGCGGCGAAGGCACAATTGCAATGGGTGATCGATCATGCCGGCGAAGACGAGCTGAAGGCCATCGCGCGCTTCCGGATCGCGCAGATACTTCTCGACGAGAAGCAGTATGACGAGGCGCTCAAGGCGCTCGACGCGAAGACCGACGAAGCGTTCGCCGCCATCTACTCCGATCTCAAAGGCGACATCCTGGCGGCCGCCGGCAAGACGACCGATGCTCGTGTCGCGTACCAGGCTTCGTTCGCCAAGCTCGATCCGAAGTCGACATACCGTCCCTTCGTGCAAGCGAAGCTCGACGGTTTGGGCGGCCCGGTGTCCGCCGCAGTTGATTGGACCGCCGCGCCGGCTGGCGCGGGTACCGCAGCGCCGTCGGCGCCTGCGGCCGCAGCGAAATGACGATCGTGCAATCGCTCCTGATGACAAGGCCGCGCTCGCTCAAGGCGTTGCTGGTGCTCGCCGCGTGCGCGACCGGGTTGGTGTCCGGCTGCGCGACGCTTTCGACCTGGCTGCCCTCGTGGCTGACGGCACCTCCCTCGTTCTCGTTGCCCTGGTTCGGCCAAAGCGGGCCCAAAGTGGGACCTTTACCCGCCTTCGACGCGAAGGCGACCGCGCAGCTCAACTGGCAGGTCTCGCTCGGCGGCTCGGGGGGCGCCGGCTTCGCACCCGCCCTGCGTGCGGATGCGGTCTATGCGGCGAGCACGGACGGCATACTGGTCAGCGTGGACCCCGCAGCCGGAACGCAGCGCTGGCGCAGCAACGCCGGCAAGCCGTTGTCTGCGGGTGTCGGGGCCGATGCGTCTGTCCTCGTCGTCGGAACCAACAAAGGCGAGGTACTCGCGTTCGACGCGAGCGGCAAGCCGCTTTGGCAAGCGAAGGTCCCAAGCGAAGTCAGCGGTCCGCCCAAGCTCGCGGACGGCACGGTAATCGTCTGGTCGCTCGACGGCAAGATCTTCGGCTTGTCCGCGACCGACGGCAACCGGAAGTGGGTCTACCAGCGCGCGACTCCACCGCTCACCGTGCGCCGATTCGCCGGCGGGATCGTCAATCGTGGGGGATTGTTCACTGGAACGGCTGGAGGGAAGCTGCTGGCGATCAACGTGGCGACCGGCGCGCTGGCCTGGGAAGGGAACGTCGCTACGCCGAAAGGCGCGACTGAGCTCGAGCGCCTCGCCGACGTCACCAGTCTGCCGGTCATCGACGAACGCCAGGTGTGTGCCGCGGCCTACCTGGGCCGCGTCGCGTGTTTCGATGCGCTGCGGGGCACGTTGACCTGGTCGCGCGATTTCGGCAGCTTGGGAGGGCTCACGCTGGACAATCGCTACCTCTATCTCACCGACGACAAGGGTGCCATCCAGGCTCTGGATAAGGCGACCGGCGCGTCGGTGTGGAAGCAGGACAAGCTCAACCAACGTTTTCCCAGCGGACCGGTCGTGGTCGGCGACTATCTGGGCGTAGTCGATATCGAAGGATACTTGCATCTTCTCGATCGCAACGACGGCAATCTCGTCGGACGCCTCCCGACCGACGGTAAAGCGCCGGTATCGCAGCCAGTCGCCGCCGGCAATGCCGCGATATGGCAGAGCGCCGGGGGCAATCTCGTCAGCGCGAGCACCAAATAGAGAACCTGAACCACGGAGAGCGCGCCTCGGCGCTTTCCATTTTCCTGTGGTCGAGAAGTAAGTTGCAGCCCGCGCCGGAACGCTGCTGATCCCATGCTCCCTACGCTCGTGCTCGTCGGCCGGCCCAATGTCGGCAAGTCGACGCTATTCAACCGCCTGACCGCGTCGCGCTCTGCTCTGGTCGCCGACTATCCCGGGCTCACCCGCGACCGCAATTACGGGCGCGGTCGTGGCGGAGACCGTCCCTATCTCGTCGTCGACACCGGCGGCTTCGAGCCCGAGGCCAGGAGCGGCATCATGCGCGCCATGGCGGGTCAGACCCAAACGGCGATCGCCGAGGCCGACGCTGTCATTTTCCTAGTTGACGCCCGCGAAGGCCTGACCGGCGAGGATCGCACCATCGCCGACCTGCTCCGTCGCTCGGGCCGGCCTGTACTGCTCGCCGTGAACAAATCCGAAGGCCTTGCCCCCGAGCGCGCCAGCGCCGAATTCCACGAGCTTGCACTCGGCGCCCCGCTACCGATCTCCTCTGCGCACGGGGAGAACGTGCGCGAGTTGATCGAGCATGCGCTCGCCGTCTGCCCGGCGCCGGCCGCGGCCGATGACGAGGCAACCGGCGAGCAAGGCAAACGAGTCCGCGTCGCGATCGTCGGCAAGCCCAACGTCGGCAAATCGACGTTAGTCAATACGCTGCTCGGCGAGGAACGCGTCATCGCCTTTGAAGAGCCGGGCACCACGCGTGATTCGATCTATCTCGACTTCGATCGCGGTGTCCGCGGCTACACGCTGATCGACACCGCCGGAGTGCGCCGTCGCGGCAAGGTGACGGAAACGATCGAGAAATTCTCAGTGATCAAGACATTGCAGGCGATAGCGGACGCCAACGTCGTGGTGCTGCTGCTCGACGCGCTGGAGGGAATTTCCGAGCAGGATGCGCATATCGCCGGGCACATCCTCGAGGCCGGGCGCGCGCTGGTCGTCGCCGTCAACAAATGGGACGCCGTCGATCCTGACGCGCGCGCAGAGATCAAGCGCGAGCTCGAGCGCAAGCTCGGGTTCCTCTCCTTTGCCGAGCTGCACACGATTTCTGCGCGCAACGGCAAGGGAATCGGAGCCTTGCTCGCCGCGATCGATCGGGCGTATGCCGCGGCGATGGCCCGGTTGCCCACGCCCAAGCTTGCGCGGGCCCTGCAGGTGGCGCTCGCCCGCCAGCAGCCGCCGCGCGCCGGCATGGTACGGCCGAAACTCCGCTATGCGCACCAGGGGGGAGCAAATCCGCCCATTATCGTCATTCATGGCACCGCGCTGGCGGCCGTTCCCGACACCTACCGCCGCTACCTGGAACATTTCTTCCGGGAGACGTTCCAACTGCAGGGAACGCCGCTTAGGATACAATTCAAGACCGGCGCCAATCCTTATGCGGAGGCCGCCACGCACCGGCGGAAACGCCGCTAGGACCGCGGAACGTCCGGGGACTGCCCGGCGAGCGGAGTGGACCAACAACGGTGCGACGAAGAAAACCCAGCGGAGTATGCGATGAGCAACAAAGGGCAAATGCTACAAGACCCCTTCCTGAACACCCTGCGCAAGGAGCATGTTCAGGTTTCGATCTACCTGGTTAACGGCATCAAGCTCCAGGGACAGATCGAGTCATTCGACCAGTATGTCGTCCTGCTGAAGAATACCGTCACGCAGATGGTGTACAAGCACGCCATCTCGACCGTGGTGCCGGCCCGCGCCATCACGATGCCGCACGACAACGAGCGCGAAGCTGCCTAGGGAACCTCTGAACAGGTCCCGCGTGGCCGCGACGGAGGCTCTCCGGGATGAGATGCGCGAAGCGACGCGACGCCCATGGCAGGCCCCATGGGCGAGCGGCGCGACAAAGCAGACCGCCTGGAGAGCCCCGTCCCATTCGGGTTTCGGCGCAATGGCCCCATCTGCGTCGTTGCGCGGCTTGCGAATAGTACGAACTATTCGCTGCGCCATGACGCCTTGCATCTGGGGCCATTGCACCAGAAACGCGGCTCATGTGGGACCTGTTCAGAGGTTCCTAGGCCAGCCGCGCCCGGTGGCCGCGGCTCGTCCCGCGTGAGGCGCAGTGTTTGAACGTCCAACCGGCGGCGACCGCGCGCTGCTGGTCGAGCTCGACTTCGGCGATGGTGAGCCGGCTGAGCGCGTAGCCGAGCTCAAGGCACTCGCTCGCTCGGCGGGCGCAGAGATCGCCGACGTCGTCACCGCTCGCCGTACTCGGCCCGACGCCGGTCTCTTCGCCGGCCGCGGCAAGGTCGCGGAGATCGCGGCGCGCCGCGCCGCGAGCGCTGCCGACCTTGTCATCTTCGATCATGCCCTCTCGGGGGCACAGCAGCGCAACCTCGAGCGCGCGCTGGACTGCCGCGTCGTCGATCGCGCGAGCCTCATCCTCGACATCTTCGCGCAGCGCGCGCAGAGCGCCGAGGGTAAGCTGCAGGTCGAGCTGGCGCAGCTGAAGCATCTGTCGACGCGGCTCGTGCGCGGGTGGACACACCTTGAGCGGCAGAAGGGTGGCATCGGGCTGCGCGGACCCGGCGAAACGCAGCTCGAATCCGACCGCCGGTTGATCGGCATTCGCGTCAAGCTGCTCAAATCCCGCCTCGAAGAGATCGGCCGCCGGCGTGAAACGCAGCGCCGCGCGAGACGGCGTGCGGCGGTCAGGAACATCGCGCTGGTCGGATATACTAACGCCGGCAAGTCCACGTTGTTCAACCGCCTCACCGGCGCGCACGTCTATGCGGCCAACCAGCTGTTCGCGACCCTCGATACGACGCTGCGCCGGCTCTCGCTCCCGGATGCGGAAGACATCGTGTTGTCAGACACGGTGGGGTTCATCCGCGATTTGCCTCACGATCTCGTCGCAGCTTTCCGCGCGACTCTGAAGGAGGCGGTTGACGCGGACTTGCTGCTGCACGTCGTTGATGCAAGCCAGGTCAACCGCGCGGACCAAATCGCCGCCGTCGACGCCGTGCTTTCGGAAATCGGCGCGGATGCGGTACCGCAGATCCTGGTGCTGAACAAGTGCGACGTAACCGCGCTCGCTCCGGGCGTCGAGCGCGACGAATATGGTAAAATTCACGCTGTCCGTCTGAGCGCGCTTACCGGCGCCGGCGTGCCCGAATTGCACGCAGCGCTGGCCGAGCGGTTTCCGCGCCGTGCAAGGGAAATCCCGTGCCGGCTGGCGACTGCCTGACCCGCCTCACGGCTTTTCCGATACGATTCGCCACTCCTCGACCCAAGTCCAGCAGGCTGATGCAGGGCACCCGCGATGTCCCTCAACGATCCGCAGTGGGGTAAGCGCGGCCGCAGCGGGCCGCCCGATCTCGACGAGATCTGGCGCAACGTCAACCGGCGCCTGAACGAGTTGCTCGGCCGTCGCGCGCCGGAAGAGGGCGGCGCGGGCGAACCGCCGCGCTCCGCTTTTCCGTTCGGCGGGGCGGGATTACTCGTGGCGCTGGTGCTCATCGTCTGGCTCGCGAGCGGCTTTTACATCGTCGATGAGGGCCGGCGCGGCGTGGTGACGCGCTTCGGCAAGTACACCGAGACAACTTCGCCGGGTCCGCGCTGGCACCTGCCGTATCCGATCGAAGGAGTCGACGTCATCGACTTTTCGAAGATCAAGACCGTCGAAATTCACGGCAACACACCGGCGAGCCGCTCGGCGCGCGGCCTGTTGCTCGTCACCGACGACGAAAACATTACCGATGCACTGTTCGCCGTGCAGTACCGGCTGAAGGACTCCAAGGACTACGTGTTCAACACCAAGAATCCGGACGACGTCCTCGTGCAGGTCGCGTCGACCGCGATCAGCGAGGTCGTCGGCCGCAGCCAGATGGACTTCGTGCTCTATGAGGGCCGCGGCGAAATCGCGAAGAAGACCGAGACGCTGATGCAGGAAATGCTCGATCGCTACGGCACCGGCATACAGATCCAGAGCGTGTCGCTGCAGGATTCGCAACCGCCCGAGCAGGTTCGCCCCGCGTTCGACGACGCGGTCAAGGCGAGCCAGGACAAAGAACGGCAGAAGAACGAGGGCCAGGCCTACGCCAACGACGTCGTGCCCCGCGCGCGCGGTCTGGCGTCGCGGCTGCTGCAGGAAGCCGACGGTTATAACGCGCGCGTCGTTCAGGAAGCGGAAGGCAACGCGAGTCGCTTCAAGCAGGTCCTGGTCGAATACAACAAGGCGCCAGCCGTCACGCGCGAGCGCCTCTACCTCGACATGATGCAGGCTGTGCTCGGCAGTACGAGCAAGGTACTGGTCGACCAGAAAGGCGGCAACAGCCTCCTTTATTTGCCGCTCGACCAGTTGCTGAAGCAGTCGCAGACAGGGACTACGGCACCGGCCGCCGGCGCGGACGCTTCGCGCGCGGCCGCGCCGCCGCCCGAAGCGTCCGTCACGCTCGACCCGGCCCGCCCGCGCGAGATGCCGCGCAGCCGCGAACGCGGAGAGGGCCGATGAAAGCGGCAATGCCGATCATTGCCTTCGTCGTCGCTGCGCTCCTCGTGTTGTCGCAGTCGATCTATACGGTCGATCAGCGCCAGTACGCAATCAAGTTCCAGCTCGGCGAATTCATCGACGCCAAGACCGAAGCCGGCCTCTACTTCAAAGTGCCGCTGCTGCAGAACATCAAGTTCTACGACAGGCGGATCCTGCTCCTTGACGCGCCGCGACCCGACCGCATCACGACGTCGGAAAAGAAGCCGCTCAACGTCGATTTCATCGCGTACTGGCGCATCGTCGACGTGCGCAGGTACTACCAGAGTGTCGGTGGTGACGACGACGCTTCGAAGCAGGACGCCGCCAAGCAGCGCCTGGCGCAGACGATCCGCGCGATTCTCGGCCAGGAGATCAACAAGCGCACGATCCACGAGGCGATCTCTGCCGAGCGCGACAAGATCATGACGGAGACGCGGCAGCGCGCCGACACCGACGCGAAGCAGATCGGCGTCGAAATTGTCGACGTGCGCCTGCGCCGGGTCGAGCTCCCCGAGGAAGTGCTGGCGCAGGTCTACCAGCGCATGGAGTCCGAGCGCAAGCGCGTCGCCAACGAACTGCGCTCGCAGGGCGGGGCCGAGTCCGAGAAGATCCGCGCCGATGCCGATCGCCAGCGCGAAGTGATTCTGGCCGACGCCTACAAGCAGGCGCAGAAGACCAAGGGCGACGGGGATGCGAAGGCCTCGGCGATCTACGCCGCCGCGTACGGGCAGAATCCCGAGTTCTACTCCTTCTACCGCAGCCTCGAGACATATAAGGCGACGTTCCGGAACAAGAGCGACATCATGGTGCTCGATCCGAGCTCCGAATTCTTCCAGTACCTGAAGCAGTCCGGCGGCGGCGCCAAGGGTGCGCCACGTGCCCGCAGCAAGTAACGATCTGGCTGGGACCTTAGGAGGGGGGCGGTGCCGGAAACGTTCCTGGCAGCGTGCGCGCTGGTGCTGGTGCTCGAGGGGTTGCTGCCGCTGGTCGCTCCGCGCGCCTGGCGCGACGCCTTTCGCCGGCTCACCGATCTTTCCGACGGACAGCTTCGTTTCATCGGCCTGATCTCCATAGTCATCGGTATCGCCCTGCTGGTATTTCTTTATGCGTAAATGGATGCTCCCTGAGCAGATCGACGACATCCTGCCCGCCGAGGCGGAGCGGCTCGAGAGCTTGCGGCGGACACTGCTCGACCACTTCCGCGATCACGGGTACCGCCTCGTGCAGCCGCCGCTGATCGAGCACCTCGATTCGTTGCTCACGGGAACCGGCCGTGATCTCGAGCTGCAGACCTTCAAGCTGACCGACCCGCTCTCCGGACGCTTGCTCGGTGTACGCGCGGACATGACTCCGCAGGTCGCGCGCATTGACGCGCACCTGCTCAACGAGCCCGGCGTCACGCGGCTGTGTTATGCGGGGAGTGTGCTGCGTACCGTGGCCACTGGCGTGTCGCAGTCGCGCGAAGTGTTGCAGGTCGGCGCCGAGCTGTACGGCGACCCCGGCATCGCAGCCGACCGGGAGGTTCTCGGCCTGCTGTTGTCGGCGTTGGACGCGGCGCGCGTGCATGGCTTGCACCTCGATCTCGGCCACGTCGGCGTGTATCGCGCGCTGGCGAATGGCGCGCGCATTGCGGGCAATGGCGGCGACACCGAGCTCTTCGCCGCCATGCGGACCAAGGACGTGCCCGCAGTGACCGAGCTGACGGCGAGGCTTCTCCCGGCGTGGCGGGATGCGTTCGTCGCATTGCCGACGCTGTACGGACCGGCGACCGAAGTGCTGAACCGGGCGCGCGCGCAGTTACCCGATACGCCTTCGATCGCCGCGGCGCTGACGACGCTGGAAACCCTCTCGCAGGCAGCACGCGATCGCGTCGAAGCGCTGCACATCGATCTCGCCGATTTGCGCGGTTACCACTACCAGAGCGGCGCGAGCTTTTCGGTGTTCACCGCCGGCGAGCCAAACGCGATCGGCCGCGGCGAGCGTTACGACGGCATCGGCAAGGCATTCGGTCGCGCCCGCCCTGCGACAGGATTCACGCTGGACCTGCGCCAGCTGGCGGGGCTGGGGTCAGATACGAATTTCCGCATGACCGAACGGCTGGGGTCAGAGTCGAATTTCGATGACCCGGACGGCAGTTCCAAGACATAACCTCGAAAATCGACTCTGACCCCAATGGGCAAAGGCAAGAACGTCGTCGTCATCGGCACGCAGTGGGGCGATGAAGGCAAGGGCAAAGTCGTCGACTGGCTGACCGAGCACGCGCAGGGTGTGGTCCGCTTTCAAGGCGGCCATAACGCCGGCCACACGCTCGTCATCGGCGGCAAGAAGACCGTCCTGCGTCTGATACCCTCCGGCATTCTGAGGCCCTCCGTGCGCGCGTATCTCGGCAACGGCGTCGTCGTCTCGCCGACGGCGTTGCTGCAGGAGATCGGCGAGCTGGAAGGAGCCGGCATCGAAGTGCGATCGCGGCTGGCGATTTCGCCGGCGTGCCCGCTGGTCATGCCTTACCATGTTGCGCTCGACCAGGCGCGCGAAGCGGCGATGGGCGACACGCGCATCGGCACCACCGGCCGCGGCATCGGTCCCGCCTACGAAGACAAGATCGCGCGGCGTGCGCTGCGCGTCCAGGATTTGTTCTATCCCGACCGCTTCGCTACAAAGCTCGAGCGCGTGCTCGAGTACCACAACTTCGTGCTGACGCAGTATTTCAAGTGCGCGGCTGTCCCCTATCGGCAGACGCTCGACGCGACGTTGGCGCTCGCTCCGGCCGTGCAGCCGATGGTCGCCGACGTGGCAGCACTGCTGCAGACGGCACGCCGCGCCGGCGAATCGCTGCTCTTCGAAGGCGCACAGGGCGCGCTGCTCGACATCGATCACGGCACGTATCCGTACGTGACGTCGTCGAATTGCGTTGCCGCCGCCGCGGCGCCCGGCGCGGGCATCGGGCCGCAAATGCTCGATTACGTGCTCGGCATCGTCAAGGCGTACATCACGCGCGTGGGCACCGGACCGTTTCCGACCGAGCTAACCGACGCGATCGGGGCGCGGCTTGCCAAGCGCGGCAACGAGTTCGGCTCGGTCACCGGGCGGCCGCGCCGTTGCGGCTGGCTCGATATTCCCGCGCTCGCGCGCTCGTTGCAATTGAACGGCGTCGACGGCCTTTGCATCACCAAGCTCGACGTCCTCGACGGTCTGCCATCGATCAAGGTTTGCACCGCCTATCGCGTCGGCGGCAAGTCGGTTGCGCTGCTGCCGACGGGTGCCGAAGCGGTTGCCGCCTGCGAGCCGGTGTACGACGAGCTTCCCGGCTGGAGCGAGAGCACTTTCGGCGTCAAGAGCTTCGACGCGCTGCCGGCAACCGCGCGCGCGTATCTGCGCCGGATCGAGACGCTGACCGGCGTGCCGATCGCCATGGTCTCGACCGGCCCCGACCGCGACGAGACGATCCTGGTACATCATCCGTTTCACTGACCGGCCCGCTCACGACAACGACAATGAAAAGATAACGAGACGATCATGACGCTCAACGTCAGCTGGGAACAATACAACACACTGGTCGAACGTCTTGCGCTCAAGGTCTACGACTCCGACTGGCGATTCAATCAGATCATCTGCATCGCGCGCGGGGGACTGCGCGTCGGCGACGTGTTGTCGCGCATCTACGAAGTGCCGCTTGCGATACTGTCCACGCATTCGTATACGGCGGAGGGAGGCACCGTCCGTGGCCAGCTCGTGATCGCCGAGCACATGACGATGACCGCGCCGCGGCTTGGCGAGCGTGTGCTGCTCGTCGACGACATGGTCGATTCGGGCCATACGCTCGAGGCGGTGTACAGAACACTGCCGACGCGCTTCTCGCACATTACCGACATCCGCAGCGCCGTGCTCTGGTACAAGGGGCACTCAGTCTTCAAGCCCGATTATTACGTCGATCATCTGGCCGAGAACCCCTGGATTCATCAGCCATTCGAGATCTACGACACGCTGCGGCCTGAAGCGCTGAGGGCGCGGCTCGGGTAAGGAACCCGTGCGCGGAGCCGCCGCGCGTTGCGTTGCAGCGGCCGCGTCAACGAAAAGGCCCGCATCGAAGCAGGCCGTTCGTTGTTCCTGATTTGCGTTTGCGTACGCGCAACGTTATCGTGGTGCCCAGAAGAGGACTCGAACCTCCACAGTGTTGCCACCGCTAGGACCTGAACCTAGTGCGTCTACCAATTCCGCCATCTGGGCTAACCTGTAATTTTAAGAGCGGGCTTCTGCGTTGTCAAAGAAACAACCGCGAAAACGCGTCGAAGTAGCGGGCGCTGAGGTGCGGCGCGCGTCGCACCGCCGTCGCGATGACGTCGACATTCCAAGTCGCGATCAAATTCTCGAACAGCTGCGCGAACGCGGTACTCCGACGCACGCCGAAGATCTTGCGACCGCGCTCGGGGTGCGCGGCGCGGCGGAGCGCGATGCGTTCGCGGGCCGGCTTGCCGCGATGGAGCGCGACGGACAGTTGATGACCAATCGCAAGGGGGAGTTGTGTGTCGTCGCCAAGCTCGATCTCGTCACCGGCACGGTGCAAGGCCACCCCGACGGTTACGGCTTCCTCATGCCGGACGACGGCGGACCCGACCTCTTCCTGTCGCCGAAGGAGATGCACAAGGCGCTGCACGGCGACCGCGCAACGGCGCGTCAAATCGGCGTCGACCGCCGGGGCCGGCCCGAGGGCGCGATCGTCGACGTGCTCTCGCGCGCTAACCGCGAGATCGTCGGCAGGCTCTACGAGGACCGCGGCATCTGGTTTCTGGTCGCCGAGAACAAGCGCATCAACCAGGACATCCTGGTGCCTCCGGACATGCGCGGCGACGCCAAAGCCGGCCAGGTCGTCGTCGCCGAGTTGATCGAACAGCCTTCCGCGCACCGCGAGCCTCTGGCAAAGGTCGCGCAAGTGCTCGGCAGCTACGCCGATCCGGGGATGGAAATCGAGATCGCGCTGCGCAAGCACGACTTGCCGCACGAGTTCTCCACGGTGGCCAGGCGGCAGGCCGCGCGCCTGCCGGCCGAACTGCGCGCCGCCGACCGCAAAGGCCGCGTCGATGTCACGCAACTGGCGCTCGTCACCATCGACGGGGAGACCGCGAAGGATTTCGACGATGCGGTGTACTGCGAGCGCGCCGGCACGGGCTTCCGGCTCGTCGTCGCCATCGCCGACGTCAGCCACTACGTTCACGACGGCGACGCGCTCGACCGCGACGCGCGCGAGCGCGGTACGTCGGTGTATTTTCCGCGCCGAGTGATCCCCATGTTGCCCGAAGAACTGTCCAACGAGCTCTGTTCGTTGAAAGGCGGCGTCGATCGACTGTGCATGGTCTGCGATATTGCCATCGATAGTCACGGAAACATCAGCGAATACCGCTTCTATCCTGCGGTCATGCATTCGCGCGCGCGGCTGACTTACAACCAGGTCTGGGACTGGCTGTCGCAGCCGTCGCACGCCAAGTCCGGGGATGCCAGGGCGCTGCTGCCGCACTTGCAGAATCTGCACGCTCTCTACAAGCTGTTGTCCGCTGCGCGCGCGAAACGCGGCGCAATCGATTTCGACACGATCGAGCTTGCTCTGGAATTCGACACTCGCGGCAAAATCGAGGCGATCGTGCCTGTCGCCCGCAATGACGCACACAAGGTGATCGAGGAGTGCATGCTTGCGGCGAATGTCTGCACTGCGGGATACCTGCTGGCACAGAAGCACCCGGCGCTATTCCGCGTTCACGAAGGTCCGACGCCGGAAAAGCTCGAGGCGCTCAAGGAATTCCTCGCCGGATCCGGATTATCGCTTTCCGGAGGCGACAACCCCACGTCGGCCGACTATGCGAGATTGCTCGAGAAGATCCGCGGCCGGCCCGACTTCAACCTGTTGCAAACGGTCTTGCTGCGCTCGCTGCAGCAGGCGATCTACAGCCCGGAGAACGTCGGGCATTTCGGACTCGGATACGACGCGTATACGCATTTCACCTCGCCGATCCGGCGCTACCCCGATCTCTTGATTCACCGTTGCCTCAAGGCTCGCCTCGCCGGAGAGCACTATCGCCCCAGCGGCGCGACCTGGGGGCAACTCGGCGTGCACTGTTCGCTGACCGAGCGCCGCGCAGACGACGCGACGCGCGACGTCGAGAATTGGCTGAAGTGTTACTACATGCAGGACCGCGTCGGCGAGACCTTTGCCGGGACTGTCAGTGGCGTGACCCATTTCGGCCTGTTCGTGACGCTCGACGGTCTCAACATCGACGGTCTGGTGCACGTGACCGAGCTCGGCAGCGATTACTTCCACTTCGACGCCATTCGCCATTCGCTTGTCGGTGAGCGCAGCGGCAAGACGTGGCGACTTGCCGACCGCATTGTCGTGAAGGTGGCGCGCGTCGATCTGGAACAGACGAGGATCGACTTCGTGCTCGCCGATGCGCCGCCGCCGATCGGCGCAGCACGCAACGGAACTGGAAAAAAGAAGCGCGCCACGGCGAAGTGATGGCGCGCATGGATCTCGTCATCCAGGCTCCCGACATCGACACGCCGCAGATCAAGCAGCTGGCGCGCCTGGCAGAAGCCGACACGATCACTGCGCTCTCCGCCGCTGGCACCCAGGCGTTCCGGTTGTCGCCCGCGCGGCAGCGAGGCGGCGTGGCCGAGCTGTGCGCGGAGGCAGGCATCGACTTCGGTTTCGTGCCGGACGACCAACGCCTCGACCGCGTACGGCTGGTGGCGATGGACATGGATTCGACGCTGATCAGCATCGAATGCATCGACGAGATCGCCGACTTGCAGGGCATCAAGCCGGAGATCGCCGCGATTACCGCGAGCGCGATGCGCGGCGAAATCGACTTCCGCGAGAGCCTGACACGCCGCGTCGGGCTGCTTGCGGGCCTCGATATGGCTGCGCTCGCGCGCGTGTACGACGAGCGCCTGAGGCTCTCCCCGGGCGCCGAGCGCATGCTCGCCGGATTCGCTCGCGCCGGCGCCAAGACGCTCCTCGTTTCCGGCGGCTTCACCTTCTTCACCGACCGCCTCAAGGCCCGACTCGGTCTCGACCATGTCGTGGCCAGCACGCTGGAGATCGCCGGCGGCCGCCTCACCGGGCGCATCTCCGGCGAGATCGTGGACGGTCAGGTGAAGGCTGCGGCATTCGCGCGCCTGGGGCGCGAGCTCAAAGGCGATGACGGGCTGATCGTCGCGATCGGCGACGGCGCCAACGACCTGCCGATGCTGCGGCTCGCCGACGTCAGCGTCGCGTATCACGCCAAGCCGATCGTCCGGGCGGAGACGACCTACGCGATCGACCACTGCGCGTTGGACGCAATCCTCAACCTGTTTATGTAGCCCAGGCTGACCCGGGACTTGATCCGGGGGATGCCCCGAGACAACCGACCGTGCCATGTGGCTCCCGGGCATCGCGCTTCGCGCTCAGCCCGGGCTACGTCATGTGGCTCCCGGGCATCGCGCTTCGCGCTCAGCCCGGGCTACGCTACCGCAGGAACGCCAATCCCGAGCGCGAAAACGCGGCGATATCCCACAACGCCAGCACGGCGATGACGAGCCAGGTCCCGGCCATGCCCCAGAAGCGCCCGGACGATCCCTTCGACGTATGCGACACGCCTGCGGCATGGGCGATGCGGGCGCCGACGAAGGTTATGCCGCAGACGTGCAAGAAGATCCGGTTTGCGCCGTCCAGCTCGGCGACAAGGAAGAGCAGCAGCATGGGCAGAATCCACTCGACTGCGTTGCCGTGAACGCGGATCGCCCGCGCGAGATGCGCGTCGTTGCCGTGCCCCATGCCCACGCGAAGCTTGCTGCGCAACAGCGAGACGCGCGCGCCGAGCGCCAGCAAGAATAATCCGAGCACGCCCGCATATAATGCGGTCAGCGGAGCGGTCATGGAGCCGGCTTCATTCTTCCTCGAAACCGCCTTCGTCGATCCAGGCCATCTGGATCGCTTCCAGAATCTTTTCGCCGCTGTGCTTCGGGTCGTCGTCGAAACCGGGCAATTCGAGCACCCACCGCCACAAGTCGGTAAAGAGCACGCGATTGGGATCGACGTCGGGATGCGCATCGGCAAGCGCGATCGCGATCTCGCGGCTGTCGGTCCATTTCATTTGGTGATTTCCTTGGCGTAATTGATCGTGTATTTCGGGATCTCGATGACGAGCTTGGAGTCGCCGACCTTGGCCTGACAGGAAAGCCGCGACACGGGAGTAAGACCCCAGGCACGATCGAGTAGATCGTCCTCGTCTTCGGAGGACGGCGACAGCGAGTTGTATCCCTCGCGCACGATCACGTGACAGGTCGTGCAAGCACAGGATTTTTCGCAGGCGTGTTCGATCTCAACGCCGTGGTCGAGCAGATTATCGCAGATCGACTCGCCCTTCGCGGCCTCGAAGGTCTTGCCCTCCGGACAAAGCTCCGCATGCGGCAGGACGACGATTTCCGGCATCCGTTCTAATCCTCTGCCAGCGAATCGACGCTGCGGCCGGCGAGAACGCCGGCGACGCTGCGATCCATGCGCCGCACAGCGAATTCCTCGGTCACACGGTTAAGCGCGGAGACGGCGGCACTGAGCGCGTGACGTTCGGCACCCGCGGTGAGCCGCCGCACTGCCGCCATGGCGGCGTCGATCTCCGCGCGCTCCCCGGGCGCGAGCAGATCGCCGTCGGAGTCAAGCGCGCTCATGGTCGCGGCGAGCATCCGTTCGGCCTCGACTTGTGCTTCAGCCAGCGCGCGCGCCTCCATGTCGGCGCTGGCGTGCGCCTGCGAGTCCTGCAGCATGCGCGCGATGTCGGTGTCGGCAAGCCCGTATGAAGGCTTGACCGTGATCGCCGCCTCGACGCCCGTCGTCTGCTCGCGCGCTGACACGGCCAGCAAGCCGTCGGCGTCGACCTGGAACGTTACGTTGATGCGCGCTGCTCCCGCCACCATCGGCGGAATTCCGCGCAGCTCGAACCGCCCCAGCGACCGGCAGTCGGCGACCTTCTCGCGCTCGCCCTGAACGACGTGAATCGCCATCGCGGTCTGGCCATCCTTGAAGGTCGTGAATTCCTGCGCCCGGGCGATGGGAATCGTTGCGTTGCGCGGGATGATCTTTTCGGTCAAGCCGCCCATTGTTTCGAGGCCCAGCGACAGCGGAATGACGTCGAGCAAGAGCCAGTCTTCGTCATGTGCGCGGTTGCCCGCGAGCACGTTCGCTTGAATCGCGGCTCCGAGCGCGACGACCTGGTCGGGGTTGAGGTTGTTGAGCGGCGGAGCGCCGAAGAACGTCGCG
>Ga0137374_10000492_pt1 | contig 40246 bp, 40 predicted proteins | sample SagtaG_20_FD_104811 | JGI IMG/M metagenome (GOLD analysis project Ga0137374, IMG submission 104811) | Vadose zone soil microbial communities from Sagehorn Ranch, Mendocino, California, USA - Sage1_R_100_16 metaG | ecosystem: Environmental > Terrestrial > Soil > Vadose zone | place: USA... | reverse complement strand
GGCGGATGTTGCCCACCGCGGGGCGGCCAACTTGAACCGGGCGGGTGTGGCTTCGGCGCGGGCCACTTGAGTCTGCGGGTGGTTGCTGCAAGAGCCGGCGGCCGCCGGGTGCTCCGCAGATGTTACGAATCCTGAGAGGGCGCGCTAGCGACACCACACCGCGACGTCGGCGCCCTGGCGCGTGTAGAGCTGGTCCGCGGCGGGCTCGCGGAGCGCGATGTCCCGGCGGACGGGCGTAGCGCCGAACACGCGCAGCTCGGTGCCGGTCGCCACGTCGCGCACGTGGACGGCCGACCAATCCGTTGCGTGCGTGTGCACCACGTTCTCGTCGGTGGCGATGGTGGCGCCGTCGGAGGAGACCGCGGTGCCCTCCGAATCGAGGGTTACGCCGAGGTCGGCGAGCGCGGGCGCGGGCGAGCCGCTCGGCGGGGGCGCGCAGAGCAGCTGGCCACCAGACTCGCGCCACAGCTGAAATAGCGTCCCCGGATCGCCGGTGGCCACGCCGTAGCGACCGTCGGCCGACCAGGACACGGCGGAGAGCGCGACCGGCATCGAAGCCACACTCGCGCCCGAAACCGGATGCCACCAGGTCGTGGCGCCGGCCACCGTCCCCACGATGCGCCCGGTCGGGCCGTCGGGCGCCACGCCCAGGAACACGGTCCCCGCCGGCAGCGGGAAATAGCTCACGGTCTGCAGGCTCGCGGCATCCAGGGTCGTGACCGTGTCGCCGTCGCGCACGTAGAGCGCCTGACCGTCGGGCGAGAACCCGAGCACCTGCGCGGTCGCGGTCGGGTCACTCGTGAGCAGCGCGCCGGTGTCGGCGTCGTACACGTAGAGGCCGGGCGGTAGGCCCGAAACCTGGGACTCCGGCATCCGCCCGAGCGCGACCAGGCGCCGATCGGCCGACAGCGCATAGCCGGCGAGCGCGCGCGTGTACATCTCGAACAGCACGGTGCTCTGCCCGCTTCCGGGCTCCACCAGCGCCAGCCGCACGCTGGGCGGCGAATTTCCGATCTGGTATTGGGTCTCGACGAACAAGCGGGTTCCGGCGGCCGAAAATGCGAGCAACGGAATCGCCTCCCCCGTATCGAGGTTCTCGGGGTTAGCGGCCAGCTCCACGCTCACGGGCGCGCCCGAGCGCCAGTCGGTTGCGGTACCGGTCGCCAGATCAATCACCGTCCCGAGCGACGTCGCCAGCCGCGCGCCGTCCGAAGAAAACGCGAGCGCGGAGGCAAACGCGTCGATGGTCGAAGCCGGTGGTCCGACGAAGCTGGCCGCGAGCGCGCCGTCGCGCGTTTGCCAAAGCGAGACCTCGCCCATCTCGGCGGAGAGGGTCGCGAGCCGAGCGCCGTCGGGCGAGAACGCGACCGCGTCCAGCTGGCCGAGCGGCGACGCGAGCTGCGCGACCTCGCGCCAGGGCGAGGTCTGCAGCAGCCGCACGGTCCCCGCCGGGGTCCGCGCGGCGAGCGCGCTCGCGTCGGGCGACGGGATCGCGCGCCAGTCGACCTCGGGCCCGAGGGTGCCGCAGCGGACGTAACGTTGGCCGGGTGCCGCCGGGGCCAAACGGACGTCGGTCGAAAACGCCAGGGCCTCGCAGGTGGCGATCGAGCCCGACCCGCCCGCGTCGGGGGAGCCGTCGCCGCTCCCGCTCCCGCCGAGCTCGTCCAGGAGATCACGGATCATCGGCGAGTCGCAGCCCGCGAGCGCGATCCCCAGCACCGCCGCACCCAACCACAACTTCGCTCGTTGCATACGTGTCTCCCGGTTTCGAGATCAACGTACGCACTCGCCGCCCACGCGCCAGGGCGCCGCTGCCCGGCTCAGGTCGGGCGCATGAAGACTTGCCGGCCGGTCGCCGCGTAGGCCGCATTCCGGACGAGCTCGCGCACGTCGCGCGGTTGGGGAACGCCGACCAACCGGGCGCGCAGGCCCGCGCGTCGTGGGGCACCGCCGCTCGGGTCGGGTTCGGACGACACAATCCCGATCTGGCCCAGTCCAAGCAGGCGTTCAGAAAACCGCTGGTGGAAGGTGATGTCGTCGACCGTCCGCAGATCGATCTCGTTGATGGTCCGCGAGAACACGCCGCTCTCGATCAGCAGCCGTTGGTTGGAGAGCCGGTAATGCTGATTGCGGAGCACCAGCGCGCGCCAACCAAGGCGCACCAGGTGTTGCCCGGCCACGACCACCACGAACAAGACCGCGGCGAACCGGAGTCCGGGCTCGTTGCTGGACACGAACCGCGCCATGTCGCGCGACATCCCCGATATGGCGTCCAGCACCGGCCGGTAGACGAAGCCCACCGCCAGCGAAAGCCCGATCGTGAACAAGGCCGTCCCCGCCGCATCCACCGCCAGCGCCCGCAGCGACGGGACCCCTTCCCAGAGCTGTTGCTCGAGCTGTTCCTCGGCGGACGCCATTGCTACCGGATGTCGAGCAGCTCGACCTCGAACAGCAGGGTGGCGTTGGGCGGGATGACCGCGCCCGCGCCGCGCGCGCCGTAGCCCAGCTCCGGCGGGATCACGAGCGTGCGCTTACCGCCCTGGTTCATCGTCGCGACGCCTTCGTCCCATCCCTTGATGACCCGCCCCTGTCCGAGCGGAAACGAGAACGGGCTGCCGCGATCGACGGAGCTGTCGAACTTGGCGCCCTTTGCGCCGTTCACCCACAGCCAACCCGTGTAGTGCATCACGCAAGTTTGGCCTTTGGCCGGCGACCCTCCCGTCCCCGGTTTGGTGTCCTCGTACTGGAGCCCGCTCGCGGTCGTCGTCATGGCCATGGGCCGCAGCATAAATGTTTTCGTGGCCGAGTTCGACGCGAAGCAGAAGCGGTCGAGGCGCTCGCGCCGACAAGCTTGTGGCGCTTCGAGCGTTTGTCGAATAAAAGGATGGCCGCGTGGGAAAAGCTGAAGAGAAGCGAGCAGCGATCGTCGCGGCGCAGGCGGCGCGGGAGTCGGCGGAGCTCGAGGCGCGCCGGCTGGCGGGGGACCTCAAGCCGGCCCGCAAGGCGAAACCCGCCTGGACTCGGCCACGCGGCCGACCGCCGAAGCCGGGGTCCGCGATATGAACCGCGGGTACTCGGGCGGGAAGCGGAACCGCGAGGCGAATCGCGACCTCAAGAAGAAGCAAAAGGAAGAGCGGCTTCGCCGGAACCGTGAGCTGCGTGCGCGCGGCTTCGACCCCGACCTGGTGGAGGCGGAGGCGCCGCTTCCCGAGGTCAAGTTGGAGGACATCGTCATCGGGGTGCCGTCTCAACCACGCCGCGAAGGCTTCGGCCCGGTGAAGCTCTTCGTCGGCGGCCTGAGCTCGTCCACCACGACCGCCGACCTCCGGGACGTGTTCGCGAAGTTCGGTGAGCTCGTCGACGTCGCCGTCGTCACCGAGCGCGCGACCAATCAGTCGCGCGGTTTCGGTTTCGTGACCTTCGCGACCTCGGCCGCCGCTGACGCCGCCATCAAGGAGATGAACGGCTTCCAGCTCGACGGCCGGATCATGCGCGTCAACCACGCCGAAGAGCCGCGGTTCGGAAGATAGTACGGAGATAGTTCGGAGATGGCTCGGTAGACAGCTCTGCGTTCGGCGGGCGGTGTCCCAGTGTTACCGCGGCGTGTCCTCGAGCCGCCGGCGGGGTAAACAAAGCCCCGCAAGCCGCGCTCAAAGCCGCATGCTATCCCTGGCATCGCCGTTGCTTCACTAGGGCGCAGCCTGAAGGAGGCCACATGCCTGGAAATCCCGGTGTCCTGAACACGACGCGGAAGGTCGTTCTCCCGCCCCGCAGGATCCTGCAGACCCTGGCGGGCAGATCGCGGCACGCGTCGGTCTCCGACATCGGCCCGACGACCGAGCGCTTCTTCCTCGAGGGGGAGGCGCACGAGGCCAACAACTACGAGGACGTGATCCTCGATGTCGACGATGCCGAGCCGCCGAAGGTCGAGTTCAAATCATTCGATAAGATCCCGCGCAAACGCTCTCCGATCCTGGTGCTGTTCATGCTGGCATTCGTGGGAGGAGTCGGTGTCCTCGGGTGGCGATCGGCGGGCGTCGTGCGCGAGAGCTCCTGGGTGAAGGTCGCGACGCAGGCGATGGTTCGTCCCGAAGCGCAGCCCACCGAGCCAACGCCCGCGCCGGCTCCGGCGGCTGCGCCCGCGCCGGCTCCGGCGGCTGCGCCTGTGCCTGCCCCGGCGGCTGCGGCGGCGCCCACCCCGGCGTCGGTCCCCGCGTCGGCGGTTGCCTCGGCGGCTGTGCCCGCGCCGGCGGCGGCCCCCGCGCCGGCGTCGGCCCCCAGTGTGGCGGTTGCGTCGGCGACGGATCGTGTTCAGGCGGCCCGGCCTGCCGCCCCGCCGGCCGACGAGGCGGGGCGGCCGATTCCGCTGTCGGCGGCGCCACGCGCGGAGCTCGCAGCGACCCAGGAGCCGGTCGCGGCGCAGGCGCCGGCGCCGCCGCGGTCCGACGTCCAGCCGGGCGCCAACCGCGCAAGCGTCGCGCGCACCACTGGGCGTCAGCGAGCGATGCGAGGTTACGTTTGGTCACCGTCCGCGGGCGCGATGGTTCCGGCGGGCCATTCGTCGGCGGCGCACGCGGCCCCTTCGGGGCCTGATGTGCGATCGAATCGCGACGTCGCGCCGACCCGCCAGGTGCCGCTGCTCGAATAGCGCCGCCGCCTCGACTCGGCGTTCGCGCTGGGTCGATTTCGCCTCTCCTTTCGACGGGTTTCGTGGCACCGCCGGCGTTTGTCGCGTAGAAGCAGCGGATGACCCAGAATGTGGTGGCGAGGCTGACTGCGGCGCGCGGGGTGTTGCAGACGGCGCGCGACAACCTCGATGAGGCGATGGCGGGGCTCCCAGATGGACAGGTCGACAATGCGATGGCGACGCCGGCGGTGTTGGTTCTGCTGGTCCGCGTCGTCGAGGCGCGGCGGCGGCTCGACGGGATCGAGCTCATGATGTCTCGAGCCGGGGACGCCTGAGGCGCAGGGAAAAGTTTCGGCGGTCGAGTTCTGTGATAGAAGGCCGTTCGCGTCGCGGCTTCACCTGTCGTCGTTTCGCGGTCGAAAGCGACACAGGAGAAGATAAATGATGGTCAGACGCCTCACCGACGGGGTTCGCTAGTGGCCGCCGCGCAGCAGCGGGCGGTGAGCGCCGAGGAACCAGAGGCGGACACCCAGGCAGAGCCACGGCCGGAGGCTGAACCGGAAGTCGAGGTCGACGCGCGGGGCGAGCCGGACACCGAGGCCGAAACTGAGGCCGAGGCCGAAACTGAGGCCGAAGCCGACGCCGACGACGGTGAGCCGGTCAGCGTCGATCCGGTGCGCGCCTACCTGCGCACGATGACCTCGTTCTCGTTGCTGACCCGCGAGGGCGAGATCGAGATCGCGAAGCGTATCGAGGACGGCAAGCGGCGCGTGCTCGAGGTCGTGCTCGAATCTTCGATTGCCATCGACGAGATCTTGCTGCTGGCCGGCGAGCTTCGGGAAGCGAAGGTGCGCGTCAAGGACGTCGTCATGGACATCGACAGCGACGACGTCGATTTCGACGAGCAATGGCACGCTGAACGCGTCCGCAAGGTGTTCGACAAGGTCCGCCGGCTGCGTAAGCAAGGGGACGAGCGCGCGGCGCCACAGAAGGTGCGGAGCGAGATCGTGGACGCGCTCGTGCACCTCCGTCTGCAGAAGAAGCAGATCGATCGGATCGTCCTCAAGCTGAAAAATTTCCTGGGCCGCGTGGAACGCGCGGAGGGAGAGATCGCCAGCTGCGAGAACCGGAGCGCGCTGTCGGCGAAGGACTTCGCGCGGACGCTGCGCGAGCTGCGGTCGTCGCCGCTGCGCAAGCGGGCGGTGGTCCGGCGGCTGGGGCTGCGGCCGGAGGAGCTCGAGGAGATGTCGGGGATCGTCGCGGAGGCGCGCAAGAAGATAAGGCAAGTCGAGCAGGAGGCGCAGCTGAGCGCCACGGCGCTGCGGACGACGGTGCGTGAGATCGAAGCGGGCGAGCGCGCCGCCGAGGAGGGCAAGTCGGCGCTGGTCGAGGCCAACCTCCGCCTGGTCGTCTCAATCGGTAAGAAGTACCTCAACCGTGGCCTGCAGTTCCTGGATCTGATTCAGGAGGGCAACATCGGGCTCATGCGGGCGGTCGACAAGTTCGACTACAAGCGGGGCTACAAGTTTTCGACCTACGCCACGTGGTGGATCCGTCAGGGTATCACCCGGGCGATCTCGGACCAGTCACGCACGATCCGGATCCCCGTCCACATGTTGGAGACGCTGAATACGCTCGCGCGCACCGGTCGCTCGATGGTCAACAAGCTGGGGCGAGAACCGACGCCCGACGAGCTGGCGGAGGAGATGTCGCTGCCCGCGGGCAAGGTTCGCGAGCTCTTGAAGGTCGCGCGCCAGCCGCTGTCACTGGAATCACCGGCGGGCGTGGACGACGACGCGCACCTCGGCGACTTCATCGAAGACAAGACTGCGATTGCGCCCGACGAGACCGTGATCGCGATGGACCTGGCGGAGCACACGCGGAGGGTGCTGGCCACGTTGACGCCGCGGGAGGAGAAGGTCCTGCGCATGCGTTTCGGGATCGGCGAGAAGAGCGAGCATACATTGGAAGAGGTGGGGCAGGACTTCTCGGTGACGCGCGAGCGCATCCGGCAGATCGAGGCGCACGCGCTGCGCAAGCTCCGCCACGCCTCACGCGGCAAGGCCCTCAAGGCCTTCGTCGATCAGTAGTCATCACTCGAGAGTCATCACTCGAGCTGTAGCCCGCACTCGGCGCACGCGCCGTCGACGCGGGGCGCTGCGGTTCCGCACGCGGGGCACGATAGCTCGCTGGTCTCGGACCGGGCGACCGACGGGTGGTCGAGGTCGACCGTCCCTTCGCGTAGCGCCAGCGCGCGCCAGCGCTCCTGCATGAGGTGCGCGACGCGAGGCACGTCCTCCTGCCGCGCGAGCAGCTCCAGCTTCGGCGCGCAGCCGCAGCCCCCCTTGCCGCAACATGCGCCCCGATCGAGCACCACCGGGATGTCCGCCGCCAGACAAGCGTCGCGAAGCTCCTTGGCGTCAGGCAGCGGCGCCTGCAGGCACGCCACCAGCTCGGCATCGGCGAGGACGTCCTCGGCTTCTTCCATCTCCATGGCACACGAATCTAACGTGTTTTGCCGCCGTTGCTCTCGGTGGCCGCAAGACGCGGTACTAGCGGACCGAGCCGAGCTCGCGGCGTTCGGTGACGGCGAGACAGGCCGAACAGTTCGCGGCCAGGCGCCAGGCCTCGGGATCGATGGCGACGCCCGCGTGAAACTCGAAGGCGCCACCGGCGCTGGCCTTACCGACGGACACGCCGCACAAGGCGCGCCACGGCAGCGCTTCAGCGGTCGAGCGCCAAGCGGGCACACGTTCGACCCGATGGATGAGTCGATCAGAGTGGACTGCGGCGCTGATGGTCCGAAGGCTCACGCCTTAAGCATAGCCCTCTTTACCGACGCCGCCGCAACCACGTCGGTGAAGTTTCGGACGTGTCAGCCCTGTGTCGGGCGGACGTTCTGGGCCTGCAGGCCCTTGGGACCTTCCGTGATGTCGAACTCGACCAGCTGGCCTTCGCTCAGCGATCGGAATCCCTCCGCTACAATCGCGGAATGATGGACGAAGAGGTCCGGCCCTCCCTCCCGCGTGATGAATCCAAAACCCTTTGCATCGTTGAACCACTTCACAGTTCCGGTCGCCATTTCCTCGTTCCTCCTGGGATTAAACCCGCCGCGAGAGTAGGGCTCTGCCCGGTGGAGTCAAGCGTAGAGTTCGCCCCGAGACGAAAAGGGCTCACGTTGCGCCGTCTCCACCCGAGCGGGTGTCTCGCGGAAACAGGCTGATGGCGTCGCCGCGAGCTGCGTCAGTCCGGCCGCGCGCTCAAAGTCTCGGTCGCGCGCGGCGTCTGCGGCGGACGGCTTCCGTCCCGATCGCGAAAAACATGAGCGCAGCGAGCGTCCAAGAGTCGGCGAGCGATTGAGATACGTCGCAGGCGCAGCCAGCAGGTTCGTTCGAGCCGCCTGCGCCAGGTCCGGTCGTGGTTCCGCCGGTCGACACGTCGGTCCCCGCCGCGCCCGTCGTTCCCGCGCCCCCCGAAGTACCGGCGGCCGAGCCTGTGGTCCCGGCCGAAGCCGCGCCGGTGCCGGCGGCACCTCCACTCGTTCCCGCAGCGCTACCGCTCGTGCCCGCCGCGCCGCCGCTCGTGCCCGCGCCGCCCGCGCTGGTACCGGCGGCGCCCGCGCTGGTCGTGCCGCCTGTCCCGGCGCCGGATGTGCCGGCGTCCCCGCTTCCGCCCCCGCGTTCACCAGCGCTCGTGCCTCCGCGTCCGCCGGCGGCGATCGTGCCACCGGTGGCGCTCGTCCCGCCCCCACCGCCCCGTCCCCCCGCGCCCGCGGCCCCGCTCGTCCCCGCCGCCGCACTCGTGCCGCCCGCGCCCGTCACCGGCGGCGCCACACACGCCCCCGGCGCCACCGTCGTCACCGCCCCCGCGCGATACGCCCCCACATCCGGCGTCCCCGAACGCGTCCGCGGGTTGAAGCACTTCGCCACCCCTCCGAGGCTCTTTATGTAGTCGATATCGACGTCGTACTGCCAAGTGCTCACGCGCGCGACCTGGCCGACCATGATCGGCGTGCGTTTGACCAAACACTTCGGGTCGAAACCGACGTCCGCCATCGGCACGCCGCTGCCGGTTCCACCCTTGCCGGTGAGCATGGTGTCGCCCGACGCGGGAACGAAGCTCGGATTCATCCCGGTCGGCGCCGTGAAAAACGCCGGCGTCCCGGTCGTCACCACGTTGTTCGACCAGCCCGAGGTCGGCTGGTTCTGGACCGGCTGCGAGCCCGCGGGCGCTTGCCCGGTCCCAACGATGACGTTGTTCATGAACGTCACGCCCTGGATCGTGACGCCGGCGTTGGTGAAGTAGAGCTCGCCCGGATTGGTCGGCCCGATCGCCATCGATCCGAACTGCGAGTTGCGATAGCAGGTGTTGTTGATGAACTTCGTGCCTTGGCTCTTCGTCAGGCGCAAGCACGACCCCGAGTTGCCGAACGCGACGTTGTTGACGAAGGTGGCGTTGTGTGACGCCTCGTCGACGATGAAGCCGCTGCCGTCGGTGCGCTTCTGGGCGTCGGTGTTTTCGAACGAGACGACGCCCTCCACCAGGTTGGTGCCGGTCGCCTCGAACAGGGTCACCCCGCTCGACCACGACGCCACCGTGCTGCTGCCGTTGTGCGCGGAGATCGAGTTCTTGAGGTGGAAGTCGGACGCGCTGAAGAAGGTGAAGCCCGTGCGGCCGTTAGAATAGGAGATGCAGTTTTCGATCTCCCAGTGGCCGTTCGACACCGCGGTCGAGTCCACGCCGCCCGCCCAGCCGTTGCCGAAGCCCTCGTTCCAGCCTCGCGACACCAGCCCCACGAAGCGGACGTATTCCGCGGTTTCCGAGAACACGCCCAGGTCGGCGTCGGCATTGACGGTCGGCCCCGTGCCTTGGCCCTCGATGATGGGGGTGGCGCAGTCGTCCGCGCGGAACGTGATCCACGCCGACGCGGTCCCCGAATTCGCGGGCCAAAGCGGCGTCTTGTAGACGCCGTCCATCAGCACCACCGTGTCGCCTGCGACCGCGTTGGCGGCCGCGCTCGCGAGCGAGCAGGGGTTCGCGCGCACGTCGCATCCCGTCTCCGCGGTCCCCGTCGGCGACACGTATTTCGTGGCGGCGGCGGCCGCGGGCGCGAGGGCCAGCGTCGTGATCAGCACGGAAAACCAGGGAAGGGCGAGCCTTAGGCCGCGCGCGTAAATTATCTATCTACGTGCCGGCAGTTCTAGACCAGCAAAACAAGCGCGAGCAAACGTACGAGTTGAAAAACTAATTTGGATCAAACGCCTTAGGGTGGCGGGGGGCAAGGTCCGTATGAATTCCCACTCACGCAGCGATCGATCCGAATCGGTGACCTGCCCGTGAGGGAAGTCCCCAAACCCCGGTACGCCGGCTGGTACGCCGGATGCACATGTAGGTGCGGAGGGCTATGGCAAGCAGCGCAGCACGACGCCGGTCAGTCGAGCCGCCGACCGGCGTGACCGGGACGTTTACCGGGCTCGTCTTGCAGGACACCTACACGCTCGGGCGGCGCATCGGGTACGGCGCCGTCGGTGAGGTTTATGAGGCCGCACACGTCCGTCTTCCCGGGCGCGTGGCGGTCAAGATTTTGCGGCTGCACTTGCTCGGGGACGAGGCCGCGTTCGCCAGGTTCTGTCGCGAGGCCGAGATGATGTCCGCGATCCAGAACCCCCACGTCGTCCAGGTTCTGGACTTCAACCAGACCCCTGAAGGGCTCCCGTACTTCGTGATGGAGTACCTCGACGGCGTCGATCTCGAGGTGCGGCTGGCGTACGCCGGGCCGTTGCCGCTCGCGACCGTGGTGCGGATCGTCGATGGCGTTGCGTCGGCGTTGAGCGCCGCGCACGCCCACGGCATCGTCCACCGCGATCTCAAGCCTGCGAGCATCTTCCTCGTGCGCGAGGAAGGACCCGAAGCCGACTTCGTCAAGGTGGTCGACTTCGGCGTGTCGAGCTCGGTGGTATCTGGGCTGGCGAGCGCGATCGACGAGCGCGCCGATCAGTTCGCGCTCGCTGCGATCGCGCACACCATGCTGACCGGCGCGGTGCACGCACCGCACGCGCGGCTGGCGCAATGGATTTCATGGGACAAGAGCGAGATCCAGGCGGTGTTGGATCGCGCGCTCGCCAAACGGCCGGAGGATCGCTTCGATGGGATCGTGGCGTTCGCGCAGGCGTTCTCGGGTGCGGCGGCGGGCGCGGGCGTGGCAGCCGCGGGAGCGGCGACCCAGGCCGCGGCGACCGTGGGAGCGGCGTTGACCCCACCGTCGCAGATGGATGAGGAAGAGGAGGCTTCGTACGACCCGCCGCCGGTGCGGACATTCGTCGAGGCGGAGGACGCGACCCCGAAGGTCCAGCTCCGCGCGGCGCGACCGGCGACGGTCCGCAACCTATCCGCGCCCTTGGATTTCCCGGAGGGCGTGGTCCCGGACCTTCCCCGAAACCTCGACCGTGTCCCGCGCATGCGTCGGCGGGCGATCGCGATTGCCGTCGTCGCGATGGGGGTGGCTGGCTTTCTCGTCTACAAAGGCTGGCGCCGGGGGCCGGGCCAGTTACGGCCAGTGCCGGCTGCGGTCGAGCTGACGCCCCTGGCTGCGCCCGAGATCGTGCCGGTGGAACCCGCGGCGCCTCGCGAAGAAATGGCACCGCCCCCTGCCGAGCGCGCAGCGCCGCGAGTGAGCGAACGCCGTGCGCGCGCGCCGCGCGGCGACGGCTCGCGATCGGTCGAGCAGAGGTCCGACGTCGAGGCCGAGTCGCCATCGCCGCCAAAGGAGTCGGAGGGGGAATCCGCGCCGCCGCGTCCGATTCGGGACGTCCCTGCGACTGAATCACCGGCGCCCAAGGGATTCGCGATCCCGGAGCCCGCGCCGTTGCCGCCCGGCCGCGACCTCGCGCCGCCGCCGGCGCCGTCCGAGTAGTGCGAACGAAAAGGAGGAAGCCATGAAACCATCGCGTCAACCCAGCAAGCGAGGTCAGAGCCAGCGCCAGCGCCGGTCGCGCCCGCCTGAACACCCGGAACAGCCCTCGGCCGAGGCGATCCGAGACGGATCGCGCACCGCCGAGGACCGCGGAGCCGTCAACCGCGCCGGCGACGATACCCTCGGGCCGACGAAGGCCTTTCCCACCTGACCTGACCCGCACGCGGCCCGGCCGCTCGACCGGCCGGGCCGAGCGGCCCCTGAATCCGGCGCAAGACACGGGTTGACGCGCGCGCGTAGTGGCGGGACTCTCCGGCCATGAACACCCCCACGTCGCGGTCCCCACGATTTGCGCGGATCCTCTTGCTCGCGTCGTTCGCCGTTTGCGCGGCGTGCAGCTCGGGGTCGCAAGATCCCACCGGTGGCGGAGGCTCGACCGGTAGCGGTGGAACTGGCGCCGCGGGAACCACCGGCGTGGCCGGCACCACCGGCGGAGCGGGGACGACGGGCGTGGCGGGTACGACGGGGAGCGCGGGGACGACCGGTGCGGCGGGAACGACGGGCGCTGCAGGCACGGTCGGCGTGGCCGGCACCACCGGCGCCGCGGGAACGACCGGTGCGGCGGGAACGACGGGTGCTGCAGGCACGTCGGCCACGGCGGGGCGGGGCGGCACGACCGGCTCGGCGGGGCGTGGCGGCACGACGGGCGCCGCGGGAACCACCGGCGGGGCCGGGACGACCGGCGCGGGCGGCGCAAGCAGCGGCACATTTACGCTCACCTCGCCGCTGTGGGTGAACATGGCGGGCTGCGCCGCCAACATGTCGGCGTCGTGCGCGACGCTGCCGACCGAGATCACCCGATCGGGCGCAGGTAGCTCCCCCGAGCTCCACTGGACCAATCCCCCTGCGAACACCAAGAGCTTCGCTGTCGTGCTGCAAGATCTTTCGGGCGGCTCCACCCACTGGGTGATCTGGAACGTCGCCGCCACGGCGACCGGTCTGCCCGCCGCCATCGACCGCACCACGGCAACGCCCGCCAACCCCGCCGGATCGCAGCAAACCGGAAAGGACACCGCGCCCGCGACCAAGAACGGCTACATCGGCCCGGGCGCTCCGTGCAACGTCTACGAGTTCATGGTCTACGCGCTCAACGTCGCGCCGTTCACGCCAACCTCGACGACCGACCCGGCGATGATCCGCACCCAGCTCAACGGCCTCAACGCCAGCATGCTGCTCGGCACCGCCGCCCTCCGCGGCCGCACCAACATGACCTGCAGCAACTAGCCACTCCCGAGCGAAGCGAGGGTGTGTGGCTATTTGGGAGATGTGCTTTAGCCGCCCCCGCGCGCAGCGCGGGTTCGCGGCTACTCTTTCTTGATGTAGGCGCAGACCCCGCCTGCGGCTAGCGCGGCCGAGGTCGGCCGTGCCCGACGGAGCCGTTCAGCGTGAGCGCCAGCCGGCGCGAGCTCGAGATCGGTGTTGGGACGCGAGCTGTGCAAGCGGTTGCACACGCGCACACTCACCGACGGATTTTCAACATGGCGTGATCGCCTCGCTCGACGGCGGACGACCGTGCCGCGGTCGCACAGGCGAGAGGCTTGCGCGCGTTGCGGCGGGTCTGCGCGTCGGCACGCCGGCTGCAATTGCGGCCGGGCATGTCAAACAGACCCAAGACCACGATCGCTCGCGTCACCACCGCCGCTTTCACCTTTGCATGCACCCTCGCGTCGGCGTCGATTGCCCACGCGCGGAGCCCGGCTCCGCCCGCACCGGCGGGCGTCGTCGACGCCGCGCCCGCTTCACCGGCGGTGGGGGCAACGTCGGTCGATCCGAACATCGACCGTGGGTTCTTGCTGCCGACCGCGATGACCCAGCCCGCCGGCAGCGTCACCTACAACAACTACGAGCTCTTGCTCCACGGCATTACCTACGGCGTCACCGATCGTGTGCAAGCGAGCGTGACCGTGTTGTCGCCGATCGTGAAAGACATGCCGTTCGTCGTCGGCTTCGCCGCGGTCAAGGCGCAGATCGTCGCCACCGATCGGTTTCACCTCGCGTTGCAGGGCTCGCTCGGCTGGGTGCACGCGTTCGACACGGACGACGCCAACTTCTACATGGCCGGCGTGGGCGCCTTCGCCAGTTACTGCCTGAGAAGCGACTGCACGTCGTTGGTGTCGGCGAGCGCGACGTACCAGCTCGGCATGACCGGCGCGTCGAGCGACTACGCGCATACGCTGATCTACGGCGGATCGGTCGTTCACCGCGTCGCGCGACACGTCAAGCTGCTGGGTGAGGTGACGTCCGCGGCCGGGGGCGTCGGCTTCTCGGGGGAGTCGTCCAACCTCGACGGGGTGCTGGTCGGCTACGGCGTTCGCTTCCACAGCGACAACCTGGCCGCCGACGTGGGTTTCCTGAGGCCGGTCACCGGCGACTCCTCGGACGACGACTTCCTGGTCGGTCTCCCGTTCGCGAGCGTTTCGTACCGCTGGCAATAGCCGTGTAGGCTAGGGCCCGGACGATGGGCAACCGGGCGCTGGTCATCGTTATCGTTGTCGCGGGCGCGCTCGCATGTGCGGAGAGCGTGCCCTCGTCAGCTGGAGCCGGTGGCGCGACGGGCACGGCAGGCGTGACCGGAGCGGCGGGCACGACCGGCGCGGGCGGTACGACGGGCGGGGCGGGCACGACCGGCGCAGCAGGGACGACCGCGACGACGGGCGCGGCAGGTACGATCGGTGCAGCAGGCACGTTGGGCGCGGCAGGGACGACCGGCGCGGGCGGCACGGCGGGCGGGGGAGGGACGACCGGCGCGGCGGGCACGACGGGTCGGGGTGGCGCGAGCGGAGCGGGCGGTCTTGGTGCTGCGGCGGGCGCCAGCGCCGCCGCCGGCCGCGGCGGAGAGGGTGGCCGGAGCACGGGCGGCGCTGGTGGTACGGTCGCCGGCGTACCGGCGACGTTCAAGATCTTCGATCAGATTCCGCAGTTCGGAATGTACGCGACGTCGAATCCCAGCAACTACACGCCGCCCACCGGCGTCCTGATGTGGAACTACGGCAGCTTCTTCGTCGCCAAGCTCAGCGCGACCCAGCAAGCACAGATCGGATCCGATCTGTCGGCGCGCATCACCTATCACGCGCAGTGCGACAACTACGATCGCCTGGCCAGCGTCTTCTTCCTCCTCGAGCCCAAGGGACAGGCGCCCAAGACGACCGATCCGCGGATCGAGCTCGTCCGCTTCATCACGCCGTTCAGCGACTACAACCGGGGAGCGCTCGCGACCCACGTCTACCCGAACGCGGACATCGCGACCTACGCGACCACGCTGGCGGACCAGTCCCGCGACGTCTGGATCGGGATCGGCGGTGGCTCGAACCCGTACGACGGCGATCCGTGCACCAACGCGGGCGTGGCGCCCGAGTTCAGAGCGATCGGCTACAAGTTCTCACTCGAGCTCGTGTCGTCGAAGCCCCTGGCGGGCGGTCCAGCCACGACCCTCACGGGCATCTACTATGTCCCGGCAACGACGATCCCCGTGACCGCGACGCTCGACAATCCCGGTGGCTCCGTCACGGGTCATGTCACGGTGATCGTCAGCGGCCACGGCTCGGCCGCCGGCGGCGACGAGTACCGGTACACGCAGGACACCGTAACCGTGAACGGCACGCAGGTCGGCGCGTTCAGCACCATGATCAACTGCGCGTCGTTCGCGAGCTTCAGCCCCGACGGAAACCAGGGCATCTTCCAGAACAACACCGGCGGCAACCCGCGCAACTGGTGCCCGGGCGCCCTGGTTCCGTCGCACACGTATCCGGTGACGCTGACCGCGGGCGCCAACCGCGTCAGCCTGGGAATCTCCCCGTCGGACGTGCCCTCGGGCTCGTACTACTCGACGTCGATCAACTTCAGCTCACCGTAGGGATCCTCCACCCGAAGGCCGCTCGCGATCCGATTCTCGCTGGTCGCGCGATAGGCCTCGCAAACGAAGCGTCTTCAGGCTGGCGCGGAGCACTCGTGTAGGTGCCGCGTCGCGCAGCTCAACAGCGCGGCGAGGTCAGTAAGTGTCTTTCCAAAACGGTTTGGGGCGTAACCTGAGGGACTCTGGTGGGCTCGAACGATGCGCCCGCCGCCGGGAGGTGAGCATGGTCCCCCACCGTCTACACCGATCGAAGGCTTTGCTGGTGTGGCCTGCCGTGGGTCTGCTCGTCGCCACGACGGCGGCTTGCAATGGCACGATCGGGCACGGGAACACCGCCGGCTCGGGGACGGGAGCCGGGAACGCGAGCGGCTCTGCCGCGGCTTCGGGCGCGACCGCGGGCGGGACGGGAATGACCGGCGTCGGCGGCACCGGGACCCCGACCGTCCCGGGAGTGTTCACGCCGGCTGGGACGAGACTGCGGCGGCTGACCGCGCTCGAGTACCGGAACGCCGTCACTGATCTGCTGGGTACCGGCACGCAGGTGACGGTCGAGCTCGAGAAGGACACCGCCTACAACAATCTCAAGTCGGTCGCCGCATCGACCATCGCGCTGTCCGCGTCGATCACGGAGCAGTTCGAGACCTCGGCGCTGGCGCTCGCGTCGTCGCTGGTGAAGGACACGGTACGCAGGGCCAAGGTCGTCGGCTGCACGCCGACCGGCGCCACCGACGAAGCCTGCCTGCGGACGTTCGTGACGAGCTTTGGCCGGCGCGCGTTTCGCCGGCCGCTCGCGGCCGAGGAGGTGACCCTTTACACCGGCGTCGGGAAGAACGCTATGACGGTGCTCTCCGATTTTTGGGGCGGTGTTCACTACGCGCTCGCGGGGCTACTGCAATCCCCACACTTCCTGTACCGCACCGAGATCGGCGTTGCCGATCCAGCGGTGCCCGGCGGCCGCGTCCTGGACGACTACGAGCTTGCGTCCCGGCTCTCATTTCTGCTGTGGTCGACCACCCCCGACGACGCGTTGCTGGACGCCGCGGCCGCCAAATCGCTGTCGACCACGAGTGGGATGCAGCAGCAGGTCGACCGGCTGTTGGCGTCGCCGCGCGCGCAGGACACGATAGTGGACGTGTTTTCGCAGATGTTGAGGCTCGGGGATCTCGATAACCTATCGCAGTCCGCGACCGTGTTCCCGGCGGCCGCGTCGGCGACCCTGGGCGCGTCGATGCGCACCGAGACCCAGACGCTGCTGCGCGACCTGCTGGGCCGCGACGGCGACTACCGTGAGCTGTTCACGACCACCCAGACGTTCGTGAACGCCGAGCTGGCGAAGCTGTACGGCGTGCCGGCCCCCGCCGGAACCGGGTTCGTCGCGACGACGCTGCCGGCCGCCGGCCCGCGCGCCGGGTACCTGGGCCAGGCCAGCTTCCTCGCCCTCAACGCGCACCCGGACGGCACCTCCCCGACGCTGCGCGGGAAGTTCATCGTCGAAACCCTGCTGTGCAATTCCGTCCCGCCTCCGCCCAACGACGTGATCACGGAGATCCCGGAGAAGGACAAGAGCAAGACGATGCGCGAGCAGCTCCAGATCCACCAGACGCTGTCGAGCTGCGCGGCGTGCCACCAGGCGATGGACCCGATGGGCCTCGCGCTCGAGCACTTCGACGGCATCGGCGCCTACCGCGAGACCGACCGGGGCATGGCGCTGGACGTGACCGGGACCATCGGCGGGATGGCCTTCAACGGCGCGCGCGAGCTCGGTCAGCTGCTGGCGGACGCGCTCAAGACGCCCGATAACAACCCGGAGACGGCGGACTGCCTGGTGCGCAATCTGTTCCGGGTGGCGACCGGTCACCTGGAACGCGCCGGGGATCTGCCGGTCGTCACCAACCTGAGCACGGCGTTCACCGCGGACGGGTTCCACGTGCGGGGCATCTTGGCCAAGCTGGTCGCGAGCGACGCGTTCCGTTTCGTGGGACAGCCGGAGTAAATGCGATGAAGTCCATCAAGCTCAGCCGACGGACGGTGCTGCGGGGCGCGCTCGGCGGCGTGCCGATCGCGATCGCGCTCCCCGGGCTCGAGGCCATGTTCGGCAGCGGCCGCCAGGCTTTCGGCCAGACCGCGCCGATTCGCCGCCTCGGTCTCTGGTTCTGGGGCAACGGCATCAAGATGGCGCAGTGGCGTCCCACCACCGTGGGCCCGGACTGGACGCCCGCGCCCGGGACGGCGCCGCTGGCGGCGGCAGGCATCAAGGAATACGTGAACATCGTCACCGGGGTCGACGTGAAGTCCGGCAACTTGCGCGGGCATCACTCGGCTCTCGGTGCGCTGTTTTCCGGCTCGGAGATCCTCCCCCAGGACCATCCGGACTCGAACTACCGGTCGACGTTCAAGCAGGCGTCGCTCGACCAACAGCTGGCCAAGGAGCTGGCGCCCACGACCCGATTTCGTTCGCTCGAGCTCGGGGTCTCCAACAAGGTCGTCAGCGGCGAGGGCACGACGCTGCAGTACCTGTCGCACAACGGGCCCGACAGCCCCAACCCGCCCGAGTACGACGCCGCCAAGGCGTTCGATCGCGTGTTCGCGGGAATCGCGACGACTCCGGGCGGCGCGCCGCCGGTGGTGGATGCGTCGCTGGCGTTGCGAAAGAGCGTGCTCGACGCGGTGAAGATGGACATCACGCGCTTGCAGGGTCGGATCGGGGCGGCGGACAAGCAGCGCCTCGACCAGCACCTGACCAACGTCCAGTCGATCCAGCAGCGCATCATGCAATCGATGACCACGGTGACGCCGCCGGCGAGCTGTGGGACGCAGACCCGGCCCAAGGCCGTCGGTGACACGCGCGCGATGGAGAACGTCGTGCTGCGCAATCAGCTCATGTCGGATCTGCTGGCGGTGACGCTGGCGTGCGATCTGACGCGGATCTTCTCTGTGCAGTTTTCGGGGAGCGTCGGCTACACCGTGTTCTCGCAGGCCGATCCGGCGATCACGAGCGGGCACCACGACCTCACCCACAACGAGGGCGGCGATCAGCCGCAGTGCCAGAAGACCGATATCTTCACGATGCAGCAGCTCGCGTACCTGCTGACCAAGCTCAAGAGCACGCCGGACTCCGACGGCAAGACCCTGCTCGACAACGTCGTGATCCTGGCGTCGACGGACGTCGCCGACGGCAAGTCGCACTCGTACACCGACTATCCGATCGTCGTCGCGGGGGGTGGGTCGGGCTACCTCAAGAACCCCGGGGTTCACTACAAGGGCGCCAAGGAGAACACCAGCAACGTGCTCTTGACCGTGATGCGGGCGGCGGGCTCCCAGATCGCCTCGGTCGGCCTCGACAAGGGCCTGTCGTCCACACCCTGCACGGCGATCCAGACGGCCTAGTTGGTCGTCAGCTTGACGTAGAAGTCGTCCGACCTGACGGTCGTGAACGGCCCGGTCCAGAACTCGAATCCGACCGCGATGGCGCGCACGGTGTCGCCCGGTAGTGTGAGGCCGCTGGTCGTGGCGCTGCGCGCCTGCGCGTCGCTGACGAAGTCCATCACGTTGAACTCGAACTCGCAGGCGTCCTGACCTTCGGCGCGCACGTAGTTGACGATCGGCCGGGCGTTGACGGTCCCGTACCGGATGTTCCAGGTACCCGGCACGCCTGCGACGGTGACGTTGTTGATGACGGCGCTTCCAGCGGGCTGTCGGCCCGGCGGATCGCGCAGCCACACCATCAGATAGGACTGAAACATCGACGCCGTTCCGAGCCAGATGTCCCAGGCGGCGTTGTACTGGCCGGCGTCGGCGGCGCTCCATTTCCAGCCCGTCCACAAGCTCGCGATGGTCGCGTAGGCCGCCGGCAGACCGCAGTCGCCGTGGGCCGCGCTCTCCGAGTACCGCCCGCAATACGTCGTCGGATAGCCGATCGGCGTCCCGTCCGGCATCGAAGTACCGGTCGCGCTCGCCACGGTGAAGGAGCTGCCGCTGTAGGCGACGTCTGCGGTGGCCCACCCCTGTCCCCACCAGTTGGTGATGAACCGGTAGCTGTTACCGTCGCGGGTCACGTCGGCGCCGAAGTACTTCGCCGTCGATGCCCCTTCGCCCGCCTGAGCGGGTGCGCCGAAGCCGGGCGCGCCGGTCGTTGGGCCCACGGCTCCGCAGCTCGCCGTGCTGCCGCCCGTGCCGGTGGGGTTGGTGCCGCCCGCCCCGGTGGCGCTGGTGCCGGCGGAACCGGTGGCGCTGGTGCCGCCCGCCCCGGTGGCGTTGGTGCCCCCCGCGCCGGTGGGCGCTGAGGGACTCGACCCACACGCGCCGAGCGCCAGCGCGACCAGGACAGCAACGACGGTCAGGACCTGGGTTCGTGTAAGCGAGACTCGAGACACGGCGACCTCCTAAACTAGAATCAAACATCTTAGCAGGGCGAATCGATAGACTGCTCGCGGTGCGCAGAAGACTCCCCGCGGTCGTGCCGGCGTTGGCGATCGCCGCCATCGCGTCGGTCTCGGCCCCGTGTCGCGCGACCGCTCAGGCGCTGCGGGTGAATCCAGACCAGCTGAAGACCGCGGACGCACGCTTCGTTGCGCTTGATCTGGACGGTGGTGTGGCCCGTAGCTCCGAGGTGTCCCGCTGGCTCTTGCTGGGCGCCGCGACCGCCGGCCTCGGGCTCTACGACGGCGTGCGGATTTTGACCTTCGCTGCCGGCATTCGCGGGATGCGTGGCGACGAACGGGCGGCGATCGCCACCGTCTCGCGCACCAGCGTGGGCACGGGGATCGGGCTGCACGCGGGGGCGCTCTGGGATCTCGGACGCGCCGCGCCCGGCGCCTCCGCCGGTTTCGGCCTGAGCGTCTTCAACTTGCAGGGCGATCTCCTGTTCGACGGGGCGCGGACTTGCTACCTCTCGCTCTTCGTCCGCATACCGGCGGGCTTTCTCGCGTACCTCGCGCTCGGAGGCCGACGCTAGCGACCTGGCGAAAACCAGCTCACCCGAAGTTGTAGCCGTCCAGTCAGACGAGCGGCGGCGGACAGCATCCGAGTGCTGGCGGTTACTCGCGGGTCATGCAGAGAGGGCTTTGGTCCGAGGGCGACGCCGTCAATGCCTTGAAGCCAGGCTTCTCGAACATCAGCGTGATGAAGGCATCGCACGCGTCGAGGCGCACATCGAACTTGCCGTCGGCGGAGGTCATCCAGGTGCGGTCGTCCCAGTACTCTCGGCTGCCGTCGTTGACGTGAACGGAGACCGTGGCGTCCGAGATCGGTCCCCCGTTCCCGCAGTCGGTCAGCCGGCCGCGGAGGACCAGGGAGCAGTCTCCCATCGGAGCCTGAGGACACGCCGGCAGCAGCGAGGTCGCCACAAGCAGCGCGGCCAGCGGCCACGACAGGCCCAACGCCCGGCTAATCGCCATGACCCGAGCTGCCGGCGCGTCCACGACACCAGGACATTCCATACGGTACACCGCCGCCGTTCAGGGCGTGAGCAGGGGTCGATTCGATTCTGGCTGTGTCACAACCGTCAACCCTGCCTCGTCCTACAGGCGAGGAGGTTCGCCATGCTGAAGTGGTTCTTGCACCGGAAGCTGCGCGCGTTCGAGCGCGCGCATGACTACAATGCGTCGTACATGCACGAGGTGGTCGACATAGACACCCGCGCGTTCCTGAAGTTCGTGCGCGCGACCGGGCTCGGCGCCTATCAGGAGGACGTGCCGGCCGACGTGTGCGCGGCCGCGGGGCTGACGTCGTCGATCGAGGCGGACTGCGGACCGTGCACGCAGCTCAAGGTGGGGTTCGCGCTGTGCGCGGGCGTGCCGGCCGCGACCATCGCGGCGGTCGTGCGCGGGGATGAGGCGGCGCTGTCGCCCGAGGTTGCGCTCGCGGTTCGATTCGCGCGGGCGGTGCTGGCGCGCGACGCCGCCGCCGACGACTGCCGCGAGGAGATCGTGCGGCGCTGGGGCCCGCGCGCCGTGCTCACGCTCGCCTTCGCCGTGATGGCCGCCCAGCTCTACCCGGCGATGAAGTACGCGCTCGGCCACGGCAAGGCGTGCACGCGCGTGGTGGTTGCGGGGGAGGCGGTCGCACCGCACCGGCTGGCGCACCAAGCGGCATGACCGACGCGACCGAGAGCGCGAAGGAGTTCGAGCCGTACCGGGCGTTGCTGTCGGGCCTCGCGTACCGCATGCTCGGCTCCGTCGCCGAGGCCGAGGACGTGGTCCAGGACGCGTTCCTGCGCTGGCGCGAGGTGGACCGAGCGGCGATCGCCGAGCCGCGCGCGTACCTCGCGCGCGTGGTGTCGCGCCTCTGCCTCGATCGCTTGAAGTCCGCCCGCAATCAGCGCGAGCACTACGTCGGCACCTGGCTGCCCGAGCCGGTCGTTGCCGCGCCCGCGCAGACGCTGGCCGACGACCTGTCGGTCGCGTTGCTGCTCGCCCTCGTGCGCTTGTCGCCCCTCGAGCGCGCGGCGTTCCTGCTCCACGACGTCTTCGACATGGACTACGACGCGGTGGCCGCCGCGATCGACTCCAGCGAGGCGGCGTGCCGGCAGCTCGCGGCGCGCGCGCGGGCGCACGTTCGGGAGGATCGACCGCGGTACGCGGCGGACGACAGCCGCGCCCGCGAGCTCGCAATGGCGTTCGTCATTGCGGCCGCGACCGGCAACGTCGGCGGGCTGGCGCAGCTGCTCGCGGACGACGCCGTGCTTTACACCGACGGCGGCGGAAAGCGGCGCTGCGCGCTGAAACCGATCGTCGGCAAGGACAAGATCGTGAGGCTCTACCAGGGGCTCCACGCCAAGGGCGGGGGGGCGTTCACCGCGAAGCGCGCGGAGGCGACGACGCTCAACGGGCTGCCAGGGTTCGTGTTCGAGGCGGCGGAGGGAACGGAGACGCTGGCGGTGGAGGTCGGGGAGGGGGGGATCGTGGCGCTCTACCACGTGCGGAATCCGGACAAGGTGAGGCATCTGTCGTAGGTCACGGGTGGCCGGCGGTTCGCCGCGGTCATGGCGCGTTCGGCCGAGCCGAGCCGCAAAGCAGGAACTCGCGGTATGGGGTCTCGCAGCCCGTCACCGTGACGAAGCCCCGGGGGTCGCATCCGACATGGGGCGTGGAGCCGCTACAGTCGATGAGCGCGCGAAAACGCTCGAGGCACGAGCCCGAGCGGAACTTCTCGCAGGGTGTGATGCAGTCATCGCGATCTCGCGGGCCATTCGGACATCGGGCGGCAAGGACGGAGGCGCAAAGATCGGGGCAGGTCGGCAACGACGGTGAGGACGCGCCCGGCGCCGGGCCCGGAGCCGAGCCGAGCTTGCGACCACCCAAAAACTCGATCCGCTCGCCATCGACCCGCCACGTCCCACGTTGCGTGACGACGATGACCGGCACGTTATGGAGCAGACTGACGAAGACATGGGTCTCCAGCGGATAGTCAGTGACGATGTGACTGACGATCATCTCCACGGGCTTGGAACCGGGTCGGGCGACCTGTAGCGAGATCTCGAGCGCCGATTTCGAGAGCGGCTCGAACCGCAGCACGGTGGTGCCGTCAGCCGAGAGGAGCACCCGATGGTGTTTACCGAAAACGGCCAGGTCACGCGTCTTCGTTCCCGCGAGCAGGTACACAAGAATGCCCTCCTCGCCGATGGTCGGGCGCGCGAGTAGCACCACTGGATTGATGGGCTGCGCGGTTTTGGGCAGGGCGGCCAGTGCGGTGGCGCGCGCACGAATTAGAACTTCGGTGGGTTTGTTCGGCTCGGCGGGTGGGGTCACGTCCTCGACGGTCGACCGCGCTCCAGGTTTGAAAGGCACACGGACCCGGTATGCGATGTGTGGCCCGTCGCCGGGGGTGAAGAAGAGCACGGTGAACGATGGCTTTTCTGCACCCGAAGGCTCGACGTCACGGGTGGCGAGGAAGCCGCCGATGGGAACGTGATCCTTCGGCGGGATGCGCGCGAGCAGCGCATCGCTGCCGAGCGCTGCGGCCTTGTCGAGCAGGTAGATGAGCCGCCCCAGTTTCGAGGCTTGCGCCACTAGAGCCCTGAGGTCGGACGGGATCGGCTCCGGCGTCAGCGAGGGTGGCGGGTCAGCGGGGCGAGCAGTCTGCGAGGTTACCGAAACGGACCGAACGGAAGCCGAGGCGTCCGGCGCTGCGTCGGCCCGACTGGCCATCGCGACGGTCACGGCGCCCAGCATCACCCACGTCGCCGGCCGATCCTTCATCCGAGAGATGGTATCCCGGACCCGACACAAATCCCTCGGGGTAGGTCACGGGCACCTTGGCGCGCTCGGTGTCGCGTTGCTCGGTGTTGTCGTCGATCTCGGTGTCGATGGCGCCCGGACAGATGACGTTGACGCGGACCTTGTGACGCCCGAGCTCGCCCGCCAGCATCTTGGCGAGCGCGACCTGCCCGGCCTTGGAGGTCGCGTAGGCCGACGCGCCGCTGTTGCTGAAGATGCGGGTGCCGTTGACCGACGCGCATACGACGATCGCGCCACCCTGTCGCTTGAGGTGAGGCGCCGCATATTTGATCGTGAGAAAAGTGCCCGTGAGGTTGATCGCGATGGTTTGCTTCCAGGGGGGTGGGACGCGAGGCTGAAACTGTTTCCGAACTTTCACGTGAGAGGGCTCGGGTCCAGCTCTTCCTCGACAAAAAACCGACGGCATCGCGCCAGATGCGGCGCGATCAGCTGACGGCGTCGTCGAGACGCGTGATCAAAGGGCCGGTCCCGATCCTGTCTTTTGCGTGAACAGGACCCGCGACGACGGCGATCATCCGGTCGCGGTAGGTCGCCAGCTCCGGCGGCAAGGGCGGCGCAGGCACGAGGCTTCGTCCTTGTGTCAGGTACCGCGCCCCGAACGACATCGCGCGCCGCCGCGCGATGTCGCCGCGGAACCTCACCTCGCGCCAATCGGGACACGCCATCAGCCAGTCGAGCAGCGCGCGCTCTTCCGCGTGCGTCACCAGCTCGGGGACGTAGGCGAATCCCGGCGGCCGAGCCGTCTCCGTCGGGGTCGGCGACGGGAACGCAGACATCGGGTGAAGGCTAGCCGGCGACATTCAGCCGGCTCCGTCGCCGCCACCATCCCTTGTAAGACGCCCCCCCGGTCCCATATTCATGTATGAAAAGGAGGTGCCAGATGAGGCGATTGTTGTTTGCGCTATCTGTCGCCACGGTGGGTTTGACGCTTGGGTTGGTGAGCCCCAGGGTTCTGGCCGACGAGAGCACGAAAGCCGCGGACACGAAGCAGGAGCAAGAGATCCGGGACGAGCTGCGCAAGGCGCCCGATCTCAAGGACAATCAGATCAAGGTCGACGTCGACGACGGCATCGCCGTGCTGGAAGGCACGGTCGACTCGCAGCGCGAGAAGAAGGACGCGACCGAATGCGCCCACGTCGAGGGCGTGTTGGGCGTGAACAACCGCCTCAAGGTCCGCGCCACGGCTAAGTAACGCGGCGCGGAAGCCTCGGTCGTCTCAACAACGTCAGTGGCTTCGGGTAGAATCGGCTCCCTAACCTGTTATTAGGGAGGCGAACGATGTCGAGCGACCGAGGGCGGGTCGGGTCTTTCTTGGTCGTGAGCGCGGGAATCGCGCTCGTTGGCTGCATGGGGAGCGAGCCGCTTCGGCAGCCGCCGCCCACGGCGGGCACCGCTGGGACGGGCGGCGTGATGACCCCGCCACCTGACGCAGGCGCTGTGAATCCCACGGGCCGCGATGGCGGGCTCGCCGACGTGATCGGCGGCGGCCGCGACGGCGGCGGGACAACGTGTGTGGGTGGGATGGCGGCCTCGTCACCCATCATCCCGGGGATGGGCGTTCCGCCGCAGATTCCGTCGACGCTCACGCATGCGACCCTACCCGTGCCTGCGCTCTCGGGCGGGACGTTGTTGGCGCTCTCCGACGGAACGACCGTAGCCGCCAGCGATCCGGAGCGCGACAAGATCTATGTGGTCGACACCGCGACCCGGGCGGTGCGCGCCACCGTGTCGCTGTCGGCGGGCGACGAGCCCGGCCGCCTGGCGGAGGACGCGGCGGGCCGCGTGCACGTCGCGTTGCGACGGGGCGGCGCGGTCGTCACCCTCGATCCCAAGACCGGGACGGTGAGCGCGCGCCGCGCGGTTTGCACTGCGCCGCGCGGGCTCGCCTATCAGAAGAACGGCGACCAGCTGCACGTGGCGTGCGCGGGCGGCGAATTGGTGTCGCTGCCCGCGGCGGGCGGGGTGGCGACTCGGACGCTGACGCTCGAGCGCGATCTGCGTGACGTGGTCGTCAAGGCGGACGGCTCGCTGCTGGTCAGCACGTTTCGAAAGACCCAGGTGCTCACCGTGAGCGCCGACGGCCAACTCGCGACCGCCCGGCTCGTTCCCGGATCGGGAGCGGTGCCGTCCGTGATGGGGCCGCTGCAGAACCGCACGCCATCGGTGGCCTGGCGAATGCTGCCGTTCGACGAGACCGCGGGCAGCGTCGTGATGCTCCACCAGACCGGTGTCACGGACCTCATCGATCCGGCGGCGGGTGGCTATGCCGGCATCAAGGGCTGCGGCGGGATCGTTCAGCCGGGCGTGTCGGTGCTGACGCCGGGACAGTCGAGCCCGCCGGTGGCGAGCGGGATCGGAAACCTGACGCTCGCGATCGACATCGCGGTGTCCCCCGATCACCAAAAGCTCGCGTTCGCGGTCGCCGGCAACACCAGCCAGCAGGGCCCGGGGCTGGTGGAGACGAGCGTGCAGGCGGTTACCCCGACGACGCCGTCGCCGTGCCCGATGGGCGGCAACAACGTCACGACTCAGCCGCCGGGCCAGGTCGTCGCCGTCAGCTACTCGCCGACGGGCGTGCTGTTCGCGCAGACGCGCGAACCGTCGGCGATCTGGCGGGCGGACACCGGCCTGGTGGTGGCGCTCGCGTCCGACTCGCGGATCGATACCGGGCAGTTCCTATTCCACGTCAACGCCGGCGGCGGGCTGGCCTGCGCTTCGTGCCACCCGGAAGGGGGCGAGGACGGCCGGGTGTGGAACTTCGTGTGCGCGGGCGCGCGCCGGACGCAGTCGATCCGCGGCAACATCAGCGCGACGGCCCCGTTCCACTGGGACGGTGCCGAGACCGATTTCTCGCACCTGATGGACGACGTGTTCTCGGCGCGCATGGCGGGCCCGAAGCTCACCAGCGAACAGAAGCAGGTGCTGCAGTCGTGGATCGACACGATCCCGGAGATGCCTGCGACGGCGGGCCTCGATGCGTCGGCGGTCGGGCGCGGCAAGCTGCTGTTCCAGGACACGAAGCTCGGTTGCGCGACCTGCCATGCCGGCGCGCTCTTGACCAACAACGCGACGGTCGACGTCGGCACCGGGTTGCCGCTGCAGGTCCCGTCGCTGCGCGGCGTGTCCTGGCGCGCGCCCTTCATGCACGACGGTTGCGCGGCGACGCTCGCCGACCGGTTCGCGCCGGCGTGCGGCGGCGGCGACACGCACGGCGTGACGTCGACGCTGACCAGCGCCCAGATTGCCGACCTGACCGCCTACCTGCAATCGCTCTAGCTCTTTGGCGACGGCGGTGAGAGGCGCTACGGGCCGCGCCTGATCTCGGGCGGGTGAAACCGGACCTCGAAGCTGTGCGTCACCCGATCTTCGCAGCTGATGGCGCCGGTCTCGGGGTCGAAGGTTCGCGGAACGGGGGTGCGGCGTTCCTCGTAGACGACGTGGTAGCCGCGCTCGGCGAGCGTGTCGAGGACCATGTCGATGGACGTCGGGTCGGCAAACATTGGGTTGTCGGTCGTCACCACGCAACGTCCGGCCAAGGCGTGGCGCACGATGATCGGGACGACGTCGCTCTGGATGAAGAGCGCGACCTCCGTGAACCTCGGCGCCGACGCATGTTCATAGGAGTCGAGGCGGCGCACGAGCTCCTGGCGAGCGTGGCGGGTCACCTCGGAGACGAGCGGGATGTCGTGGATGATGTCGTGGGTCTGCTGGCCGAGCTCCAGCGAGCTCTGGTACTGGAACTCGGCGTTGATGCTGGCCTCGACCTCGCCGAGGGGCGCGTCGGCGTTGACGAAGTGGTAGTGGAAGTGGCGCCGGAGACTGGTGAGCGCGTCGTAGGTCACCTCCTTGAAGGTCCGGTAGCGGTTGCGCGCCAGGTTCTCGTCGACGTCGGTGGCACGCAGCTCGATGAGGTCGCCCACGCCGGTACGGCGCACCTGGTCGTTGTGGGCGGCGATCTCCCGGCCGCGCCGGAGCTGACGTTCCACCGAGGTTTGCTCGCCTACGAACAGCACCGTGATGCGAAAGATGGGGCGACGAAACCGTTTGCCGATGGGCGTTCCCCAATACTTGGCGCGCAGCTGCATGATCTGGTCGTGCAGAAGCTTCACGGTCTCGGCTTGAACACGGGTGCGCGGAAACCCGTCGACCACGACGCCGGTGTAATACGTCGGCTCGAGCAGCTTGCGCAGCAGCGCCTCGATGACCTCGCTGTCGCCGACGAACTGACCCCGATCCTTCAAGCCGCGCATCTCGGGCGTGTCCAGCAGGTCGCTGACCACGATCGGCGCGGCGGTCAACCCGCGCTCGCGCAGGATGAAGGGCGTGTTGGTTCCCTTGCCCGAGCCGGGGGCACCGCCCAGCCACATGATCTCCTTCGGGAACACCATGTTCTCGAGGCCGCGCTCCTGGACCAGCCGGGTCCACACCTGGCCGAAGATCAGGGGCGCGTCTTTGATCTCGAGCTCGGGGCTGGCGATGCGACTGGCGTTTGGTTCGGACATGTGGCGCTCAGGTCACGATGACGGCGGCATCGATTCCGCGCGCGTGCAGTAACCTGTCGACGTCATCGGGATCGCTCAACGTCCGCGAATCCCGCCGGCTAGAGCGGCGGCGCCGCGTTTTTGACCAGCTCGACGAGATACGGCGCGAACAGGTCGCCCGCCTGGGGGGCGCCCGGCGTCGCGTCGTCCCCGCTGCAGTTGGTGTCATAGCGGGGCGCCTTGGGGTCCGACGTTCCATCCGACTCACCCGGCGTCTTAACCCAGAAGTAGGCGTCGATGTTCTTGTCGGGCGCGACCTTGGGGCGCTCGCCGAGACCGGCGAGTTTGACGTTGCACCAGTTACCCGGCGAGGTTCGGATGTTGGGCTTGCCGTTGCGGCTGGTGTCGATGATGAAGCCCTTGCCGGTGATGCCGACCTTGGCCAATCCTGCCGCGAAGTCGGCCGCGTACCCAGACTCGTCCTGGCTCGGCTCATCGGGGCTGCCCTTCTTGGCGCCGGGTAAATGCACAGGATCGTAGTTCGACACGTTGAGCGCGAACCCGCGAATCCGATCCGGGCCTCCGGCCGAGTCGATCACCTCCTTGAATAGCTTGACCGCCCTCGGCAGGTTCTTCGGCCAGCCCAGCCACCCCGCGTGGGCGGCGTCGAGATAGATGGATACATTGGGGAGCGAGAGCTTGCTGATCGCGTAGGCGACGCCGCGGCGGTACGCCTGTTCGGCGGCCGCGCAGCGGGGCAGCTCCAGGTTGGTGACCAAGTTCGGGAGTGAGTCCGGCTCGAGGACGACGACGGCGCGCTGCTTGGGGTGCGCCGCGAACGCCGCCGCGATGACGTCGATGAACTCGCTCTGATAACGGGCCTCGCCGCTGTTGTCGACCTCGAACTCGCCCCGCGATCCCTCGGCGGCGCAATCACGGTTGGGGAGATCGTAGACGACGAACACCGGGACCACGGGCCCGCCAGCGGCCGCCGCCTGCTTGGCCGCGGCCTCGAGCGTGGGCGCGGCGAGCTTCGCGGTCTCGACCGTCTCCAGCCACACCGCGGTCGGAAGCTTCGCGAGCTTGCGCAGGCGCTTAGCCTCGGCCGGCGTCTTGGCGGCGACCTCCTCGACCATGCGCGCGAACTCCGGATCCACGAAGAAGCGGCCGCCCTTGAACGGGTTGATTCCGGGGCGCGCCGGCGGCGTCAGCGCGGGGACGACCGGCTTGGGCGCGATGGCAGGGCTGACGCTGGCGGTGGCGCCGGCCGCGGCAGGCGCGCCGGTGCTGGGTGCGGCGCTGGTGCTGGGTGCGGCGGCGGTGCCCGTGGCGGGCGCGGCGCCGGTGGCGGGCGCGGCGCCAGTACTGGGCGCGGCGCCGGTGGCGGGTGCGGCGCCGGTACCGGGTGCGGCGCCGGTGCTGGCGCACGCGGCGGTGAGCAACAGGACGGACCAGGTGATCCGAGGAACCTTGCGGGTGTCATTGATCATGTGGGTCTCCGACCGAATGAGGAGCCGGACCATACTTCATGACAACACTTCGCGGCTACACTACGCCCCAGATGATCGGGCCGACGCTGCTGGGCGCGCTGCTGTTGGCTGCGGCCCCGATCGATGAGCTTCCGGCCGCGGGCATCCCGATCCGCGTCGCGCTACCCGCCTGCGATGTGCAGCCATGGTCGTTCGCGGCGTTCGTGGATGCGTTGCAGGTCGAGCTCGCGGGAGCGGGCCGAATCTGTTGCGAGATCGGGCCGGGCGACGGGCAGCCCGCGGTCGAGGTCACGCTGTCGGCGGCGGCGTGCGACCCGGGCAGCGCTAACGTTGGCATCGCGATCACGAATCCGGCGCTCGCGACGCGCACGGAGCGCGACGTATCGCTCGCGGATCTGCCTCCCGACGCGCGGCCGCGCGCGCTCGCGCTCGCGGTGGCCGAGATGGTGCGCGGAAGCGAGCAGCGACCGCCGGTCGAGACGCCGCCCGCGCCGCCCCCCGCGGTCGCCCCGCCATCTGCCGCGGCGGGTGTCGCGTTCGGCGGTGCGGTGACGGCCGAGCTTCGCTTGCACGGCGGCACCCGTACGGCCTTGTACGGCTTTCGGCTGGCGTCGTTCCTGACCGGCCAGCGCTGGCGCGCCGGCTTCGAGATCGCCGCCGCGTCCGCGGGCGCCGACCACGCGTTGGGTCACGTTGCGCTGCGACTGCTGACCGCCGGTGTGTCCGCGGGCCCGCGCTGGCAACTGGGCGGGTTGGCGATCGGGGTCGGGATCGCGGGCGAGCTCGGAGCCGGGTTCGTGGTCGGAACCCCGGCGCCAGGCGCGAGCGCGAGCGGCGATCGGGGGACCAGGTTGGTCGCGACCGCAGGCGTGCGCGCCGAGCTCGAGGCGCCAGCGGCCGCGGCGTTTCGGTTTCGCGCCGTCCTGCAAGCGGGCGAGACGCTGCACGGCGTGACCGGCGCCGCCGCCGACGCCAACGTGATCGGTGCCGCCGGTCCGTTCCTGCTGCTGGGCGTCGGCGGCTCCATCTGACACCTCCCGACCGCTGGATTTTTCGGTGGGCGCGGGGAGGGCAATCAGAATTCTGAGCGCGACCCCCCTCGCGCGGACCGCGTTCGCGAGGTTTCGCCGTGGCGTGCTTCTTGCGAAGGGTAGATGGAACGTTGGAGGATCCGGGTCGATGACGCGAGCTTCGCTTGTTCCACGGTTCGCGCGTGTCTGGTCGCTGGGTTCTCGCGCTCGCCGCGTGTGGCGCTGCCGAGCTCGCGGCTGGCGCGCAGCAGCTCCCCGCCGCGATCGTGAACGACGCTTGCGGCGCCCACACCACAGTCGAAAGCTGTCAGCCCGCCGGCTCGAGCTGCCGGTGGCTGCAGGTCGACGCGTGCCCCGCGGGCGCGGATTGCCCCGCGGGTGTGTGCGTGACGCCCGATCCGTGCGCCCTCATCGGCGACCAGGCGGTGTGCGCCGCCGACAGCCGCTGCACGTGGTCGGCGCCCGCGTACCCGACGCTCGCACGCCTGTGTCCGGTCGGCGCCGCGTGCACACCGAACGGCGGCTACTGCCACGCGCGCGACGCGTCCGGGGGCGGCTGCAGCTGCGTCCGCCCGCTCGCGTGCCCCGAGAGCGGTGCGTGTCCCGACGTCGCGTGTGACTGTCCGCCGCCGCCGGAAGGTGGCGGTGGCGGTGGCACCTGCACCTGCGCGTGTCCGGCGTGTGCCGCGGGTGAGAGTTGCCCGCCGTGCACATGCGACTGCGCCAGCGGTGGAGGCGGCTCCTGCACCGGCGGCGGCGGTGGCACCTGCACCTGCGCATGCCCGGCGTGCGTCGCGGGTGCCCCGTGCCTGCCCTGTGACTGCGCGTGCGGCGGCGGTTCGGTCGGTGTTACCAGCACCAGCGGCGGGACCGCGAGCGGCGGCGGTTCGGTCGAGGCGACGATGGTCGGAGGCGCGAACGCCACCGGCACTTGTGTGTGCCCGACGTGCCCGCCCGACACCGCGTGCGCGCCGTGCGGGTGCCCGATCCCACCACCCGAGCCGGTCGTGGATCCGTGCGCCAAGCTTCTCGATGCGGCGACCTGCCAGGCCGACACACGCGACCGCTGCACCTGGTACGGGTTCGGCGTCCCGTGCGCGCAGGGGATCGAGTGCCGCGGCGGCGTCTGTCAGCGCGCGCCCCAGCCCGCCGACACCTGCGGCGCCCACGCCGACCCCGCGTCGTGCAAGACCGACGCGAGCGGCTGCGGCTGGGTTCCACTCGACATCGTTTGCATCACGACGCCCTGTCCGACCGGCGCGTGCGTGAAGACGACACCGGTCCCCGGCGGCGGGGGCGGCGGCTGTGGCTGCGCCTGCCCCGCGTGCGTCGCCGGCCAGAGCTGCCCGCCGTGTGCGTGCGATTGCTGCGCCGACCCGATAGCACAGCCGCTGCCCGTGCCGCCGCTGCGCTGACTCACCCCCTCATTCGAGGAAGCCGCACAGGACCCAGGTCAGGATCGCGACGCGCTCGTCGGCGGTCATCATCTGATGCGGTCCGCGATTCGGTTCGCGTTCGTCGCGGCGATGGCGATCGTGGTGGTCGCGGCGTCGAGCGGTGTGAGCGCCGGGACGGTTGTCCCACATCCACCTCCTGACAGACTGCGCGCGAGTCGTCTATTCTTGAACGATGAGGTTGGCTTCGCTTCTCCTGGCGTGTGTCGCGCTCGGCTGCGGATCGGTGACGGCTTCGAATCCCGACGGGGGCGCCCCGAGTGGCGCCGCAGGCTCGGGCGCGGGCGGAACGACCGGCGCGGCGGGGAGCAGCGCTGCGGGCGGCACGACCGGCAGTGCCGGCAGCGGTGCGGGCGGCACGACCGGCAGCGGCGGCAGCGGCGCGAGCGGCACGACCGGCAGCGCGGGTCGGGGCGGCAGCTCCGGCGGCGGCGCATGTTCCGCGGTGACGACGCTGGTGGTGTGCGAGGCGCGCGCCGATTGCCATGCCGTGTTCACCGATCCGCACGACTGCGCTTGCGCGGCGCTCGGGTGCTGTTCGCGTTTCTCCCGATGTGCGGACGGCGATCACGCGAACTGCAAAGGCCCCGCGGCCTGCGACGCGGCCACGCCTTACTGCGAGGGTCCGTTCACGGTCGCGTATTCGGGCGCCTGCTACGAGGGCTGCGTTCGCGCAACGGACTGCGCCCCCTAGCCCGGGGTTCCCGATGGGTTCAAAATCATAGCGAGGTCATCGAGATGAGCTCATTCGTATGCGCCGGCTGGGTCGTGGTCGCGGCCGCGTTGGTCGGATGTGGATCCATCACGGGCCAGAGCGACGCGTCCGGCACTGCAGGCGTGACCGGGTCCGCCGGTCGCGGCGGGACGACGGGCGCGAGCGGGACGGGCGCGGGCGGCATGAGCGGCGCCGGTACCGCCGGTACTGTCGGCGTGGGCGGCCGCGGCGGCACGAGCGCAACCGCGGGCACGAGCGGCGGCGCGGGGACGACGGGCACGGCCGGCACGAGCGGCGGCGCGGGGCGGGGCGGTGGCGCGGGAACCGCCGCGACCGGTGGCGGCGGCCGCGGCGGCGCGGGCGGCACCAATACGACGGGGAGCGCCGGCCGCGGTGGCGCCGGCGGAATGGGCGGTGGCGTCGTCGTCTGCAACCTCGCCTGCATGATGGGCCGCACGTGCTGTGGGGCCGCGTGCGTGAACACCAACAACGATCCGATGAATTGCGGCGCCTGCGGCAGACGTTGCGAGGGCAACGCCCCGTTGTGCAGCTCTAGCAAGTGCGTGATCCCGCCGTGCTCGCCCACGATCCTGTGCCAGACCGGCGCCACTTGCTGTGGTCAGGCCTGTTGCGCCGCCGGCGAGCTCTGCTGCGAGGCGGACGGCCCGGTGTCGGGCGGCGCGCCCAGTTGCTTCCTCCCGACGCGCGATCAGCCCACCTGCCCGCAGGGCTGCGCGCCGTTGTGCGTGAGCGATCGCAACCAAAAGAAGAACATCGAGCCTGCCGACACGTCGGCGATCCTCGATCAGGTCAGCCGGCTGCCGATCTCGCTTTGGAGCTATCGCGATGAACCCGATGCCGTGCGCCACCTGGGTCCGATGGCGCAGGACTTCCGCGCGCGCTTCGGTCTCGGCAACGACGATAGGACGTTTTTCTCCGTCGACGCGCACGGCGTCGCGTTGGCCGCGATCCAGGCGCTCGACCGCCGGCTCACCGAACAGCAGCAACGCATCGAGAAGCTCGAGCGCGAAAACCGCGAGCTCGCGCGCCGGCTCCGCGACCGACGCTAGGTTAGAGCCCGATCTCGACGAACGCCGGATCCGACGCGAACCGCCCGGCTGCGAGCACGCGCGCGGTGAACGACCGCGTTCCACCGTCGGCAACCACGTCGAGGCCGGCGAAGCGATCCGCGTCATCCGTGTCGTGATCCTGCCGGCCCGTCGTCTGGCCGGGCGGCAATTGCACCACGCCGCGCAAGACTGCGACGCCGGTGCGCTCGCGCGGTCCGGAGCGCGGTGGGGACGATCGCGGCGGCGCGGCGCGCGGTCGGGGCGCGATTTCGGGCGCCGCCGGCAGCTCCGGCGCGCTGCTGGGGGCGCGGGCTCGCTGGCGCGTGGCGACCTTGAGGGTCATGCCCAGCAGCGCGACGAGGACGAGCGCGAGCGCAGCCACCCACCGCATAGCAAGACCCTGACACCGATTCGGGCCCCGGGTTCCCAGCACTCATCCCCACCGCGTATCGCGTCGAACGCAGCGCGGCTTCGCCACGCAGACGTCAGCGCGGGAGGTTTGGACCCCCGCTCAGGGTGCTTGCGTCGACGGTGGCGAGTCGGGCACCATTCGCGCGCCATGACCAAATCACGCGTCCGCGTCAGCTCCACGTTCCTCCGTTCCGTATTCCTCGCCCTCACGTTCATCGCCGCGCTCGCCGGCTGCGGCCCATCGATCGATCCCGCGGCCAAGGCCGACATCGACGGCCGGATAGCCGCTCTCCGCGCCGGCCCGAACGCGTTCCCGTCCCCCACCGGGTTCGAGCCGATGCCGTTCGCGGCCGGACAGTGGACGCAATACAAGATGACGGACGACAAGGGTCAGCCGTCGTTCTTCACTCAGAAGATCGTCGGCTCCGACGCCGGCGCGTTCTGGATCGAGACGCTGCACGAGGCGTACACCGGCAAGACCGCGCAGCGGATGCTGGTCGCGTTCGGCAATCGCACCGACCCGTCGTCGGCTGACATCCGCGCGGTGCAGATCAAGGATCACAAAGGTCAGGTGACCGAGATGCCCATGGGTATGATGCCGCTCTTGCAGAGCACGTACCGCGGCGCGCTCGCGTCGCTGGTCATTCGCTGGCAGGGGCTGCCTCAGGAGACCCAGAGCGTCCCGGCGGGGCGTTTCGACGGCTGCTACAAGGCGCGTACCGAGGCGCAGTGGGGGCCGTACAAGACCGTTTCGGATTCGTGGTCGCATCCGGCGGTGCCGCTGTCGGGCACAGTGAAGAGCGTGGGGATCGACAAGCCCTACACCATGGAGCTGGTCGGGTTCGGGACCTCGGGCGCGATGAGCGAGTTCTAGGTCGCGGGTGCCCTGCGCTACGGGCACCCGATCTTCGTGGTCGAGACCGCGACGTCGTCGATCCAGAGGTTGCGGGCGGCGTCTTGCTGATACGACTCCCACCCGAGGTCGAGCCGATCGAACTTGGGCGCGGTCCACGGGTAGGTTGCGGGCTGGCCGTTGCCGCAGCCTTGACCCACCCCGTTGACGGTCAAGCTGGAGACCGCGGCGCCGTCGAGCCAGAAGTGCATGGAGTTGGTCGGCCCGTCGAACTGCCACTCGACACAGCTCCAAGTACCAACCGGGATGACGACCTTGTTCGCGTGCAACCAGCAGTCGGTGCTCGGGCCGGTGCCCGAATACGAGTCCGGCGTCTCGTAGTTGGCCATCCACTGATTGCCGACGAAGGTCGAGCCGTTCATGACCGGATGCTGGCCACCGTAGCGATAGAGCGCGTGATAGTTCTGCCCCGGGACGAGGCCGCTGCCCTCGAGGATGGTCCAGTGCACCGACGTGGTCGGCGCGGATTCGAGCCGGACCATCATCCGCCCGTAAAACCCGTTCGCGGCGGCCGGGAACACCGACGCCGCCGCGAGTCGGATGTACGCGGTCTTGCTGCTGCTGGACGACGGGACCGCGAACTTCACCGACTTACCGCCCGACCGGAACTGCATCGTGTCGACGGTGACGGTCGCGCCCGAGCTCATGGTTTTGGTCCAGCTCCCACCCGGTGCCTGGCCGGCGGTGTAGCTCTCGAAGTCGTCGCAGAACAGCGCGCCCGCGCACCCGCTGCCCGTGCCCGTGCCGCCCGAGCCGTTCGTCCCACCGCCTGCGTTGCTACCGCCCCGTCCCGCGCTGCTGGTGGTTCCTGCGCTGCCGGTGGTTCCCGCCGCGCCGATTGTTCCCGCGCTGCCTGTGGTTCCGGCGCCTCCCGCCGTGCCGGCGGCGCTCGAGGTGCCCGCGGCGCCGGTCGTTCCGGCGACCCCCGTCGTACCGGCCGCGCCCGAGCTGCCGGCGACACCGGTGGTGCCGGTCGTGCCGGCGCTGCCGCTCGTCGTCCCCGCCGCCCCGCTTCCGTCCGCTCCCCCCTTGCAGGCGGTTGTGGCTGTCGCGAGGCAGGCGAGCAAAGTCAATGCACGCGTCGAGGGGCTCCGCATGCCGGGATCGTGGCACGCGGCGAGCTCACCCGTCAACGAGCCGACAAACCGTCGACACGCCTCGGTATCCGACAACTTTCCCGATGGGAGAATGAGCCTGCCGCGCCCGCCGGCTAGGGCGCTATCCACGTGATGGTGGAGCCCGGGACGCTGGGACCGTCGAGCACCAGGCCTCCGAGTCCGGTGTCGAAGTTGAACTGAGGCGCGGCCGGGTTCGCCAGCGTGATCGAGTCGACGTTGACGATGGTCGGGTTCGTCCATGGGCCCGGCGCGCTGGCGAGGACCTGAAAGCCGACGGAGGCGATGCGGGTCGAGTCGAGGGTGGGGAGCGCGATGCCCAACTGACGGAACCCCTGGCCGCAGGGCGGGAGATTCGTGATCAGCTCGAACGCGCCCGCGATCTGGAAGTTGGCGTCCTCGACGAGGAGCTGAATGCCCCCGCCCGAGCCCGACACCGCGCACACGCGCGCGCTCACCGATGCGCCGGCGTTGACCGGCGCCGCGAACATGTTGACGAGATAGATCGCCTGCTCGTTCTCGGCCAGCAGCGGGACCGAGAGCTGCGCGCAGCCGGGACAAACGGTGGTGGTGCCCCCATCGGCGACACCCGTGTCCCACTCGACCGACAGTGAAAGTCGCCCGTTCTGCCGCATGATGAGCTGGACCGGCGTTACCACCCCCGCGGCGAGTGTCACGTTGATCGGATCACCGGTCCAGCTCGGGTTGGACGACGGCGTGACCATCGCGCACGCTTCGGCGAATGCCTCGGCGGTCACCGCAACCATTCCGGTGGGGAGGCCGGTCAAGCTGGACGACACCGGGACCCCCGCCGTGATCGCGAGGGTCTTGACCACCGTCCGCGTGCCGGCGGTCGTTACCCGCAGACAGCCGACGCCGCTCGGCGGCGCCGCGACCGCGAGCTCGATCGCGCCGCGTCCGCTGCCGCCCTCGTCACCAGGCAGATCGGCGGTACAGCCCACCGACGAGACCGTGGCGAGAAGCGCAAAGACCGTCACCACTCCACCAACAACGAATCCGTGTCCGAAACGCATGGGTCGCCTCCTTCGAGAGTTGGCGTCACGCTCACACGCGCCCGGGGGGAGAGACAGGTCGTTAATTGCGCGCTCCCTCGCCTAAACCCTGCCCGCAACATTCCATCCCGGCGGCGGGCGTTGGTTTGCCGCCCCGGATCGCCGCCGGTGCTCGATTTCCCTGGGGGTTTTCCGGAGGGAAGGGGCGATTTTCTGAGACGCTGCCCACCGGGCGGGCCTCAGACGGACATCAACCCGGAAGGAGAACCGCGATGCCCCCCCGTCTTCGGTTCCGACTCGCGGCGTTCGCGCTGGCAGGCGCGAGTCTTTGCGCAGGCGGCTGTCTAGCCGAACAGCCCCACGTCACCGGCGCGGGCGGCGCCGGGGCCGGCGGGACCAGCACCGGCGCCGCCGGCGACGGCCGAGCCGGAACCTCCGGCACGAGCGCGACCGGCGCAGCCGGTACGAGTGCGACCGGCGAGGCGGGTACGAGTGTGACCGGCGCGGCGGGCACGAGCGCGACCGGCGCGGCGGGCACGAGGGGGGCGACCGGCGCCGGGGGCTCGGGCGACGACTTCGTCACCGGCGTGACCATCACCGTCCACGCGCAGGCGCGGACGATCCTCGTGGTGACCTGGACACAGGCGAAGATGGCCGACACCACGTTCCTCGAGTTCACGGTCCCGGGCGGCACGACGATGGCCTCGCGGCCAATCGCGGGAACCACCGGCGCGCATCGCGACGTCGTGCTGGGCGTGCCGGCGGCGACGAACGTCACCGTCCGCGTGGTCAGCCGTGTCGGCGCGGTCGACTACAAGACGCGCGACTACCAGCAGATGACCGGCGCGCTGCCGACCAGCATGCCGCTGCCGACGGTGCTCGCCTACGACGCGTCGATCGCCAGCAAAGACCGCTGGATGTTCGGCGCGGTCGAGAACTCCGACGGCGGTTGCAGCAACACGTCTTGCTACTACCACACGACATTTTGGCTCTACATCATGGACCGCCAGGGCCGCATCGTCTGGTACTACGCCGACGCAGCCAGCAACGCGACGTCTTCGTTTCAGCGCATCGCGCGCGATGGTGAGTACATCTGGATAGAGAAGCGGCCGTTCTCGGACGGCGGCTCGCGCTCGGTGCTGAAGATGACGCTCGACCGCCAGTACTCGCAGACCGTGAGCGTGCCGGGCCTCGCCGATTGCATCGACGTCACCACCGACGGCAGCCTGCTCTATGACGCCAACAACGAGCTGCGTGAGATGAACAAGGCCGGCACCATCCGCACGATCTGGAGCTGCCGCACGGCGTTCGGTTCGCGGTTCGAGTGCTACACGAACACCATCAACTGGGATCCGGCCAGCGACACCGTCATCATGTCGTACCCGGAAATGAACACCGTCGCCCAGGTGAGCCGCGCGACCGGCCAGCTGGTGGCGACCTACGGCGATCGCGCGGGCAGCTACACGTTCGAGCCGACGGCGTGGGGATTCGAGTTCCAGCACTTCCCCAACATCACCGCCGCCGGGACGCTGATCCTGTCGTCGCACATGCCCGGCTACTCCGACGGCAGCAAGCCGGTCGCGAACAAGCACGCGTTCATGGAATTCGAGATCGACCGCGCCAACAAGCGCCTGGTCGAGAAGTGGATCTACACGGCGGGTCCCGAGTGGGCCATGTACAAAGGCATGGCGATCCGGCTGCCCAACGGCAACACGCTGGGCAACTACGGCACCGGTGGCGTCATCCGCGAGATCACGCCCGACAAGCGGACCGCGTTCCACGTCAAGTTCGACTCGCCGAGCGGCAACGACTTCTTCAACAAGATGGTGGGCAACAACGTGCTCATCGACGACCTTTACGCGCTCAACGGAGGCGGCCCGAAGTGACGACAAGTCGAACGACACGATGTGCGGGGAGCCTCGCGTGGGGCTTTCTCATCGCGGCGGTCATCGCTGCTGGATGTTCGAGCGGCGGCGGGGGGTCGCCCACGCCGGGGCAGGCGGGACATGCCGGCACGAGCGCGGCCGCCGGCACCACCGGCGCGGGGACCGGGGGAGCCGGCGGCGGCACCGCGGGCACGGCCGGTGCCGGTGGCACGGGCGGCGGTTTCACGCGCGTCGGCGTCTGCGCCCAGCGCGGGATGGCCACTGCGACCGCGACCAACTACGACGGCTACGAGGAGCTCACGCTGATCGGTGACGAGGGGCTCGGCGATCCGGTGTGCGTCGTGCGGTTCACCGTCAAGCGCGTGGGCAACGCCCCCGCGGGATGCACCGACTGTTCGTGGACGCAGCTGCTCGAATACAGCAATCCGATGACGCTCACCAACGTCGAGGGCGCCTGCGCCAACAGCGATCTGGCGCTCGACGCGGCCGCGATCGCGAACATCGACGGCTCGCGGGTCGCGATCGGGTTCGCGCGCGAGTACCAGGGCGCGCACGGCAGCGCGCGCATGAAGTACTCCGACGCGATGATGAAATGGGACGTGTACGGCAACGCGACCTGGGACGAGGCCACCAGCACCTTCCGCTACGAGTACCGGGACGGGCTCTGCGGCTACTGAGCGCGCGTCGCGCGCGGATTAGCTCCGGTCGGCCAGCCGATACACGAACCGCAGCCCGGACCAGACGTCGTCGATCGCGCACACCTTGTTGTCGACGAGCCCGGCCCCGAGCCCCACCGCTCGTACCGCGTTTTCGTTCACGTCGGTCGCGATCCCCGACGCCTTCTTGGGCCACGCCATCCACAGCCCTCCCGCCGGCTGCAGCCTCCGCTTGAGCGCGGGTAAACGCTTGCCAACCTCCGCCATCGTCGGTGCAAAGCACACGATCACGTCGTAGAGATCGCGTCCCGCTCCGACCGT
>Ga0137374_10000467_pt1 | contig 41162 bp, 32 predicted proteins | sample SagtaG_20_FD_104811 | JGI IMG/M metagenome (GOLD analysis project Ga0137374, IMG submission 104811) | Vadose zone soil microbial communities from Sagehorn Ranch, Mendocino, California, USA - Sage1_R_100_16 metaG | ecosystem: Environmental > Terrestrial > Soil > Vadose zone | place: USA... | reverse complement strand
GTGTAAATGTTCTTGACGGTCGTCGACATTGTAATTCGTAAGTATCGATACTATCTTCGGCTCCCCCTCGGGGCGGCGTTCGTCAAGAAAATTGACAGGTGTCTAGGAACTGGCCGCATGGCATGTCCCTTGCCCTTGTTGCGCGCTGGCAACGGGGCCGCCAAGAAGCCCCTTGAAGATGCAACCAGTTCCACAGCTCGATACAGAAAGAGGATACCGATGAATACCGCTTCCAAGCTGACGCTGGCCGCGCTGGCGCTCTCCGTCCTCGCGACGGCCGCCCAGGCGCAGGTCAACAACGCCAGCATCACGGCGACGGCGACTGTGCAGCAGCCGATCAACGTGTCTGGCGCGCAGGGCCTGAACTTCAGTAACGTGTTCCCGGGCATCGCCAAGACCGTTCTGGCGACCGACGGGACCAACGCCGGCCGCTGGGACGTGACGGGGCAGGCGAGCTCCCTGGTGAACTTGTCGTTCACCCTGCCGGGCAATCTGCAGTCGGGCGCGAACCTGCTCCCGATTGCGAACTTCACCGGCGGCACCAACACGGTGAACAACGCCGCGACCGCTGCGGCCATCACGCCGTCGCTCGGTGGGAGCGCGACGTTGAGCGGTGCCGGCGCCCTGTTCGTGTGGGTCGGTGCTCAGGTCAACCCGGCGATCAACCAGCCGGCGGGCGTCTACACGGCTTCGGTCACGCTGACGGTTACGTACTAAACGAGTATCTCGGCGTCGAGCTGGCGCTGCGCCGGCAGGGGGGCTGTAGCTCCTTCTGCCGGCGCAGTCGCAGGTGGACGCGCCGAGGGCCACATATGAACCGGTCGCTGCTCGTCCTCCCGCTCGCCCTGTTCTTCGGGGCCGCGCGCCTCGGCGCCCAAGGGCGTCCCGTGACAGTGTCGGGCGTTCGCCCGCTCGTCTTCGGGACGGTCTTCCCTGGCGTCCCGCGGTTCATCGCCCGCACCGATCCGGCCAACAGTGGCCAGTTCGATCTCACCGGGAACAAGAGCGGCCAGGTGCGTCTGGTCTTCACCCTGCCGGCGGCGATGGCGGGGCCGGCCGGCGTGACGATGCCGCTGGCGTTCGGGGGCAGCGACGCCGGCTACTCGGACACCCAGACAATCGGCAGCCAGGTCGCCTTCGATCCCAAGCAGCCGTTCCTGGCGACCCTGAACAAGAACGGGCGCGGCTCCGTGTTCATCGGCGGGACGGCGCAGCCGGGCAGCACCCAGCGCGCCGGGCCCTACACCGGCACCCTGACGCTCACCGTGGCGTACTTCCCATGAGCCGGCGCTTCCTGCTCGCCCTGCTGGGGGGGGGGCTCGTGACGGCGCCGCTCGCCGCGCAGGGCGTGATGGTCGCGCCGCACGCGGTGTTCATGAACTCCCGCACCAACAGCGGCGTGGTCACGCTCTACAACCCGAACACCGAGGTGGCCGAGGTCACGATCGCGACCTTCTTCGGCTACCCCGAGACCGACTCGCTGGGCCAGCTGCGGCTGCACGGCATGCCGACCAGCGACTCCGCCGGGCGGATGGTGCTGCCGCCCGCGGCGGCCGATTCCGGCCAGCCGTCCGCGGCGCGGTGGATCCAGGCGTTCCCCCGCCGCCTCACGGTGGCGCCGCGCGAACGGCAAACGATCCGGCTGCTCGCCGCGCCGCCGCCGGGGCTCCCGGACGGCGAGTACTGGATGCGGCTCGTGATCGCCGTCAAGGGCGGCGTGGTGCCGGTGACGGGCGTCGCCGACACGGGGATCAAGATCGGGTTGACGCTCGAAGTCCGGACGATCATCGGCGTGAACTACCGGAAGGGTCCGGTGCAGACGGGGGTCGCTGTGCGGCGACTGCGCGCCACGGTGGTCGGCGACTCGCTGGAAGTCTGGCCGCGGCTCGAGCGGCAGGGCAACGCCGCCTTCATCGGGACTGTGCGCGGCGTGCTGGTGGACTCGGCGGGCCGCGAGCACGCGCGCCTCGCCTACCCGATCGGCGTCTACTATACGATGGAACCTCGGCTGGTCGCGCCGGTGGGCGTGCTGTCGCCCGGGCGCTACTGGTTGAAGGTCACGGTGGATACGGACCGCGAAGACCTGGAGCCGTCGGTGGTGCTGCCGGCGCCGGTCGTCCGTGACTCGGTCCTGGTGCGCATCCCGTGATGCGACGCCTGCCGGTCCTCGCGCTCGGCCTCTGCGCCGTCGCCGCCCCCGCCGCGACGGCGCAGAACGCCGCGACCGTCTCGGCGGACGCGGTCGTCGTGACCGTCGGGATGACGATCGCGACGCTCTCGGAGCTGAACTTCGGCTCGGTGCCCAAGGGTGTAGCCACCACGGTGGCGCCCAACCTGGCGGCGGCCGGCGAATGGCAGATCACGGGGAACTCGAACGCGTTCGTGAACATCAGCTTCACGCTGCCGACCCAGCTCACCAACATCCAGGCGCAGCCGGGCTCGACGATGCCGATTTCGTTCGGCGCGGCGTCGGCGCTGTGGCGGCGGGCGACCAATAACCCCGCGGGTGCCACGGCGTTCAACCCCAGCGTCGGCACCGTGGGGCGTCTCGGCCCGACGGCCAATCCCAACATGTACATCTGGATCGGCGGCACGGTGACCCCTGCGGCCGCGGCGAAACCCGGCATCTACCAGGGAACGATCATCGTGTCTCTGTCGTACTGACCGATGCGCTTCGGCCGCGGCACGGCGCTCGTGGCGAGGCCACTCGTGCTGCTGGCCGGCCTGGCGTTCGAAGCAGCGGCGGCGCCCGCGTCGCCGATGACGTCCCCTCGGCTCATCTGCGCCGATGCCACCGATTCTCTCCCGCGTGCTGACTCCCTCGAAGCCGTGATCGTCGAGCTGCGCATCGGCCGCCTGGCCAGCCGCACGGTCCAGGCATTCCGGGCGCGGACGGAGGCGCTGATTCCGGTCACGGAAGTCCTGCAGCTCGGCGAGGTCGCGTACCGGCTCTCCCCCGAGGGCCGGCTGGAGGCGGTGATCAATCCCGGCGGGCATCGGCTCGTCATCGACGCACGACGCGACACCATGGTGCTGGGCGACCGACGCGTGCGGGTGGAGCCCGAGTTTCTGCTGTTTCGCGACGGGCTGCTATACGTCGGCGCCGAGCGGCTCGGCGACCTGTTCAACACCCTGATTCTCGTCGACTGGACCGAGCTAACGGTGTCGATCGTGGACCCCACGGTCTTCCCAGCGGGGCGCCGGGCGCAGCGACAGGCGGCGCGGGAAGCGTTCCTCCGCCGCGCGGAGCTGTTCCGGCCCGAACTCACGCTGCCCGCAGAGCGACGCCGCCTCGACGGGCTGGTCCTCGATTATTCGGTGCTGTCGCCGAGCGACGCCCCGATCGAGGGCGCGACCTACACCGCGACGTTGGGGGCCGATCTCTTGGGCGGCTCCCTGGAGCTCGGCGTGTCGAGCATCGGGGCTGTGCGCTCGGGTGCCACCCGGCTCGAAGGCGCGTGGACGGGCGTGTGGGAGGAACGGCCCTGGCTCAGACAGCTGCGCATCGGCGACGGCGTGACGACGGGCCCCAACCTGCGACAGATTCGCGGCGTGTCGATCTCCAACGCGCCGTTCGTGCGCCCGTCGCTGATCGGCAGCCAGCGGTATGCGGGCGAGCTGGCGCCGGGGTGGTCGGTGGAGGCGTATCGCGGCGGCGAGCTGGTGGCCGTGGATTCGGCCGACGCCGCGGGGCATTACACCATCCAGTTGCCGGTACGCTACGGCGAGAACCCGGTGGACTTCGTGGCCTACGGGCCGCTGGGCGAGCTGCGCCAGTTCAACCGCACGTATCGCGTGCTGAACGAGCTGCTGCCGGCCAAGCGTTTTGAATACGGCGTGTCGGGCGGCTCGTGCCGCACGCCGCAGTGCCGGAGCAGCGCGAACCTCGATCTGCGCTACGGCGGCGGCGACCGCTGGACCGTCCAAGCCGGCTACGACCGGTTCTGGCGCGATTCCCTCGGCGATCTGTCGCACCCCTACGTCGGCATCACGACGAATCCCACGAACGCCTGGGCGGTGGACGCCATGGCGGTGCAGGGCGCGTTCGCGACCGGTGAGGTGCGGTTCGAGCCCACCGTGGACCTGCGGCTCTCGGGCGGCTACACCCGCTTCGCCACAGGGACCCGTGCCCCGATCCTCACCGTCGCCGGCCGCCGCTCCCAGTGGACCGCCGGCGCTTTCGTGCGGCCGATGCCGAGCGCCGGGTATTTCTTTTTCGACGCCGCGGTGCAGCGCACGCTCACCACCGCCGGCGCGGAGACACAGGCGCGCCTTGGCGCGTCGATCCAGACGGCCGACATGCGGATCTTACCGGAGCTGCGCACCCGCTGGGAGCCCGGCCAGTCGGCGCGGTCCGCCGCCGCCCTGTCCGCCTATGTGCTGCCGCGGGCGTCGTGGGGTCCGCTGTTGGGGTCGGTGTGGCTGCGCGGCGCGGTAAGTGAGGAGCTGGACGGCCCGGCCCGGTTGGCGAGCTTCGAGACCTTCGCCGGACGGCCGCTCTGGTCCGGGGTGCGGGTCGAGATGGGAACGTCGTGGACGCGCGGCTCCCCCGGCATCGTCTACCATTTCTTTCTCACGTCGTACCTCGCCGTGTTCCGGAGCGTGACGGCCGTGGATGCGCGGGCCGGCGGTGCGACCACGGGCACGCAGTTCGTGCAGGGCTCGCTGCTGTGGGACCGCGCGACGGGGCAGGTGCGGACGGCACCCGGGCCCTCGCTGGAGCGGGCCGGGGTCGCGGGGCGGGTGTTCCTCGACCAGAACGGCAACGGGCGACTCGACCCCGGGGAGCCGGCGGTGCCGGGCGTGCGGGTGCGGGTGGGGACGCAGAGCGCGGTAGCCGACGCCGGCGGCGTGTTCCGCGTGTGGGACGTGGTGCCGTTCGAGGCGATTCTCGTGTCCGTCGATTCCCTGAGCCTGGCTTCCCCGCTCACCGTCCCCGCGTATGGCTCGGTGAGCCTCGTGCCGGGGCCGAACCGCTTCACCCTGCTGGACGTCGCAATCGTGCAGGCGGGCGTGGTGGAAGGGCGGGTGATCGCCGACGGACACGGCGTCCCGGGCGTGCCGTTGATCCTACAGGAGCGGCGGACCGGAGCGCGTCGCGAGATCACCACGTTCAGCGACGGCGCTTTTTACGTCCTGGGCGTCAAACCGGGGGACTACGATCTCACGGTCGACCCGCGCGCCCTGGACGTCTTGGGGATGGAAGCGGTGCCGGTGCGCCTCACGCTCACGCCGACCGCCACCGGCGTAGGCGCCACCGGGGTGGAAGTGCCGCTCAGGCCGAAGCGATAGAGCGGATCACGGTCTCCAACTGCGAAAAATCGAAGGGCTTCATCAACACCGCGGCGCCGGCCTCCTGCAGCAGGGCGGCGGTCTCGGGGGCGAACGTGTCGCCGGTGGAGAAGACGAGCCGGCGCACGAGGCGGGGGTGTTCGGCGCGCAGGCGCGCGAGGAACTCCCGCCCGCCCATTCCCGGCATCCGCACGTCCGTGACGATCACGTCCGGCGGTGTGGAGTCGCGGCCCAGCGTCGCCAGCGCCTCCCGGCCGTCACCGACTCCATGCGCCTCGAAGCCACGCCGCTCCAGGAACGAGACCACCGCGTGCCGCAGCCCGGCCTCGTCGTCGACGACGAGGACTTTGAGTGGTGTGGAGGGAGCGGCGGCGCGCTCGGGCAACGGCGCCGCCGGCCGCTGCACGGCGCGGGGGTCCCGCAGCATCGCCACCGTGAAGGTCGCACCCGCCCCCGGTACGGACTCCACCCAGATGCGCCCGCCGTGGTCGCGGGCGATGCCGTAACAGATCGAGAGACCGAGGCCCGTGCCGACGCCTTCGGGCTTGGTCGTGAAGAACGGATCGAAGATCTTGGCCTGGATCTCCAGCGGGACGCCCGGCCCGGTGTCCGCGCACTGCAGCAACACGTTTTGGCCGTCGACGCGCGTGCGCAGCACGATGCTGCGCGGCGGGGGGACGGTCAACAGGGCCTGCTCGGCGTTGATCAGGAGGTTGAGAAGCAGTTGCTGCATCTCGGAGCCGTTGGCCCAGGTCTTGGGATTGCCGGGGTCGAGGTCGAGGGAGACGAGGATGTTCAGGGTCGAGAGATAGTACGAGCGCAGGGCGAAGGTGCGCTGCACGACGTCATTCAGCTCCACGAGGCCGCGCTCCTTGCCGCCGCTGCGCGCGAACGCGAGCAGGTTGGCGGTAATGCGGCCGATGCGCTGGGCCTCGTCGCGCATCATGCGCACCATGTCGCGCTGCTCGTCACCCAACCTGTCGAGCAGCAGGGTCTCGGCGAATCCCGAGATGATCGCGGCCGGGTTGTTGATCTCGTGCGCCACGCCGCTGACGAGCTGGCCCATCGCGGCGAGCTTCTCGGCCTGCTGCAGCTGCACGTCGGTGCGCCGTTGCTCGCTGACGTCGCGCACGAGCGCCAGGACCTTGGTGATCTTCCCGCCCTCGCGCACGGGGGCGTAGATGACACTGCTGACTCCCGGGCTGCCGTCGACGTGGGTGAACGGGACCTCGAAGCGGCGCACGTCGCCGGTGAACGCGGCGTCGAGATTCGCGCGCACGTGCGCGGCGGCGTACTGATCCAGGGACTCGAACACCGAGCGCCCGGGCGGCGTCGAGGGTGGCCCGGGGCCCCCGCCGCGCGCTGAGGGGTTCTGCTCGAGCACGCGGCCCTGTGGGTCGAGGACGATGATGGCGTCGGGCACGGCCTCCATCAGCGAGCGGACGTTGTGCTCCGCGGCCGCGGTGGCGGCGAGCGAGTCCATCAGGGATCGCGTCTGCGCGGCGACCTCGCGCTCGAGCAGCGTGGCATAGCGACGGTCGGCCCGCACCGCGTAGCCCAGGCGGAGCGCGAGCAGGCCGCCGGCGACGACGAGCAGGCCGGCGATGACCGGGCGGGACCAGGGCGCGTGGGGAGCGGCAAGGTACACGGCGGCGGCGGCGGCGACCGCAACCACGGACGTCGCGACGAGGGAGCGGGGGAGCCGGCCACGGGGGATCACGGGGACCTCTGCGGCAAACCTAACGGCGGTACGGAAGGCGAGGGAGGCCCCGGCTCATTAAGTTTCGGCCGCCATGAACCGGCTGGGCTGGATCGACGCCCCGGAGGTCTCGCGCGGGCAATGGCCGGACTTGGCCGCGTTCGCCGCCGGCGCGCGCCGGGACGGCCTCACGCGCGTTCTGCTCTGTGGGATGGGCGGCTCGAGCCTGGCGCCGGCTGTGCTGGCCCACGCGTTCGGCGGGGCCGCCTTCGACATCCTCGACAGCACCGATCCCGGCGCGGTGCTGGACGCCGAGCGGCGCGCGCCCCTCGAGCGCACGCTCTTCGTCATCGCGAGCAAGTCCGGCACTACTGTCGAAACGCTCGCGGCGTATCACTACTTCGCCCGTCGCGCTCCACCGCAGCAGTTCGTCGCCGTCACCGATCCTGGGAGTCCGTTGGAGTCGCTGGCCCAGCGCGCGGCGTTCCGCTCGATCTTCGCGCATCCGCCGGACGTGGGCGGCCGCTATGCGGCGCTGACGGTCGTGGGGATGCTGCCGGCGGCGCTGCTCGGGGTGGACGGCGCGGAGCTACTCGCGCGCGCGCTGCGAGTGGACGTGGAGGCGGCGCGGCGGTTCGGGCGCGGCGTCGCCGCCAAGGCGCTGGCGGGCCGCGATAAGCTGGTGCTGCGGCCGCCGCCGCCGGTCGCGCGGCTGGCCGACTGGGTGGAGCAACTCGTGGCCGAAAGCTCGGGGAAGGAAGGAAAGGGCGTAATCCCGGTCGTGGGCGCCGCCGCCGCGACGCCGGACGTGCAGACCGTCACGGAATTCTCGGCCGACCCGCTCGACTTGGGCGCCGAGTTCTTACGGTGGGAATACGCGACCTGGGCGTTGTGCGAACTGCTGGGGGTGAACGCGTTCGACCAGCCGGACGTGGAGACGGCGAAGGCGTTCGCGCGCGAGCCGGCGGCGCCGATGCCGCCGACGCTGTCGCCGGCTGAGCTGCGCCGCGCGGCCCGGCCCGGCGACTACGTGGCGATTCTGGCGTACCTGCCGCCGCGCCCCGCCGTCGCGGCGATGCTCGGGCGGGTGCGCGCGGCCTGGGGGGACGCGCTGGGCTGTGTGGCGACCAGCGCCTTCGGCCCGCGCTACCTGCACTCGACGGGCCAGCTGCACAAAGGCGGTCCCAACACGGGGCTGTTCCTAGTGGTGACCGCGGACGACGCGGAGGACGTGGAGATCCCCGAGATGGGACGCACGTTCGGCGACCTCAAGCGCGCGCAGGCTGTTGGGGACGTGCGCGCGCTGCTCGCGAAGGGGCGCCGCGTGGCGCACGCCCACCTGTCGGATCCGCAGGAGCTCGTTCGGCTCGCCCTGCCTTAGTTCGCGGGCTCGATCCGCAGGGCGCGACGCGGGGCCGGCAGGCGCTCCTGCGGGTGCACGCTCTCCCAGATCTCGGCGTTCAGCGTCTCTTCGTCGGCGGCGTCGGGGCGCGCCAGGTCCCGGTCGGGCACGCGGGAGCGGAACGCGGTGGGGTTGCGCTCATCGAGCCGCCAGCGCGTCGGCAGGGCGGTGTAGGGCGCGAGGACAGCCCGCGTATCGAAGGCGTTCCAGAGCGGCGCCGCCGCGGCGTCATACTGGCTGAGCGGCCCGATGCCCAGCAGCATGCCGATCGTGCGCACCACGGAGCTGGTCGTGTAGAACGTGCTGTCCACCACGCCGCGCCGCGCCCACGGCGACGCGACGACGAGGACCGAGCGGTGGGCATCCACGTGGTCGGGGCCGTTCTGGGCGTCGTCTTCAAGCGCGAAGAGCGCGAGGGAGCGCCACGCGGGGGACCGCGACAGCCGCGCCACCACGCGGCCCAGGGCGAGATCGTTGTCGGCTACCATCGCGCGCGGCGTGAGAGTGCCGGCGCGGCGGCCCTCGGTGTGGTCGCGGGGCAGGTAGAGCACCACGAGGTCTGGGAAGCGGCCCTGGCGGTCCCAGCTGTCGACCGAATCCGCGAACAGGCGGGCACGCGTGGTGTCCGCCACGGCGAGGTTCCAGCCGGGGTAGTTCGGGGCGGTGATGCCCTTGAGCCCGCTGATCTTCGACTCGTAGTGGTGAGCGGAGTCCGCGTCGGTGAACTCGCCGAAGTTGACCACCCACAGCCCCTTGCGGCGCGCCGCGTCCCAGAGATAGGCGTCGCGCGGGTTCTTCACGTCCTCGCCGTCCTCGAGGTTGTCGTTGCGGCGGCCGCCGTACGCGGCCGGCCAGGTTTTCTCGTTGTAGTCGCCCGCGAACGCGCGAGTGGACCACTGGTGCCCGTCGGCGCTGACCTCGCCGTCCACGTAGAAGTTGTCGAACAGCACGCCGTGCCGCGCCAGGGCGTGGGCGTTGGGCGTGACGCTGTCGTTGAAGATCGCGAGCGCCGCATCGCCGTTGCCGGCCGCGACGTCGCCGAACACCTGATCGTAGGTGCGGTTCTCACGGATGACGTAGACGACATGGCGGACGGGCGGTCGGGCGGTCAGGCGGACGGCGGGACGCACGCGTGGATTCGAGTACGGGCTTAAGGCATACACCTGCCTCGTGTACCTGGCCAGACCAGCCGAGTCGGGCACCGGGATGATCGACACCGACCCGGTGATCACGTTGCCGATGTACTTGCCGTCGGCGTTCGCGGCGGAGCCCTGGCCTTTGCCGTTGGCGACGTAGAGCGTGCGCCCGTCGGGCGCCACGGCCACGGCGGTGGGATACCAGCCGGCGGGAATCAGCCCCACGACACGCATCGCCGCCGCGGAGAGCCGGACCACGGCCACGGCGTTGTTGCCGGCCATCGCCACGTACAGCGTGCGGCCGTCGGGCGCGAGGGCGAGCGCATTGGGATCGCTGCCGACCGGCGCGCGGGGGCCGAGGGCGACGGTGAGCTGCTCGCGCACGCGACCGGTCCGGAGGTCGAGCCGCGCGACGCCGTTGGCGCCGGCGAGGGCGGCGAACAGCTCGCCGCCGCGCAGGGCGAGCGCTGACGGGTGGGGGCCGACAAAGACGGCGGCCGGGCGGTCCGGCGGTCCGGCGGTCAGGTTGATCACCGCTACCGTCGAGTCAGCCCAGTTGCTCACATACAGGCGATTCGAGTCCGCGACGACCGTGTACGGCCGGTGCCCGACGGCAAATGCGCCGCGGCGCACGAGCGTCGCGGCGTCGATGAGATAGACGGAGTCGTTCATGTTGCCGACCGCAGCGACGAGCCCGCGACCGGGTACGACCGCGAGCCCGCCCACGACCAGGCGCGTCATCGAGTCGGCGAGCACGATCGAGTCCGTCGTCCACGCCGCGCCGCTCGGCACGAAGCGGTAGACGCGGTTGGTCACGCCGCCGCTCGCCCACACCGTGTCTCCCGCGCGGGCGAGCCCGAGCCACGCGGCCCGCAGCGGCACGAGCCACGTCACCGCCGCCGACTCGGGGGCGATGCCCATCAGGCCGTTCGCCGCAAAGCCGTTGTTGGTCACGGCGAGCGAACCGTCGCCGAGCACGATGAGGTTCAACGGCAGGGAGCCAACGCCGACCTGACGGCCGGCGGGATGGATGCGCCATCCCGAGGGGAGCAGGATGTCACCGCCCGCGAGCACGCCGGGCACGAGGCGCTGCGCGGCGAACGCGACCGCGAGGGTCAACGGCAGGAGCAGGCACAGGGATTTGCGCATGGGGCGAATATCCCCTGGCGCCCGGGGCCGCGGAAGGGCAACCTTGCTCGCCGATGAGCGGCCTCGTCTTCCACCTGATCGCCCACACGCACTGGGACCGTGAGTGGTATCTCCCGCGCGCGGCACTGCACGCGCGGTTGGTGCCCGTGCTGGACGACCTCGTGGCGCGGCTCACGGCCGACCCCGCCTACCGCACCTTCCTGCTCGACGGCCAGACGATCCTGCTCGAGGACTACGTGCGGTCGCGGCCCGACCGCGAGCCCGACGTGAAAGCGTTGGTGAAAACCAATCGGCTGCAGGTGGGCCCCTGGTACGTCCAGCCCGACGAGCAGATGCCGTCGGGGGAGTCGCTGGTGCGCAACCTGCTCTACGGCGCGGCCGACGCCGAGCACTGGGGCGGGCGGTGCGAGGCCCTGTACTCACCGGACGCGTTCGGGCACCCCGCCGTCTGGCCGACGTTGGCGCGGGAGTTCGGCCTGCGCACGGGGGTGTTGTGGCGCGGGCTGGGCGGGGAGCCGGGGCAGGAGCGGGACCTCTATCGCTGGCGCGGGCGCGACGGCCAGGAAGTCGTCGTCTGGCATCTGCCGCCGGCGGGGTACGAGATCGGCGCCGCGCTGCCGGCCGACGCGGCGCGCCTCGCGGAGTCGTGGCCGCCGGTGCGCGACACCCTGGTCGCGCGCGCGGCGTCGAAGCACGTGCCGGTGTTCGTGGGCGCGGATCATCATGCCGCGCATCCGGAGCTGCCGCGGTTGCGCGAGCTGCTCGCGGCGCTGGAGCCGGACTACGCTGTGCGCATCTCGCGGCTCGATGAGTTCCTGTCGCTCGCCGCGGCGGATGCCGCAAAGGCGGTGCCGCTCGCCGGGGAGCTGCGCTGGTCGTATCGGTACACCTGGACGCTGCAGGGCGTGCACGGCACGCGCGCGCCGCAGAAGCGCCGGCACGCGCGCGCGGAGCTGTGGCTGGAGCGGCACGCCGAGCCGCTCGCCGCGCTCGCCCGGCGCCGCGGTGGGGCCGACCGCCGCCCGCTGCTGGAGACCGCGTGGCGCATGCTCCTCGCCTGCCAGCTGCACGATCCCATGGGCGGCTGTGTCGCCGACGCGGTCGCCGTGGAGGTGGACGGGCGGCTCGCGGCCGTCGAGAGTACCGCCCAGGAGATCGCCCGCGCCGCGCTCGATGAGCTCGCGGGCCACGATCCCGACGCGGCCCGTGAGCGTACGGAGAACGCGGACCCCGCCCTGGTGCTGTGGAACCCGGCGGCGCGGGCGCGCGGCGGCGTGATGATCGCCGACGCTACCTTTTTCCGGCGCGACGTGCCGGTCGGACCGCCGGGGGGACGGCGGCCTCGCGCGGGGCCGGGGGCCCGGACGTTCGCTCTCGCGGGGCTGGACGGGACCCCGATCCCCGTGCAGGTGCTGGACCGCCGCCAGACGTTGGAGCGCCGCGACGCGGTGCGCCACTATCCCGATCAGGATGAGGTCGACGTCGTGCGCGTGGCGTTTCGCGCGCCGCCCGTCCCCGGCTTGGGCTGCGCCGCGCTCACGATGGTCGGTCCCGTGCGGGGATCGGAAGCGGAGGCGGTGGAAGTGCGGGGGCGTACGCTCGCGAACCGCAGCGTCGAGGTGACGCTGGAAGGGACCGGGGCGCTGGCCCTGCACGACCGCCGCAGCGGAGAGCGGTACAGTGATGTGCTGCGCTTGGAAGACGGAGGGGATGCCGGCGACACCTACAGCTACTGCCCGCCGGCTGGCGACCGCATCCGCCGCAGCGCGGGGCCGATCGCCATGCGGCGACTCGCGGCGGGGCCGCTCGTCGCGGCACTCGAGGCGCGCTGGAGCCAGGGGCGGGGGGCGCAATATGCCTGCCGCCTCGTCGTCATCCTGCACGCCGACAGTCCCATCGTCCGCTGTATCCTGCATCTCGACAACGGCGCCGGTGATCACCGGCTGCGCGCCCGTGTGCCGACGGCGCTCACCGGTGGGCCGGCCACGGCGGGAGCGGCCTTCGGCGTCGAGGCGCGGCCGCCCGTGACCGCGGATCCGGCGGACTTTCCGATGGAGACGCCCGTGCGCACCGCGCCGGCGCACCGCTACGTCGCGGCGGCGGAGGGCAAGCGGGGGCTCGCGATCCTCGCCCCGGGGTTCTTTGAGTACGAGTGGACCCCCCGCGGCGACCTGGTGGTCACGCTGCTGCGCGCGGTGGGCCAGCTCTCGCGCGGCGACCTGCCGACCCGACCGGGACACGCCGGCTGGCCCTCGCCGACGCCCGGCGCCCAGTGTCTGGGACCGGACCGGATCGAGATCGCCATCGTGCCCGTGACCGCAGAAGAAGTGGAGCGCGGGGACCGGCTGCCCGGGCTGTGGGAAGACGCGTTTCTGCCGGTGCGCGGGCGCTGGCTGCGGGACGCCGGACCACTCGCGACCCTGGGCGGCGAGATTGTGCTCGAGGGCACGGGACTCGTGCTCTCCGTTGTCAAGCCGGCGCAGAACGGCTCGGGCGTCGTGCTGCGCTGCTACAATGCGACGGGGCGCGAGGCGGCGGGCGCATGGCGCTTCACCGAAGGCGTCAAGTCGGCGCACCGGGTGCGCGCCGACGAGCGCGAATCCCAGGCACTCGTGCTCGAACACCGCGGCCGCACGCTGCGGTTCGTGGCGAAGCCGTACGAGATCGTGACCATCCAGATCACTTAGTGCGGAGTGCGGAATGCGGAGTGAGCCGAGCGAGCACCACATCACTGTTGCGAGAACCGCCCGATACTTCACCATCGGGGATCCTGCCGCCACGGAGATCTGGTTCGTGTGTCACGGCTATGGGCAGCTGGCGGCTCGATTCCTCAAGCGCTTCGAACCGATAACGGAAGGCGCGCGGCTTGTCGTAGCGCCGGAAGGGCTGTCCCGGTTCTACGTAGGGAGTGGGGAGCGCCGCGACCAGCCGGTCGGCGCGACGTGGATGACGCGCGAGGACCGCTTGCACGAGATCGCCGACTACGTGAAATACCTCGACGCGGTGTACGCGGACGTCGTGGGCGACGGTCCCGCTCCCGGTCGGGTGCGGGCGCTGGGCTTCTCGCAGGGCGCGGCGACGGCGAGCCGCTGGGCGGCCCTCGGCGCGTCGCGACTCGACGAGCTGGTGCTGTGGGGCGGCGAGCTGCCGCCGGAACTCGATCTCGCGCCCGCCGCCGCGCGGCTCGCGCGCCTGCGCATCACGCTCGTTGCCGGCACCGAGGACGAGTACATCACGCCGAAGGTGCTGGCGGGGATCGAGCGGCGGCTGAACGAGCGGGATATCCCGTTTCAGACGCACGTGTTCGAGGGTGGGCACGAGATCGATGAGACGGTGCTTCGACAGGTGGCGAGTAGCTAGCGGTCACCCCGGGCTTGCGCCCGGGGTCAGTAAGATCCTCTTCAGCGCCTGGAGCTCCGACTAACCCCGGGAGATAGCCCGGGGTTGAGCGCGAATGGGGCTCAAGGGCGCCGCACGGCGCCCGGGTCCAGCGCGTCGCGCAGCGCGTCGCCCAGCAGCGTACACGCCACCACGACGAGCACCAGCGCGATGCCGGGCGCCGTGGCGACCCAGGGCGCATTCACGAGCGTGTCGCGGCCCGAGGCGATCATGCTGCCCCACGAGGCCGTCGGCGGCTGGACGCCGAGCCCCAGGTAGGACAGGCCGGCTTCGAGCAGGATCGCGTTGCCGACGCCCAGCGCCGCCGCGACAATCACGGGCGTCAACGCATTGGGAAGGATGTGCCGCCACAGCACGCGGGCACGGCCCGCCCCGAGTGCGCGCGCCCCTTCCACGAACGGCCGGACCAGCAGCCCGCGCACCTCGCCGTGCACCAGCCGCGCGATCGGCATCCATCCCGTGACGCCCAGCACGACCACGACCAATGCGGCGCTGGGCCGCCACAGCGCGGCGAGCAACAGCAGCAGCACCACCCGCGGCAGGGCGAGGGCGAAATCCGTCAACGCGAGCAGTGCGGTGCCGGGCCAGCCGCGCAGGTAGCCCGCCGCCGCGCCCACCGCCGTGCCGATCACCACCGAGATCAGCACGGCGAGCACGCCGACGCCCAGCGAAATGCGGGCGCCGTAGACGAGGCGGGTCCACACGTCGCGACCGAAGCGATCCGTGCCCAGGGGGTGGACCGCCCCGTGGGGATCGGCGGCAAAGGGCGGCAGGAACCGCGTCGCGACGATGTCGCCCTGGGCGTTGGGGTGGCCGGCCGTGACGAGCGGAGCCGCGACGGCGACGACTGCCACGACGGAGAGAACGGCGAGCCCGAAGGCGGCGCGGTGATCGCGGAGGCGCATCACGCTTGCCGGGGCGCGCTGCGCACGCGGGGGTCCGCCCAGGCGGCGAGGACATCGGCGAGGAGGTTTCCCGCCACCACGAGCACGGCGCTCACCGCGGTCGCCGCCATCACGACGGGGTAGTCCCGGCTCTGGACCGCCTCCACCATCACGCGGCCGACCCCGGGCCACGCGAACACCGCTTCCACGAACACGGCGCCCGAGAACAGAGCCGGCAGCGATAGGCCGAGCAGGGTGAGCAGGGGGCCGAGGGCGTTGCGCAGCACGTGTCGGGTGAGCACGCGCCATTCGGGCACGCCCTTGGCGCGGTCGGCGGCGACGAACGGCTGCGTGATGACGTCGAGCATGGCGCCGCGGGCGAAGCGCGCCATTCCCCCAACGCCGATCACTGTCAGCGTGAGTAGCGGGAGCGCCAGGTGGCGCAGCTGGTCCACGACCCACGGCCACCCCGTCAGGACGTCGGCATCCATCCCGGCGGCCCCGAACGCGGGCAGCACGCGCAGCCAATAGGTGAACAGCATGACGAACATCAGGCCGAGCCAGAAGCCGGGGAGCGCGAACAACGTGACGCTCACCACCGACAGCGTCGTATCGAGTCGTGAGCGGCTGCGCGCGGCCTGGACGATGCCGACGAGCAATCCCAGCCCGTACGCCAGCAGCAGTGAGAGCGCGACGAGGCGGGCCGTCGCCGGCCACGCTTCGCGTAACATCGTCCACACGGGGCGGCCGGTCGCGATGCTCGTGCCCCAATCGCCGTGGACGAAGCGGCCGAGCCAGCCCGCGTACTGGACGGTGAGGGGACGGTCGAGGTCGAGGGTGTGGCGCAGGGCCGCCAGCTGCTCGGAGGTGGCGGTGGGCCCGAGGAGCCGCTCCGCGGGATTGCCGGGCGCGGCGTGGAGGAGAAGGAAGGTGAGCGTGACGACGCCGGCGACGACGGCGATGCCGGCGAGCGCGCGTTGCCACAGCGTGCGCAGCATCGGCCGAATCTCGCGCGGCTCGCCCCGCGCCGCTAGAATCCACGCGTGCGACGAGGGACGACGGCCGGGACGCTGCTCGCGCTCGCGGGACTGTGGGGAGGGGGCTGCGGGGCGGCCGGCGCCGCCCGTCGCGGGGCGACGGTGCTGTTTGCCTCCGGCGCCGATCTGCAAAGCATCAACCCGCTGTTCGGGCAGCACCAGCTCGCCCGGCAGGTGCAGAAGTTCGCCCTGCTCACCACACTGGCGCGCTACGATTCCGCGTTGACGCCGCGTCCGTATCTCGCCCGGGAGTGGCGGTGGTCGTCCGACCGGCGCGAGCTGACGCTGCGCTTGCATGCCGGCGTGCCGTGGCACGACGGTCACCCGACGACCGCCCGCGACGTCGCCTGGACGCTCGACGCTGCTCGCGATCCCGTGACCGGCTATCCCCGCCAGAGCGACGTGGCGCCGATCGCCTCGGTGCGCACCCGCGATGATTCCACGGTCGTGCTCCGGTTCGGCACGCCGCAGAGCGGCTTCCCCGACGTGCTCACCGATCTGGCGATTCTGCCGGCGCACCTGCTGGACACGATTCCGCACGCGCGATTGCGAGAGGCCGCCTGGAATTCGCACCCGGTCGGCAACGGGCCGTTCCGCTTCGTCCTCCACGAGGCGCACCGCCGCTGGGTGTTCGCGGCCAACCCGGACTTTCCCGTCGCGCTCGGCGGCCCCCCGCGGCTCGAGCGCTTCATCGTGGTGGTCGTGGACGAGCCGACAGCGAAGCTGGCGGCGCTCGTCGCGGGCGAGCTCGACTTCGCCGGCATCACCGCCGCGCACGCGGCTTACGTCCGCCGCCACGCGGACCTGGCGGTGCTCGAGTATCCGTTGATCAATCCGTACGGGTTGATCTTCAACACCCGGCGCCCGCCGTTCGACGATCCCACCGTGCGACTCGCGGCGGCGCTGGCCATCGACCGCCAGGAGATCGTGGACGGGTATGCGTTCGGCTTCGCGTCCGTGGCGGACGGTCCCGTGCCCCCGCTGTTGTCCCAGTACGTTCCCGTCCCGCGGCTGCCCACCGCGCCCGACTCGGCCCGCGCGCTGCTCGCCGGCCGGCGGCCGCGCTTCGAGCTGCTCACCGTGGGGAGCGGCGAGGCGGCGCTGGAGCAGATGCTCCAAGCGCGACTCGAGGCTGTCGGCTTCGACGTCTCGATCCGCCTGCTCGAGCTGTCGGCGTTCGAAGACCGCGTCAACGGGCCGCGTCACGACTTTCAGGCGGCGGTGCGGGGCCTCACCGGCGATCCCGGGCTCGGCTACCTGCAACCGCTCGGGGGCGTGACCGGGATCCCCGTGCCTCGCGACCCGGCCGCCGCCCAGCGAGTGTTCGCGGAGCGCCTCCCGGTCGCGTGGTTGTATTACGCGCGCGGGGTCAACGGCATGAACCGGCGGGTGCACGGCGTGACGATGGACGTGCGCGGCGAGCTGGTGACGCTGCACGACTGGTGGACGTCGCCGTGAGGCGCCGCGAGCTGCCGTCGAGGTATCGCGCCGCCGCGCCGGTGCGCCTCGACCTGGCCGGTGGGTGGACGGACGTGCCGCCGTTCTCCGCGCGAGAGGGCGGGGTCGTGGTGAACGCCGCCATCGGCCTCAAGGCGCACGCGGAGCTGACGCTCGGCGGCGATTTGATCCGCCTCGTCGCGGATGACCTGGGGCAACAGCTCGAGTGCGCCGACTCCGGGGGCCTGGTGCTCGACGGCCGCCTGAGCCTCCACAAGGCCGCCTTGCGGATGTTCCCGGTGACCGGCCGCTACACGCTCACCACCCGGGCGGAGGCCCCGCCCGGCTCGGGGCTCGGCACGTCGGGGGCCCTGGATGTCGCGCTCATCGCCGTGCTGGCCGCGGCGCGGCAGGAACGGCTCGAAGCGCGGGAGACCGCCGAGCACGCCTGGCATCTCGAAACCCAGGAGGCGGGGATCCCGGGCGGCAAACAGGACCAGTTCGCCGCCGCACTTGGAGGCGTGCACCGGCTGACGTTTCGGGATCCCGACGTCGGTACGGAGCCGGTGACGCTCGATCCGGCATTCGCCGCCGCGCTGGAGCGGCGGACGCTATTGTGCTACACGGGACGCTCACGGGTCTCGGGCGAGACCATCGCGCGGGTGATGGCGGCGTACGAGCGCGGCGATGGCGGCGTCACGGGCGCGCTGCGGGCGATGAAGGACCTCGCCGAGCGGATGGCCGAGGCGTTGCGGGCCGCCGACTTCTCGCGCGTCGGTGCCATCCTCAGTGAGAATTGGGCGCGACAGCAGGAGCTCGATCCCGGCATGCGCACCGAGGAGATGGCCCGACTCGAGGCGGCGATGGCCGGAGCGGGTGTGCTGGGCGGCAAAGCCGCTGGGGCGGGGGCTGGCGGCACGATGTTCTTTCTGACACGAGACGACCCGCGCCCCGCGGCGGCGGCGGCGCAGACGGCCGGAGCGACGTTGCTCCCGATGGCCTGGGCGGCTGAGGGTGTGCGCGCGTGGTGACGGCGGAGCGGCTCGAGGAGCGTCGCCGGGAGATCGCCGCATCTCCCGACCTGCAAGGCCTGCTCGCGCGCCTCACGGAACGCGCTGGGCCGCTGCTCGCCCGCGTGCCGCCCGTGCCGGAGCACAAGGCGTTGCTCTCCGTGGACGGCGGCGTGTGCCCGAAAGACGCGACGACGCTCGAGTTCGACCCGTGGAGCCCCGATGCGCACCGCTGCCCGCAGTGCGGCGAGGTGGTCCGCGGCGTGCGACACGACCGCGCGTGGGCCAAGTACCAGCACCTCTGGCTGGCCGAGCGGGCGGCGCACCTGGCGGCGCTCGCCGCGCTGGGCGGCAACACCGCCGCGGCCGGGCGCGCGCGCGACATCCTCTCGGCGTACGCGGACCGGTACTTCCGCTATCCCAACGCCGACAACGTTCTCGGCCCGAGCCGCCTGTTCTTTTCGACGTACCTCGAATCCCTCTGGGTGTTGAATTACCTGAGCGCGGCGTGGCTGTTGCGCGCGGTCGGAGCGCTGGACGACGCGACGGAGCGCGGGGTCAATGCCGTGGCGGACGAGGCCGCTACGCTGATCGGCGACTTCGACGAGGGCTTCTCGAACCGGCAGACCTGGAACAACGCCGCCCTCGCGGCGATCGCCGTGTGGTTCGAGGACGAGGGGCTGGCGCGCCGCGCCATCGAGGAGACGACGGGATTGGTGCAGCACCTGCGCGGGTTCCGCGCCGACGGCATGTGGTACGAGGGAGAGAACTACCATCTGTTTGCGCTGCGCGGGCTGCTCACCGGCGCGGGGTGGGCGGCGCTCGCCGGGCTCGACTTTTTTGCCGACGAGCGGATGCGGGAGCGCGTCGTGCGCGCGTTGCTGGCACCGGCCCGGAGCGCGCTTCCCGATTTCACCTTCCCGGCGCGCAAGGATTCCCGATTCGGGATCTCGCTGGCGCAGCCGATGTACCTCGAGACTTGGGAAGTGGGTCTGGGGAGGCTGGGGAAGGGGGAAGGGGGAAGGGGGATGGGGGAAATCGCGAGCTGGCTCCGTGCCCTGTACCAGGCGCCCGCGCCGAAGCCCGAGCTCTTCGAGTCGTACCTTCACGATGCGCCGATCGCCCCCATCCCCCATCCCCCATCCCGCATAACGCTCTCGTGGTGGGCCCTGCTCGAAATGGCCGCCGAGCTCCCCCACGCCGAGCCGTGGAAGCCAGAGAGCGTGCTCTTCCCGAGCCAGGGCCTGGCGATCCTGCGCTCGGCGGGGCGGTACGCGAGCCTCGAGTGCGGTCCCTACGGCGGCGGTCATGGCCACCCGGACCGTCTCCACCTGACGCTCCACGCGGACGGCGTGCACTGGCTGCCCGATCCCGGGACAGGGTCCTACGTCTCCCGCGACCTCTTCTGGTATCGCTCCACGCTCGCCCACAACGCGCCGCGCTTGGACGGCGTCTCGCAACCACCCGGGGATGCGGTGTGCGAGGCGTTCGACGCACAGGGCGATTGGGCGTGGGTCCGGGGACGGTGGGGCTCGGTAAGTCGCGCTGTGGTGTCGGGGCCTTCATATCTCGTGGACGTCGTCGAGCTGACTGGCGCCGATGAGCACGTGCTCGAACTTCCCTACCATGTGGGGGGGCGGGGGGAAGTGGGCGTTCCAGGGACCTGGGAGCGCGCGGAGCTCGCGGACGAGTTCGTCTCGCGCGTGGAGCACTTTACTTCGAAGAGCTCCGCGCCGATCGTCATCGAGCACGGTGTCTCCGGCGCCCGACTGACGCTGCATCTGGGATCCCAAGGCGAGCTGTTGCGCGCCGAGGGTCCAGGGCTGCCGGGGAGCGGGAATCGGGCGTCGTTCTATCTCCTGCGCGTGCGCGCCCGCAACGCGCGCCTCGTGGCAGTGCTGGAGCCGGCCACCGCCGAGCCTCGCGTGCGCCGCGTCGAGGTCGCCGGCGGGAAGGTTGAGATCACCACCACCGCGGGGATCGAGCGGCACCACGACGACGGCGCTACCTGGCGGGTCGAGACCGCGGCGGGGGCCGTACAGCTCGCGGGCCCGGTCGAGAACGAGCCGCCATTCAGGCCGATCCTCGAGCTCGACCCGCAACGGCCGCCCGCCGGAGCGGCGTTTCGCGTGCCCCGGCCGCCGGCCCTCGACGGCACGCTCGATGGGTTCGACGTCTCCGAGCCGCTGCGGCTCGACGCCGAGGACCAATACCGCCGCGCCGAGGAGCCGTACGTGGGCCCGGCGCAATTCTCGGCGCTCGTCTACGCCGGCTGGGACGACGACGCGCTGTACCTTGCCGTCGACGTGACGAAGCCGGAGCTGTGTTTCCGGGCCAGCGATGCGCCGCCGCTGCGGTTCGACAACGAGCCCGACGACATTCATGCGGACGGCGTGCAGCTGTACCTGCGCGACTTGGACGGTGCGGCAGCGATCGGGTATCTCGTGACCCCGGAGCCTGGAGACGGCCGCCGCGTGCGCGTGCGCGGCGCGGGGGAGTTCCCGGGGGATCCGCACGGCGTGCGCGCCGCGTGGCAGCGAACCGACGCGGGGTACCGTCTCACCGTCGCGGTCCGCTGGCCGGAGTCGTTCCGTGCTCACTTCGGGGGTCGCCTCGGGTTCGATCTGATCGTCAACGAGATGCTGCCGGGGCGGGAGCGGCGCGCCGGGCAGTTGGTGTGGAGCGGAGGGGACGGGTGGGTGTGGTTGCAAGGGGATCGGCAGGATCCGGAGCGGTTCGGGGTACTGGAGCTGGTAGGATGATCGTCGTCATTCTCCACGAGCCCCAGGATCTGGTCAACATCGCCCACGTGGTGCGGGCGATGAAGAACTTCGGCTTCAAGGACCTGCGGCTCGTCGCGCCGCGGGAGTACGATGCCTATCGGGTCGAGGGCATCGCGCACCAGACCGGCGACGTGCTGGCGCGGGTGCAGGTCTTCGAGCGCCTCGAGGAGGCGCTGGCGGATTGCGTCCACGTGGTGGGCTTCACGGCGCGCGGCCGCAGCGCCAAGCGTAACGTGCAGCGTCCCCGGGCGGCCGCGGCCGAGCTGCTCGCCGCCGCCGAGGCCGGCCCCGTGGCGCTGCTGTTCGGGCGGGAGGACAAGGGGCTCTCGAACGAGGCGCTCGACCGCTGCCACCGCCTCGTGACGATCCCCACGACGCCCGACTACGCCAGCCTGAACCTCGGGCACGCGGTCGCGCTCACGCTCTACGAGCTGGCCCTGGCGGGCGGCGCGGAGCAGCAGCCGTTCAAGGCGCCGCGCCGGTCGGCGCCGCCGGCGACGGTGGAGGAGCTGGAGTTGTTGTTCGCGGACGTCGAACGGGCGCTCACGGCGGTCGAGTTCTTCAAGACGCGCGACCGCGAGCAGATCATGCGCACGGTGCGCGAGATCGTGCACCGCGTGCCGCTGGACCAGCGGGAGGCGAAACTGCTCAGGGCGATGGCCATCGAGATCGGGAAGTACGGTGAGCGACTCGCGGATTCCCGGGTTCACCTCGACCGGCAGTAAGCGCCCTGACGCGCTGTTCGGCGCGGGCGAGGAGCCGGGCCTGCCGCGGCGGATGACGCGCGCCCGCGGGTGCCGGGTCTGGGACGCGGACGGGCGCGAGTACGTGGACTACGTGATGGCGCTCGGCGCCGTCGCGCTGGGCTACGGCCACCCCGAGGTGAACCGCGCCGCGCAGGCGGCGCTCGACGCCGGCGTCGTGGGCCCGCTGCCGCCCGTCCTCGAGGAGGAGCTGGCCGAGGCGTTGGCGCGGCGGATCCCGTGGCTCGAGCGGATGCGATTCCTGAAGACCGGGGCCGAAGCGGTGGCGGCCGCGGTGCGCATCGCGCGGGTCGCGACGGGGCGCGAGCTGGTGTTCGGCTGCGGGTACCACGGGTGGCTCGACTGGTCCCAGGGGCGGGCGGAGGGTGTGCCCGCCGGCACGAGCGCCGTGTTCGCGGAGCTGCCCTTCAACGACGCCGCTCAGGCGCGGGGGATGATCCGCGACGCGGGGGACCGACTCGCCGCCGTGGTCGTTGAGCCGCTGGTCGTGACCGAGCCGCGTCGCGAGTGGCTTGAGACGCTGCGGGCCGAAACCCGCCGCGCCGGGGCGGTGCTGGTGTTCGACGAGATCAAGACCGCGTTCCGGCTCGCGCTCGGCGGGGCGGCCGAGCGCTGGGGCGTACCGCCCGATCTAGCGGTCCTGGGCAAGGCGCTCGCGAACGGGTTCCCGCTGGCGGTCGTGGGGGGCCGGGCGGACCTCATGGAGCACGCGCAGCGGACGTGGATCTCCTCGACGCTGGCGACGGAAGCGGTCGCGCTGGCGGCGGCCCGCGCGACGCTGACGGTGTTCGAGCGCGAAGCGGTGTGTGAGCATCTGCAGCGCGTCGGGACCCAGCTGTTCCATGGCCTCCACCGGCTGCAGCGGGATCACCCGGAGCGGATCACGGGGGTGGGCGGTGTGGCCACGATGAGCTTTCTCCAGTTCACCAGCGAGGACGTGTCCCGCGCCGTGGCGGCCGGCTGCGCGCGGCGAGGGCTGCTGTTCAAGCGGACGGCGTACAACTTCGTGTCGCTGGCCCACGACGAGGACACTATCGACCAGACCTTGTCGATTCTGGGCGAGGTGCTGCGCGAAGCGTAGATTCCTGGTTCCATGCTCATCGACGTCCACGCCCACTTCTTCCCCGAATGCAGCCCCCGGGCCGACTGGCGCGAGTACAACGCCAGCCGCCTGCGGGCCGGCGAGCGCATCGGCATCACCGTGCACCTGAACTCGGTGCTCGGTACCTTCGGGCGCACCTCCCCGACGTACTTCCCCTCGCCCGCGGACGTCACCTACGGGAACGACTGGGCGTTCGCCTTGCAGCGCGAGCAGCCCGGTCGCGTGCGCACGTACGTGTGCGTGAACCCGAACTACCCCGAGCACGCGCTCGCCGAGATCGAGAACGCGCGCGCGGCCGGCGCCGTCGGCATCAAGCTCGCCGCCAGCCGTCGCGCCACCGATCCGCTGCTCGATCCCATCTGCGCCGCCGCCGCGCGGCACGGGCTCCCGGTGCTCCACCACATCTGGCAGCACCGCCGCCGCGACTGGCCAGGCCAGGAGGCCTCCGACGCCGCCGAGTTGTGCCACCTCGCGGCCAAGCATCCGACGGTGCACTTCATTCTTGCCCACATCGGCGGAGGCGGAGACTGGCTGCATTCGCTCGCCGTGTTGCCGCGGCACTGGAACGTGCTCGTGGATCTCTCCGGGAGCGGCGTCGACGGCGGCATGCTCGAGGCGTGTCTCGAAGCGGTCGGCGTCGAGCGGCTGCTGTGGGGGACCGACGTGACGATGGAAACGGGGTGGGCCAAACTGCGCTATCTCGAACGCCTGCTGCCCGCCGAGCAGCTCGAGCTGATCCGCTGGAAGAACGCCGCCCGCATCTTCCCGCGCGGCAGCTTCCCCGACTGATGCGTCTCGACGTCAACGCGTTCCTCGGCGCCTACGCGTGGCGCCGCGTGCCGGGGACGTCGCCCGAGGCGCTGCTCGCCGCGATGGACCGCACCGACATCGACACGGCGTGGGTGACCCACCTGCCGAGCCTGTTCTGGCGCGACCCCACCGAGGGCAATGCCTGGCTGTACGAGCTGACGGACGGGTACGAGCGTCTCGAGCCGGTACCGTGCGTGCACCCGGCGCTGCCCCACTGGGAAGAAGTGCTCAGTGACGCGGCGACGCGGGGCGCCCCGGCGGTGCGCTGCGATCCGCATCACCTGGGCCTCGCCGCCGCGGGCGACGACATGCGCGTGCTCGCCGCCGCGTGCGGAGCCGCGAAGCTGCCGCTGCTGATGGCGGTGCGGCTCGAGGACGGGCGCCAGCGGCACCCCCACGACGTCGTGCCGGAGCTGGCGGCCGCCTCGGTGCGCGCGCTGCTGCGCAGCGATCCGGATGTGCGGCTGGTGGTCACGCACGCCGACCGCGCATTCATCGAGGAGGTACACTGGGGCTCGACGGCGGCCGAGCAGGCGCGGGTGTGGTGGGACATCGCCTGGGTGTGGGGGCCGCCCGAGGAGCACCTCGCGCATCTCGTCGCCACGGTGGGCGCCAAGCGGTTCGTGTTCGGCACCGGACAGCCCCTGCGGATCCCGGAGAACGCGGTGGCGAAGCTCGACCTCCTCGATCTCACCGAGAGCGATCGGGAGGCCATCGAATCGGGAAACGTGTCGCAGGGCGTTCTTGGATAACGACTCGATTCGACGCCGTCTGGAGTGGGGCCTCGTGCCCGCGGTGCCGGTGCCGTTTCGCCGAGCCGCCATCGCCGAAGACGCGCAGCGCGCCTATGCGGCGTGGATGGCGACGCAGCCGGTCGCGGGCGTGGCGGTCTGGGCGCACACGGGACGCGGCCCCCACCTCTCGGCGGAGCAGCGCGGGGTGGTGCTGGCCGCGTGGCGCGGTGCGCTCGCCGACCAGGTCGTTGTCGCCGGCGCCAATTCGGTGGAGATGGCGCGCGAAGCACGAGCCGGCGGCGCCGACGCCCTGCTTGCGTTCCCGCGGCGGGCGGACGCCGTCGCGTACCACGAGGCGCTCAGCGCCGAGCTCCCCGTCGTCGCCTTCTATCTCTATGACGCCGCCGGCGGCGTGTCGTACGACGACGCCACCCTGCACGCGATCCTGCGCCTCCCGAACGTGATCGGCATCAAGGTCGCCACGCTGGACTCGGTCATCACCTTTCAGCGGATCGCCGCCGTCCTGCGGGAGCATCCCGACCGGCTGCTCATCACCGGTGAGGACCGCTTCCTCGGCTCCTCTATCATGATGGGCGCGCGCGGGGCGCTGATCGGGATGGGTTCGGCGCTCACCGACCTGCAGGCGCGACTGCTCGCCTCCTGGCGCGACCGCGACTACCCAACGTTTTTGCGCTTGACGTCGTTGCTCGACGCCTTCGGCGCGACGACGTTCGCCGTTCCCGTGGAGGGCTACATCCGGCGCATGCTCTGGGCGCTGGCCGCCGATGGCGTGATTCCCGAGGACGCGTGCGACGATCCCTGGGGACCACCGCTGCCGGAGCCCGAGCGCGAAGCCGTCCGCCGCGCCGTCCGCGATGCGCGCGCAGCTGGCGCGTGACTTCGAGCGCTTCGGGCGCTCGCTGCCGCGGGACTTCGCCGCCCACGTCCGCGAGACCTACCGCATCGACCTCACCGCGCACTATCTCGGCGAGCCGCTGCCGCACCCGGTCGGCAAGGGGTCGGGGCAGTTGTCACTGAACGCCAGGCAGCTCGACGAGGACGCCGAGGCGGGGTTGGCGTTCGTAATCCTCAAGACGGTGATCGCGCAGGACGAAGCGGGCGCCCAATCGATGGCGGCCTGGGCGATCCACGAGATGAAGATGAAAGTTGAGCAGCGCCGCGCCGCGAGCGGCGTGGACGGCTGGACGGTGACGTGGAAAGGCCGGGGATGGGATCGATCGTTCGACGAGTACCTGAGCCTCGTGCGCGCCGGGCGCGATCTGGCGCGCGCGAGTCGCCTGCTCGCCGTACCCTCGGTGAAATACCACCTGCCGCGACTGCATGAGCCGTTCCGGGAGGGGGAGTATCGGTTTACCACGCAAGCGCTCGCCGCGGCGTGGGGCGACGGGCCGCTGCTGCTCGAAAAGGACTTCTCCCCGACGCTCGCCGGCGACGCGCTCGCCGACGACCGCGCCCAGATCCTGCGCTGGCTGCGTGAGGTCCCCGGCCAGATCCGCGCGCACGCCCCGGTGCGCCTGGCCCTGAAGCTGATGAACGCGCGCTTCGACGATGCCTTCCAGGTCGAGATGCTGCAGGCCGCGAGCGGAGCCGACGCGCTCGTCGTGTTCAACCGGCTCTTCGATGAGAAACTGGGCGTCGCCTACGGCGGCTGGGACTTGAGCGATCGCAACCTGCGGGTCTTGGACACCCCGGGCTTGCCCCCGGGGTCAGAACCATCACGGACCCCGCGCGACAGCGCGGGGATCCCGGACCTTTGTGGCACCGGCAACATCCATTCGGGCCGCATGATCCTCGAGTACGCGCGCCGCGGTTGCGCTTCCGTCCAGCTCCACACGTTCTTCCAGCTGCCCCTGGGCGAATACCCGGCCGCCAACGGCTCGCGCACCCAGCGCGCGCTCCACAAACTGATCTTCGACCCCGCCGACGGCCTGATCGCCGGCCTCCTGGAGCTCGAGGATCAAGGTTTCTTGGAGCGGCAAGGTGGCGAACTGCACTTTCTCGACCTCGTGCCCGATGCGTATCGCCCGCGCTGAGCTGCTCGAGCTGACGCTGCCGCTGCTCGAGCCGTTCATCATTTCCGGAGGAGCGATGACGGAGCGCCGCTCCCTCGTCGTCGTGCTCCACGACGAAGACGGGCGCTCGGGGTTCGGGGAGTCGCCGCCGTTCGAGCTGCCGTTCTACTCGGAGGAGACGCTCGCGGGGGCCACCGATCTCGTGCGACGCGTCCTGATCCCGCGCGTCCTGGGTCGGGAGTTCGACGCGCCCGAGGACGTGGATGCGACGCTGCGCGAGGGGGTGCGCGGCAATCCGTTCGCCCGCGCTGGCGTGGAGACGGCAGCGTGGGACCTGGAAGCGGCGCGGCGCAACGTGGGACTGGCCCAGGTCCTCGCCGAGCGACTCGGTGTGCGCGCGGCGGCGAGCGTGCCGTGCGGTGTGGCGCTGGGGATCCCCGCCGACCGCAACCCGGCGACACTCACCCGCCACGTGTACGAGGCTCTCACCCACGGCTACCGGCGGGTCAAGATCAAGGTGGCGCCCGGGTGGGACGAGGCCGCCGTGGGCGCGGCGCGCCAGGGGATGGCCGGAACGGAGGTGCCGCTCACGGTCGATGCGAACGGGGGGTACGAGTGGCCCGCGCACGAGAAGAGTCTGCGCATGCTCGACGACACCGGGCTGCTCTTCATCGAACAGCCGCTCGCGCCCGACGAGTTGGTCGGACACGTGCGGCTGGGCCAGACTCTGAAGACGCCGATCTGTCTCGACGAGACCGTGAAAAGCGTCGCGTGGGCGCGACAGATCGCCGAGCTGGATGGGCCCAAGATCTGGAACATCAAGGTGCACCGCGTCGGTGGTCTGACCGAGGTCTGCCGGATCTACCGTGTGGCCGAGGAGTGTGGGACAAAGCTGTGGGCCGGCACGATGCCCGAGTCGGGCCTCGGCTCCCAGGCGGCGCTGGCGGTCGCGGCGTTGCCGCGGTGCGTGTACCCTTCGGACTTGGAGCCCAGCGCGCGGTGGTATGGCCGCGACGTCGACGTCATCAAATTGACGATGGGCAAAGACGGCCGCATGGCGGTGCCGGGGCAGTGCATCGGCCGCCTGCTCGACCGCGGCAGATTCCAGGCGTCCACGCGAGCGTTGTAGCGACTTCGTCATCGGAGGGAACGCGTGCATCCCCTGCGTCAGGTCATGGCTCTCGCGTTGCTGAGCGGCGGCGTCGGCTCCGTCGCCGCGCAGCAGATCGATCCTTCGCGCTTCGCGGCCCTGCGCTGGCGCTCCATCGGGCCGTTCCGCGGCGGCCGCACGGTGGCCGCCGCCGGGGTCCCGGGCCATCCCGGTCTCTTCTATATCGGGGTAAACAACGGCGGCGTCTGGCGGTCAACCGACTACGGCCGCGTCTGGACGCCAGTCTTCGACGACCAACCCACCGGCTCGATCGGCGCCCTCGCGGTTGCTCCGTCGGACCCGAACGTGATCTACGTCGGGAGCGGGGAAGGGCTGCAGCGCCCCGACCTCTCCGTCGGTGACGGCATCTACAAGACTATCGACGGCGGTCGCACCTGGCTTCACCTGGGACTGCGCGAGGGCCAGCAGATCCCCGCCATTCTCGTGGACCCCAAGGATCCCAACCGCGTCTTGGTCGCGGTGCTCGGCCACCCGTACGGGCCGAACCCCGAGCGCGGCATCTACCGCTCCACCGACGGCGGCGCGACGTGGCTGCAGGTGCTCGCCAAGGACGAGAACACGGGCGGGATGGATCTCGCCTTCGATCCGGTCGACCCCACGACCGTCTACGCGGTGCTGTGGGCGGCGCGCCAGGCGCCGTGGGAGATCGGCAGCTCGTGGACGCTGTCGGCCAACAACGGGCTCTACAAGTCCACCGACGGCGGCTCGACGTGGCGCCAGCTCACCGCAGGGCTGCCGGGGGTGCAGGACAATCTCGGGCGGATCGGCCTCGCCGTCGCGCCCAGCGACGGCAAGCGCCTCTACGCGGTGGTCGGCGCTCGCAGCGGCGGGATCTATCGCTCCGACGACGCCGGCGAATCATGGCGGCGCGTCAACGCGGACCCGCGCCTCTGGGGTCGCGACGGGGACTTCAACGAGGTGAAGGTCGACCCCCGGAACCCGGACGTCCTGTACGTCGCCAACGTGGTGACCTGGAAGTCCACCGACGGCGGCCAGACGTTCGCGGCGTTCCGCGGCGCCCCCGGCGGCGACGACTACCACCGCATCTGGATCGATCCGGGCGACTCGCGCGTCATCCTCATCGCCAGCGATCAGGGCGCGATTGTCACCGTCAACGGCGGCGCGTCGTGGAGCTCCTGGTACAACCAGCCGACCGCGCAGTTCTATCACGTCGCGACGGACAACCGCTTCCCCTACTGGGTGTACGGCGGGCAGCAGGAATCGGGCTCCGCCGGCGTCTCGAGCCGCGGCAACGACGGGCAGATCACCGTCCGCGAATGGCACCCGGTAGGCGCCGAGGAGTACGGCTATATCGCGCCGGACCCGCTGCACCCCAACCTCATCTATGGCGGCAAGCTGACGCGCTTCGACTGGAATACCGGTGACGTCCAGGACGTGGCGCCCGATCCGGTGCGCTCGGGGCAGTACCGCTTCGTGCGCACGATGCCCGTGCTGTTCTCGCCGGTGGACCCCCACGTCCTCTATTTCGCGGGCAACGTCGTCTTCAAGACGGTGGACGGCGGCCGGCACTGGCAGGTGATCAGCCCCGACCTGACGCGCGCGACCTACGAGGTGCCCGCCAGCCTCGGCGCCTTCGCCGCGCTGGACCCCGAGCACGGCCAGCACCGCGGCGTCGTGTACACGATCGCCCCCTCGTTCCGGCGCCTCAATCTGCTTTGGGCCGGAACCGACGACGGCCTCATCTGGGTGACCCACACCGGTGGGCGCACCTGGAAGAACGTGACGCCGGACGCGCTCACGCCGTGGAGCAAAGTGTCGCTGATGGAGGCCTCCCACGGCGATACGCTGGAAGCCTACGCGGCGATCAACCGCTTCCGCCTCGACGACGTGCGCCCGCACATCTATCGCACCAAGGACGGCGGAAAAACGTGGAGAGAAATCGTCGAGGGGATACCGTCGAATGAAGTCGTCAATGTCGTCCGGGAAGACCCCGTGCGCCGCGGGCTGCTGTTCGCCGGCAGCGAGCGCAGCGTGTACGTCTCCTTCGACGACGGCGAGCACTGGCAGTCGCTGCGCCTCAACCTGCCGGCGTCGTCGGTGCGCGACCTGGTGATCCACGGGAACGATCTTGTGGTCGGCACGCATGGGCGCGGGTTCTGGATCCTCGACGACCTGTCGCCGCTGCGGCAGCTGGTCGGCCGATCGGCGAAGGCGGACGTCGTCCTGTTCCGCCCCGGGGTCGCCTATCGCGTGCGCTGGAACCAGAACACCGACACGCCGCTCCCGCCCGACGAGCCCGTCGCGCCCAACCCGCCCGACGGGGCGATCCTCTATTACTTCCTTGGCTCCACCCCGACGGGGCCGATCACCCTCGAGGTGCGGGATGCCGCGGGTCGCGTCGTGCGGCGCTTCGCCAGCGACGACATCCCGGAGCCGCCCGACTCGACGGCCAACATCCCGCCGTTCTGGATCCGTCCCGCCCAGACGCTCTCGGCCGAAATGGGGATGCACCGCTTCGTGTGGGACCTGCGCGGGCCGTCGCCCGCGGCGACGCAGCGCGGCTATCCCATCGCCGCCGTGTATCGGGATACGCCGCGCGAGCCGCGAGGGCCGATCGTCGTCCCCGGGCGCTACACGGTGCGGCTCACGGTCAGCGGGCGCACGGCTCTGGAGACGGTGACGGTGCGGATGGATCCGCGCGTCCTGACGCCGCCGGCCGGTCTCGTGCAGCAGCACGCGTTGGCGCTGCAGCTGGCCGCCGCGATGCGCGAGGACTCGACGCTGCTCGCGCAGCTGCGGGCGCTGCGGACCCGTCTCAAGGACCAGCACGATCAGGCAGGGTCGGGGGCGCGCGCGGACTCACTCGCCGCGCTGGACCAGCGGGCGGATTCTCTCGAGTCTGGCGGGGGCCGGGGCCAAACCGGGCTCGCGCGCCTGGCGGGGCAGCTGGCCGGCCTCTACGGGGTCATCGAGGAGACGGACGCCGCGCCGACCTCGCAGGCGGTGGCGGGCGTCGCGGCCCTGCAACGCGCCCTGGCGGGCCTGCGGCCCCGCTGGACGGCGCTGGAGCGGATGGCAGCACGCGTCCTGCGGTAGGGCCAGGTCTTGACCCGTGCCGTAGGTTTGGTGGGCGAACATGCCAACGAATAGCAAGCCTTCGGCCCAGTATTGGGCCACGAACCTCTACCTGAACCCGCGCCTGCGGCCCAAGGTGGACGCCCCGCTGCGAGATCTCGCGCCGCGGGCGGCCGGCCGTTTCAAGCGGGCGCGCGAAGGTCTCCGGGCGCTGAAGCACGTCACCGAGCAGGTCGTCTACCTTGGCACCACCTGGAAGTGGGTGTGGATGTACGAGGTGGGCGGCCGCAAGCTCGGGTTCCTGCATCCCATGGAATCGGGCGCGAGCGGGACGTTCGTGCTGACTGGGGCCGAGGAGCAGGAGCTGGTGCCGGCGAACGGGCTGCCCCGGGCCATCAAGCAGGCGGTGCGGGACGGCGTGTTGGCCGACGGGCTGCGCTGGTGCTGGCTCAGTTTCGGCGACTTGGACACCGTGGATGCGTTCGTGGACGTCGTCCGGATGAAACATTACTTCCTCGCGCGACCCGAATGAGGTGACCTCGCCCTTGTGCGGGATTCCTAGCCGGCGATACATTGCGGCGCCCGCACGCCGTTACGCAGCAGCATCGCACGATCACACGGTTCCGAATTCGCCATCGAGGCTATCGCGTTGATGACGAAGCGTGAGTGGTGCATATGGGGGGGAGGGATCGCGGTGCTCTTGCTCGTGCGCCCGGTGATGGCGCAGGGCGGGTCCGCCGCGACGCCCACCAAGGCTCCCGTCATCACCGACACCGGCGCCCTCAAGGGCCCGCGCCAGCCGATCTTCTTCCGCCACGACATCCACGCCGGTCAGGACCGCATCCCCTGCATGTACTGCCACTATACGGCGGCGATCTCCAGCGAGCCCGGGATTCCGCCCGTGCAGACCTGCATCGGCTGTCATCAGATCATCGCCGGTACCACCGACAGCCACCGCGCCGAGATCACCAAGGTGCGGACCGTGTGGCGCGACAAGAAGCCCCCTGAGTGGATCCGCATCTACGCGGTTCCCGACTTCGTGCATTTCCCGCACATGCGCCACATCAAAGTTCTCGGCACGGACGCGGCCGCCTGCGCCAACTGCCACGGTGACGTCGCCCGGCAGCCGCAGATTTCCCAGGTGTCGACGCTCAAAATGGGCTGGTGCATCCGGTGCCACGTCGAGCGCAAGGTGACGCGCGATTGTACGGCGTGCCATTTCTAAGGACGGCGGCGGAGACCCTATGACCGACGGGATGAACCGCAGGCGGTTCCTCAAGATCCTTGGCGTGACGGGGGGCGGCGCCGCCGCGCTCTCCGGCTGCGGCATCGGTCCCGAGCCGACGCAGAAGCTGATCCCCTATCTCGTCGCGCCCGACGATCAGATTCCCGGCGTCGCCACCTGGTACGCGACGACCTGCCGCGAATGCGCCGCGAGCTGCGGCCTCCGCGCCCGCGTCCGCGAAGGCCGCGTCGTCAAGCTCGAGGGCAACCCCGACTCGCCCATCAACCGCGGCCGGCTCTGCGCCCGCGGCCAGGCCGGTCTCCAGGGGCTGTACAACCCCGACCGGTTCACGAGCCCGCAGGTCCGGGGCGCGGGCGGCCGGCTGGAGGAGACCACGTGGGAGAAGGCGATCCAGCTGTTGTCCCAGAGGGTGGCCGACGCGCGGGGGAAGGGGATCGCTTTCGTCACCGGGCAGGAGACTGGGGCGTTCGCCAGCCTCGTCGACGAGTGGATGCGGGCCGTCGGCGGCCGCCGCGTGGCGTTCGAGCCGTTTGCGCTCGAGGCGCTGCGCGAGGGCAACCGGCTGGCGTTCGGGACGAGCGCCGTCCCGCACTACGACTTCGCCGCCGCGAAGTACATCATCTCGTTCGGCGCCGATTTCATGGAGACGTGGCTCTCCCCGGTCGAGTTCCAGAACGCGTTCACGCGCGCGCACGCGTTCGCGGCGGGCGCGGACAGCACGATGGCGAAGTACGTGTACGTGGGGCCGCGGCTGTCGCTCACGGGGCTCTCCGCCGACGAGTGGATCGCCGCGCGCGCCGGGGCGGAAGGACTGCTGGCGTTCTCGATGGCGCAGGTGATCCTGTCCCGCCGGCTCGCGCCGTCGCCGCCCGACGCGGCACGCCTGCGCGCCGAGCTGGATGGGTTCGCCCCGCCGCGGGTCGAGGCCCTCGTCGGCGTCGACGCCAAGACGATCGAGCGGCTGGCCCGCGAATTCGCCGCCTCGGGCGCCGGGCTCGCGGTCGCGGGCGGCATGGCGGCACAGTACGGCGGCAGCCGCGGCGGTGTCGCGGCCGTCCAGCTCCTGAACTACGTCGTCGGCGCCGTCGGCAAGACGGTCCGCTTCGGTCCGGACGTCCCGCAGGAGGCGGCCGGGAGCTATCGCGACCTGGTGACCCTGCGCGAGCAGATGGCGGCCGGCAAGGTCGCCGTCCTGCTGGTGCACGGGACCAACCCGGCCCACGCGGATGCGGCATTTGCCCAGGCGTTGGGCAAAGTGCCCTTTAAGGTCAGCTTCTCGTCCGATCCGGACGAGACCGCGAGCGCCGCCGACCTCGTGCTCCCCGATCTGCATCCTCTCGAGCAGTGGAGCGACTCACGACCGCGCGCCGGCGTCTTCGCGCTGCAGCAACCCGTCATGTCGCCTGTCTTCCCGGGCACGATGCATTCGGGTGATGTGATCCTGCGCGCCGCGGGACGCCAGGGAACGTTCAAGGACTACCTGCAGAGCGCTTGGCGCGACGTACACCGGCGACAGAGCGGCGGGAAGAGCTTCGAGGATTTCTGGAGCGCGGCGCTGCAGCGGGGCGGTGTGTACGCGGACGTGCCCACGCGCGCCGTGCGGCTCGGCCCGGATGCGTATCGCGCGATGTCCGAGGCTGCCCCCGACTGGGACGAAGGGGACGCCACCGCTGTCGTGTTCCCGCATCCCGCGCTGCACGACGGCCGCGGTGCCAACAAGCCCTGGCTCCAGGAGCTGCCCGACCCGGTCTCCAAGATCACCTGGCACGGGTGGGCGGAGGTGCATCCGGAGACGGCGGGGAAGTGGGGAGTGGTGAGTGGGGACGTCGTGCTCCTCAAGTCCGTGGCAGGCGAGGTGCGCGCGCCCGTGTGGATCACACCCAGCGTGCTCCCCCGGGTGGTCGCGGTGCCGACCGGCCAGGGGCACGTCGCCTACGGCCGCTACGCCGCGGGCCGCTCCTTCAATGCCTTCGACCTGCTGCCGGGGACGCCCAATCTCGCCGGCGGCCGGACGTTCGTCGTCGCCGTCAAGGTCACCAAGACCGGCGAGCATGTCTTCCTCGCCACGACCGAAGGCAACGCCCGCGAGCACGGGCACGGCATCGTCAACGTCCTCCCCCTCGCCCAGGCGCGACAGCTCACGCCGGGCAAGCACGTGTTCGAGGAGGAGGAAACACCCGGCTACGCGCGCAACGCCGAGGAGGGCTGGGCCGACGCGCAGCACGAGAAGGCGTCGCTCGGCAACTACGCCGGGACCCACCCGCGCTGGGCGATGGCGATCGACCTCTCCCGCTGCACCGGCTGCTCCGCGTGTGTGACCGCCTGCTGCGCGGAGAACAACCTCGCGACCGTGGGCGAGGAGCTGGTGCGCCGGCACCGCGAGATGAGCTGGATGCGCATCGAGCGCTATTTCACCGGCGGCGAGGACGGCGAGCCACTGCACGCCGTCACGACGCCGATGCTGTGCCAGCAGTGCGGCAACGCGCCGTGCGAGCCGGTGTGTCCCGTGTTCGCCGCGTATCACACCCCCGACGGGCTCAACGGGCAGGTGTACAACCGCTGCATCGGCACGCGCTACTGCTCCAACAACTGCCCGTACAAGGTCCGCTACTTCAACTGGTTCAACTTCGCTGAGCCGGGTGGGGAGTGGGAGGCGTGGCCGGAGCCGCTGCACCTGCTCCTGAACCCGGACGTCACGGTGCGCGAGAAGGGCGTCATGGAGAAGTGCACGTTCTGCGTGCAGCGCATCCGCGGCAAGCAGAACGAGGCACGCCTCGCCGACCGCCGTCTCGACGACGCCGAGCTGCAGTTCCTCCCCGCCTGCGCGCAAGGCTGCCCGTCGGAGGCGATCGTGTTCGGGGACCTCAACGACCCCCGTTCCCGGGTGCGCCAGCTCTCGGACAACCCCCGCGGCTATCACGTGCTGGCCGGCCTCAATACCCGGCCCGGCATCGCGTATCTCGCCAAGGTGACCGCGTGAGCCGCGTCACCTACGATTTCGTCACGCGCACCATCGCGCGCACGCTCGGCAAGCCGGGCAAGGGCTACTTCCTGCTGCTCGGCGCGGCGGTCACGCTGCTCGCGATCGGGATCATCTGCCTGCTGTTCCTGCTGCGCTACGGCCTGGGGCTGGCGGGCTACTCGCACCCGGTCTACTGGGCGGTCTTCATCACCTGCTTCGTGTTCTGGGTGGGCATCGCCCACTCGGGCACGCTGATCTCGGCGATTCTGTTTCTTTTTCGCTCGGGGTGGCGCACGGCGATCTACCGCACCGCCGAAGCGATGACGGTGTTCGCCGTCATGACGGCGGGCCTGTTCCCGCTCATCCACATCGGGCGCCAGTGGTATTTCTACTGGACGCTGCCGTACCCCAACGAGCGCGGGCTGTGGCCGAACTTCAAGTCACCGCTCATCTGGGACGAGTTCGCGATCGGCACGTACCTCACGGTGTCGACGGTGTTCCTCATCATGGGGCTCATCCCCGACATCGCCGCCGTCCGCGACGTGGCCACGGGGTGGCGCAAGAAGCTGTACCAGCTGACGGCGCTGGGGTGGCGGGGCACGAACGAAGAGTGGCGGCACTTCACCCGGGGCTACCTGTACCTCGCCGCTCTCGCCGCGCCGCTGGTCCTGTCGGTGCACAGCGTGGTGTCGTGGGATTTCGCGATGGCGATCGTCCCCGGCTGGCACGCGACCATCTTCGCGCCGTATTTCGTGGCCGGCGCCATCTACTCCGGCTGCGCCATGGTGATCACGCTCCTCGTGCCGATCCGCAAACTGTTCCACCTCGAGGAGCTGATCACCGTCCACCACTTCGAGAACCTGGCCAAGCTGTGTCTGCTCACGGGCTCGATCGTGGGCTACGCGTACCTGTGCGAGTACTTCGTCGCGTGGTTCGGCGGCAACCCTCACGAGCGCGCCGCGTTCTGGTATCGCGCCTTCGGCCCGTCCTGGTGGGCGACGTGGACGATGATCATCTGCAACGCGTTCCTCCCGCTCCTGCTGTGGTTCAAGAAGATCCGCACCAACATCACGGCGCTGTTCGTGATATCGATCTTCGTGAACGTCGGGATGTGGTTCGAGCGCTTCGTGATCATCGTGGTGTCGCTGGCCGGTGAGCCGTTCGAGCGGTGGTCCAACGCCACCTATAACCCGACCTGGGCCGACTGGGGCATCATGGCCGGCAGCTTCGGCTGGTTCTTCATGTGGTTCCTGCTGTTCGTGAAGAACTTCCCCGCGGTGTCGATCTCCGAAGTGAAGGAGGTGCTGCCACCGCCGACGAAGAGCCGGCCCGCGGAGGCGCACGCCTCATGAGCGAGCATCGCCTCCCCATCCGGCTGCCGGGGGCCTTGCACGACCTGTTCCGGCCGCCGCCCACGCCGGGCGTGCTCGGCGTGTTCGCCCACCTCGACGCCACCGTCGACGCGATCAAGCGGCTCCAGGGCGGCAGCTACCGCGACCTCACGGTGTATTCGCCGATCCCGCGCCACGAGCTCGAGGACGTCCTGGCCCAGCCGGTGAGCCCCGTGCGGATGTGGACGCTGATCGGCGGGATCGCCGGCTGCGCGTTCGGCGCGTGGCTGACGCTCTACATGTCGTACGACTGGCCGATCGTCGTCGGCGGCAAGCCGATCGGCTCGATCCCGCCCTACGTCGTCATCATGTTCGAGATGACGGTGCTGTTCGGCGCGCTGTCCACGATCATCGGGATCGTGTTCAACGCCGCGCACGCGGCGCGCCGGCTCGGCACCATCGCCTGGGATCCGCGGTTCACCAACGACAAGTTCGGCGTGTTCGTGCCCTGCGGCGCGGACAAGGCGGGAGCCGTCGAGAAGGTGCTGCTCGGCGCCGGCGCGGAGGAGGTGCGCCGTGCGTAAGCTCGCGCCCGCCGCGGCGGCGCTGCTGTTCCTCGCCGCCTGCGACCCCGACTACGTCGTGCACCACGTCGGCTGGTTCGCCACGATGCGCCACCAGCGCAGCGTCAAGCCGTACAGCCAGCCGGCGCGCCCGCCCGTACCCGGCACGGTGCCGGTCACCGGCGCCGAGCCCGATTCGATTCCCGCGGCGGTGGCCGAGCGACTCGCCAACCCGCGCACCCGCACCGCCGAGTCGCTGAATCGCGGCAAGTGGGTGTACGCGACCTACTGCCTCGTCTGTCACGGCGACGGGGGGAAGGGCGACGGCCCGATCTCGGCGACGGTGGGCGGACCGTTCCCCGGGATCCGCGACTTGACTGACGCCTTGTCCCGCTCCCGCAGCGACGGTTACCTGTACGGGCTCGTGACCAACGCGCCGGCGATGGGGCGGCCGGTCATGCCCCACTATGGCGACAAGATCCGCGGCACGGACCGCTGGGACGTCGTCAACTACGTGCGCCAGCTCCAACAGCAGGCGGGGGGGGGGCCGCGATGAGCGCCGCGACGGTGAGCCGCTCCGACCTGGCGCAGAAAGCCCGCGCGTTCCCCACGGCCACGTTCCGCAATCTGGGGCTCGGGCTCACGGGGCTCGGCGTGCTGGTCGTGATCTGGGGGCTCATGGGCGGCCATTCTGGGGCGGGCCGCATCTGGCAGTCGTGGCACTTCAACCTGCTCTTCTGGGCGGGCCTGGCGCAGGGGAGCGTGGTGGTCGCGGCGACGCAGAAGCTGGCCAAGGGACACTGGTTAGGTGTCGTGATCCGGCTGGCGGAGTCGGCCGCGCCGTTCACCGCGCTGGTGGTCGTCCTGTTCGCCGTGGAGCTGTTCGGCCGCGGGTCGATCTACGCGTGGCTGCACGAGCCGCGGCCCGACATCGGCTGGTGGCTCACGACGCCATGGTTCTTCGTCCGCAACACGGCTGTCTTCGCGCTGCTGGCGTGGCTCACGTGGCGCTTCGTGCGCGCCGACGTCGCGCCCGACGCGCGCGAGCTGGCGAGCGGTCGCGTCGAGCCGGTGGCGGAGGCGGAGAAAACCGCGATCAGCCGCGACGCGGCGATCCTCATCGTTGCGTTCGCGCTGGGCTACACGCTGCTTGGTTATGACCTCGTGATGTCGCTCGCGCACAAGTGGGTGAGCAACCTCTACGGCGCGTTCTATTTCATGGGCAGCTTCCTCGCCGCGCTGATGGCGACCGCCGTCTTCGCCATCGCGATGCGCCGCCGCATGGGGCTGGGCGCCCTCTACTCCGCGCGCCAGCAGCACGACTTGGGCAAGCTGTGCTTCGGGTTCACGGTGTTCTGGGCGTACCTGATGTGGTCCCAGTTCCTGGTGATCTGGTACGGCAACCTGCCCGAGGAGACGTTCTTCATCTTCTACCGGCTGTGGGGTCCGTGGCGGCCGGTCGGGACCGCCGTCTTCTTCCTTGTGTTCGTGATCCCGTTCATCGGGCTGCTGGGCGTCAAGCCGAAGAAGTACGCGCCGACGATGGTGGGATTCGCGCTCGTCAGCCTCGCGGGGATCTGGCTGGAGCGCTACCTTGAGGTCGTCCCCTCGATCAACAACGGCGCCGGCCCGGCGATCGGCGTGCCGGAGCTCGGCGTGACCGCGCTGTTCGCCGGCCTCTACCTCCTGTCCATCGCCTGGTTCGCCGCGCGCCGCCCGATGCTCTCCCCGCGGCTCGCGGCCGACACGCTGGAGCGCGAGTCCCACTGAAGCTGGAGCCCGTAGGGGCCTGAGGGGTATGTTGCAGGACGAACCGGGTCACGGAGGCACGGTGGCAGGAAGGATTGCAGTCCTCGGAGCGTTGGCGATCGCGCTGGGCGTGGCCTGCAAGACCACGACCAGCGGCGGCAATGGCTGCGCGTCCACGGGCGCGGATTACGTCATCACCGTCGACAACGGGGTCGCGTATTCCAACCCCAACCTCACGGTCACGGTAGGAAAACGGGTGTGTTGGGAGAACATCGGGAGCACGTCCCACAGCGTGACCTCGGACCCGGTCGTCGACTCGACAGTAGACGATACCTCGTGGCACCTCGACGGCCAGCTCAACCCCAAGCTGGTGGTTCTCTATGCGAAATTCACCAAGTTGGGGGCCGACTACCACTATCACTGCCGCTACCATCAGGGCAGTGGCATGATCGGTACGATCCAGGTGCGCTGAGACTTTTTCTGCGTGCACGACAGGGGGCCCCGGCAATCCAATTGGGGCCCCTTCGTCGTTATAGGGGGTAGGACCGGACATTCTCGCGCAGTCTCCTTCTGCAACTCTGGAGGCGTTCATGCGATTGGCGACGTTCGTGGGTGTCGGGGCGATCGTGGCGCTGGCGGCGTGCAAGAATTCCTACGGCAACGGCGGGGGATGCTCACCCAACGCGACGCAGGTGTGCATGGTCTCGAGCACCTTCAGCCCTGTCACCCGCACCGTGACTCACGGCACCACGGTGCAATGGGTCAACGGTGACAACATCACGCACACGGTCACCAGCGATCCCGGCTCTGGCGAGACGTACGACCAGACGGTCGCTGGTGGCGGTAACTTCTCCTTCACGTTCAACACGCCGGGCACGTATACCTACCACTGCCAGATTCACGGCGCCCCGGGCGTGAGGATGCACGGTACGATCACTGTAAATCCATGACGGATAGAGACGGACGGGGACGGACAGGGCCCGGAGCGGACGAGGCTCCGGGCGCTTAGTTTCCGGCCATGGGACAGATCGAGGGCGGATGAATATCTGGCGGGTCGCCGCGGACCTCGCCCGCACGGGCGGCGCGGGCGCGCTGGCCACCGTGGCGCGCACCGCCGGCAGCACCCCGGTCCCCGCCGGCACCAAGATGCTGGTGGGCGACGGCGGGCGCCTCCTCGGCACCGTCGGCGGCGGCTGCGTGGAGGCCGACGTGCTCCGGGCCGCGGGCGAAGCGCAGACGCAGCGGCGGCCCGCGCTCGTCACCCACCACCTCAACGCCGACCTCGCCGGGGATCTGGGGCTCTCCTGCGGCGGCACCGTCGACATCTTCGTCGAGCCGCTGGTCGCCGACGCCGAGTACGTGGCGGTGCTCGATGCCGCCGCCGCCGCCGACGCCGGCGTCGTCACCACGGCGACCACGTGGGACGCGACTGGCGGACGCGTGAAGACATTCGCGCCGCTGCCGCCGGGCGCCGCGGCGGGAATTCCCGCGACGCTGTCGCCGGACCGGCGCTTCGTCATCGAGCGGTTCACGCTCGCCCCGCGCGTGTTCGTGTTCGGGGCGGGCCACGTCGGCGCGGCGATCGCCCGTGCGGCGGCGGTGGCGGGGTTTCGCGTCGTGATGGTTGACGACCGCGCGGAGTACGCCGACCCGGCGCGGTTCGGGACAGACACGACGGTTCTCGTCGGCGGGGTGGAGGACGCCCTCGAACGCTTCCCGCTCACGGCACGCGACGCGGTCATCGTGGCCACCCGTGGGCACCGGCACGATGCGTTGATCGTCGAGCGGGTGGCGCCGTCCGCGGCGGGCTACATCGGGCTGCTGGGCAGCCGCCGCAAGCAGGCGGTGCTCACCAAGGCGCTCACGGCGGCGGGCGTCCCCGCCGAAAGCCTGGCGCGCATCCGCGTCCCCGTCGGCCTGGCCATCGGCGCCGAGACGCCGGAAGAGATCGCGGTGAGCGTGGCGGCGGAGCTGGTGGCGTGGAGACGGGGAGTTACTTCACCAGCTCCAGGAGCTTCGACAGCGAGTCCGTCCCCAACGGTCCGGCGATCTCGACCCTGAGCGGCCCGACGAACCGCGCCAGACGCTCCACCCGCTGCAGCTCGGCGGCGCGCTGCCCCTGATACTGATAGCCCCTCCCGGCGAACGAGTCCGCGGCCGCCGCATCCGCCCGCCGCTGGAACAGCTGAATCACCAACGTCGAATCGATCTCCTGCTCGACGAGCACCACACCGTCCGCGTACGGGCTCATGCGGATGTCCTTCACGGGCACGCCGGGGATCATCACCAGCTCGGCGCCGAGCAGCCGGGTGGCCGAGCCGTGCTGGATGATGGGCCACGTACTCGACATGATCGGAGCGGCGCGGCCGCGTTCGATGACCTGCGCGGCCCCGGTGACGATCATGCCGTCCACGGCGGTCGGGACCGCCGGCG
>Ga0137374_10000464_pt1 | contig 41202 bp, 23 predicted proteins | sample SagtaG_20_FD_104811 | JGI IMG/M metagenome (GOLD analysis project Ga0137374, IMG submission 104811) | Vadose zone soil microbial communities from Sagehorn Ranch, Mendocino, California, USA - Sage1_R_100_16 metaG | ecosystem: Environmental > Terrestrial > Soil > Vadose zone | place: USA... | reverse complement strand
GTTTCTCATGGGCACGCTGGCCATCACCGGCGCGCCTCCGTTCAGCCTGTTCCAGAGCGAGTTCACGGCCCTGAGCGCGGCGCTGGCGGCGGACCGCCCCTGGGCGGCGGGCTTGATCGTCGCGGGCATCGTCGCGATTTTCGCAGGGTTCCTGGTGCGCATGTCGAAGCTGAATCTAGGCCAGCCCGCGCCCGACACAGCGCGCGGCACGGAGTGCCCGTGGAAGCTCGGCGCGATGCTGCTGGTGGCCGTGCCGGCGGTCGCGCTTGGACTGGTGCTGCCCGCGCCGATTTACGAACTGGTGCGGACCGCGGCGCAAGTGTTAGGAGGGGGTCAATGAATCTGCTCCCGGAATTGCGAACGGTGCTCGACGAACTGACTCAGCGTTTCGGCTCTCAAATCGAGCGCGCGCCCGCGCCGCAGCCGAACGAGCTCTATCTCCACGCGAAACTGGAACTGGCAAGCGCCCTCTGCTCCGTGTTTTACAAAAAATACAATGCGCGTCTCGCCGGCGTGTTCGCCGAGGACGCCCGCGCCGCGCATCAGGTATTCTTTGTCTATTACCTTTACGCGCTCGACGCGGCGCACGGGTTCGTGCTGGTGCGTGTTCCCATTCCTCAAGACCAGCCGGAATTGGCTTCGCTCACCAACGCCATTCCCGCGGTCGATTGGCAGGAGCGCGAAATCCAGGATCTGTTCGGCATCAAACTGATCGGCCATCCAAATCCGCGCCGCTGCGTGCTGCACGATGACTGGCCGGAGGTCCATCCGCTGCGCAAGGATTTCGACGTGCGCACGCAACTGCCGCCCTTCACCGGCGCGCGGCACAAGTTCCGCGAGGTCGAGGGCGAAGGCGTGTTCCAGGTGCCCGTCGGCCCGGTGCACGCGGGCATCATCGAGCCCGGACACTTCTTGTTCAGCGTCGCGGGCGAGCCGGTGCTCTACCTGCAACTGCGGATGTTTTACGTGCACAAAGGGACGGAGAAACTTTTTGAGAGCCTGCCGATTTCTCACGGCGTTCGGCTGGCGGAAAGTCTTTCGGGCGATTCCAGTTTCGCGCACGCGACGGCCTTTTGCCATGCCGTCGAACGGGCCAGCGGAGCCGAGGCGCCGCCGCGCGCCCGCGCCCTCCGCACCGTCTGCCTCGAACTGGAACGGCTCTACAATCACGTCGCCGACATCGGCGCGATTTGCACGGACGTGGCGTTCGTCACCGCGCACATGCACGCGATGCGGCTCAAGGAACGCGTGCTGCGCGTGAACGAACAACTCACCGGCAACCGCCTCTTGCGGGGCATGGCGGCCCTCGGCGGCGTGCGCTTCGATTTCGACGCCAGTCAACTCCGCGAGTTGGCCACGTTCGTGGACGAGTTCGAACGCGAGTTTACCGACCTGGCCGAGTTGATCCGTTCGCACTCCGGCACGCGCGATCGACTGGAGACGACGGGCGTCCTTACCCCCAAGGCCGCGCGCGACCTCGGGGTCGTCGGCATCGCAGGCCGGGCATCGGGCTTCGACCATGACCTGCGCCGTGACTTCCCGCACGACTTCTACGACCAGGTGCAATTCAGTGTGCCGGTCTTCACCGAAGGCGACGTGCAACGCCGCCTGGCGATGCGCCGGGAAGAGTTGTTCCAATCCTTTGGCATCCTCCGCCAGGTCATGGCCAAGCTGCCCGAAGGTCCTGTTCGTACGGAGGTCGGCGAAGTGCCGCCAGACCGCGTGGCCCTCGGCTACGTCGAAGGCTGGCGCGGCGAAATCTTCCATTGGGTTCACACCGCGCCCGGCAATCGGCTGGCGCGTTGCAAAGTGAAAGACCCTTCGCTGCAAAACTGGCCGGCGCTGAGCGAAGCCATTCTCGGCAACATCATCCCGGATTTCCCGGTCGTGAACAAAAGCTTCAACCTCTCCTATTCGGGGACGGATCGCTGACCATGTTTGAAACTCTGCGCCAAAGTTTGAAGACCGGCGTTGTCACGACGAGGTATCCCGAGACGCCGCCGGAAGTCTCCAGTCGCGCGCGCGGCAAACCGGAGATTGATTGGGCGAATTGGAAAGACGCCCGGCCCGCCGCCGCCATTTGTCCGACCGGCGCCATCGAGTTTCGCGATCAACACACGACGCGCACGGCGACACTTGACCTGGGCAAGTGCATCTTCTGCGGCCTGTGTGCCGACGTGGACAAATCCATCCGCATGACGAATCAGTGCGAACTGGCCGCCCGCGGGCGTGCCAGCCTCCAGTTCACGGCCAAATACAATCTGGCTCGCGACGGCACCCACGAGCGGATAATCAAAGCACCGGCGGCCGCTGGCCCTGGCGGCGACTCGCTTAATACGCTCGGCCAGCAACTTCAGAAGCGCATTCATTCCGTGCTCGGCCGATCGCTTCACATCCGCCAGGTGGACGCCGGCTCCTGCAATGGCTGCGAGATCGAAATCCACGGCCTCAACAGCCCCGTGTATGACCTCGAACGCTTCGGGATCCATTTCGTCGCCTCCCCTCGCCACGCCGACATGCTTCTGGTCACCGGCCCTGTGACGCGCAACATGGAAATGGCTCTCAAGAAAACCTACGACGCGACCCCGCAGCCGCGGCTCGTCGTCGCAGTCGGCGCCTGTGGTTGCAGCGGCGGTATCTTCGGCGTGAACTATGCCACGCGCGGGGGCGTGGACTCCGTCATCCCGGTGGATGTTTACATTCCCGGCTGCCCCCCAAATCCCCACGCGCTGCTGCACGGAATCCTGCTAGCGGTCGGGCGAGTTCAGGTTCCGCCTCAAGTTTGAACTCAAAAAGGTTGAGCCTTGCGTTGCGAGGCGATTCATGCGGCGACAGAGTCGCAATATGAATCCGACGGCCTTGGTGAATTCTCTTGCGTTTGGCGCGTCTGCATCATAATCCTTGTACGAGCGCATTAGGGCTTGTCCAGTGTAGTGGTTATGAAACGACCGCGTTGTATATCGCTCTGGAGATTTCGCACGTGCCGGAGAGGGCGAAGTTGGAGTGAAGAGTTTCAATCTATCATTGGTATTGGTGGCTTGAGATTCCTCAGTCGGCGAGCCTGCGTACCACTGGTGGCGGCCTTCCTGTTCCTTGCGGGCAACGCCAGGGCGGCCAGCCTGGAGCCGGCGGGCTACACCAATGCATTCGGAACCCAACCGGCGGCGGCGGACTGGGCAACGTTCAGCAGGGCTGGTGGCAGCGGCGATAATTATAATCCGGACACGGACGTGAATGCGAACATCACGGCCAGTGGAGTCACGGCTCAAGCGACCTCGAGCACTGGCAATCCCCCGGCGGCGCTGGGCACCGCGGTGTGGAGTTCGACCGGGCTCTACCTTCAGACGCGGCCCACGGGGAATCGCTACACGGTGCTGATGGGAAAGTTCGTGAACAACACTGGCACCAACGCGACGCAAATTACGCTCTCCTACGGGCTTACGATAGGAGGGACGGTGGAGGTCCCGGAAGAGAACGGCAGAGGCACGCGAGCTTATATCAGCTTCACCGGGCTGGCCAATAGCTGGATCAACCTGCCCACGCTCAACCATACACTTTCGGCCAATGGATTCACGCCTTACCTTCTCCAGTTCACTTTGAATTGGACCAATGGGGGGAGTTTGTACTTCATGTGGGTGGATGACAATGCAACGTTAGCGGGAATTGATTCCGCCAATCAGTTTGACAATTTCTCGCTGCAAGTAACGGCGGGTTTCCCGCTGTTGCTTGCCTGCACCCTGACGGCGCCGACCAACGGGGCACTCTTCGTGTCCGGAAGCTCCATTGCGGCGACGGCGACGCTGGCCAACGGCACCGCGCCCTACACGGTGGAGTATTTCACGAACAGCGGTGCGGGTAACATGATCTTTGCTTCGGCGGGAGCGAGCGCGACTGCGCCTTACGACGTAAGCCTGGGGACTCTGCCAGTCGGAACAAACAACATCTATGCGGTCGCGACCGATAGCGCTGCCAGTCCGGCGAGCGCGAATTCGAGGACGAACACGTTTATTGTGGCTGACCCGGTTGTGTTGGACCTGACGGCCCCGGTCAATGACGCCACGTTTGACAACACCACCGAAGTGTCGGCAATGGCAACGGTGTCCGGCGGCACCGCGCCGTACTGGGTCCAGTTCTACCTGGACAATCTGCCCAACGGCGCGGCGGTGACCTCCGCGCCTTATGAACGCAATTTCGGCGCGCTCTTCGTCGGGGATCACGCGATCAAGGCGACCGTGACTGACGCCAGGGGATGGGTGAGCAACTCGTTGGCTGCCACGATTCATATCAACGGGCCATTAGGCGTGAACCTGACTCCGACCAATGGCGCGTCGTACAATTTCGGCCAGTCCGTGAGACTCGACGCCGTTGGGGGCGGTGGCACCTCACCGCACACGGTATCGTTTTACACCAATGACCAATTGGTCGGCCTGCTGAATTCGCCCCCATTTACGACGAACCTCGGCCTTTTGCCCGTGGGCAGCTACACCAGCTACGTCCACATAGCCGATAGTTCCATCCCGATCCCGCAGCAAGCGGACTCCACCACCAACGTCTTCACGATTCGTCCCAATCCGCTGGCGGTGATTCTTACCAGCCCAATCAACGATTTGACCGTGACGGCTGGCCTGCTATTGGCGCTGGCGGCCACGGCTACCGTTGGGGCGCCGGTCACCGTAAGCAATGTGCAGTTTTACTTCGATGGGGCATCGGCCGGTGTGGACGGCACAGCGCCCTACTCGGTTTCGGTGGCCAACCCCGCGGTGGGCAATCACACGGTCTATGCTGCGGGGACGGACAGTTTGGGCCGGAAGAGTTACTCGGACACAAACCATGTGACCGTGGTCTCCGGAGCGCCGGGCTCCAACAACCATTTCACCAATGCCATCCCGCTCAACGGGCTGTTTGTGACCACGACAGGGAACAACGTGGGAGCCACAAGGGAATCCGGCGAACCCGCCCACGGGGGATTTGGCGGGACACATTCGGTTTGGTGGACCTGGACGGCGCCCGACAACGGCCTGACTACCATTGACACATTCGGCAGTACCTTCGATACACTTCTGGGAGTCTATGTCGGCAATGCGGTCAACCAACTGACCACGATTGCAGGCAATGACGATTATTTTTCAGGAAACTTCTTTTCAGCGCAGAGCCTGGTCCAATTCAACGCGACGGCGGGCACGGCCTATCGCATCGCGGTGGATGGTTATGGTGGTTCCTCGGGCAGCATCACGCTTCATATTCAGGGTCCGAATGGCTTCTCCATCAGTTCACCGACCAATGGCGCGGTCTTTACCTTGGGCGATCCGATTCCATTCACGGTTTCCTTCAGCAGCAACTTTCCAAGCTCGCCCGCTACTCAGGTCGATTTCTATCGCGGCTTCGTCCGCATCGCATCGAGCACGAACGCGCCCTTTACCGGCGTGGCCACCAACACGCCGCTCGAGACGAACAGCTTCTATGCCGTGGCCATTGGGGCCAACAGCCAGAGCTACACATCGGGTCCCGTGAATGTTTTCGTGCAAAACGTCGGAGTCACTCTGCTCCTGCCGTTCGATGGCAGCTACTGGAACTTCTTCGGCAGCACCAGTTCCATTTCCGTGACGGCATGGGCCTATTTGCCCGCCGGCTCTGGCTCGATCACAAACATCGAATTCTACGTGGACGGACAATACTTTGGCCAGGACTCCACGCCGCCCTACAGCGCGGCCTGGAGCAATCCGGTGGGCGGGTCGCACCGATTGACGGCGATTGGCAGGTCGGACACGGGAGCCTCCTACAATTCGCAGCCACACTACATCGGCGTGTACAGCACATTGCTGTTTGATGGCTCCGTCTGGAAATATCTCGATGACGGCTCCAATCAAGGCACGAACTGGATTGCCCCCAATTTCGACGACAGCGGTTGGGCCAGCGGTCCGTCCCCGCTCGGCTACAGTGATTCCAACGGGCGCTTCCCTGCCACGACGAATTCCTTTGGACCAAATCCGAACAGTAAATACATCACTACCTATTACCGCCAATCCTTGGTGCTCACCAATGTGGCCAGCTATCTCGCCTTCTACCTTTATATTCAGCGCGATGATGGGGTGGTTGTTTACCTGAACGGGGTGGAAGTGTTCCGTGACAACATGCCGTCCGGGACGATTACCTACACGACCCGCGCGTCGACCGACGCCTTCGACGACGGAGGCAATTTCTATTTTGCCTTTCCCAGCCGGGCACTTTTTGTCGAGGGTACTAACGTGCTCGCCGCGGAGGTTCATCAGAATGTCGCTAACACACCCGACAGTTGGTTCCAATTGTACATGATCGGAGCGCCTGCTCTGGTTCGAAACCTGTCTCCACTCGTTGCCATCACCAGCCCGACGAACAACGACTACTTCCTCGCGCCGTCGAACATCACGCTGACCGCGAGTGCGTCCGACCCGGACGGCAACGTAACGAAAGTCGAATTCTTCGCCGATGGAATGAAGCTCGGTGAAACGACGAATGCTGCCTACAGCTTCGACTGGAACAGTCCTCCGCTCGGCCCTCACTCCCTGACGGCCATGGCGACCGACGACGATGGCGCAAGGCAGCAATCAGCAGCGGTTCATATCGACGTGTTTGATTCGGTCGGCACTCCGTTCGTGCGGATCACCAGTCCCGCGGATGGCGCGGCCGTCGAGGGCGGGACCAACCTCTTCGTCTCGGCCTACGCCAGCGCGCCGGCTGGAGTGACCGACGTGCAGTTTTTCGCCAATAGCGCGCTGATTGGCGAGGACCCATCCAGTCCGTTCAACGTGGTGTGGGATGCCCTTTTCGGTACGAATCTGCTGACTGCCGTCGCCTTCGACATGAACGGAATCTCTGCCACGTCTGCCGTGGTCCGTCTCACCGTTTTCCCCAATACGACCCCGCCGACGATTGTCACGCAGGTTCCGCCTCGCGGCGCGACACTGACGAATTTTTCGTTCCTTTTGGTCACCTTCAGCGAGCGCGTCCAGAACGTGGATGCCGGCGATCTGCTCATCAACGGCATTTCCGCCGCGAGTGTCAGCGGCAGTGGCTCGAACTACCTCTTCGCTTTCCCGCAGCCGCCCGAGGGCCAGGTGCGGATTGCGTGGGCCAATGGACACGGCATCACGGACTTTGGCTACCCGTCCAATCTGCCCTTCAATGAACTCAGCCCGGAGGCCCAGTGGGAATACGCACTGATTGATCGCACACCGCCGACGATCGTGGCCAGAGTGCCCTCTGCTGGCTCGACCGTCACAAACCTTGCCCAAATCAGCGTGACCTTCAGCGAAATGGTCACGAACGTTGATGCGTCCGATTTGCTGGTCAGCGGGACACCGGCCTTCGGCGTGACCGGCAGCGGCTCGAACTATGTTTTCAGCGTCAATCAGCCAACGATGGGAACGGTGAATGTCACCTGGTCGGCCAATCACGGCATCTTCGATCTGGCCGCGACCCCGAATGCGTTCAATGGAACAAACACAAACGCTCGATGGAGTTTCACGCTCGACCTCCGCACGGTCCTCGTGCAGTCCAACTCGAACTGGAGATTATTCAGGGGTTTCGCTGAAGCGTCCACGCCCGCCGACGCCTGGCGGCAGCCGGGCTTCAACGACTCGACCTGGTCGAACTCTCCTGCGCCCTTCTTCTACGGAGATCCTTACAATAATGAGTTCGTGGGGATTTCCGGCACCTTGTTGAGCGACATGCAGGGCAATTACTCCTCCATTTTCCTGCGCAAGGAGTTCACAGTGCAGAGCCTCGGCGCCATCCCGGAGCTCCTTCTCAATCACCAAAGCGACGACGGCTTCGTCGCCTGGCTCAACGGGGTGGAAGTGATTCGTTACAACGTGCCCGGGGGCCAACTGCCCTATGACGGGTCCGCCTCCTCGGCCGCGAACGAGCCGAACTTCACGGGCGCCGCCTACATTGTCGCTACGCTCACCAACAATGCTGTCTTCCGGCTTTTGAGGGGCACGAACCTCCTCGCCGTGCATGCCTTCAACGCGTCGATTGGCGGCAGCAGCGATTTTGGCTTCAACGCGCAGCTTTACTACTTCCCCGCCGATCCTGGCACGATCCCGCCTCAGTTGGTGTTGGCAGACCCGCCAGACGGCGATGTGTTCTATCTGACCAACGTGACGATCACATTTAGCGAAGCCATCAGCGGCGTGGATGCGGGAGACCTGCTCGTGAACGGCGCTCCCGCCACCCAAGTGAACAGCACGACGAACACTACCTATACGTTCAGCTTTCCTCAACCGGGGTATGGACCGGTGCTCCTGACCTGGGCGACGAACCACGGTATCGCGGACCTGGACAGTCCTCCAAAGCCGTTCGATGGCACAGCGGCCAATTCGATGCTGAGCTACACCCTGATCAACCCAAGCAATCCGCGAATTGTTTCGCAGATTCCGCTCGCGAACGCGGTCATCACCGGCCTGACTTCGATCACAGTCACCTTCACCGAGCCGGTCACGGGCGTCGAAGCGCCGGATCTGTTGGTCAGCGGAACGCCAGCCAATTCCGTAGCCAGCACGGACGAGATCGCCTACACGTTTTCCTTTCCGCAACCGCCTTTCGGCGCCGTGACGATTCGTTGGGCGACCAACCACGGCATCACCGATCTCGAAGCGCCGCCGAACGGTTTCGATCCAACGCGCTTCGGCGGGCAGTGGAACTACGCCCTCATTGACCCCGCGCCGAACGTGGTGATCCTCAGCCCGACCAACAATGCGTCCGTGCTTGAGCCGGCGAACATTCCCTTCCGCGCGGCCGCCTCGGATTACGACGGCACCGTGTCGCTCGTGGAATTCTTTATCGGCGCTGACAAGGTGGGTGAAGCAACGAACACCCCCTATGCCCTCACGATCTCGAACGTGCTGCGCGGCAGTTACACCCTCCGCGCGGTCGCCACGGACAACATCGGTCTGCGCGGCACCTCGGCGCCCACCGTCATCAACGTCGTGACCAGTCTTCCGGTGGTTGTTGTTCGCGGGCCGTATCTCAATAGTGGCTCGACCACCAGCGGCGTTGTGCGCTGGCGCACCGATCTGCCCTCCGACGCCGTGGTGTGGCACGGGCCCGATCTGGACAGCCTTACCAACCTCGTCTTCGACGCGACGATCACGAACGAGCACATTCTGACTCTCACTGGCCTTCCTGCCGACACGAGGTGGTTTTACTCCATCGGCACGGCGGCGCAGACCAATGCCGTCGGTTCCAACTACTGGTTCAAGACCGCGCCGCTTGCCGGCACGCGCCGCCACTATCGCTTCTGGGTTTTGGGGGACTGCGGCACGGCCGGCAGCGGCCCGCCCGACCGCCAGCAGAGCACCCGTGACGCCTATTACAACTTCGCCGCGACGAACGGTCCGGCCGACATCTGGCTCATGCTCGGCGACAATGCTTATGAAAGCGGCACCGACGCCCAGTATCAGCGCGCCATCTTCGATATGTACCCCGACACACTGCGCAACCTCTTCCTCTGGCCCGTCCTCGGGAACCACGAAACCGCCCAGTCCACCACCGCCGACACCTTTCCCTACCTCGACATCTTCTCGCTGCCCAGAGACGGCGAAGCCGGCGGCGTCCCGTCCGGCAACGAGAAATACTACTCCTTCGATTACGGCAACATTCACTTCATTGCCCTGGACTCGATGACCAGCGGCAGGACCGCCGATTCCCCAATGGCGGATTGGCTGCGGGCCGACCTCGGGGCCACGACCGCGGAGTGGGTCATCGTCTATTTCCACCACCCGCCGTACACCAAGGGCAATCACGATTCGGATCGCGAGCAAGATCTCATCAGTATCCGCGAGAACTTGGTGCCCATCCTGGAAGCCAACGGCGTGGACCTCGTGCTTTGCGGCCACAGCCACGCCTGGGAACGTTCCTACCTGCTCCACGGCCACTATGGCTTTTCCGACACGTTGACTGACTCGATCAAGATCGACGGCGGCGACGGCCGCGAAGAGGGTGATGGGCCGTATCGGAAAAACGCCGCCGGCGAAGGCGTCGTCTACACCGTGGCCGGCAACGCGGGCCACGTCACCGGCGGCTCGCTGGACCACTCGGCACATTTTCTTTCCTTCAACGAATTGGGCACCATGGTCCTCGACGTGAGCAGCAACCGGCTCGACGTGCAATTCCTCCGGGAGACCGGCGAGATCCGCGATCGCTTCACCATCACCAAACCGCCGCCCACTCCCTCCGCCCCCATCCATCTCCTGGCCGTCCCGACCGGCCCGAACGAAATCACGCTGTTCTGGACTGCCGGCTCGACGAATCACCTCGGGTTCTCACTGCAACGGTCGACCGACGGCGTGAATTTCACCGAAATCTTTTCGCTTCCGCCCGAAGCCAACAACGCCCTCGACACTGCCCTCCTGGCCAACACGACCTACTTCTACCGCGTCCGCGCCACCAACGCCTTTGGCCCTTCCGGTTGGTCGGCTGTTGCCGGCGCCAGCACCGTCCTGCCGACCTCCGCGCCACGAGCCCCCGCCGGCCTGGCCGCGAGCACCGGCGATGGCCTCCACTTCTTCCGCAGTCGGATGGTCCTCACCTGGCAGGATCGTTCCACCAACGAAGCCGCCTTCCAGATCGAGCGCTCGTCCGGTGGAGCGTCCTTCGTCCCCGTCACCACCGTCGCCGCGAACCTCAACTCCTTCGTGGACGAGGGCCTCGAATCCGCCACGCTCTATTACTACCGCGTCCGCTCCATGAACGCGCTCGGCCTCTCCACGCCCTCCAATCTCGCCGGCGACCAAACGCATCCGCAGAACCAGTTCGCCCGCGCAGGCGAAACGGTCTCCTTCCACGCCGGTCCTGAAGGGGCCGCGCCCGTGAAGTACCAGTGGCGCCTCAACAGCGCCGCCATCCCCGGCGCGACGAATGAGACGTTGCTTCTCAGCAATGTCCAGCTTTCCGCCGAAGGCGAGTATGCCGCTCTCATCCGCGACGCCGCCGGCGTCCTCGTCACCAAACCCGCCTACTTGATTGTCGTGGCTCCACCGCGCATCGTCGCCCAACCCCAGGATCAATACGGAGTCGTCGGCACCGCCCTCAATCTGGCTGTCGTCGCCGAAGGCACCGAACCGATGACCTACCGCTGGCGCAAGGATGGCGCCTTCCTCCCCGGGGCCAACAGCCCTTCGCACTTGTTGCCCAACGTCCAGGGCATCGACGCCGGCGGCTACGACATGATCGTCGAAAACGATTTCGGCTCTGCCACCAGCCGCGTCGCGGCCGTCACGATCTATACGCTGCCGTCGCTGCAAACGGTACCCGAAATCCATGCCGAAGTGCTGCGCTCGCTAAGCGTGTCCAATTTCGTCCACGACGCCAATCAGCCCCCGCTGCAACTGAGATTCTCGCTCGCTCCGGAGGCGCCGACCAACGCGCACGTCCATGCCCTCACCGGCCGCTTCTTTTGGACGCCCACGCGGCCACAGGCCCCGAGCACCAACTTCATCACGGTGCGCGCGGTCGATCCGACGCGAACCGTCTTGAGCAACTCGATGACCTTTACGGTAATTGTGAACGACTATCTCGAACTGACCGCCGGCTCCGCCGTCATGCTTGCGGGTACGAATGGCTTCGCACCCATCGACTTCTTTTCCAGCGCGCCATTGCTCGGCTTTCAGACAGTCCTCCACGTGCCCGGCGATCGCCTCACCGACCTCTCCGTCGAAGCGCTCGCCCCGGGACTCGCGACCGTCGCGCTGTTCGCGCCCGATTCGAATACCGCTTCGATCACATTCACTGCCACGCCGGGCAACACCCTTCAAGGCACGCAACGGCTGGCGCAGCTTCGCTTCACGGCCGCCCCAGGACAGAGTTCCGCCTTTCTGCCCCTCCACATCGATTCGGTGACTCCTACCCGGGCGGACCCAGGACTGGCTCCGACTCTATTGGCCAACCACGGCCGCGTCGCCATCATCGGCACGCAACCACTGATCGACGCTCGGCTGAACAACGGAGCGCGCGAGATCCTCGTGTACGGAAGGGCGGGCCTCACTTACCAATTGCAATACGCAACCAACTTTGCGAATCCGATTTGGACCTTGCGAAGCCAGGTTACGTTCACGAACCTCTCCCGGATTTTCCTGCCGGGCAATACCCCACCGACCAATCGCCCCTCATTTTTCCGCGCCAGGCAGCTGTGACGCGACCATCCTTCCTGTCGCCGATGAGCCAAAAGGCGCCACTCCGGCTTCACTCCAGGCCTCATTTCGGCTTCCGTGGGAGTGTTTCAATTTCGAACCGCTTCCGGCCAAGGCCGTCGATGACGGTGAGGCTGGCCCAACAGCGGCTATCCCGCTGCCACAAGCCACTCATGCCGTGCTTGCGGGAGTCGAGAACTTTGCGGTAGGAATCCGGGCGAAGTTCTCGGGGCCTTGCCCTGGTTCGCATGGCAGTGAACCTTGCCAATAGCCTTACCCGCGCCAAGGACAGGTTTGGATCTATGTCGTAAGTTGATTGTTTACAAGAATGCCGGTGTGGCGGAATGGCAGACGCAGGGGACTTAAAATCCCCAGGGCATTAAAACCCATGCGGGTTCGACTCCCGCCACCGGCACCAAAAAGGTCGGACAACAGAAGCAAGCAGGGTTCACAGGGGTAGAACTCCAGTCCGCGCTCTCTGCTGCCTCCTGTTCAAAACCCGGCGCCGCCCCCACCACCAATTGCCCCGGCAAGCACCTCCGCATCGAACACGCCAGTCCGCACTTTGCCGTCGGTCTTGACTTGCACCCAGATCCGGTAACGACCCGGTTTGGGGAACTCGTATGGGAACGCGATTGGCAGCCGGCGCAATTCGGGGCTCGGCGCCTGGCAGAGATTCTCCATCATCTCGGGCGTGATGCGCCGCGGCGGCTTGTCGCCCGAGCGTAACTGAAAAACTTGTTGCGAGGCCACCGAGATGCTGCCCGCCGGGTGCAGGTGTGTGAACACTGAGCCGTCGTCCCTCCGCACGATGGCATGGCTCAACATGCTCATGTAAGGATCGAGTTCTGCAGGCGCGCCGCTGGCGCCGAGCACGCGAAAGCGAAGGGTCGCTTCGTTCGCAGTCAACAAACTATTGGGCCGATCCCAGTGCATCGTGAATCCGTCGCCCAGCGCGCAACTGAGTCTTCCTACAGTTCCGGCCTGCTGGCCGACGAACCACGAGTCGTCCGCGTCAGAAAGTCTCGCCGGGGTTGCGGCATTGTCGCCCGGCAACTCAGCCGTCGCCGTCAATGTTTGCGAGAAGCCAGTCTCATGCGTCACATCGGCGTAAACGCCGTACCGCCCCGGGGGCAGGGGTGGCAGCGCCGACTCGAAAGCGTTCATGCCGCGCCGCAGCGGGTGCAGGTGGGCAAAAGCGTCCATGCCCGGCTCGCGCACGAGAAACAGATGCATCAGTTTGCCGTGATCGGGCACGAGCGAACTCCAGCCTGGCGAACCCGAGCGCGGCTCGTTTGTGGTCAGGACGGTCAACCGCAGCACGCGCTGGGCTGCTTCGGTCCGCACGTCGGCAAGGGCCGGGATTGGCTTGTGCATCCTGTTGTTCCGGTAATCGAGGTCGACGCTTTGCCACCACTGCCAGCCTCCGTACAGAGCCAATGCCAGCGCCAGCGCCGCGCCGGCGACTCCGGCCCGCCCGGCCCACACGCGCCGAGTCGAGGGTGTGGCGCCTGGTTCAAGAACGCTCTCGCGCAGCGCCGCTCCCACTGCGGTCACGGCCAGCGCGAAAAGAAATAGCCCGATCAGGGCGAGCAGAACCCCAAGGTAGTTGGGCAGCGGTAGCCGTGTCGTCGCCAGCGAATTGATTGGAACGATGACCTTGCCTGAGCCATGAACGCTGTCGACGGTCACGTTCACGCTATACGCCCCGCGGGCCATGAGCCAGAGTTGGGCATGGAAGAGATTGGCCTCGCCCGCCACGGGTTTGCAGACATCCGGCGGCGGCGAACCGTTGAGGCCCGCGCGTCCAAAAATCGGAAGCGCCGTCACACGGGTCACGCCGTTGGTGAAGACGCGCACGTTGATTTCCGCCAGGCCGGGAACCACGCTGGGCACGCGGATGCTGACTCGCACCGGCGCCGGGCCAGCCATCCCCTCGTAAATGGTGGTCGGATTCCCGATGTGCGCAGACGCGGCCAGCGGACCCGCCAGGCCGAGGACAGCGAGGAGCAACAGCCGCCTGCCTCGGTGCGAAGCCAAAGGGCCAATTCCCGGAAGCCAATCGGTGCGCTGTGGAACTTTGGATAATGGACCGCCTCTCGTGACACCGATCTCAACTTCGTCGAAGCCTTTGTCGAAACCTTTGTCTTCTCCTTTGCCTGAGGAGTCTGTCCTGACTGTCGTCGCCGCGGGCCGCATTTCGCGACAAAGGTTGCGACAAAGGATGCGACAAAGGCAAACCCAAGCTCACACAGTTCGGAAAATTGGAAAACTCGAGTTGCTCGGCGCGCGCAGGGAATGGTCGTCGGCAGGGGGGTGCGATTCAAACGGGTAGGCCGAAGCCCTTTGAACTGGAGCGCCGGACTCCGATCCGGCGCGTTTCTTCGCACTCTGCCCCCCAGGCCGCATCGGGGTGCGGCGCTCCGTGCCCACCAGTTTGAATCGTTCCTGGCAGCAGGATGCGCGTTGACGAGCGGCCGGGACTGGCCCGATAACGGGCGGGTGTTTGGCACTCTTCGCAAATGGGGCGAGTTCGTCAAATTCTCACACACCGTGTTCGCCCTGCCGTTCGCGCTGGCCTCGATGGCCATTGCGGCGCGGGACAATCGCGGCTGGCCGGGGCTGGATAAATTCCTGCTCATTCTCGCCGCGATGGTTTGCGCGCGAACGTGCGCGATGGCGTTCAACCGGATCGTGGACCGCAAGCTCGACGCCGCCAACCCGCGCACGGCCCTGCGGCACCTGCCGACGGGACAGATCACCCTGGCCAGCGCCTGGACACTCTGGGCGCTGAGCGGGGCGGGGCTGATCGTCGCGAGCTGGTTCCTGAACGCGGTCTGTTTCTACCTCTCGCCCGTTGCGCTGGCAGTCGTCTGCTTCTATTCGCTCACAAAACGGTTCACCGACTACACGCACGTTTTCCTCGGCGTTGCGCTCGCGCTGGCGCCGCTGGGCGCGTGGCTGGCGGTGCAGGGGGGATTTTCTTTCGAGCCGCTGTTGGGAACGACGACGGCGCTCATCCCGATAGTGATGGCGGTGTCGGTGGTGTTCTGGCTGATTGGTTTCGACATCATCTATGCGTTGCAGGATTTCGAGTTCGACAAGCGCGCGGGGTTGCGCTCGCTGGTGGTCGCGTGGGGGCCGAAGGTCGCGCTGAGCGCGGCGTTTTTGGCGCACCTGCTCATGTGGGGGCTGCTGGCGGTGCTCGGGTTGCTTTGCCGATTCAATGTGGCATACTTCGCAGGCTTGATCTTCATCCTCGGCTGCCTGTTGGTGGAGCACTGGCTGGCGCGTAAGCGGAGCCTGAAGTGGATCAATGCCGCCTTCTTCAAGCTCAACGCCGTTGTCAGCATAACGTTCCTGGCCGTGACGGTGGCGGCGGTTGCGTTCCCGGGATTCCTCCGGGCGGGACGGTGAAATTGTTAAAACCACGGATGAACACGGATACACACGGATTCAGAATCGCAACGGCGCGAGTTTCTTCGATGAAGCCTGCGCGTTGTTGTGCGATCACGCTTTCTTCAAGGTGGATTTCGCTACGTGTCCCTAATCCGTGTCCATCCGTGTCCATCCGTGGTTAGAATGAACTTCTTCCTCCAAAAGAGCGAGCTCTGCGACTTGTACGAAAAAGTCGTCGCCGGCCAGCGCCTTTCCGAGGCCGACGCTCGGCGCCTGTTCGAGAGCAAAGACCTCAACGCCGTCGGCGCCATCGCGGATTTCGCGCGGGCCCGAAAGGCCGGCAACCGCGCCAGCTACATCGTCAACCGCTACATCAATTACTCGAATTACTGCATTCTCTCCTGCCAGTTCTGCTCCTTCGCGCGCAAGAAGCGCGATGCGGACGGCTTCGAGTTGACGGTGCCGCAGATGGTCGAGAAGGCCCGCGAGGCGCTCAAGCTCGGCATCACCGAACTGCACGTCGTCGGCGGGCTCCACCCGTCGCTGCCGTTCAGCTACTATGTGGACATGGTGAAAGCGTTGAGCGCGCTGAACACAAGTAGCAGCCGACGCGAGGAGGCTCATTCTGCTTCGGGCGAAAAAAGTCAGAGCCTTCTTACGTCGGCTGCTACCCCAAGGCTGCATTTGAAGTGCTTCACGGCGATTGAAATCCTCCATCTGGCGTGGCTGGCGAAAAAACCGTTTCCCGACGTGCTCGCCGAGCTGAAAGCCGCCGGACTCGATTCGCTCACCGGCGGCGGCGCGGAGATTTTCCGCCCGGAAGTCCGTTCCGCCATCGCGCGCGGGAAGGAGAGCGCCGAGGAATACCTCGACGTGCACCGCGCCTGGCACCGCATGGGCGGGCGCAGCACCTGCACGATGCTTTTCGGCCACGTCGAATCCCTCGCCGACCGCGTGGACCACCTGCGGCAGCTTCGCGCGCTTCAGGACGAGACGGGCGGGTTCGTCGGATTCGTCCCGCTGCCCTACCAGCCAGAGAACAACCCGATCCCCGTCAAGCATCCGCCCACCGGGTTCGACGCGCTGCGCACGCTGGCCGTGAGCCGGGCCTATCTGGACAACTTCGCCCACATCACCGCCTATTGGGTTGGCCTGGGGCTGAAGCTGGCGCAAGTCGCCCTTAGCTACGGCGCGGACGATCTGCACGGCACCATCATCGAGGAACACATCTTCCACATGGCCGGCAGCCAGACGCCGCAGCTCCAGACCGAAGCCGACATGGTGAAAGCCATCCGCGAAGCCGGCCGTGAGCCGGTGCAGCGAAATACGTTCTATGAGCCGATCAAATCGTGGGGCCCAGCGACCAATAACACCGAGGGAACCCACGGCGGGCGTTCTCCAGTGCTAGAGGCGAACCTCGCGACGGCATGACTTGGCACCGCGGAATTACTTGCCACGTCTCGACCCGGCGCCATTGGCCTTCACGTGGAGCGCCGTGACCAAAGGCACGTCGATGATGTCGAATGAGTCGTTCGGCTGGTACACGACGGCGGTGCGCCCGCTGGGCGAGTTCATGATGAAGACTTGATGCCGCACCGAGATACGCCGGCCGTCCGCCATGTGGATGACGAACGGATGGAACGGCACGCTGTCGCACAGTTTTCGCAACTCATCGGCCTTCATGCGCCGCAATCCTACCACGCGACTAATTTGCCCGCAACGCCATCGAATAGTTGAATCCCCCCGCGCGACGGCCGATACTCCACGCCTGACCGCATGAGCCGCGACGATCTCTCGAACCTCCGCCTCGCCCGCGAATCGGCCGAGGACCTCGCCCGGCGCGTCGAGCGCGAGAAGACCGTGGTCACGCGGCATCGCGAGCGCGAGCTGGAGGCTATCGCGTTGCCGGCCGGCCGGATTGGCTCGGTCAAATATCTGAACGCGGTGCCGCTCACGCGCGGCATCGAGGACCAGGTTGTCTTCGCCACGCCCGCCCGGCTGGCCGAAATGCTCCGGGCTGGCGAACTCGACGCCGCGCTGGTCAGCGTCACCGAAGTTTTGTTCCACGACCTGTATGACGTGCTCGACGGCATCGCGGTGGCGTCGCTCGGCCAGGTGCTGAGCGTGTTCCTGGCCCACCGTCCGCCGCTCGAACAGGTCCGCCAGGTGTTCTGCGACACCGCGTCGCTTACCAGCGTGACCTTGCTCAAGGTGCTCCTTGCCGAGCGCGGCCTGAGGCCGGAGTTTCTGCCGCTAACCAGCTACGCCAACGCTGCGCAACAGGACGCGGTGCTGCTCATCGGCGATCCCGCGCTCGATTTCTTCCGCGCGCCGCACGAGCACCAAATCTGGGACCTTGGCGCCGAGTGGAGCGAGTTGACGAAGCTGCCGTTCGTTTACGCCGTCTGGGCGTTGCGCCGCGGCGTCGAGACGAAGCCGCTCCGCCACGCCCTGCGCGAAGCGAAGTCGTTCGGCCTCGAAACACTGGACTACACCATCGCCAGCCGAACCGAGTACGACCTGGAGTTTCGCCGCGACTACCTCAGTTGGCACATCCACTACCACCTCGGCGCGGACGAAAAGCGCGGATTGGCGAAGTTCATCGAACTGTTGCGCACGCACGGTCACGGCCCAGTATTCGAGCCGCGATACGTCACCTAGAAGTCATCTAATCATTGGTAGGGCGCGTCGCACCGCGCGCGCCTAGCAGCTCGTTCAAAAACTCCCGGTATTGCTGTAGCGGCGGTCTGCGACCGCCGATTTTGAGCCAAAACCTGCGCTCGATTCGGCGCTCATAGAGCGCCGCTACAGTTTTTGAACGGGCTGCTAGGCGTCCGATTTCAGGGAAAGCGAGCCTTTTTCCAGTTCGTGCGACGGCGCGCGCGGAGCGACGCGCCCTACCAAGGCATTTCTGAGATGAGTTCGAGTGTGAGCGTCGCGTCGGCTGCGCCGACGCGGGCCAGGCGAGACGCCTGCTCTACTTTCCCTTGGTTCCATTGGCCACCGTCGGCGACAGCCGCAGGAGCTCCTTTTCGCAGCGCTCGATGACGTTCGTCTGGCCCAGCCGTTTGGCCAGCGGGAGCATTTGTCGCACGAGGCGTTGTCGATCCGGGTAGTCTGGGAATTCCTTCAACAAGGTTTCGTGCCAGGCGAGCGCCACGTCGTCCGGGCCGTAGAGCGTGCGGCGATCGGCGAGGTTGAGCAACAGGCGCAGCCGTTGCATCGGGCTGGGACCGCGTTTGAGGGCGCCTTCGTAAGAGTCAAGTGCGTCGAACATTTTGCCCTGGCTCCAGTAGAGATCGCCGACCTTCTCGGTCAGCACCGCGCTGCGGGCACGTTGGGCCGTTTTGTAGATGTAGTCGATCATGTTCGCCATGCCATATCCCATTTCGAGGTTGCGGTTGACGACCAGCAAGTGCGACCAGTCCGCCAGGGGGCTTCCGCGTTTCACGAGTTTGTTGTGCAGTTCTTCCAGGCTCTGCCCGAAGGGCCTGTAGAGTGGGTCGCCCACGATCGTCATCTGCCATGACACCGAGCTCAGCCCCGCGTAGGACGCTTCACCGAATGTAAACCCCAGACTCACGAACCGGCTGAGGAACATGAACAGGTCGGGGGTGCCGGTGAGATACGGCTCGTCCACCGCGCCCATCGTGCAAGCGGCGCCGAGCTGGAGCAGCACGCCGGTCCAACTGTTGTTCGTCGAGCGCAGCCGTTGGGCGCTGAACGAGTACAAATGATACGCAAAGGCACCCGGCATGAATTCGACCAGCCCGTTGGTAAACGGCCCGGACACCTGTTGGTCGTACCAGCCGAGATAGAGCGCCACTTGGCTCATCGGGTAGCCGGCGGGGAACGTCGCCTCCTTCTCGTCGAGCACGGTTTCGAAGCCGGACTTGCGCGCGACGAGAGCCGAAGCGCGCATCCAATCGTCTCCAAGCCGGTAGCCGCCATTGGTCAGCCCGCGCGAGTCGATGTAGGCGCGTCCCCAGAGCCCGTTGGTTTCGGCGTCGATCGCCTTGTCGACGAGGCCGCGCGCGATGGCTGCCGACGGGCCGTCGAGCCGGGCGACCAGCAGCAGGCCGTTGGTCGGGTGCAGCACGGCTGCGTTGGTGGCCGCGTAAAACGGGTTCGAGATTGGCCCGGTCCACGGCAGCCGGCCCTCGCTGGAGGCGCTGCAAGCCAGTTGGCTGTCGACCGCCGCCTGGTTGCGTTGCAGTTCGGCGGGCAGTTTGTCCGCGCCTTCCTCGACCAGTTTTGGGTCCGCCAAAATCTTCACCGGCACGCCGTAGCACAAGACAGCGTAACGGACGCGAGCGCCGATGACGCGGCGCACGGGCGGGTCGGAAGGCCTCGAGTTGGGCACGCGGTTGGTCGCCGGGCCGTAGGTGAAAAGCTTTTCGGCCTCGAGATGCTTGAGCAGGGGCGCCTGGAGCTTTTCGAGGAATTCCTGGCGCGACATCGATTCGTCGGCGGGCAGGTCGAGACCGAGCACCTGGTTGGGGGGCACCGCGCGGCGTTGGGCGTAGTATTCGGCGACCTGCTTCGACTCGGACACGCGCGTGTTGTAAAGGACGATGACTTCGTCGCCGCCGCCGGCGGCGCGGGCCGAGCCGGGTCGTCCGAGTGCGACCAGGAGGAGCAGCATTGCCGTTTGGCAGCAGCGAAGGAGGAATCGAAGCATTGGATCTCGCGAGCGCATAGGCCGTCCTCGTTCGAACGCAGGGCCGGCGTCTCGCCTGCCCAGGCCGCGCAGCGGCCAAACGGGAGTGCGCCTGCGGCGCTGGGCAGGCGAGACGCCTGCCCTACGTTGGCGATTCGCGGCGAGGGGCATTCTGGATCGCATTGGAACGGCTAAGGAATTTCCACGCGCAGCCCATCGTACGCCAACCAGACGCCATCGGGCAACTCCGCTTGCGCCTTGTCGTGATCGTAGTCGTGGGTGAGGTGCGTGAAGTAGGTCCGCCCTGCGTCGATGCGTCGGGCAGTCGTCAGCGCTTCGTCCAGGCACATGTGAGTCGGGTGCGGTGCGGGCCGCAGTGCGTCCAGCACCGCCACCTCCACGCCCCGCACCGATTCGACAACATTCGACGGCACCGACTTGCAGTCGTTCAGGTAGGCCAGCTTTTTGCGGCCAGCGTGCGTGAAGAGATAGCCGGTCGAGTCCATCTTCCCGTGCGGCAAATCGAACGGCGACACTTGCAACTCGCCCACTTCGAACGGCCCGGTCACCAGGCGCGGCTCGGGGATGAGGTAACCTTTGGGCCATGGCCCGTCGTGGAACGCGTAGGCGAACACGCGGGCGAGGTCGCGCATCGTGCGTTCATCGGCATAAATGGGCAGCGCCTTGTGCCCGCGCAGGTCGCAGAAACGCCGGCAATCATCCAGTCCCATGATGTGGTCGGCGTGCGAATGAGTGAAAATCAACGCGTCAAGCCATGCAATCTTCTCGCGCAGCGCCTGGAGCCGGAACTCTGGCGTCGTATCCACGACCAGCTTCGTCTGGTCCGTCGCGACGTAAATCGACGTGCGGGTGCGATGGTTCTTCGGGTTCGCCAGAAACGCTTCCGGGTAATCGATGCCGATCATCGGCACCCCTTGCGAAGTGCCGGAGCCGAGGAAGGTGAAGGAGAAAGACATCACACTTTTCTTTTGCGCCACGCTACCACACCGGCCAGACTCGGGGCGAATCTTTTCACGATGCTGACCGCGCTCCGCATCAAGAACCTCGCACTCGTCGCCGACCTCACGCTCGAGCTCCAGCCGGGGCTGAACGTCATCAGCGGCGAAACCGGCGCGGGCAAGTCCATTCTCATTGGCGCGCTCAACCTCGTTCTGGGCGAGCGCGCCGACCGCACTCTCATTCGCGGCGGCGAGGAGAGTTGCTCGGTCGAAGCCGCCTTTGACGTGCGGAAACTCAAGGCGCCTCTCGCCTCGTTCCTCGACGAAAACGGCATCGAGCCGTGCGACGACGGACAACTTCTGCTCAAGCGCGCGTTCACCGCCGCGGGCACGAATCGCCAATTCATCAACGGCTCCCCGGCGACGTTGCAGACGCTCGCGCGCGCCGGCGAGTGGCTCGTCGACATCCACGGCCCGTACGACCACCAGTCGCTCCTGCACGCCGAGCGGCAGCTTGCAATCCTCGACGCGTTCGGCGGCTTGCAGCCTTTGCGCGAGAATTTCGGCGAGATGGTCCACCGCCGTGCAGCGCTCGAGGCGGAGAAGGCCGCGCTCATCGTCGATGAGAAAACCTATGCGCAACAGCTCGATCTGCTGCGGTTCCAGGTCCGGGAGATTGCCGAAGCCCGCCTCCAGCCCGGTGGAGACGCGCAGATCGAAGCGGACTACCAGCGCGTCAACAACGCCGCCCGGTTGCTGGAGCTGGCCCGCGCCGCGCTCGGCCTGCTCGCCGACGACGACCACGCCGCGCAATCGCAGTTGGGCGCTCTCGGCCGGCTGCTCCAGGAATTGCAGCGCCTCGATCCCGCCGCCGCGCCGCTCGCCGAGACCCACTCGCAGGCGACGGCTGTGTTGCAGGAATTGCAAAGCGCCCTTTCGCGCTATGCCGAGCGCCTCGACCTCGATCCCGCGCGCCTCCAGGAACTCGAGGAACGACTGAATCTTCTCCAATCGCTCAAGCGCAAGTATGGTTCGACGCTCGCCGACGTGATTGAGTTCGGCGCCGAAGCCACCCGCAAGCTGGCCAGCCTCGAACAACGCGATGCCGAACTGGCGCGTCTCAATGGCGAGTTCCGGGAGGTCGAGGCAGGCCTCCTCCGCGCCGGGCAGGATCTTTCCGCGCGGCGCCGGAAGTTGGTTCCGCAACTGAGCCGTGCCGTGGAGAAGCAGCTTGCCGCGCTGGGATTTGGGCAAAGCCATTTTGAGCTGGCGTTGACGAGCGCTTCTGAGATTTCAAATCTCAAATCTCCAGCGACCGCCACGGGCCTCGACGGGATCGAGTTCCAATTCGCTCCGAATCCCGGCGAAGCGCCCCGGCCGCTCCGGGCGATTGCCAGCAGCGGCGAGTTGGCCCGCGTGATGTTGGCCCTCAAAACCGTGCTGGCCGCGGAGGACGAAATCCCGGTGCTCGTCTTCGACGAGGTGGACGCCAACGTCGGTGGCGAAACCGCCTGGGTTGTCGGCGAAAAGATGCGCCAGATTGCCCGGCAGCGCCAGGTCCTCTGCATCACGCATCTGGCGCCGGTCGCGGCGCACGGCGACGCGCACTTCGTGGTCACCAAGCAGATCAAGGCCGGCCGCACGATCACGGAAATATCGCGCGTGGAGAAGAAGGAGCGCGTGAACGAATTGGCCCGCATGCTCGGCGGGCAGGGCGACGCCGCCCGGCAGCACGCGGAGGCGTTGCTAAGCCGTGCGTAGCCGCCGACGTGAGGAGAAACGACGGCCTGTGGCCGGGCATCTTAATCCTGACCCGGTAGGGCGAGGCTCCTGCCGAGCCGAAACTTCCGGTTTGATCACGGCTCGACAGGAGCCTCGCCCTACCGGCGTCATGGATAGGCGGATGGATCGCGCATCCGCGGTCTCCGCCTCCTCATGTCGGCGGCGACGATAGCAGGTCACGCCGCCGTTGGCACGCCGGCGAGGTGGATGGAGTCGACGAGGCCGAGCCGGCCCTTGCCGCTGCGGCGGGCACGCGTGCCGTCCACATAACCCAGAAGCTTGCGTTTTTTGATCAGTTCGGCGACGGCCTCCGGGACCATGCCCTCCCACGTCGAATCGCCGGAGCGCAGCCGCCGGAGCACTTCGCGCGAAAACACCCGCAGGCAGGCGTTGTCGTAGTCGCGCAGGCTTTCAATGAGGCGGTTCTCGATGAGGTAGGCATACAGGTGACGCAAGTGCGGGGCCACGCTCAGATTGCCCGCGCTGATGAGCGAGCCGCTGGCCGCGTCGAGCAGCGGGTAGGCGTAGAGCTTGAGATCGTTTTTGAAGAGCCGCCCGAAGGACTCGAGAATGCCCCCTTCAAGGTCGGCGTAATGCTTCTCCTCGAAGATCTCCCGCAGCGTCGGCACGCCCAAGACGATGCCAATCTTCTTTCTCGTGTGGCGGAACAGCCAGGTGGCCAGGCGATGATACTCGCCAAAATTCGAGATGAGCACGGTCCTGCCCAGCGCGCCGAGGATGTCCGCCCGGTCGAGGAAATCCTGGGGATCGATCGTGTCGCCGTCGGTCAGGTTTTTGAGGGTCATCTCCATCAACGGAAAAACCGATTCGCTCTCGACGCCCGGTTCCTGGATGAACATCGCCTGGGCGCAACGCAGCATGTCCACGGTGACGTTGGTCACGGGCCGAAAACTGCCGCGCTCGATGAGGAGGTTTTTCTTATAGAGCGCATCGGCGGGCTGCATGACTTCGCCGCGGGCAGTGAACAGGGCGGCGTTGGTCAGGCCGTTCTGCACCAGCTTCAGGGCCATGAGACGGTTGTCCACGGACGCGAAGTCCGGGCCGCTAAATTCGATCAGGTCCACCTCCACGCGGTCGGCGGTGAGATTGTCGAGGAGCGCGACCAGGAGCTTCTCGGGCTGATCGTGCAGGTAACAGGCGCCGTGGGCGAGGTTCACGCCCATGACGCCGAGCGCTTCCTGTTCCTGCACGTTCTCCTTATCGAGCAGGCGAACGTGGATGATGATTTGGGACGGCGCCTTGCGCGGGCTTGTCTGGAAGCGGATGCCCAGCCAGCCGTGAGGGTCGTCCTGGCGCGTGTAACTGCTGGCCGCAACCGTGTTGGCGAAAACGAAGAAGCGGGTCTTTTCCCCGCGCTTGGCGTCGAGTCGCTCGCACAGGAGACGAAACTCGTGATCCAGCATGGAGTGGATGCGCTGGCGGCTGACGTAACGTTGGCAGGGACCATAGATGGCGTCACTGAACGTCATGTCATAGGCGCTCATCGCCTTGGCAATGGTGCCGGCGGCGCCGCCGACGCGGAAAAACCAGCGGGCGACTTCCTGCCCGGCGCCAATCTCGGCGAACGTGCCGTAGAGCAGGGCATCCAGATTGACCTGGAGGGCTTTTTGGTGGGTGTCAGGGACTTCTGGTTTCATGGGTCCTGGGTTCGAGGCTTTGGATCGGGAGTTGCCGCCGGACTTCTGAAAGGACCATCGGCCACGCCGGGAGCCAACTTGAGCGGGACCATGGCTCCCCATGCTTCACATCTGCGAAAAGCCAGGATTCTTGCACCAGTCCGGCCTGCGGGAGCCGGCGTTTCCAAGGCTGGCAACGGTAATGCTATCAGTATCCCGTGAACGCCCTCGCAAACAGAAAGGCTACAGATATGAGAACATTCGGGCACATACCACTGCGTTTCCTCCACTCAGTAAGCGCGAATTTCACGCTTCCCATTCAGAAGAAATCGATCTCCACAACTTTGTTCCCCTTCAGTCTCAAGAAGATCAATCTGAGGCCAGAAAGGCATGGAATCGATAAACTCCAACATCGGTGAACAGCCTGGTGGCGGTCGCGGCACGTCCGTTGCAGAAGGTGGTTGGCTGCGAGGCTGGGGTCGCTGGCTGCTGGCTGGGAACCCCTGCTATCTGGTCAGTGCCGCATTGCTGCTCTTCGGGATCAATCGGCTGGCGGTTGACCCGGAGTTTCTAAAGGCGGAAGGCGCCAAACTCGGCTTCAATTTCTCGGCACTCCAGGTTTACGAATTGCTCGTGGTCGGCGTGGCAATTCTGCTGGCGCGTCGGCGCGTGTGGTACGATTCGACGCTGCTGGTCGTCATCGAAAACCTTCTCGTCCTGGTTCCGTTCATCCTGATTACGCAGGCGGTGCTGATTGGCCCAGAGTACGCGGCGGCGTTGTGTGGAGCCGCGGCGTTGCTGGCGCTGGCGCGGCTGGGCGCTCTGAAGCGATGGATGGGTGAACTGGACCTCTCGCCGCGGTTTTTGGTCGTCGGAGCGCTGATGCTGGCAGCGAACCTCGTCACGCCCGTCTTGTTCCGCGGCATCATCGAGAACGGAACGGACAAGTGGGAGTTGCCGGCGCTGGTTGGGTGGCTGTGTGTCTTGCCGCTGTTCCTCGCGGCGGGAAACCTGCTGCCAGAGCCGCGCGAACCCGGCGGCATCGCGCCGCGGCGCAGCTGGCTGCCGCTTTTGATTTTGGGGTTGTGGGTGACCGGCAGCGCCGCGCACCTGTATTGCGTCGGTTACGTGAGCGATCTGGCGTTCCACCCGTGGATGCTCACGCCGCTGACGCTGGTGCTGGCGTGGACCGCCTGGCGCCGGCTGCCGGACCTTAGGCCGCAGCCGGTGGCCTTGCAGTCGTCGTTGCGCCAGGCGCTGCTGGTCTTCGCCGCGCTGACGCCGCTGCTGGCGGCGACAGCGCCGAGCAGCGGATTGTTTTTCGCCCTGACCATTCTGAACTCGGCACTGTTCGGGTGGGTCAGGTTTGCAGATCCACGCAACAAACTCGCTGGACAGCTTGCGCTCGCGTCCGGCGTGGCATTGTTGGCCGGCCTCCCCATCGAGTGGGGCTTGTGGCTGGCGCCGGGATTCACGCGGGTCAGGGCGATTGAATTGTGCCTGGGCGGTTACGTGGTGCTGCAGGCGCTGCGGTCGAGACAACCCGCGTGGGGCTTGTGCGGGGCGATGGCCGCAGCGCTCGCGCCCGCGGTCTTCTCCACGGGCTTCAACGGCTCCCTGGCTCTGCACGTCGGGCTGTCGTTTCTGGTGCTCCACAGCCTGCGCTGGGATGAACGGATTTCAAAGGGGGTCGTTGGACTGAGGATCGGTACGGCGGTGTCATGGATGACGCACGCGTTTGTCTGGACGCGTGTGGATGGAGGCACTGTGGTTTTGGTGATTTCATCCGCCGCCGTACTGATCTTGTTGACTTACGTTTTGCTCGGGGTGGTTACCGGGCAGTGGGGGGCACGTGTAGTGCCTGCCGGCGCGGCCCTTTCCTTTCTGGCTGCGCCGGCGAACTCTTTCTTCGACCTGATGCGGGCCTCGCCGGCCGGCCTCCTGGCCGTGCTCGGCAGTTTCGCCCTGTTTGGCCTGGGGACTTTGGCGGCCCTGATGAAGCACCGGTGGCATCCGGTCGCCGTGTCCGCCAGCGACGGCGAGCAGCCTTAACGCTCATGCCTCACCAGCCTTCCCTGCGCATCCACCCGCATTCGTTCTCCACGCCACAAGACGTGTCGCCCCGCGAAGGCCGCGGCCCACAATCCGACCTGGAGAATGTCCTTCACGAGCGCCATCCACAGCGAATCGATCCGCCCGCGGCCCGCAAATTTTCGTTCCATCACGAGGCCTTGCGCCATGCGCCAGACCAAAGCGATTGCCACCGCGCCCGTCACCAGCGCTGAAGGCGCCGCCAGCACGAGACACAGCGGCCAGAACGTCGCGTTCCCCAGGATGCTCAGGAAATACGGTCCCGGCCGGCACACCCGAATCGTTCGCGCCCACCGCAACTGGTGCGCCCACACTTCCGCGAAGCGCATCGGCCCCGTCCAGCAATCGACGACGACCGGTGCCAGCGCCAACCGCGCCCCGCCTTGCGCGATGCGCTGGCCCAATTCATAATCGTCCGCGAGGAACTCGACCAGCGCGTCAAAGCCGCCGATGCATTCCAGCCGTGCGCGGGGCGCAATCATCACGGCCCCGAGCGCGAAGTCCATCGGCTTGAGCGCGACCGACTGTAACACCTGGCCCCAGAAATCCGCGTTTACAGCGAACGCCTCCCAGCGCATTGCGAACGTCGTCGGGTTCGCGAACCGGTAGAAACAGTTTACCAGACCGACGTTCGGGTCGTTGAGCGGCGCCGTCGCGCAAGCGAGAAAGTCCGGCGGCACCCGCACGTCCGCATCGCTTGCGCAAATGACCTCGTGCTCGGCCAGGCGCGCAAGCTGGGCCAGTTTCGATACCTTCGGGTTCGGCCCCAGCCTCTCGGCGCAGACGACGAGCTTCGCGGCGCGCTGGGGATATTCTCTTATCAATCCCCGGACCATCTCGTAGACTGGATCGTCCTCACTGTCCACTCCGAACAGAACCTCCACGTCAGCCGCCCCAACTTGTGTCAGCCAGCTTCGCAAGCACTCGCGCGTCTCCGCATCGCAGCCCTGGAGCGGCTTGAGCACCGAGACGCGCGGCATCGATTCCGCCCTTGTCTCCCGCCGATGCAGCGGAAAGCCCATCGCCGCCACAAACTGCCAGATCGACAACCCGACGCTTAATGTGGCCAGCACCGACAATGCGATGACGATGAGAATCACGCGCGCGTTCTAATCGCCAGTGCGCCCGTGGGCAACTGCGACTTGGCCGGGAGCGCCGCGCCAAAGTAGGGCGGGCGTCTCGCCTGCCCCGCGAGCGCGTCAGCGCGAGCGATGCGAGAAGCGCCTCATCCGCCTCGCTTCGCTCGGCGGGGGCAGGCGAGACGCCTGCCCTACGTTGGCGCTTCCGCCGCGCTGCGGGCGATCGCGGTTTCATTCATTTTCGCCGCCATTGCTCTCGCGCCGCTCCCACGGCTTGCGCGAACGTTCGGGAAGCGACGTGTCCACGCGGGCGTACCAGGTGTCCTCACCGAAGAGGTCATCCACTGCCTGTTGGAGTTCAGCCGACGGGGTGACGGAGAACTTCTCGTGCGTCTCGATGAAAACGATCTCGCCGCCGGGCCGGCGCAGGCAAAGGAAGACCGGCACGCGGCCGGGATGCGCCTCGCACAAAGCGCGCGCGGCGGCCAGGTTCTGCTCATTAACATGCGCGGTATTCAGCCGGAAGTGGACCTGCCGGGTGTATTTTTTGGGCGCGTCCTCCAGTGGCATGATCTCCTGCGGGAAGATTTTCGGTTTGTCCTCGTCATTGTTGACCTCGCCGACAACAAGGAGCGCGCGGTTGGGCGTGAGCAATCCGCGGTACTTGTCGTAATTCTCGTTCATCAGCAGCATGGACATTGTGCCTTCGAGGTCTTCGAGCGTGACCATCGCGTAAGGCTTGCCGTTCTTCTTCGAGAAGCCCTGCTGCGCGGCGCTGATCATACCGCCCAAGCGCGTCATCGTGCGCGGCGCCAGCGCCTTTGCGGTGACGCTGTTATGAAGGCAGTAGCGCTCCAGCAGCGGCGCATAAGGCGTCATCGGATGGCCGGTGACGTAGAAGCCGAGCAGTTCTTTTTCGTGGGCGAGCAACTCGTGCTGCGGCCACTCGGGAAGCGGCTCCGCTGTGCCAGGCTGCTTCGAAGCAGTTTCCTCCAACATGCCAAAGAGCGAGCTTTGGCCGCGGGCGCGGTCGGCGGCGTCGCTCACAGCGCGGCCGAGGACACGCTCCAGGTTGGCGAACATGCTGGCGCGCGTCTCGCCCAAGCCATCGCAGGCGCCGCATTTGATGAGGGCTTCGAGCACTTTCCGGTTCACGGCGCGAGTGTCGATGCGGCGGCAAAGATCTTCGAGAGAAGCGAATCTGCCGCCGGCATCGCGGGCGCGAAGGATTTCCTGCACGGCGATCTCGCCCACACCCTTGATGGCGGCCAACCCGAAGCGAATGGCTTTCGTAGCAGCCGACGTGAGGAGGCTCCGATCCTTGTCAGAGGAGATTTGAGCCTCCTCACGTCGGCTGCTACGGGACGACGCCGGCGCGAAGAACGCCTGGCCTTCGTTCACGTCGGGCGGCAAGACCTCCACGCCCATCGCGCGCGCTTCGTCTAGGACGACCTTGAGCTTATCCTGCGACCCCATGTCGTTCGTCATCATCGCGCTGAGAAACTCGACGGGGTAATTGCCCTTCAAATACGCGGTCTGATAAGCGACGATCGCGTAGGCGACAGCGTGCGATTTGTTGAATCCGTAGCCGGCGAACTTTTCAAGCAGGTCGAAAACCTGATTGGCCTTCGCGGCGGGGATATTGTTCGTTTTTGCGCAGCCCTTGACGAAGATCTCGCGCTGGCTGGCCATCTCTTCGGCCTTTTTTTTGCCCATGGCGCGGCGAAGCAGGTCCGCCCCGCCGAGAGTGTAGCCGGCGAGGAGTTGCGCGGCCTGCATCACTTGCTCCTGATAAATCAGCACGCCGTAGGTCTCCTTGCTGATGGATTCGAGAAGCGGGTGTTCATAGACAATCGCGACCTGGCCGTGACGGCGCCTGATGAAATCGGGAATCAGGTCCATCGGCCCGGGTCGGTAGAGGGCCACCAGAGCCGTGATGTGTTCGACGGAGGAAATCTGGAATTTGCGGCACAAGTCGCGCATCCCGCCGGATTCGAGCTGGAACACGCCAACTGTGTTGCCCTTGTTTAGAAGTTCGTAGGCTGCCGGATCATCGAGCGGAAGGTTGTCGATCGGGATGTCGATGCCTTGGGTGTGCTTGACCATCTCGCACACGTTGCGGATGACGGTGAGCGTCTTCAGCCCGAGAAAATCCATCTTGAGCAGGCCGAGGTCGCCGACGGGATCCATCGCGTATTGCGTGACGATGGTGCCGTCCTCGTCGGCCTTGAGTGGCAGCAAATTGACCAGCGGTTGGTCGCCGATAACGACGCCGGCGGCGTGGACGGAGCTGTTCCGAGCGATGTCTTCAAGGACGAACGCGGCATCGACCAACTCGCGTGTCGCCGGTTCAGTCTCGTAGGCCTGCTTGAATTCGGCGGATTGCTTGAGGGCCTTTTCGAGCGACATCTTCAGGTCGAAGGGGATCATTTTCGCCAGCCGATCGCACTCGGCGTAGCTCAGGCCCATGACGCGGCCGACGTCGCGCACGACGGACTTGGCGCCCATCGTGCCAAACGTGATGATCTGCGCCACGCAATCCCGGCCGTATTTGTTGCGCACGTATTCGATCACGTCCGCGCGGCGGTCGTCGGCGAAGTCGATGTCGATGTCGGGCGGGTTGACGCGCTCGGGATTGAGAAACCGCTCGAAGAGCAGGTTGTAGCGGATGGGATCGACGTTGGCGATTTCCAGCAGGTAGGTGACGAGCGAGCCGGCCGCGCTGCCGCGCGCCACGCACGACACGCCCTTGCTCCGACCGTAACGCACGAAATCGGCCACGATCAGGAAATAAGAGATGAACCCGGTCCTTTCGATGACCGCCAGCTCGGCGTGGAGACGGTCGAGGACCACTTTGATGGCGGCGGCGACGGCGGGGTCTTCGATCCAGTTCCGGGTTCCGGGTTCCGGGTTCCGAGTTGAAAGACCGGCCGCGCCGGGCAAACCCGGAACTCGGAACTCGGAACTCGGAACTTGATAGGTCGGCAGCCGCCAAGGGTCGGTGATGCCCTCGACGACGAATTCCTTCCCCTCGGCGCGCGCCTTGATCGTATAGCGCCGGTCGAGTCCTTCGGCGAGAAGTTGGCGCAGGTAACCTTCGCGGGTGAAATGTTCCGGCGGCTGGAAGGAAGGAAAGTGCAGGGTATTGAAATCAAACTGCACGTTGCACTTCTCCGCGACTTCAAGCGTGTTCTTCACCGCGTCGGGTGTCTCGGCGAAGAGCGCCTTCATCTCGTCGGCGCTGCGCAGGTAAAACTGCTGCTCGACGTACTTCATCCGCTTCGCGTCGGAAAGCAGGCTCTGCGTGCCGATGCAGATGAGGCAATCGTGCGCGTGGCTGTGGGTCTTGTCGATGTAGTGAACGTCGTTTGACGCGACGCACTTCAGGCCGAACTCCTTCGCCCAGGCCAGAAGATGCCGGTTCACCTTCGCCTGTTCGGCGAGGCCGTGGTTGTGAAGTTCCAGGTAGAAATTCTCGGCGCCAAGGGTCTGTTTGAACCAGTCGATAGTGTCGCGGGCCTTCGCCAAATCGTCCTGAAGGATTGCCTCGGGAATCTCGCTGGCCAGGCATCCGGAGAGCGCGATGAGGCCCTCCTTGCGCTCGGCGAGGATCTCCTTGTCGATGCGCGGCTTATAGTAAAAGCCCTGGAGGTGCGCGTCGGTGACAAGTTGAACGAGATTGCGGTAGCCCGGCTCGTCCTTCGCCAGGAGGAGCAGGTGATTGTACACGTCGCGCCCGCCGCCGCCGGAAGACTTCTTCTCCAGCCGGCTGCCCGGCGCGACGTAGACCTCGCAACCGATGATCGGCTTGATGCCTTTCTCCATCGCGGTCTTGTAAAAATCGACCGCGCCGAACAGCACGCCGTGGTCGGTGATGGCGAGGGCCGGGAAATGAAGGTCATGGGCGCGGTCCATCAGCTTGTCGAGCCGGCAGGCCGCATCGAGCAAGGAATACTCGGTGTGCAGGTGGAGATGGACGAAATCCGCGTGCGGCATCGGCTCAATCTAGGCCGCGGCGGACGGGAGGAGCAAGCAGGAGATCTTCTACTAGCCAAACCGCGCTTGAAGCGGTAGAAACACTCTCACACAACATGTTTGCCCAGGTCGATACCCGCGTTCCCCACGAAGTCGAGCAAGAGGTCCAAAAGACCTTCCGCAGGATGTTCGCCGATGCCGACCGCGAGTTTGTCCCGCGGGCGTTTGAATGGGTGGGGGCCTGTTTCGGCGGAGGCTACGATGTTTACCAGCCCATCGATGCGCGCTATCACGACCTGGAACACACGATGCAGGGCACCCTCTGTTTGAGCCGGTTGCTGCACGGCCGGCACCTCGCAGGCGCTCAACCCGGGGTGGACCGGCACTGGTTCGAGCTGGCGCTGCTGGCAATTCTGTTTCACGACACCGGTTACCTCAAGCGGCGCGAGGACCAGGAGGGCACCGGCGCCAAATTTACCGTCATCCACGTCGCCCGCAGCGCGGATTTCGCGCGGGAGTTCCTCGCCCGGAAGGGCTATCCGGAAGCCGACCAGAAAAGCGTCGCCAACATGATTTCCTGCACGGGTGTCAACGCCGACCTGAGAGCGATTCCTTTCCAAGTTGAACTGGAACGCACGCTCGGTTTCGCGCTGGCCACCGCGGACATTCTCGGGCAGATGGCCGCGCGCGACTACGTGGACAAGCTGCCGATCCTTTACCTGGAGTTCATCGAAGCCGCGCGATGGGGCGGCGAGAAGGCGGCGCGCTTCGCCCGATTTCAGAGCGCGGAGGATCTGGAGCGCCGCACTCCGCTCTTCTGGAAGGAATACGTCCTGCCCAAAATCAACGGCGATTTCCTTGGGCTTTACCGCTTCCTCAACGATCCATATCCCGACGGCCCAAACCAGTACCTTCGGCGCGTGGAGGAGAACCTGGAACGCATCCGCCGGAAGACCTCGCCGGCATGACCGGGCGAATCGCCCGGTTCGCCCCTGGGATTCTTCCGAATAACGGGCGAGCCAGCGCATTCAAACCTTGCGCGACTGCGATGACCCTTCGTTCGACATTCCTTTGGATCTTGGCGCTGGGCGCGGGCACCGGCGGCACGGCGACCGCGGCGCCGTTGCCGGACAAGGTCGACTTCAACCACCACATCAAGCCCCTCCTCTCGGATCGCTGTTTCGCCTGCCACGGCCCGGACGAAAAGGCCCGCAAAGCGAAGCTCCGTCTCGACAGGCCCGAGGGCGCGTTCAAAGCGCTGGAAGGGGGCATGTTCGTTATCAAGCCAGGCAGCCCGGGCAGAAGCGAAGTCATTCGCCGCATCGCCTCCCGCGATCTCGACGACCGAATGCCGCCGCCCGAGTCGAAACTTTCACTTTCGCCGGACGAGATCGCGCTCCTCCGCCGTTGGGTCGAGCAAGGCGCGGAGTGGAAGAAACATTGGTCGTTCCTCCCGGTCGCGGACGCGCCAGTCCCGCGCGTGAAAAACGCGAAATGGGCGCGCAACAACATCGATCGCTTCGTGCTGGAACGGCTGGAGCGCGAGGGTCTGAAGCCGGCGCCCGAGGCCGACAGGGAACACCTGATTCGACGGCTTTCATTCGATCTGATCGGCCTTCCGCCGACGCTCGACGAGATCGACGCGTATCTCGGGGACGACTCACCGCAGGCTTACGAGCGCGTCGTCGACCGGCTGCTCGCGTCGCCGGCCTATGGCGAACGCATGGCGGTCGACTGGCTTGACGTGGCGCGCTATGCGGACACCTACGGCTATCAGGCCGACCGGTTCAACCATCTCTGGCCCTGGCGCGACTGGGTGATCAGCGCTTTCAACCGGAACGTGCGCGTCAACGATTTCATGATTTGGCAAATCGCCGGCGACCTGTTGCCCAATCCGACGCGAGAGCAACGCCTGGCCACGGCCTTCAACCGGCTGCACCGCCAGACCAACGAAGGCGGCAGCGTGGAGGAGGAATTCCGCGTCGAGTACAACGCCGACCGCGTCCACACGCTGGCCGGCGCATTCCTCGGCTTGACAATGGAATGTGCGCGATGCCACGACCACAAGTTCGATCCCATTACGCAGAAGGATTACTACCGGCTTTTCGCCTTCTTCAACTCGACGGACGAGTCAGGCCTCTACTCGCACTTCACCGACGCCATCCCCAGCCCGACGCTGCTGCTCTTCAAGGACGACGCGCAGGAGCAGCGGCATCGCGACATGAAGCGCGCCATCGCGGCCAAGGAGCAGGAACTGGCGGCGCGGCGCGCGGCGGCGGCGGCGGATTTTGAAGTGTGGCGAAAGGGATTGTTGGTCGAAGCCAACGATCGTAGCCGCCGACGTGAGGAGGCCGAGGGTTCGCGGCCACCAACACCGACGAATCCGCCTCCTCACGTCGGCGGCTACGGGTTGGGTGCGCCGTGGAACGTCTCGGCGGGGCTGATTGGGCACTATTCCTTCGACTCGATCACAAACAGCCGGACGCCCAACGCTCTCGGCACGAATTATCCGGCCAAGCTAGCCGAGTCGCCGAAGCTCGTCGCGGGCCGCTTCGGAAACGCGCTGGAGTTCAGCGCCGAGAATTCCGTCTCTATCGAAAAACTCGCGGACTTCAAGCGCACCGACCCGTTCTCGTTCTCGCTCTGGCTGAACATCCCGGAGGAACGCGACGAGATCGTGGTGATGCACCATCAGCAGGCCGGTTCGGACGCGGGCTACAACGGCTACCAGTTCATCCTCGAAGACGGCCATGCGAGCTTCGCGCTGGTTCATTTCTGGCCCGGCAACGCTCTCAAAGTCCGCACAAGGGAAAAACTCAAGCTTCACGAGTGGCTGCACGTCGGCATCACGTACGACGGTTCCAGCCGGGCGGCGGGGGTGAGGTTGTTCGTCAACGGAAAGGCCACCGAGACCGACGTCATCAAGGATCAGCTTTTCAAGGATTTCGCCAATGGCCAGCCGCTCATGCTCGCCGCCCGGTTCCGCGGCCGCGGCTTTAAGGATGGACTCATCGACGAACTGAAAATCTTCAACCGTTGTCTCACCCCGCTTGAAATGGAACAGGCGATGGCCGCCGGCGATTCTCCCGCTCCCCTCGGAGGGGGGAGGGCCGGGGTGAGGGGTGAGAACACGCAGGGGCCGCGGATGAGTGACTTGTTGGACTATTTCCTCGCTCGCATCGATGGGCCTTCTGCAACCATCGCCGCCGAGCTGAAGAAACTCCGCGACGAGGAAAACGACTTCATCAACGGCATACAGGAAATCATGGCGATGGGCGATTTGCCCGCGCCACGCCCCACCTACGTCCTCAAGCGCGGTGAATATGACAAACGCGCTGATACCGTCGAGCCGGGCACTCCCGAGTCCATCCTGCCGTTCGACGGCCGGCTGCCTCGCAACCGCCTTGGCCTGGCGCAGTGGCTCGTCGACCGGCAGAACCCGCTGACCTCGCGCGTGCTCGTGAACCGGGCCTGGCAACAGTTCTTCGGCCGCGGCCTCGTCGTCACCGCGGAAAACCTCGGCGTGCAAGGCGCCCTGCCGTCGCACCCGGAGTTGCTGGACTGGCTGGCGAAACGCTTCATGGACTCCGGCTGGGACCTCAAGGCGCTTCAGAAGCTCATCGTGATGTCCGCGGCCTACCGGCAATCCTCGCTCGCCAGCCCCGCCCTGCTCGCGCGCGATCCGGACAACATCCTGCTCGCTCGCGGACCGCGCACGCGGCTCACCGCCGAGATGCTTCGCGACAATGCTCTCGCCGTCTCCGGGCTGCTCGTGAACAAGCTCGGCGGCCCGAGCGTGAAACCGTATCAGCCCGAAGGTTTGTGGGAGGAGAAGTCGTCCGGCTGGAAATATGACCCGGACAAAGGCGAGGGCCTCTATCGCCGGAGCCTCTACACGTATTGGAAGCGCACCGTGCCGCCGCCTTCGATGATGGTGTTCGACGCGGCCGAGCGGAACAACTGCACCTGCCGCCGCCAGAGCACGAGCACGCCGCTCCAGCCGCTGGTGCTGTTGAACGACCCGCAGTTCGTCGAAGCCGCGCGAAAGCTTGCCGAGCGCGCCCTGAAGGAATGTGGCCCGACTCCCGACGCCCGCATTACGTTTGCCTTCCGCGTGTTGACGAGCCGAAGACCCGGCGCGAAAGAACTCACCGTCCTCCGCCGGCTTTACGAGGAGCAGTTCGAATCCTTCCGCGCCGACGAGGACGGCGCCGCGGCGCTGCTGAAGGTCGGCGAATCAATATCCGACCCGGCCCTGAACAAGTCCGAACTGGCCGCGACCACCGCCCTGGCCAGCGCCATCCTGAACTTCGACGAGGCGATCCATAAACGGTGAACCGCGGCGTCAAACGCCGACATTGCGGTCTTCGGGATGCAGATCGATCGATAGCTCCGGATGGAGATCCTCCAAAATGAATTTCCAAAGCATCGCGGAAGGCAGGAGGTCCGGGTCGCGAAGAGGGAGCATGGCTGCCACAGAACGGGCCACGGCGGGATCTTTGCAAAGCCAGTAGAGCCGCTGCCAATCTTCGGTCGTGCCGCGCTGGATCCAGTTCAAGTAGGCCAACGGCGTGAAGCCGTTCGTGCTGCGGTTGGGGTTCATGCTTGGCCTGGGTTGAAAAAGGCGGCGTCGGCCTGCTGAGGTAAGCCGCTCTCCAGCTCCCGCTTAAGCAGAGCGCGACCAGTCTTGCGACAGGTGCCGGCCACGAAGTTCCATTCGGTGAATGGGGGCTGAAGACCTTTGTATGCCGTCAGTGGCACCTTGGGAAGGTCCAGCGGATCGGCCTCACAAGCCTCGGCAAAGCGCGTGGCGACGGTCTGCGAGCCTGCGCGCGCGTAGGCCGCGTTGAGATAGCTGAGAGCCTGCACAGCGGCCCCTTCGCCCAGCTTGTGCGCCAGGGCCGCCACGTCCACATAATCCCGGGTCGTGCGCCGTTGCACGAGCAGGAACGCCTTGACGCGTAGCATCTCCTCCGGCGTTGGGACCAGCAACCCCTCGATGCGGGTCGTCACGAGCGGGAGAGCACGCCGCTGCTGGCGCAGACCTAATTCCACTCCGTGGCGTTCTCCAAGGATGAGCACGGGAGGATTGAGGCGGTTGGTGGTCCAGCCCTCCCAATGTTCCAGCGCGTCCGCCGTCTCAGCGAAGCGCTCTTGCAGGTGCGGGCTGACGCAGTCCACATCCATCGAGAACCGATGTGCGCAGTGCAGGGCTGCGGCCGTGCCGCCTACAGCCACGAGGCCCAGCTCCGTAAATTTCTCCTGCACGCAGCGGCCTTGCTCGATCACGCGCGCGAAATCGTTTGCGTCCACGGATGCAGTGTAGTCGGCGGACCGCTGAATTCAATCTCCGGCGCGTGCGCGGCTCGTAGTCGGGCACGGCGCTCTATCGGCGCCGGCATACCGAAGGGGCCTCCGCCGCATCGAGACTGCCGCCGCAGTCCAAGCCCGGCTGGCATCGGCGATTCAGAAACGGTAGGCTTGATTGCGAAGGGGCAGCCGGGGATGCTACTGCCATGAGCAACGGCGAATTCGTCCAGCGACGCCGGGCGGGCAATATGGACTGCGGAGGCAAGCGCAGCGCGACTTCGCTTTCGGTCGTGTACCGTCGCCGGGCGGACCAAATCGCCCTCCCGCTGCGCTTGCCGGCGCAGTCCAAAGCGGGCCGGGAACGGCGCGAGGTTTTGCGTCGCCTCGGAGGCGAGCGGGAATTCACCGGCCAGTTCAAGGCAGGGAGCGAGCAAATCGAACGATTCCGAGTTCCCGTTAGCGGTCGTAAGTCAACTTTGCTTCCCATGGCGAATATGGCGATGTCGGCTGCGGTCTTGCTTTGCTTGTTCGCTGCTGGGTGTGCAACTCCTCCGTCGAGCGGAACTGGTTTACCCTACCAAGGAATTTCAAGTCACTGGATCGTGTGCAAAGATGACACCAATCTTCGAGAGCCTTACAAGGCGCACCCGCTTTACGGAGAGGATGCGAAACAAAGGGCATTTTTCCGTATCTACGGGCCGATTTACCTCAATGCGATCAACTCTGACCTGGAACAGATCGACAAGAAGGCAGCGAATGCGTTGGAAAAGTTGACCGTCGTTGCAGACGCCTTGAAATACCCAGGCATCCATTTCCGCGTTGCCTACACAGGTTCGGTCTTGTCTCTTGGAAGGAGCGAGACCAACCTTGATCCGGTTACGGGCTATCCGGAATTTCCCGATTTTCGCGCTCATTACCCGCAGCCGCCGATTTACAGTGACGAGGTTGAGATGATACTTTACAAGCACCGCCTTCTGGACTTCTCCGCGACAGTCGAAGGTTACCTAAAGGACGGCGAGCAGTTTATCAGGAACTGCAAAAGTGACTACGAGACCATTAAAAAGATACGCATACAATTTGTTCTGTACCTCGACCAATTAAAGGCATCTGGCGTGCCGCTTAATATCAACACATGGTGATGTGGAACTACGCTGCGGCTCGACTTGATCGCGTTGGCAGCACTCCGATGACAACTCCGTTGTATCCGACTTTCAGAAAGCGCATCGATGATGCCGTGGAGCAACTGCTACAGAATCAAGTCACGGCGTGGGCCTTCCTCAACTCGGGGAAGCCGTTTCGAGTCAAGAAGTTTGATGGACGAGAGATCAGTTACGGAGACGTCGCCTTTGAAGGTTCACCGCGTGAGGTTTTCTGGGCGCGCTACATCGAGCCGTTTCTTGAAGACTTGACGCTGAGAGAGGTCGAAGCGGCTGTTTCTTCGGCGCGCGATCGAGATGTGAACGCAAAACTTCTACTTCCCGAAGTTCAGAGCCTGCTCCGTGCTGCTTCACGAAAAGTGTTCGCACGCATGGCAGAAATAGATCAGCGCCTCCTGGGGAAGGGATACCCAGAGAATGTGCCGCTTCGACGCGTTGAACGCGAGGTGCATAGCATGGCCCAATTCATCGACGAGCGAATCCGTGCGGAGCTTGCCATGTGGAAGCCAAACCGAAGGATCGAAGAGTGGTATGAGAAGAACAGATTCTGGCTGTGGCTAATAGGCACTTTGATTGCCATCGCGGGACTGTGCGCAAAGTTTTTGTAGATTCAGCTATGCATGACCTGCAAGCAGCTCAACTTCGGCATGACGCGGCGGGATTTCTTCGGACGGTTCGCGGTCGAACTTGGTGGCGTGGCGCTGGCGCAGCCAGCCTCAGCCCTGCAAGTGCGCAATGTTACAGCTCAGGGTGAAGCCCTGGGTATCGACACCGAAACGTCCACAGCCCTGAAAGGGCGTCACAAGGCCAGACCACGATTGTGCCGCCCTTTCAGGGCTGAGGTTCCTTGGACACACGATACCCAGGGCGTTGCCCTGGGCTATCACATGACGGCCTTTCAGGCCGAAAACTCGAGGGCGGCGGAGGCAACCGCGGAGGCAACCATGTTGACGGGGCACTGTGAACGCGCGACGATGCGGTCATGAACATCGCCCAGATCGAAGAAGCCGTGCAACGGGGGCAACCGTTCACCCTCAAGGTCGCGGATGGCGATGAGTTTCGAGTGCCACTTCCTGATTACATTTTCCTTCCTCCGGCAGCCTCGGCCAGGCGGACTTACGTGATGGTGCATAACGACGCCGGCTTTGCTTCCTTCCTGCCGCTCCTGACGATCAACAACCTAACCTTCCAAGTCGATGCCAGCGACTCAAAATGACTTCTCCATGACGCGCCGGGATTTCTTCGGGCGGTTTGCACTCGGGCTGGGCGGCGTGGCGCTGGCGCAGTTGCTCAATGCACCGGCGCGCGCGGCTGCGGCGGTGGCAGCGGGGCGGGCGGCAAGTCCTTACCAGGGGTTGCCGGGCTTTCCGAATTTCGCGCCGCGGGCCAAACGGATCATCTACCTGTTCATGAGCGGAGGGCCGTCGCAAATGGATTTGTTCGACTACAAACCGAAGTTGAACGAGTTGAACGGGCAGGAATTGCCGGCGTCCGTGCGCATGGGCCAGCGGCTCACGACGATGTCGGCCAACCAATCGTCGCTGCCGCTGGCCGGCTCGATTTTCAAGTTCGCGCGGTACGGCCGGTGCGGCGCGTGGGTGAGCGAGTTGCTCCCGCACACGGCGAAAGTGGTGGACGACTTGTGCTTCATCAAAAGTTTGCACACCGAGGCCATCAACCACGACCCGGCCATCACGTTCTTCCAGACTGGCTCGCAGCTCGCGGGGCGGCCCAGCATGGGCGCGTGGCTCAGTTATGGGCTGGGCAGCATGAATGAAAATCTGCCGGCGTTCGTGGTGCTTATTTCGCGCAATGCCACCAGCGACCAGCCGCTCTACGCGCGGCTGTGGGGGAACGGTTTTCTGCCCTCGCTCCATCAAGGCGTGCAATTTCGCGGCAGCCGAGACCCGGTGCTTTACTTGAATAACCCCGCGGGCGTCACCGGCCAAAGCCGCCGCAAGCTGCTCGACCGGCTGGCCGAGTTGCACGAACTCCAGTTCCACTCGCTCGGCGATCCGGAAATCCAGTCGCGCGTCGCTCAATACGAGATGGCCTATCGGATGCAAACTTCCGTGCCGGACGTGATGGACGTCTCGAAGGAACCCGAGAGCGTCTTCGAGCTTTACGGCCCGGACGCCAAAAAGCCCGGCACGTTCGCCGCGAACTGCATCCTCGCCCGCCGGCTTGCGGAGAGGAACGTCCGCTTCATCCAGCTCTACCACCAAGGGTGGGATCATCATGGCGGCCTGCCCAACGGCATCCGCAATGAGTGCAAGAAGACCGACCAACCGTGCGCGGCGCTGATTACCGACCTGAAAGCGCGGGGACTCCTTGATGACACGATCGTGGTCTGGGGAGGCGAATTCGGGCGCACGGCCTATTCGCAGGGCAAGCTCACGGCGACCGACTATGGACGCGATCATCACCCGCGTTGTTTCACGATGTGGATGGCCGGCGGCGGCTTCAAGCCGGGCTTCTCCTTCGGCGAGACGGATGAATTCTCCTACAACGCCGTGATTGACCCGGTCCACGTCCACGATTTCCAGGCGACGATCCTGCACCAACTGGGAATCGATCACGAGCAGCTCATTTTCAAGCACCAGGGTCGCCGTTATCGGCTGACCGACGTGCATGGCCAGGTTGTGAAAGACATCCTGGGCTAGGGAGCACTGGCCTTCAATTAAGGGTGCGAAACGGGTTCATACGCTTACCTCTGCTCTCCAAGCTCGTGGATAGTTGGAGATTACGATTAAGATTATGATTAAGAGTAGGAGTAGGAGCAAGGATATCGCGGGCGGGTAAAGCCGCCTGCCCTTAATCCAATGGCAGTGGAGCTACGGAGAAACCGCGCGGTAAAAGCGGAATCGAGGCGCGGGCGTGGTAGCATCCTCGAAGCTAAACAAGCCGCTGGGGCCGGAGGGGACGCTGCCAATCATCAACCAGGCAGGGAGGTTCGTGGACCCATCAATCCGGTACGTCACCGAGG
>Ga0137374_10000456_pt1 | contig 41452 bp, 40 predicted proteins | sample SagtaG_20_FD_104811 | JGI IMG/M metagenome (GOLD analysis project Ga0137374, IMG submission 104811) | Vadose zone soil microbial communities from Sagehorn Ranch, Mendocino, California, USA - Sage1_R_100_16 metaG | ecosystem: Environmental > Terrestrial > Soil > Vadose zone | place: USA... | reverse complement strand
TGGAGACGCCTTCGAGGTTCGCCAGGTGGCCGGCGTAAGTGAGGCAGTCGAGGTTGACCAGCCGGGCAATCTCGGGTTTGTCGATGACGTGCCGGAGGACGTTCGAACCGATGAAACCGGCGCCGCCGGTCAGGAGCAGATTCATGATTGCGGTTACATCGTCAAAAGGTTGCCACATCCCATCGTTGCAAATTGGCGAGGAAGGGATGGGCGCTTGCGTCGTGGGAATTTTGGTCGTGCTGCATCTCCATGTTGCTGGTGGCAACCTCAGATTGACGGATAATCGCGGGTTTTCCGGCACGCTCGCTGACGGCATTCGAGACGGGCGTACCGTTCAAAAGCTGCGAAATCGACAGAGTGGAATCTGGGCGCAACCTTTGTGGCGTGGAGTTCTTCAAGCATCCTGCGGAACTCAATTTTTGCCTCGCGCGGTTCGATTGCCCTCGGATCAAGTGCGCCATCGAACTGGATGAACAGAGCGGTCAGCCGCTCTAATTCATCGGCTGAAACAGCCCATTCGGGGCCGCCGGATTGTTCTTGAGCCATTCAGCATCCTGCATGTTTTCGGTCAATCGCTCCTGTGCCGCGATCTTGTAATCCAAAGCCAAGTCATACAATTCGGGCGTACCGCAATGTGGATAAATATCTTTCCACGCTTTCAGCATCGAGAGTGCTTGATCACAGAATTCATTCATGCACCGCCATGATTCCGCCGCTTTCCTTGGATCGCTCTCTCGCATGGAGAGAGCGGCAACGAGTTGGTAGGTGTGAATCATAGCAGCTTGAACATTCCGCACAGCGATCCCAAAAGCCCGGCAGGAATCCTCGTATTCCGGGCGAAGCTTTTCCCCAGTCTTCTGCATGGCTTCAAGTTGTTGCCGATTTACGGCCAGCAGGTCTTCGCACGAAATCATCATCCGCAGTATCGGCGCGCCGACGCAGCTTTTCAAGTGCAATCACGACCATTGCAATCAGGAACATCAGGCGTACCGAGCAGTTGCTCAATCGTCCGGACGTCAACCCCCTTCCCGCCTCCAGTTTTTCAGTGCCTCCGTCAGCGCGTCCTCCACCGGCCGGAGTTTCACGCCTGTGGCGAGCAGTTTGGAAACGTCGAGGACGCAGTTGGAGCGGGGCGCCCGGGCGGCGAGCCGGTAGAATTCCTCGTCGCTGGCAAAGAACTCGAAGGCGCGCCCGGGTTTGAGAATTTTCTGGATGAGCGCGACCACGTGGCGCGTCGCGACGAAACCGGGGTTGGTGACGTTGTACGTGCCGAACGGCGCGCGGCATTCCCAAAGGTCGAGGCAGGCACGGACGAAATCGCCTCGGTGCGAGAGCGAGTTGAAGCTGTCGTAGAGTCGGGCGTAGCGGAGCAGTTTGCCCAGGTAGTTCTTCGGCTCGTCCACCTCGTCGAATGGGATGCGCAGACGCCAGAGAAAGCCGTTGGAATGCTTTCGGAGGGCCTCCTCCGCCAGCGCTTTGGTGCCGCTGTAGAAGCTGCACGGCGGGCGGCGGAACGTGAAGTTCGGCTCGTCCTCCTCGGTGAAGCCTCGGAGCGCCGAGGGACATCGCTCGATCAAGGCCCGCACGCCCGGTTGCATCAGATCGCTTTCAATGGCGCGTCGCTCGCCCTCGACAATGTACGCGCCGGAGTAAATGCAGCCGCTGGAGACGTGTCCCCACGGCGCGCCGGTTGCGGCGCAAGCGTCGGCAATGGTGATCGGGAGCAGCGTGTTGCCCTGGAGCGTGTCGGCCCGGGCGGTTTCGCATGCATCGACGTTCGGCCGGCCTGTGAATCCGGCCGCGTTAAGAACGAACGACGGCTTGTTGGAACGGAGACACTCGAGCAATGTTTCGAAGCGCGAATAGTCCACCTCCCGGCGGGAGAGCGGGCGGAAGTCCCAGCGGCGGCGCATCAACTCTCGGGCAAAAGCCTGGCCGATGTAACCGGTGGCGCCAAGAAGCAGGATCATGAGCGGGCCATTTTACGGCAGGCGCCGGGCCTCCGCGAGCACCGACTCGAGGTATTCGCGGTATTCGCAGTCTGGAATGCGGGCGATGAGCGCCTCGAACTGGTCGACGCCCAAAAATCCGCGGCGGAAGGCCGCCTCCTCGGGGCAGCCGATTTTTACGCCCTGGCGCTTCTCGATGGTCTGCACGTAGGCGCTGGCCTCGTGCAGGCTGCTGCTGGTGCCGGCGTCCAGCCAGGCAAGGCCGCGGCTCAGCCGCACCACCTTGAGCTGGCCGCGGCGCAAGTACTCAGCGTTGACGTCGGTGATCTCCAGTTCCCCGCGGGCGGAGGGTTTCAGCCCTTTCGCAATGGCCACGACCTGATTGTCATAAATGTAAACGCCCGGCACGGCGTAGCTGCTTTTCGGATGCTTGGGCTTCTCTTCGATCGACACGGCGCGGCCTTGCGGGTCGAACTCGACGACGCCGTAGCGTTGTGGGTCGCGCACGTAGTAGCCGAATATGGTCGCGCCGGCCTTGAACTCGCTGTAGGCGCGCGGAAAGGCATCCCCGCCAAAAAAAATGTTGTCGCCCAGAATCAGTGTCACGGGGTCGGCGCCGATGAAGGACTCGGCGATGAGGAAGGCCTGCGCGATGCCGGCCGGCCTGGCTTGCTCCCGGTATTCGATGGAGACGCCCCACGGCTTGCCGTCATCGAGCAACTGGCGGAAGCGGGGGAGATCGTGCGGCGTGGAGATGAGGCAGAACTCGCGCACGCCGCTGGCCATGAGCGTGGTCAAGGGGTAGTAGACCATCGGCTTGTCGTACACCGGCTGGAGCTGCTTGCTGGCCACGAGGGTCAGCGGATACAGCCGCGAGCCCGCGCCGCCGGCCAGGAGGATGCCTTTCATGATGCTCACCGTATCGACCGGGGGTGCCGGTTCCAAGCCTCAATCGACGCGCGGCCGAGTTACTTAACATCGTGGCGGGTCCAACCGCTGTTTCCGTGCGTAAAGAGTCGCCGGTCGGTTTGACACCGCGACGCGGACTGGAATAGGCTCGCCTCATGACCAACAGCGCGAATGAAGCCACCGCGGCAATGGCCGGGTTGCGCGAAAGCTACCTCCAATTGCTGAAGAGCGCGCTGACCATGACGCTGTGGGACGCCGGCGACGGCTCGCAGCTCCAGCCGTTTGGAGAGGGTTTGGGAGCGAAAACGAAGAATGCGTTGAAGAGGCTGATCAAGGGAGAGAGCGGGACGGAAGTGGCTCCCGACCCGCGCCGGCGGCGCGAGGAGGGTCGTGATTGGCCCATGCTGGCGCACACAATGATCGGCCTCAAGCGGATGAACAATCTCCAGGAATGTGTCGAGGACGTGATTCGAAAGGACGTTCCCGGGGACTTGATTGAGACAGGAGTCTGGCGAGGCGGGGCTTGTATATTCCTGCGCGGGATCCTGAAAGCCTACGGCGTCAGGGACCGGCGGGTGTGGGTGGCGGATTCTTTCGAGGGCTTGCCGGTGCCGAACCCGGCCAAGTATCCGGCGGATACGGGGGACATCCATCACACAATCCGTCAACTGGCCGTCTCGATCGAACAGGTACAGTCGCACTTCGCCAAGTATGGACTTCTCGACGAGCAGGTGAAGTTCCTAAAGGGTTGGTTCAGAGACACGCTGCCCAGCGCGCCGATTGACCGCCTGGCGGTGGCGCGGTTGGATGGAGACATGTATGAATCGACGATGGATGGATTGACCCACCTCTATCCGAAACTTTCTCGTGGCGGCTACCTCATCGTCGATGATTACGGAGCCGTGCCGGCCTGCAAGCAAGCTGTCGAGGATTACCGCCGAACGCACAACATCACGGAGCCGATCGTGGAGATCGACTGGGGAGGAGTCCACTGGCAGCGCGTGAAGTAGAGCCAGGCGCCACCATGTCATTTGTCGATGATCCTTGAGCGGCTCTCGACGTTTGTGGAACGGGTGCGCCAGTCGGCAATGCTGTATGGCGCGGTTGGGACGGTCGTGCGCGTGGGCGCGAATGTGCTGCTCTTGCCGGTGGTCTTGAAGAAACTGTCGATTCCGGAGCAGCGCTTGTGGTGGGTGTTTCTGGCGCTTGGGGCGATTGGCAATCTCGCGGACTTCGGCTTTGGCCAGGCCATTTCCCGCGTCTATAGCTACCTCTGGGCGGGAGCGGAAGACTTCGACACGGAAGGACTACGGCCGCCGCCAGCGAACAGTGAGCCCAATCGGCCACGGCTCCAACAATTGCACGCGGCAGCCCGGCTGCTGTATTCACGGCTGGCTCTGGGGGCTTCCGCGCTGATGGTGGCCGCGGGCAGCTGGTTTGTTATGGAACCGGCCCGCGCGTGCGAGAATCCGGTCCAGGTCTGGGTAGCGTGGGCGGGGTACGTTGTTGTGGTGGCCTGCAATGTGGCGTGGGCGCACTGGATGTTTGCCTGCCAGGGGACCAACCGGATGCGCGAGCTTCAGGCGTCGTTTATGTGGAGCGGCTTGAGTTACCTCGTTTGCGCGTCGGCTTTGTTGTTGCTGGGTTGGGGTGTCTTCGCGATGGTGGTTGCGACGCTTGTGCGCGGGTTTGTGATCCGGCAGATGAACGCGGTGGCGTTCCGCAAAGTGGTGCCGCCCATCCACGGGGCGCACAGCCCGGTGGACCGAACCATCCTACGACGGCTTTGGCCCAACGCGCGCAAGTTTGGGGTGCTTTCGGCCGGAGTTTATTTCATCTACAGCGGTCCAATCCTTGTGTGCAGCGAGTTTCTTGGAGCTTCCGTCACAGCGTCCTACGGGCTGACAGCGCAAGTCGGCATGTTCATTGCAAATTTCTCTGCCCTTTGGCTGGCGGTGAAATGGCCGCAAATCACCATACTGCGGACCCAGGGCCGGCTGGAGGAGATGGCGGTGTTGTTTGCGCGCCGGCTGGCATGCCTCATCGGAAGCTTTGTGGTTCTGGCGGCATTGTTGGTCCTGAGCGGCGACAGATTCCTGGAGTGGAAGGGGTCGGGCACACGATTGCTTCCAACGGCCCACCTCGTCGTTTACTTGCTTTACCTGGGCCAACAGCAGGTCTACGCACAGTTCGGAACGCTGACCTTTACTGAGAACGTCGTGCCGTTCTTCTGGGTCAGTTTATGGACCGGCCTCGGCTTGGTGGCGCTGTGCCTGGTGTTAACACCATGGCTGGGGCTTTGGGGACTGGTCTTGGCGCCGCTGCTGGCGACGCTGGCGTGTAGTAGTTGGTATCCGATTTGGCGGGGCTTCCGTGGCCAGCCGCTCACCGTACCGCAATTCCTGCGGGCGGCAGTCCGGGGTCGTTTATGAGCCAGACCTGCCGCATTTGCCTGGCGAAGGGCGGGCGCGCGACTTTCGTGTTCCGCGAGCGGATGTTTGGATGGGGCGACGAGTTTGCGTATTTCCAGTGCCGGCACTGCGGCTGCCTCCAGATTATGGACGTGCCTGCCGACCTGGCGCGCTACTATCCGCCGATCTACTATAGCTTCCATCTTCAACCGGTGCCGCAACACGGCTGGAAACCCTTCCTGATGGGCTTGCGGGATCGGGCTGTGACGACGCGCCGCGGCTGGTTTGGATGGCTGCTCAGCCGGCGTTATCCGGCACGAGTGGACGTGGAAGGACTCGGCCAAGTGCCGCTGCGGGAGGAGATGCGCATCCTGGACGTGGGCTGCGGCCGGGGCCAACTGCTCAGCATTTTGCGCCGCGCGGGATTCCGTCACCTGCTTGGCGTCGATCCGCACGTGCCGGGGGATGTCGAGGTCGTTCCCGGCGTGCAGGTGCTCAAGGGCCACCTGTCCGACGTCAGCCAACAGTTCGATCTCATCATGCTCCACCATGTGATTGAGCACGTGGAGGACGGCCGGGGCATGCTGGCGGAGTGTCGCGAACGGCTCGCGCCAGGCGGGCGCGTCCTGCTTCGTTTCCCGACCGTCGAATGTGAAGCCTGGGACCGGTACCGTGAGTACTGGGTGGCGCTGGATGCCCCGCGCCACCTGGTGCTGCACACCCGGAAGAGCCTGGAAGCACTGGCCCGCCAGGCCGGCTTGCGGGTCGTTGGCTGGCAGTGCGACTCGGTGGGTTTTCAATTTTGCGCAAGTGAGTTGTACAGAAAGGGTCTTCCGCTGACGAATCCAGACGGCACGCCGGCGGCGCTCGATGCTCTCTTTTCCCGCGCCCAGTTGAAACAGTTCGAGCGCGAGGCCAAGGGATTAAACGCCGCGAACCGGGGCGATCAAGTCGTCGTCCTGCTGCGCTCGCAACGGGATTCCGAAGCTTCCGTCGCACTCGAATGAACATCACTCCGGACCAAATCACGATTGCGGTCACGGTCTTCGACCGACGTCAGTACCTAAGGCAGTCCGTGGGCAGCGCGATGGCCCAGACCCTCCCTGTGCGTGTCATGGTCGTGGAGGACTGCGGCCCGGATTCGGGACTGAAGTCTTATGTGCAGAGCGAGTTCGGTCCGGCAGTGGGTTACTTCCGGAATCCCGCGAGGCGCGGCATCTTCGGCAATTGGAATTCCTGCATCGAGCAATGTCAGACCCGCTGGTTGTCGATCCTGCACGACGACGATTGGCTGTTGCCAGGTTTTGCGGAAGCGATGATCGAACTGAACCGTGAGGCGGGCGAACGGGGATTGTATTTCGGCCGCGAGACAGTGGTGGATGATTTGGAGCGGCCACTCCCAGAGTGGAACCGCGCCGCGCTCGATGTTCCGTGGCGCCCAATAACACCCGAAGACTTTCTGTTCCAGCCGCTGTTTTCGTATCCCGGCCAGCTCATCGACGCGCATCTGGCACGGAAGCTGGGCGGATTCCGAGAAACGTCGTTGTACTGTGGAGATTGGGAATTCTGGATAAAGCTTACTGTAGCGGCCGGGGGCGCGGAGACCGCCCGCCAGGTCGGGGTGTTTCGCTCGCATTCCGGATGGGACCGCGGGACCAATCGAGTTTTGCGCTCGGGGAAGCCGTATGGATTGATTTCCATTCAGCGCAAGCGCAATCTTGCCCTGAAGGCACGAGTGGGCGTAGCGAGCCGGTTTGATCGGAATGATGAATTGACCCGTTCGCCCATGCCGGCAACGTACTTGCTGTCTTACGCGGCAGGCTTTAGCCGGATGTACTTGCGTTACAACACCGCGCGCCTGTGCCGATCTGCGCCGCCTCATTGGCGATACGCAGTGTTCCAGGCACTGGCGCGGCTGTTCGGACCCGGCTTCGTTCGCGCGGCGTCGCGCGGTTGGAACACGATTCGCCGGCGGAGGGCCAATGCCGAGCACAGCGGACTTGAATTGCTGTGACTGTCGCTTGGTTCTCCTACTTCCCGCTCGCGTGGCTGGCCGAAACCATGTCAGCAGGGCGCAGGCGTGTCCGGTCCTCTGCCCTCGGCTTTCGCTAATCCAATGACCCCTCATGACGATACGGTTTGCGACAGCGAACGAACGCCAGCGTCTGGCGCCGCGGCTCGCAGACCCCAGAAACCTGAGCGGCGGCCAAAAGGCTGACTTGCCTGTGCACTCATGACCGTCGCCTGGATTTCTGATTACCCGATCGAGTGGATGGCCGATCCGCCGCCCGAGTTGCAAGGGGCTCCCAGGCAACATCCGATGACCTGGATGCCGGTCTTGCTCGAGGAACTGCAACAGCGGGCCGAGTTGAAGCTGCATGTTGTCGTCCTTCGCAAGACCGTGCCACGAGACTTCGAGTTCCAGCGTGGCGGAGTGGTGTTCCATGTGCTCAAGACCCGCGCAGGTCTGCGGATGCCGTCGCTCTTCTGGATGGATACCGTGTTGATTCGTCGGGCGCTCAAGCGCCTCAATCCGGACCTGGTTCATGCCTGGGGCACCGAGCGGGGCGCGGCCCTGGTGGCATCCCGCCTTAAATGGACTTCAGTCGTCACGATGCAGGGTCTGCTCTCGTGGTATGAAGAGCTGGTTCCGCCGAATTGGTACGAGCGGATCGCCGCTTGGGTGGAACGGGCGAGCCTGCGGCGGGCCAGGGTCGTGACGACGGAATCGAGCTTCGCGGTGAACTACCTGCGCCAGCGATATCCGAGCCTGCAAGTGCGCCAGGCGGAACACGCGCCGAATTGGCTCTTCCACCGTTTGGAACGTCGTCCGCAAACGGCTCCCGTTCGGTTCATTGCCGTGGGCACAGTCGACTATCGCAAGGGGAGCGATTTGATGCTCCGGGCCCTCGGGAGGTTGGTTAGCGAGTTGCGCTTTGAACTGACGGTGGTTGGCGCGCCCAATGCCGCGCTCCTGGCCGCGCTGCGTGCCGAATTGCCGGCGGCGTTATGGGAGCGAATCCAATTCAAGACACATCTGAGTCCTTCCCAGGTCGCTGAAGAGCTGGCCACCGCGACCATCTCGGTGTTGCCGACCCGCGCGGATACCAGTCCCAATGCCGTCAAAGAGGCGGTCGTGGCGGGTGTGCCGGTCGTGGCGACGCGCGTGGGCGGCGTGGTCGACTACGTGGTCCATGGCGAAAACGGCCTGCTCGTCGATTCGGAGGACCTGGACGGACTGACCGCGGCATTGCGCGAGGCCGCCCGGCACCCACTCTTCGGTCAGGGCCGGGTGAACGCGGAGACCCGCCTGCGAATGAGGGAGTATTTGTCGCCGGAGCGTATGGTGCGGAACTTTTGCGCGGCCTACGAGGCTGCGATGGGCACCGCGCGCGCCGGATGAACACTGAACGCCAGAGGGCCCGGCGCGGTCCAAGAGCGTATTCACTGGCACCCTGTTGGGCTCGAATAAACATTTTGCGCCTGCAATCGATTGCTTTAGACTGAACGACCGTTTGTAGATTATGACAGACCAGATTGGGTTGCCACGAAGGTTCATCATCCTCGCGATCGTGCTGCCACTTGCGGCCCTGATCGGCTACCTCCTGGTGTCCCCGGACTTTTTCTCCGTCGCGTTGCTCGGGATGCTCGTGATGCTGTTGCTGATGCCAGTCTTTTTGCGCTGGCATCACCCGATGCTGGTCTTCAGTTGGAATTTTCCGATGATTGTTTTCTTCCTTCCCGGCAGCCCGCCCCTCTGGATGGTGCTGGCGCTGCTCAGTCTTGGTCTCACGGTGATTGGCGCGGGCTTGGACAAGGAGCAGAAGCTGGTTCACGTGCCGGTGATGAATTGGGTGATGCTGGTGTGGGTGCTGGTGATCCTCTTTACGATGAAAATGACGGGCGCCGGCTTGGGCCTGAGATCCCTGGGGGGATCGATGCATGGGGGCAAGAAATACTTCTACATTCTGTTGGCCGTGGTGGCTTTTTTCGCGCTGAGCACGCGGCGTGTGCCGGTGCAGAAGGGGAACGGGTATCTGCAGGCGTTCGTAGTTTCCGATTTGGCGACCGTGCTGGTCAGCCTGGCCTATAGCCTGGGTCCCGCTTTCTGGACGTTTTACTACTTGTTTCCCGTCCAATATGCCCTGTACCAGGCAGGGGAAGACTACTCGTGGGACCCGACCTCCATCCGATTCGGCCGGATGGGCGGACTTGCAGTGGGCGGGGGCGCCGCGGTGGCATTCCTGATGGCCAGATACGGTGTGGCGGGCATTTTCAATTGGACCAAGCCCTGGCGGTTGCTGGTGTTCCTTGCCATCGTTGCCCTGAGCACCTTGGGCGGATTTCGCTCAACCATCATCAGCCTGGGCATCCTCTTCGCGGTGCAATTCCTGTTGGAGGGGCTGCATCGGACTCGTCTGCTGATCGTTCTGCTCGTGGCCGGGCTCCTGGGCTCGGCGATGCTCGTTCCCTTCGCCAACAAGCTGCCTCTGTCGATGCAACGGACCCTCACGATTCTGCCGCTGGATTTGCATCCGGCGGTCAGGATGAACGCGGCGGGATCGACCGAGTGGCGTGTCCGAATGTGGCAGGTTCTCTGGCCGGAGATTCCCAAATACTTCTGGGTCGGCAAGGGATTTACGGCCAGCGAGACGGACTATTATCTGGTCAATCAATCGGCGCTCCGCGGCCTGGGCCAGGACTTCGACGTGGCACTCATCGCCGGGGACTATCACAGCGGTCCATTGTCGCTGCTCATCCCCTTTGGGATCTGGGGAGCGTTGGCGTTCGTGTTCCTGATCGGGGCAGGAGGCCGCGTGCTCTGGAACAATTATCGTCACGGCGATCCGGCGTTGCGGAAAGTCAACATATTTCTCCTCGCCAGCTTCATCGCAAAAACCATCCTGTTCCTCGCCGTCTACGGCGCGATTCACACGGACTTCGTGGCCTTTGCCGGATTTCTGGCGATGAGCATCGCCCTCAATGGGGGCGAGTGCAAAGCCAGCCAGCAAGCCGATCCAAGGCCGGCACCACAGCCGGCTTCGGCGCCAATGCCCCGCCCGGCGCCGTTCTTTCCAGGCCGCGGGCTGGCGCGGCGTTGACCGGCCCCGCCGCCGACTACTGTCACCGCGACCACCCCGCACGGTCCATTCGCTCAAACCATGACAAGCGCTGCCCGCCTTTCTGCTTGTCCCCGGAAGGACCGGCGACAAAGCATCCCGGGCCACAGCTTCAGAAGAGACAGCGTAAGCGTGCCAGACCAGGTCGCGCGTGGCTTTGCCAGCTGCGCGCCGCCCCACTCGCGGCTTGCGGCTGGCCAGTACGTCTCATTAGCATTCAGAATGAATTGGTTTTCCAAACTCCGCCTGTACGCGCAAGCCGCCGCTGCTTTGCGTGGCCCGAACCTGCAGGGTCTCCCTCTCATACCGAAATCGTTCCGGCCAGGTGCGCCCGCCAATCGCGCGGCCTACAATCAGTTTGTCCTTTGGATTAAACGGCTGGAGTTGCCACGCGCCGGCTGGATTGTCGGTGTCGGCGCCAATCATGGTGACTTTGCGCAAGCGGCCAGCGCATGTCATCCCGATGCGCAGGTGCTGCTTGTTGAACCGCTCCCCACGCTTCATCCGGAACTGGAGCGCCGTTGCCGCGAGCGTCTTGGCCGCTGGCGCCTGGCGCCTTGCGCCCTCGGCAGCCAACCCGGTCAGGCCACGCTTCACGTCGATCCCCAACAGGACGGCATCGGCAGCCTTCTCGGTTTCAGCCAGGAATACCTGGCCGCCAATCCCAGCGCCAAACCGACGCAAAAAATTGACTGCCAGGTGCGCACACTCGACGATCTCTGCACCGAACATGGCATCCAGGCCATCGATCTGCTCAAGATCGACGTTGAGGGCTTCGAGTTCGAAACATTGGAGGGGGCGGCCAGGGCGCTGCGCGTGACCCGGTCGATGGTCATCGAGCTCTCCCTCGTGCGGCGTCGCGATGACACCGAACCGTTGGGACGTCTGCTGACTCTGATGCACCAGGTTGGACTGCGGCTGGTCGAATTGTATCCTTCGTTGTGCACCTCTCAGGCCCCGTGGCTGCCGATCGAATTCAACGTCCTGGCCCGGCGAGCTTGAGATGCCCGGTCCAAACCGCGAAGGCATGGCCGTGCAACCGACCCGCCCTCCCGCGCGAACAGCAGCTGCATCAGGCATTGACACGAACAACGAACAAAACGAACGACGGACGAATTGGGCAGCTACCCCGCCCGCGCCGCGCGCCCTTGCCCTCTCGCCAGGTCAAAGGAGTAGAAGCTGTGCGCCTGCCGGCACGCGGAAATCGCTATTCCACCCTCTTCGAACCGGAAGAAACCACGCAATCTGACCGCCGCTGGCGCGCTATGCCCGATGCGAAACGCAACCAGCATCCTGGCGAACGATGCCGCATCGACCCGCACAGGTCCGCTCGAACCCCGGTCGTTCCGTCCGGCCTGGCGGCCCGGCCGCACCCTTGCTGAATCGAAGCCCCCGCTCATGCGCTTCTCCATCATCACGCCCAGCTTTCGCAATTCCGACTGGCTCAAGCTGTGCATCGCTTCGGTCCGCGACCAGGGAGTCGCCGTGGAACACATCGTCCAGGACGCCGGCTCGGACGACGGCACGCTCGACTGGCTCTGCTCCGACACGCGGGTGCGCCCCTTCGTGGAGAAGGATGAAGGGATGTACGACGCCATCAACCGCGGTCTGCGCCGGGCTTCGGGCGAACTGCTGGCTTACCTGAACTGCGACGAGCAGTACCTGGCGGGCGCGCTGGCCGCAGTCGAAGCACACTTCCGTGAACATAAAGACACCGACGTGCTTTTCTGCGACGCCGTGGTCGTAGACTCGAAGGGCAACTACCTTTGGCATCGCAAAACATTGCGGCCGCTCCCCTGGCATACCTGGATCTGCCCGCTCTCCGTGCTGACGTGCGCGACGTTCTTCCGACGGAGTGTGGTCGAGCGCGGCCTGCTTTTTGACCCGCGGTGGCGTTATGTGGGCGATAGCGCGTGGGTGAAGCGGCTGCTTCAGGCAAGGGTCCAAATGGGCGTGCTGAGGCGCTTCACGTCCGCATTCACCCATTCCGGGGGGAACTTGAGCCTGGATCCGAAGGCGCAGATCGAGGTAGCGGCTTACTTCCAGGAAGCGCCGCGGTGGCTGCGAGCAGTGCGGCCTGCGGTGCTCTTGCACCATCGGCTGCGGCGCTGGCTGGGCGGGATCTACTCGCAGCGGTCATTTGATTTCGCCCTCTACACTCAGGAGAACCTGTGCCGTCGGACGAGCCGGCACGTCGCCCGGCCTGTCTTCCGATGGCGGTGGTGATCAGCGCCGCTGCGAACGCAAGCCCCGTGTTGCAGTGAATTTATGATGGGGAGCACGGGTTCGCCGCGACCGCGCGACCGCGCGCCCCATTTGGACCTTGGCTCCGGCGGGGGAATTCCGATATTTACATGGAAATTGAATCTGTGACGAACCGGCCCTCCGAACTGTTATGGGCGCGTGCATGCCGAAGGGAAGGGGATCGGCTGGCGCGACGCGTGCGTGCGCTGTCACCGATCGGACAGGGCCACCTCGGGGGTCGCCCAGGCCCGTCGCAACGGCCCTGCTGGCCCCTGTTTCCATCCGAACCAAGGGCGTGAACTCAACGCAGCAATGATGCTTGGCGCGGCCAAACTGGTGTTCCTTTATCTGCTGCTTCTGGGCAGCGGCGCCAGAACCGTTGACAGGCTTCCGCTGAAAAGTTTCCTTGGCAAGGTCTTGATGGCATTCACCCTGGGTGCCGCGCAACTCCTGATTTCCATTCAAATACTCTCGCTGTTCAGGCACCTGACCGGCGGATGGCTGCTGCTACTCAACGGACTGATTACGGTCGCCGTTTTCTTCGCCGCGCGCCGGCAATCCCAGCACCTCCAGAATCTTCCTTGGGCGGAGATCACAGGGAACTTCAGGACAGCCCTGGCGTTGATCAGGCAGCATCCCTTGGAAGGTGGCATGCTCGCGGCAGCGATGGTGGCGATCGCAATCGGCTGCGCCACGAGCCTCAGCACCTACCCGATGACGGACGACTACCATTTTGCGATGCCGTTGTTCTGGAAGCAACATGCGAGTATTCTCCCCTTTCCAAGCTACGATCCCCGGTTGATCGGAGTGACCTTTGCCAGCGAAGGGTTGGCGTTGCCCGGTTACCTGTATGCGCGGACAGGAGCGATGTTCGCGCTGCTCACGGGCCTCGCGGCGTTGTTCCTGATTTGGATCGTCATGGGCATCGCCCGGCAGTTGGGCGCTTCTCTCCAAGCGTCGCTGTGTGCGGGCGCAGCACTGGGAGGGCTCGGGCCGATAGCGATCAGCCTGTTTGGCGCGATGGCCGATCATCTCCTGTCTGCGATGTGGTTCAGTGGCGCGGTTTACTTTCTTCTGGAGAGCCGAAGCCGTGATGCCGCGGGGGTTCGGCCGCTCGAGATGGGATGTTCGCTCTTGTGCCTGCTGATGGCCTGCGCCAGCAAGAATATCGTGGCGCTTGAGGTTCCTTCGTACGTCTTGGGAACGGTGCTCCTGCATGGCCGCGGTCTGCTCCGCCGGCGGTGCCTGACTGTCATGGCGGTGAGTGGCTTTGCCGGCATGGTCGCCTCCGGTGTTCTCTGGAGTTATGTGAGCAATGCCGCCTGGTTTGGAGACTTCAGAGGGGACAGAAATCTGAAGGAAAACGTTTCAACGGAGCACCACCCCAGGGCTATCTGGACGCGGGTGACTCGAGGCGCCGTCACCGTGCTCTTTGATGTGATTTGGTTGCCGCAGCGATACCACGAGTCCTACGAGCGACTGTGCGTCCGGGCCGTCCAGGCCCTGGGGGGGCAGGAGCGACTGGCTGAAGATCATGAGTTCTACAGTTTCACTGGCAAAGACCTCCGCCCTGGCCAGGGATTTGGCTTGCTGGGAATCCTCTTCTTCGTCCCCGGCTTGATCGCGGGCATCGCGCATGCCTGCCGGAGACGACCGCCGGGACCATCGGGGGAAGGGTTTCCCGCAAGCGGCGTGCTGGCCCTGATAACACTCGGCTCCTGTCTGACGTGCTACGTCGTGCTCCGCTGGCAATCCATCGGGCTGGCACGGCTCATGATCCCCTGCGCCGTGACAGGGATGCCGTTGGCCGCCTTGCTCTGCGAAAGAGCCTGGGTCCGTGTTGCCGGGGCGGCGTTGCTCATCATCTCTTTGGGCATGTATTGCACGGCTGGATTGGGCATCGCCTTCCGTCGGCTCAACACGGACGATCGGTTCGGGCTGGCCAAAAAGCTCACCAACTTGCAGCGCGATCGCTCCAGGGCCATCGAATATCGCTGGCAGGAGGGTCCTCCGGTTTCGATTCGACTTCGCGAGGAATTCACCCACCGGGAGATTCACCAATTGTTTCTTTCAAGAATTCCCGAACCCGCTGTATTCGGAATGAACGGACGCGTTGCCGCCGAGAGCTACTATCTCTTTGGCCAGGGATATTCCAACCGCGTTGTCTCCCTTGTGGATACGCGCACGCCACATCGGCTCCTGATGCCCCTCTCTGTCGATTACATCGTCCTGGAAGAACCGGCTCCTGCTCCGATCGACGCCCAAACCAGCGCACAGTTCGACCTGTTTTTTGAAGCGAAGCACTTGGGAAAACCGATTCTTACTGTGCTCAAGCGTAACCCCGCCGGCTCCCCATGAAAAATTCCGAGAAGCGCGCGTCGCCCTCCGCAGCCACCGTGCTGCGCTCACGTGAAATTATCGCTCCAGGAGTTCTGGAAAGGATGGGGCCGCTTTCCGGCGGCTCCGGCGCGGATGCCCGCGTCGACCGCAGGATTGGTTTGCGCTCGCCTTGAGCAAAACGGGACCTAAATTGTTTCGCCATGTGTTTTCACATCGCATCTGCCAATCCGGCGCGAAGTCCAGCCCAGGGAACACCCGCCTGCCGATGAGCTTATGAGTGTCACCCGTATTGGCGTCATCGGCTGCGGTCATTGGGGACCGAATCACATCCGGGTTTTTTCCCAGTTGCGGGAATCGCGCGTCCTGGCCTGCGCCGACCTGGATCAGAAGCGTCTCGACGCCATCCGCGAGACGCACCCCCAGGTGGAGCCATACAAGGACCACAGAGCCATGCTTCGAAGCGCGGAACTGGACGCCGTCGTGGTCGCTGCCCCGACGCGGACTCACCATGCCATCGTCAAGGACGCACTTGAGGCCGGCAAACACGTCCTGTGTGAAAAGCCGCTGTGCGTCGGCTCCGCCGAAGGCCGTGAACTGGTGGACGAGGCCGCCCGCCGGGGCTTAATCCTCATGACCGGCCACGTTTTTCTGTTCAATCCCGGGATCGTCAAGCTCAAGGAACTCATCCGGTTCCATGACATCGGCCGCCTTTACTACATGCGCGCCCTGCGGACCAACCTCGGGCCAATTCGGCAGGACGTGAACAGCGTGTTCGATCTGGCCACGCACGACATCTCCATTTTCAATTTCATTCTCGATGCGCTGCCCGAGTCCGTCTCCGCCGTCGGTGGCACTTACTTGCAGCAGCACCTGGAGGATGTCGCCTTCATCTCCTTGCGCTACCCGAACGGCATTCTCGGCAACATCCAGGTCAGCTGGCTCGACCCCAAGAAACTGCGTGAAATCGTTGTCGTCGGCGACAAGAAGATGCTCGTCTGGGACGAACTCAGTTCGCCCGGACCGATCCACATTTACGACAAGGGCGTAATGCGCGAGCCTTACTACGACGACTTCGGCCAGTTCCATCTGTTGGCGCGCGAGGGCGACATCACCATTCCCAAGGTCAGACTCGAAGAACCGCTGAAGGTGCAGAACCGGTTCTTCCTCCAATGCATCCGTGAGAAGTCCATCAAGATGAGCGATGGTCCATTCTCCCTCGGCATCGTGCGCACGTTGGAAGCCATCGAGCGCTCGCTCAAGCTGGGCGGCGCCTCCGTCCCGCTCTCATCATGATCCCATTCCTGCTTTCGCCCGCCGGAGGAGGCTCGCCATGAGCCTCACCGTCCTGGTCACCTGCGCCGGCTCCATGCCGGGCGTCGCCGTCATCAACGCCCTCAAGGAACAGAAGGAACTTCCCGTGCGCGTGCTTGGCGCGGACATGAGTCCTCATTCCGCCGGCTTCGTGCTGGCCGATGGCGGCCACGTCGTGCCTGCGGCCAGCAAACCCGATTTCATCCCGAGAATCCGTGACCTCTGCTGCAAGGAAGGCGTCCAGGTCATCTTCCCGGTCTTCGACCTCGAACTCCAGGTCTTCGCCGACCATGCCAAGGCCTTCTCCAGCGAAGGCATCCGCGTGGTGAGCAACCCGCCCGAAGTCGTCCGCCTGGCCAAGGACAAACTGCTCACCGCCCGCCGCTGCGAAGAACTTGGCGTGCTTGTCCCGCCCACGCTTCTCAAGTCGGACCTGGGCCGCAAATCGCTGCCGGCATTCCCGCTCATTGTCAAACCCCGCAGCGGCCAGGGCAGCGCCGGGGTCCATCTTGCCCGCGATCAGCGCGAACTGGATTTCTTTGTGGACTACGTGGATAACCCGGTGATTCAGCAATGCATCGAAGGCCCCGAGTTCACTCTCGATGTCCTCACCGACTTCGAGGGCAACTTGATCAGCGTCGTGCCCAAGGAGCGGTTGCAAGTCAAGGGCGGCATGCAGGTCAAGGGCCGCACCGTCAAAGACCCGCAACTGCTCGACTACGGCGCTGACATCGCGCGGAAGTTTCGCGTCTTCCCGCGCGGCAACATCCAGTGCATCCGCGCGACGGACGGCCGGCTTTTTCTGATCGAGATCAACCCCAAGTTCGCCGCCAGCCTGCCGTTCACGGTCGCGGCGGGCGTCAACGCGCCACTGCTGCTGCTCAAGATGCACCTCGGCCAGAAAGTCCCGCCGATGCTCGGGCAGTTCACCGAGGGGCTGATGATGCTCCGCTGCTGGCGCGAACTGTACTTGCGCGAGTCATGAGCGAAGATTTCAAACGTGCGCAACTCGCCTACTACGACAGCTCGGCCGCCGACTACGAGGCCGGCGACGGTGTCGCGCGCGCGCCCAACCGCGGCTTCGCACGCAAAGGCGGACCGGGACGCGGCGGGCCTCCCCAGCCGCAAAACGCAAGTTGAGCATGGACCTCGCGAACAAGAAAATCTTTCTCACCGGCGGCGCCGGCTTCATCGGCTCGCACATCGCCGAAAGCCTCGTGGCCCAGGGCGCGCAGGTCACTGTCTACGACAACTTTTCCTCCGGCCTGATGGAGAACCTCCAGGCTGTCGAAACCAAAGTGCGCCTCATCCGCGGCGACATCTGCGACTACAAAAAGCTGGAGGAGTCCATGCGCGGACACGAACTCGTCTCCCACCAGGCGGCGCAACTCGAAATTCTCAAGTGCGTCGATGACCCGGTGTGGGATCTGCAAGTCAATACCGGTGGCACGATCAATGTCCTCCGCGCCGCGAAGAACACCGGCATCCGCAAGGCCGTCATCGCCTCCTCCGCCTGCGTCTATGGCCAGACCACCGCCGCGCAGGAGACGGAAGACCACGCGACTGCGCCCAACTGGGCCTACGGGGTGAGCAAGCTGGCCGCCGAACACTACTCCCGCATCTTCCAGACGGACTACGGCCTGCCCTGTGTCAACCTGCGTTACGCCATCATCTACGGCCCGCGCGAGTGGTATGGCCGCGTCTTGACTATCTTTCTCAAACGCATGATTGAAAAGAAGCCGCTCGTCATTTTTGGCGACGGCGAGCAGCGGCGCGACTTCACGTTCGTCAGCGACGTCGTGCGCATGCAGGACCTCTGCCTCCAGTCCGACCAGGCCAACGGCCGGATCTACAACGTCTCCACCGGCGTCGGCACCACCATCAATGCGCTCGCGCAGCTCATTTCCAAAGCCGCTGGCGGACTGGAACTCATCCACGAGAACGTCGCCGAAGGGCAGTATTCCAAAATCATGCCTGAACGGGTGCGCTTGCCCGCCGAATTGAAAATGATGACGCTGAATCCTGCCAGGGCGAAGGCCGAGTTGGGCTGGGTTCCGACGGTGGATTTGCCCGCCGGCCTGCAAAAGCAAATCGAGTGGCTCAAAGACAACTCCGGTCGCTGGCACACCGTCCACATTTGACCGCCGCATGGCCGAACACACGCACGAGAATCTCGACCAGATCGCCGCTTCGATGAAAGGCGCGGACGACCGCAGCCTGTCCGCGCAATACTACCTGCTGCGCTACGGCATCCGGATGCTCCAGCCGCGCCTGGCCGGACCGGAGATTCTCGAACTGGGCTGCGGCGAGGGCGGCATGACCCGGTGGCTGGGCGAAAATTTTCCGCGAGTGACCACGGTGGACGGTTCGCCGGCGCTGATTGAGCAAGCCCGCCTGGCCGTCACGACGGGCAACGTCGACTGGCGCTGCTGCACGTTCGAGGAATTCGAGCCGAAACGGCGTTTTGACTCGATCCTCATGTCGCGCATCCTGGAGCACATCGAGCATCCAGTGCCGCTGCTCCGGCGCGTGGCGGGCTGGCTGGCGCCGGGTGCGCGGCTCTACATCATCGTGCCCAACGCCCATTCCCTGAACCGTCGCATCGGCCAGGCCATGGGAATGATTCAACGTCTCGACGAACTGACCGAGCGCGACCGGCGCGTGGGCCACTTTCGCGTCTATCACAAGGCCACTCTGGACGCGGACCTGCGCGCCGCCGGACTCGTTCCGGTGAAGTGGGACGGCATCTTTCTCAAACCGCTCTCCGACGCGCAGGTGCAGGACTGGCCCGAGGGCCTCCTCGACGCCTTCTGGAAAGTGGGCCGCGACTTGCCGGAATGGTGTACCGAAATCTACGTGGAGAGCCAGGCCGCGCTTGCGCGGGGTAACGACGCATGACTTTGTTCCTCGATCTCGATGGTCCCATCCTGGATGTCTCCAGGCGTTACTACCGCGCGCATCAATTGTGCCGGGGCGCGGACCCTCCGGCGAAATTGGGGCCGGCGGAATTTTGGGAACTGAAACGCGCACGCGCGACGATGGGCGAGGTGCTCGCGCGCGATGGCGTCTCTCCAGGCGAAGCGCCGGACTACGCGGCCCGCTGGCGCGAACTGATTGAGGCGCCGGCGCACCTGCTGCTCGACCAGCCCTGGCCCGGCGTCCATGCGTTGCTCGCCGCCTGGCGTCCATTGCACCAGTTGGTGCTCGTGACGCTGCGGCAGCGGCCGGAGGCGCTGCGGGACCAACTCCATCGCCTCCAGCTCGCGCCGTTGTTCCACGAAATCCTCCAAGCCAGCCCCGAACATCCCGAAGGCTGGCGGGAGAAGGAACGGTTGCTGCGCGGCAGCCCGCGCTTCGCCGCCGGCGCCTGGGTGATCGGCGATACCGAGATCGACATCCGCGCCGGCAAACTGGCCGGGCTGCGCACCGTGGGCGTGCTCAACGGCATCCGCCGCCGCGGCCTGTTGGAAGCGGAAAACCCCGATTATCTCGTCGAGGACCTCGGCGGATTGTCACAGGTGCTCGAGTGGACCGCGGCGCCCCAGCCGGAAACCGCCGCGCGGAACGGGAATGGAGTTCCGCCTTCAGGCGGCCTTCGGACGAGGACGCCCGAAGGCGAGAGTCCAGACCAGGTTTTGCCAGGACATTCCCAGGGCGGATGACGCACCCTATGACCGTCGAAAAAACCACCACGCAAAGCGCCGCGCCCGCCGGACGCATGGCTCGATTGAAGACCCTCGCCGGGGTCTTTTGCTACAACGAGCACGTCAAGATCGAGCGCACACTGGCCCGCTTTCCGGCGGAGCGGGATTACGACGTGGTGGTGATCAACGACGGCTCGACCGACGATTCCGTGGAGCGAATCCGAAAATTTCCCAACGTCCAAATCGTCAGCCATCCGACAAACCGCGGAGCGGGCGCTTCGATTCGGACTTTTCACCAATATGGCCTCGAACACGAGTACGACGTGGTGGCGCTTGTGGCGGGCAACGACAAGGATGATCCCAACCTGATCGCGCGCCTGCTCCAGCCTATTGCGGAGGAGGGCTTCGACTTCGTGCAAGGCTCTCGCTATCTCAAAGGCGGCGACTTCGGAAAAATGCCGCTCTACCGTGTGTTTGCGACGCGAGTCGTGCATCCGGTGCTGTTCAGCCTCATCACGCGCCGACGCATCACCGATTCGACCAACGGCTTTCGCGCCTACCGCACGGCGCTCCTGCGCGACCCGCGCATCGATCTGAACCAGGAATGGCTGGCCAAGTACGAACTGGAACCCTACCTCTTCTTCAAGGCGATCAAGCTCGGGTTCAAAGTCAAGGAAGTGCCGGTCACCAAATTTTATCCGCCCAAAGCGCTCGGCTACACGAAAATGAAACCGATCACCGGCTGGTGGAGCATCCTGCGTCCCCTGCTGTTTCTCGGCCTTGGCATCAAAAAATGACCATGAACACTTCCGACCGGATCGCGTTCGTCGATCTCCAGGCACAATATCAGAACCTCAAGACCGAAATCGACGACGCCGTGGCGCGGGTCCTGGCGCGCGGTGACTTCATTTTGGGCGAAGAGGTGAAGCTTTTTGAAGAGGAGTTCGCTGCGTTCTGCCGCGCGCCACACTGCGTGGCAGTGGCCAACGGGACAGACGCGCTTCATCTTGCTCTCATCGCCTGCGGCGTCCGGCCTGGCGACGAAGTCATTTTGCCGACTCATACGTTTATCGCAAGCGCGCTTGGCATCAGCCAGACGGGCGCCACGCCGGTCTTTGTGGATTCCGACCCGCGCTATTACACTGCCGATCCAGCGCGCATTGAACGCGCCGTCACGCCGCGCACAAAAGCGATCCTGCCCGTTCACCTCTACGGCCAGCCGGCCGACATGGACCCGATTCTGGAGATCGCCCGCCGGCATAAGCTCGCTGTCATCGAGGACGCCTGCCAGGCCCACGGCGCGGAGTACAAGGGCCGCCGTTGCGGCACGCTGGGCGACATCGCGGCATTCAGTTTCTATCCCGGAAAAAACCTCGGCGCCTATGGCGACGGCGGCGCGATCACCACGGCGCGCAAAGACCTGGCGGAGAAAGTCCGGCTGCTCCGCAACTACGGGCAGAAGGTCAAATACGAGCATCTCTGCAAAGGGTTCAACAGCCGGCTGGACACCGTGCAGGCCGCAATCCTTCGAACGAAGCTACGGCGCCTGGAGCGCTGGAACCAGGAGCGCGTCCGCGCCGCGGAAACTTACAGCATGCTTTTTGCCGGCACGCCGATCCAGACCCCTGAAGTGGCAGGCTATGCACGTCCTGTGTGGCACCTCTACGTGGTGCGCACGCCCGATCGCAAAAAGCTTCAAGGCGCGCTGGATGTGGGGAATATCGCTCACGGCATCCATTATCCCGTTCCTGTCCATCTGCAGCCGGCTTTCGCTGAACTCGGCCACAAGCCCGGCGATTTCCCCGTTGCGGAAACGGTCGCACCCCGGGTTCTCTCGCTGCCAATTTTTCCGGAGATCACGGACGCTCAAATCAGGCGGGTGGCAGAAGCCTGCAAAAGCGCGCTCTAAGCGGACGACCCGGGAACTGTGCTGTGCCATGGTTCACGCCGGTGAATATCGTTGGGCAATCGGCATGCGTCGCCCGACGCCAAACGCCTTGCTCGTGACCTTGAGACCGGGGGCGGCCTGGCGGCGTTTGTATTCGTTGACGTCGATCAGCCGGACGATTTTGCGGACGGTCGCTTCATCGAAGCCCTGCTTGACAATCTCCGCCGTCGAACGTCACTGCACGACGTATTGTTCCAGAACGGCGTCAAGCACCTCGTAGGGCGGGAGGGAATCCTGATCGGTCTGGTTCGGGCGAAGCTCGGCCGAGGGCGGTTTGGTGATTGAGTCGCGCGGGATGACCTCCTGCCCCCGGTTCACCCAGTGAGCGATGCGATAGACCATGGTCTTCGGCACGTCGCTGATGACGGCCAGCCCGCCGCACATGTCGCCATAGAGCGTGCAATAGCCCACGGCCAGCTCGCTCTTGTTGCCGGTGGTCAGCAGGAGGGAGCCGAACTTGTTGGACAGCGCCATGAGAATGACGCCGCGCAAGCGGGCCTGGAGGTTCTCCTCGGTCGTGTCCTCGGGCCGGCCGGCGAAGACTGCCTTCAACTGCTTCTTCACCTCGAGGAATGGAGATTGGATCGGGATCACATCGTATTGAATGCCCAAGTTCTTCGCGAGCCGGCGTGCATCTTCGAGGCTTCCCGGGGAGCTGAACTCGGACGGCAGCGACACGCCCCGCACGTTCTCGCGCCCAAGGGCATCCGCCGCAATGACTGCGGTCAATGCCGAGTCGATGCCGCCCGACAGACCGAGCACGGCGGATTTGAAGCCGCACTTGTGCAAGTAGTCGCGCAGGCCGAGCACGAGCGCCTTGTAGACTTTCTCTTCGTCCGGGAGCGAACGGTGCTGAATGACCGGCGCCTTCGCGGTGTCCACGAAAAGGAAGTCTTCGGCGAACATCTTGCCTTCGCCGATGAGTTGGCCGCGGCCGTCCCAAGCCAGGCTCGTTCCGTCAAAGACCAGTTCGTCATTGCCGCCGGCCAGGTTGCAGTAAAGCACGGGCACGCGCGTCTTCGCAGCGAGGCTCGCGAGCATGTCGCGGCGCGTGCGGTTCTTTCCCAGGTGCCAGGGCGAGGCGGAGATGTTCAGGAGCATCTCGGCGTCGGCGGCGACGAGTTCGGCGGCCGGATCGCGCGAATACCGGCGCTCGCGCCAGAAGCCCTCGTCATTCCAGACATCCTCACAGATGGTCAGGCCCAGCTTGCGGCCGTTGAACTCGACCGGGGTGTTCTCTGTCGCCGGCTCGAAGTAGCGATCCTCGTCGAACACGTCGTAAGTGGGTAATAGCGTCTTGACGCGTGTGGCCACTGCCTTGCCGTGCTGAAGCAACGCACAGGCGTTGGTGAACTCGCGGCCGGGGCGCCGGTCACTGCGGCCGGGGAAGCCGATGAGCAGGCCGGTCTCGCCGGTGCGTCCGGCCAGACGCTCGACGACAGCCCAACAGTTTTCGATGAAGCGGCCTTTGTGTAGCAGGTCGCGCGGGGGGTAGCCGCACACGGCCAACTCCGGCACCAGCACCAGGTCGGCGGCCGCCGCGGCGCCCTGCTGATACGCAGCCAGGATTTTGGCCTCGTTGCCCGAAAGGTCGCCGACGATGGTGTTGAGTTGCGCCAGCGCAATCTTCATCGCGCCTTAGTTGTACAACACCCCGCACAAGCGGGCAAAGCGATTCACAAAGGAGCGCGGACAGCCTTGTGCGCGCGATGATGCCGGGAAATAGGGCTGCGCGGACAAGGCTGTCCGCGCTCCAATTAGACAGAGAAGCCGGCTTCGGCCGCGTCTTTCGCAAAGGTCTTCACCGTGTCCAGCGAGAGGGCCGTCAGATCCGTACCCACCATCTTGATCGCTTTGGCGAGGATGTCGTGGGGCACGGTGACGATGTGGCAGCCGCAGCGGTCGGCCTGGAAGATGTTCAGCACTTCGCGGACGCTGGCCCAGAGCAACTCGGCCTTGGGCTGGTTGTGAAGCAAGGCGACACAGGCGCGCATCATCGGCTCGGGATCGACCCCGGTGTCGGCGATGCGGCCGGCGAAGACGCTCACGACAGAGGGCACCGACGGATTCAGCGCATCGCTTACGCCACGCACCTGGTCGAGCGTGAGAAGGGCGGTGATATTGAGCTGCACGCCGTCCCGGGCCAGCTCCATCACGAGCGGCAGGGAGGATTCGCCGCGCGAGTTGGTGATCGGAATCTTCACATAAACGTTCCTGGCCCACTTGGCAATTTTCAGCCCCTGGCGGCGCATTTCGGTGAAGTCATCGGAGAAGACCTCAAACGAGATGGGCTTGGCCGTGACGCTTTGGAGGACTTCCTTCGCGAAGGCTTCGTAATTGGTGACGCCGGCCTTGCGCATGAGCGAGGGGTTGGTGGTCAGACCCTGGATGAGCGGATTGGCGTTGAGGCTGAGAATGCCGGCCTTGTCGGCCCCGTCGGCGAAAAGTCTTACGGTGAGATTTTGAAGCGGATTTTGCATGGGTTCGAGCGGTTAAGTGCGTCGCTGCCTCATCAATCGTCTCATTCTGCGGCGAGGTCAAGGATGAGATTGGCTGCCTCCGCCAGGCTGCTCACACGGTGATGCGGCATGTTGCGCAGCGATTCCGCGTAGCCGTAATCGATGAGAATCGTGGTGACGCCTGCCGCGTGGCCGCAATCGATGTCGCGCCATCGGTCGCCCACCATGAAGCTGCGCGCAAGGTCGATGCTGAGTGCTCGCGCGGCGCGGAGCAACATGCCGGGTTTCGGCTTGCGGCAGTCACATTCGGAAGCTTCCCTGCCCGGATGGTAGCAGACCTCCACGCGATCGATGGGCAGCCGGCGGCACAAGTCCGCGTGAATCGCCTCGACCATCTCCTGCTTCATCGTGCCGCGCCCGACATCGGGCTGGTTGGTGGCGACGACCAGGAGGTAGCCGGCTTGCTTGAGCTTGGCGCAGGCCTCGGCGACGCCGGGAAGGATTTCAAATTCCGCGAGGCACGATGGCGGGTACGGCCTGCCGTCGCGGGTCAAGGCACGGTTAATGACGCCGTCGCGGTCGAGGAAGACGGCTGATTTCACGCAATGACCTGGCGGGCCCACCGAAGCACTTTTGCAGCGGTTTCAACAGCTTCACTGGCTTCGGCTACGGTGATTTGTGCGAGACCACTCGGATAGCGGGTTTCGACGGCAAAGGGAGACAGTGCGCCAATCTCCGCACGTGCAAACGGCCAGGGAATTCCGGCCAGTTGAACGATTTCGATCAGCGCTTCCAAATCGTGCGGGCCCGGGAACCGAATATTGCGCCCAACAAGCGCGGCCTTGAGAGCCTTCTCGGCCGTCTGCTGCGCATGGAACGCAATCTGGTTGCGGAGCACATCTGGATCCGGCAAAGCGATACGCGCCAAATGCAGGTCGCTCGCCGCGTGCCGCAGCCAGTCGCGCGCGCTGCCAGGCGCAGGGGCGTCAGGCGGCCCGCTCATAAACGAGCCGGCCCGTTTCGACGATTTCGTGGTAGATCAAGCCGGGCGTGTCGAGGTGGGCGTTGAAGAAGCTTTCCGGAACCACCAGGATGTCAAATGGCATGTGGATGCCGCGGAGCGCCTGTCGCAGCCGGAGGCTTTCTTGCCGCGGCGCTGTGACCGAGTCGTCCACAACCACCAGCACGTCGAGATCGCTGTCGATGTTCGCCTCGTTGCGAACGAAGGACCCAAAGAGGTAGAGTTTCCTGGGGGCGGCAACTTCGATGAGTCGCTGAACCGCAGCCCGGACTTTGGTGGGTGTCACCGACCAATCGAACGTTGTCCGCGGAGCCGAAATCACAAGAGCCTTCTTAGCACGGCCTGCTTCGATTTCCCACCAGATTCTGACTGGCGCCAGCGCATCGTAAGCCGCGCTTCACTTCGTCCGCCTGCGCGCTGGCGGACGGACTGGCGCAAGCCCGGGGGCATCAGGCTCCGGGATGGTCTGCCTCTACCCCATCATTTTTCACCGGGCAACGGACGCAAGCCGGAGGCAAAGGCCTCGCGCAGCGACGCCAATTCTGTCTCATTCAAATAGCCAGCGGCCTTTTCCAGGAAGTCATCGCGCTCCTGTTCTGGAGTGCGCGATGCCCGCGCTGGCGAACCAACGAATCGTTCTTTCAACGCGCTCGTCAGCGAACTTCTCAGCGTCGCCGCCTTGGTTTCCGGAAGGGGAGTCTTCGCTTCAACCCGTCGCAAGAGTCGTCCGGCGATGATGCCGGCTTCTTCCGCGCTGAGCTGGTCCATCGCGTCAGCCCGGTGCCAACCTGTGCCGGAGCGGAATTGCCTTAACGCCTTCGCGCGCACGGACGGCGTGAGTTCACTCGCCGTCAGTTTGTGGTTTTTCAAAACCGTCTGAAGCCTGTCATCCTGCGTCTGCGGAGAGCCGCTGTCCGACCATACGACCGCGAGTTGTGTTCCGGCCCGGTTCAACCACGCCTCTTTGATGCCGGAGACACGCTCCAGCTCCCTGAGGATTGGCTTGGCACGGCTGCCACAGCCAATCTCCGGCGCCGCCGGTCAGCGAAAAGGCACGGAATAAAACGCCAGGAGTCCGGCTGGCGACTGGGGACCGGGGGCAGTCCCATCACGGGTCTGAGTGTTGTGATTCGCGCAGCCCGTGAGGAACAGGCACGCTGGAAGCACGAATACGCTGGCGGCAGAGAAGCGCCAGCCTGATTTGTGTGGTGTGGGGTTCATAAGCGTTCGGCTGATTTCCATACTACCTCTTGTCCAGGGCAGCATGTCGGGTTGTGCCTAACCGAGTCGGAATCGAAAATCCAAAATCGCAAGTCACTTTGTCCCTTCCCATTTGGTCTTGTTCACCTTGAGCTTCGGATGGGATACGAATAAGTGCCAGACGACGGCCTGAAAGGCTTCCGAGTGCGGCGTGACGTGGTCGGGATTCACCGTGGGGACGATGACGCAGGCGGTCGCTTCCTTTGCCGTGTAGCCACCGTCGCGTCCGACGATGCCCACGACGGAGGCGCCGACCGACTTGGCGAGCTGAATGGCGGTGACGAGGTTCGGGCTGACGTTCTTTTCCACGTTGCCACCGCCGACGGAGAAAATGAGCAAGCCGTCCTTGGCGCCAAGCCGGCTGCCTTTGAGCCATTCGCTGAGGACGGTGGCCCAGCCTTCGTCGTTAGTGCGTGCCGTGAGTTCGGAGACGTTGTCGGTGGGCGCATAGGCTTCGAATCCGCAGATTTTCCGGAAGTCATTCACGGCATGGCTGGCATTGGCCGCGCTGCCGCCCACGCCGAGGATGAAGAGCCGCCCGGCCCGCTCGCGCACGCGGGCCAATTCATCGACCACTTTCTCGATGGCGGCCGGACTCAGGCCAGCCACAACCTTTTGCGTTTCTTCAAGGTATTGCTGCGTGAAGGTCACGGGAGGGATGAGACACCCGTTGGCCGGGCATGAAAAGGAGGAAGTCGTGCGGTGGGCGCGAAGGGAGGGCTCAGTAATCAGTCATCAGTAATCAGTAATCAGTAATCAGTCATCAGTCATCAGTCATCAGTAATCAGTCATCAGTATTCAGTCATCAGTATTCAGTCATCAGTATTCAGTCATCAGTATTCAGTCATCAGACCGTGAGTTCCGTCGCCTTCCGACTTCTGCCCACTGAATACTGAATACTGATTACTGATTACTTAACTGCTGTGCCAACAGCGCCTCCAGCTCTGCCAGCCCGCCGGGACTGCCAATCTCGAAGAAGCGCTCCATGACTTCGAATCCGGCGAGCTGCCGGCGGGCGACGAGGCGCTGCATCAGGTCGGCGAGGTCGAACTTCACGCCTGGCGGATATTCGTCCAGCGCGGCCGCGCTAAATACGCTCAAGCCGTAGTCGATATGGCGCATCTCGGGGAGCCGCGTCTTCTTGTCATAGGCTTTGATCTCGCCGTCCGCGAAGACGACGTTGCTTGTGTCGTAGCGGCCTTCGTTGCGATAGACCGTCATCAGCCCCAACTTGCCGCTGCGCTCGAAGGATTCCGCGACCGGCGCGAAATCGATCGGCAGATACGAATCGCCGTAGAGGACGAAGAATTTTTCACCCAGCCAGGGCAGCGCCTGTTTGAGCGCGCCGCCCGTGCCGAGCAGCACGGGCCCATCGAAAGAATAGTCCAGCCGCACCCCATGCGCCGAGCCGTCGCCGAAATGTTGGCGCACCATTTCGCCAAGATGCCCGAGGCAGAGCACGACGCGCGTCAAGCCCTGCCGGCGGAGCAGTTCGAGCTGATGGGCGAGGAAAGGCTTGCCGGCGAGCGGGACGAGTGACTTGGGAATGCGTTCTGTAATCAGCCGAAGCCGCGTGGCCAGGCCACCGGCGAGGATGGCGACGGGACTGTTCTCCCCGCGCTCAGGTGCGTAGTGTGATTTCGCAGGCACACCTAGAGACGTCCGACAGTGCCGGCATGCGCGGCGGCGCCATTGGGTCGACGAATCGCGATGATTGATTTGGTCAATGGCCCAATTTTCTCGCGGCGAATCTCCGCGTCGGGGAAAAGACGCCGGATCTCATGGATAAGCAACCGGACCTGTTCAATCTCAGCCAGCGCGAGCAACGGGTCCGGTTGTCGCTTCATCCAGCCCAACGTGAAACGGGTGTAGAGCAACCGGCGAAGGGTCTTCGGGTAGAACTGCCACAGGGGCAGGAGAAAATGCGCCTCCAGGGGAAAATATCGGTTGGGCGTTTGGAGGAAGTACGATTTGCCGACGCATCGAATTTCCCGCGCCATGGCCATTTGGTCGTACAGCGTCCCGACGTGTTCGATCACAGAATTTGAGAAGCAGAGGTCGAACGATTGATCCCCATATTGCGGCATCGACCGTGCGTCGCCTTGCACTTGAACGATGTCCGGCCCCGAGGCCCCGTTGGTTATGTCGAGGTTCAAGGCCGTGATGTGACATTGCCTATGTAGAATCTCGAGGTGTTTCTTCCAGAAGCCTACATTCCCTCCAACGTCCAGTATTCGCACCGGCTCCGGGAAATCCTCGATGAGTTGGCGGAGCATCTCCATGCGCTTGCGGCGCATCCGCGATGCAAGAGAGTTGGAGTCTGAATTGTCAGCCGCGCGAAAAAACATTCTGTTGCTTGGTATTACGAACTCATCAGCTTGGTCCCCTCGAAGTCGAACCGGAAGCGCACTTCCTTCAGCCCCGCTTCGCGCATCGCGTGGCGCAACCGGGCTTTGCCCTCCTCGGCGTAGAACATGAGGAAGCCGCCGCCGCCCGCGCCGATGAGCTTGCCGCCCAGCGCGCCGCTGGCCATCGCCAGGTCGTACCATTCGTTGATCTTCGGATTGCTCATTCCCGAACTTCGAGCCCGTTTGCGTTGCCAATGCTCGTCCATCCGGCGGGCGAACTCGCGCAGGTTCCCGGACTCGATGGCTTTCTGGCTGGCGTACCCAATCTCTTTGGTGTGATGCAGGTGTTCCAGCATCGCCTTGTCGTCCTGCTTGGATTTGTCGTTTTGGTCCTTGAGAATCGAACCGGCGCTGCGGCTATAGCCGGTGAAGAACATCAGCAGGTTATCCTCAAGGTTGTAGCGGGTCTCTTCGGAAATTTTCGCGGGTCGGGCTTCCACGCGGCCGTCCTTGTGGAAGTTGAAGCAGGTAATGCCGCCCAACGCGGCGATGTACTGATCCTGCTTGCCGACCGGCTCGCGCAGCCGGTTGATCTCGATGTCGCAGGCTTGCGCGGCGATTTCCGTGTTCGGCATGAGATTCTTCTTGAAGGCGTGGAGCGCCTTGAGCAGCGCGGTCGTGAAGCTCCCGGAGCTGCCCAAGCCCGTGCCGGCCGGGATGTCGGCCATGCTGGTCAGTTCGAGCGACGCGTGGTCGATGCCCACCAGCTTGAGCGCCTCGCGGATGATCGGGTGCTCAATGTCGTCCACCTTCGCCACGCGCTCGAGCTTGGAGTATTTGATGATGAACTCCGCGACGAAAATTTCGTGCAGCGTGATGTACACGTATTTGTCGATCGCCGCTGCGATGAGGAAACCGCCGAAGCGTTCGTAGTAACTCGGCAGGTCCGTGCCGCCGCCGCCGAGGCTGATGCGCAAGGGGGAACGGGCGATGATCATGCACGGCCATTTAGAGGCAACTCCGCGGGGCAGGAAAGGCAAAACCGGCGCTTAACTCTTGCGCCACTGTCCCCACCAGTCGCGGAATGGCTCGGCCCGGCGCACGAGCCGCGTGCGTCGGCCGTCGTGCCAGTAAACCGCGGCGCGGCCGTGGGAAAAGGCCGTCTCCCACGGCAGGTGGTAGGCGCCGGCTTCGAGCCAGAGGAGATGATCGCCGGCGCGCAAGGTCCTGGGCAGGGGCCGGCGGGCGAGTTGATCGAAGGCCATGCAGGTCGGGCCGTGCACGGTCGTTGGGGTGGCCGTCCCGCGGCGTTCGGGCAGTGCCAGCAGTTCGTGGTTTTCCCAATTCGACACAAGCGCGTTCATCGTGCGTCCGCCGTCGCAGATCAGAGCGCGGACCTTCGGCCGCTCCTTGACGTCGAGGATTCTCACGACAAGCACACCGCTGCGCGCCAGCAGCCAGCGGCCGTTCTCCAGCCAGAGTTCCCGCGCGGAGGGAAAGAGCCTGAGCGCGCGCTCGTACACGCCAGCCATCGGCTGCAGGTCGAACTGCGCGTCCACCGCCTTGCCGCCGCGAGTCAGCACGCCCGGCGGCGGGAAGCCGCCTCCCAGGTCCACGAAGCGCGGCGCGAATTGTGCGACGCGGCAGATCTCCGCCGCGTGCGCCAGGGCTCGCTCGTAGACGCCATGCGAGGCGACATTCGTTCGCAAATGGAAGTGAATTGTTTCGAGTCGAACATTGGCGCGTTTCAACGCTTGAATCGCCACAACCGCCTCATCGGGCTCGAAGCCGAATTGCGTCGCGAAGTCCGGCGACTCCGGATCGAACTCCTCGCGCGTCAACAGGCGCACCCCGCAAGTCCAGCCCAGGCGCTTTGCCAGCGGCGTGAGCCGGCGCGCTTCGGCGGGCGAATCGAAGTTCACCCGCAGACCACGTCGCGCCACCGCCGGCAGCCATCGGTGCTTGGCAGGGCCATTGATGAGAATGCGTTCCGGCGTGAAGCCCTCGGCCAGCGCGGCGCGGAACTCGAACTCACTGACGACTTCAATGGGCCGTTCGGCCCGCCGCCACCATTGCAGGAGCGGCCGTAGCGGCTGCGTCTTGCACGAGAGCCAGTGACGGATCGGCAAATGGCCAAAGTGTTGGTCGAGTTCAGCGAGCGCCTGCTGAACGGGCGAGGCCGAGAAGACGTAGAATGGCGAGGACCACTCCTTCAGCAGCGGCCTAACCAGGCCGCGCCAGAACCGGCGGACTTTGGAAGGATGTTGGAAGGAGAATTGCAAACGCGACGCCGCGAAGATGCGGGAGTCATCGAATCTGGCCAAGCCCCAACTGCGATCGGAGCGAACACCCGGGGCGCGGACTCAAAAGAGTTGTCCCGTCCTGGAACAAGCGGGGATTATCTGTTGAACGATGACACATGACCTGCAACTGCTCCGGGCTTATGCCGCCGACGGCTCCGAAGAGGCCTTCGCCACGGTCGTAGAGCGGCACCTCGGGCTGGTCTACGCGGCAGCCTTGCGCCAGGTGCGCGACCCGCATTTGGCCGAGGAGGTCACGCAGGCGGTGTTCGTCATTCTCGCGCGCAAGGCCGGCACGCTCCGCGATGGCACCGTGATTTCCGGCTGGCTGTTCCGCACCACCCGCTTTGCCGCCGCGCGGGCCTTGCGCGGAGAACAACGGCGCCAACGCCGCGAACAGGAGGCTGCTCTCATGGATTCACCCGCATCCGAACCCGCGTGGGATGAAATCGCCCCCGTTCTCGATGACGCCATCGCGAACCTCGGCGAAACCGACCGCCACGCCATCCTGCTGCGTTTCTTCGAACGGAAGGAACTCAAGGAAGTCGGCCACGCGCTCGGCAGCAGCGAGGAAGCTGCCAAGAAACGCGTGGCGCGCGCCGTCGGGAAACTCCGCGCTTTCTTCACGCGGCGCGGGGTGGTGCTTTCCACCGCGGGGCTGACCAGCGCGCTCACTGTAAACGCTGTTCAAGCCGCGCCGTCCGGCCTCTCGATTTCCGTCACCGCCGCCGTTGCCGCCAACGGCGGAACCGTTGTTGCAACCCTCACCCTCATTGAAGCCACCATGAAAGCCATGTTCTACGCCCAACTCAAAACCGCCGCGCTCATCGTGGCCTTCGCCCTCGCGGCTGCCACCGCCGGCACCCTCCTTGCGCAACAAGCCGCGAAGCCGAAAACCGCCGCGCCGGCTTCCACCGTGCCGTTCGACCGTGCCACACCGCTCGGTGCGTTGCGGGACTTTGCGGACGCGCTCGCGCAATCCGACAGCAACCGCGTGATGGCCGCCATGCAGGCTGAAACCCCCGCGGCGCGGAGGATTGCCGCTGCGATGGGCGAAGCCGTGGCCGTGGAGCGCGACTTCAAGCGCGCGGTCGCCGCCCGGTTTGGCAACCAGCGGGTGAAGGTGATCAATATCAGTTTCGGCCAGGCCGCACTCAACACCGGCGAAGACTTGAGTGACGCGGTCACCTACACCGACGCGGACCACGCCGTCGTTCGTCTGCCGAGCCGCTCGCGGCCAGAAAAGCCGCACACCGTCCACATGGTCCGGGTAAAGGGTGTTTGGAAGTTCTCGGATGAAGACACGCCGGGGATCGACGATGGCGAGGAAGAAGCGTTGGCAACCTTCCGCAAAGCTGCGGCGATGATGAGGCAAACCGAAGCGGAAATCTCGGCGGGAACTTACCAGAGCTATGAGGAAGCAGCGCGAATGCTCGCGAAAAGGTTCGTTTCGGATCGCCAGCCGGCCGGAGCCAACTTGCCATCACCGAAGTAGAAGCCATTGGAGCCCTCAATTCACGACCCGCACCTGGCCCCGGCCCTTTTGGACTTCGCCGATGATCCAGGACTTGTGCTTCGCGGCGCGGATGGCGTTGAGCACGGCATCGGCCTTCTCGGCGGCGGCAATGACCACCATGCCGATGCCCATGTTGAACACCTGGTACAGCTCCGCCTCGGGCACGCCGCCGCGAGATTCGATAAGCTTGAAGATCGGGAGCATGTCCCAGGAGCCTTTGCGGAGGATGGCGTCGCAGTTCTTCGGCAGCACGCGGGGGATGTTGTCCACGAAACCGCCGCCGGTGATGTGGGCCAGGCCCTTGATTGCGGATTGCGGATTGCGGATTGCGGATTTGTTGAACCGCTTCAGCAGTGCCTGGACCAGCGGGCCGTAGGTGACGTGGACCTTGAGGAGTTCATCGCCAATGGTGTTGCCCAGTTCCGCGACACGGCTGGCCGGCCTGAGCTTCATTCGCTCGAAGAAGATTTTTCTCGCCAGCGAGTAGCCGTTGGTGTGAAGCCCGCTTGAGGCGATGCCGAGGACCGCGTCCCCCGGCTTGATAGCCTTGCCGTCGAGCATCCGGGACTTCTCGACGACGCCCACGATGGTGCCGCTCACGTCGTATTCGCCGGGCTGGTAGAATCCGGGCATCTGGGCGGTTTCTCCGCCGATGAGCGCGCAATGGTTGGCCGCGCACCCGCGGGCGAATCCCTGGATAATTTCCGTGAACACGCGCGGCTCCAGCTTGCCAGCGCCCAAGTAGTCGAGAAAGAACAGCGGCTCGGCGCCGAGCACGGCGATGTCGTTCACGCAATGGTTCACGAGGTCTTCGCCGATGGTGTCGTGCCGATCCATTGCAAAGGCGATCTTCAGCTTCGTGCCGACGCCATCCACGCTGGAGACCAGCACCGGCTGGCGGTGGCGCCGGGTGTCGAGCGCAAACAGCCCTCCGAATCCGCCGACCTTTCCGAGCACCTCGCGGCGCCGCGTCGAGGCCAGGAGCCGGGGCAGCGTGGCCTTGACCCGGTTGCCGAGGTCGATGTCAACGCCCGCGCGGGCGTAGGCTTTTTGTGTCATGCGGGGCGTGAGTAAAACGGTGAGGCGGAGGGGAAGCCAAGTGAAAAGGGGATGGAGGGCGTGTTGCGTGTTGCGTGTTGCGTGAACAAGCGTCGGACGGCGAGCTTGAATTCGATTGCTGCTTGACGCAACACGCAACACGCATCACGCCCCCCACTCACTCCGGCAACGGCCTCCCCTTCGTCTCCGGCGCAAGCCAAATCAGCGCCATCCCCACCAGGTAAATCAGGACGATGGTTTCACCTGCCTTCGGATAGCTCTTGTCGAAAAACGCCATTACCGCCGGGGTTTTCCACGCACCGAGCGCGGCGAGGATGCGACCGGAATTGAAGGCGACTCCCTGCCCGGTCGCGCGCACGCGGGTCGGAAACAACTCCGGCAGGTAAAGCGGCAGCCAGCCGTAGAACGAAGCCGTACACAGGCCGACTAGGAAAACCACGAAGAAAAACCCGGGGCTGACCGCATTGAAGCCGCGGAACAACCATTGGCAGACGCCGAGCGAAGCGACACAAAGGAAAAAATAAGTCCACCTCCGGCCCAACGCCCCGCCCGCCCACGCCGCGAGGTAACAACCGACGCAGGCCCCGAGCGACTGGTAGAACTGGCTCCACGCCTTGACCGCCGTGCGTTTGCCCCCGGTCATGTGATCGGCCCAGAGCGGTATCCATTGCACGATGCCCCACGTCGCGATGAGCGCCACCCCCGCGAACGCGATCGCCAGCACCGTGGTCTTGCGCAGTCCGGGGGCGAAGACTTCCAGCGCCGGGGAGCGGCCAGGCTGCCGGGCCGAAGCCTTCCACTTTTCCGACTCGGGCACAAAGAGCAGGATAAAGAACATGAGCGCCGCGGGCGCCGCTCCCACCATCATCACCCAGCGCCACGAGTCCCTGGTGATGGGGAATGCGATTGCGATCACCGCAATCAAACAGTAACCAATGTTGGCCGCCGCGCCGATCAGCCCGGCCATCAGCGGACGGCGGCCCTCGGGCCAACATTCCATGACGAGCGCGACGCCCAGCGCCCACTCCCCGCCCATGCCGAGCGCGGCGATGAACCGCAGCGCGCCCAAGTGCCACGGTTCTATCGCGAAATAACACAGCCCGGTAAAGGCAGAGTAACAAAGGATACTCCACGTCATCGCCTTCACGCGGCCGATGCGGTCGCCCAGCCAGCCGAACACCAATCCGCCGCACGCCGCCCCGAGCAGGAACAGCGCGGTGATGATGCCCATCCAACTCTGCACGAAGCCTTCGCCGGGGATGCCATGCACCTGTTGCATCTCCTGGAGCGCGGGCCGGGCCACCAGCGGGAAGATGCCCATCTCCATCCCGTCGAACATCCAGCCCAGGAATGCGGCGACCAGGGCCAGCATCGGGCCGCGGTTTTGCGGGAACGGACGTGATTCAGTCATGCGGGAGCGCCGGAACGAAATCGGAGCGGCCCGGCCCGGTCAACTCTGAACTTGGGGACCCACTTTCCGTTGCCCTCCGGCCCGCAATCCGGTACGAATGTCGCCACTCGCTCCGGCATCAAAACGAACATGAAATCATCCACTTCCCTGCTCCTGAGCCTCGGCTTGCTCGCCGCTACCGCCCACGCCAGCGACCGGGTCGTCTACGAAGGCAAATCCGGTCCCGGCAAAGGCAAACACGTCGTGTTCCTCACGGGTGACGAGGAATACCGCTCCGAGGAGGGCTTGCCGATGCTGGCCAGGATTCTCGCTGAGCGTCACGGTTTCAAGTGCAGCGTGCTTTTCGCAATCAATCCGCCCGGATGGTCGTCGCGCGAGATCAAGGAGTTCATGAAAGCCAACAAGGACGCGCCCGAGCCCAAGCCCGGCGATCCCGACCCGAGTGACGGCAATATCGATCCCAATGAACCCTCGAACCTCCCTGGCCTCGAGCAACTCGACAACGCCGACCTGGTCATCATGTTGTGGCGCTACCGCCGGCCGACGGACGAAGCCATGAAACACTTCGTGAAGTATTGCGAGGCGGGCAAACCGTTCATCGCCTTGCGCACGAGCACGCACGCCTTTAACGGGCTTCAGGGCGAGTTCGCCGCGTTCAACAAGTTCGGCAAAACCGTCCTGGGCGAGGAATGGGTCAATCATTGGGGCCGCCACAAGGCCGAGGCCACCCGCGGGGTGATCGAGTCCGGCGCGAAAGACCACCCTGTCCTCCGTGGCGTCGACGACATCTTCGGCGACACCGACGTTTACGAAGCCGCCCCGCCCGCCGACGCGACCATCCTCGTTCGCGGCCAGGTTCTCAAAGGCATGAAGCCCGATGATCCGCCCGCGGACTACCGCAAGGAGACCGCCAAAGGCGCCGAACAGGGCATCAACGATCCCATGCAGCCCGTCGTCTGGCTCCGCGAGCACAAAAACCCTTCCGGCAAGGTGAACCGGATCGTCACGACGACAATGGGCTCGGCCACCGATCTGCAAAGTGAAGGGCTTCGCCGCCTGCTCGTCAACGCCGCCTACTGGGCGACCGGGCTGGAATCCAAAATTCCGAAGAAGGCCAACGTGGAGTACGTCGGTGAGTTCAAACCCACCATGTACGGCTTCGGCGGATACAAGAAAGGCGTGAAACCCGCCGACCATGAGTTGAAGTGACGAGCCGTTTCGATCATGAAGCCAATTTCTAGTCAGGGTGGGCACTCCGCCGAGGTGAGGATGCGCTTGCTTCTGCGCGGGAGGTCATTCCCGGTAGTCCAGTTAGGGCCAGACTTTCTTTTCTTAGACGCCCCCACTGACCAGGCTCCTGGGGAGGGCAGCCTGGTGTTGCGCGTGGACCGAAGTGTACGACGCTGGCGGGTACGTCTGCCCGATGGAATTTCCGCTGGTTCCAAACGCGTGATCATCACCACCGCCGCCTGTCCAGGTAGCTTGGCTTCAATGGCGCGTTGGCGCGGGCGTGCAATGCCGTATCGGCCCACGAAAGCAGCGTAGGCGCTTTTCGCTGGCGAGGGAAAGCGGAATCCACCCTGCCCCTCCCTCTTGACGCCGCCCGCGCCTCTTCCTACGGTTCCCTCCATGATCCGTTCCGCCTTGTGTCCCGTGCTCGTCGCGCTGGCGCTGCTGGGTTTTGCGCCTCCCTGTCCGGCGCCGCTCATCTTCACGCCCGGCGAGGGCTGGCGCTACGAAAAGGCCGGCGGCGCCGGCTCGTGGACGCGCGGCCGGGCGAAGGACCAGTTGGAAGTCGCCCAGCAGTCCTTCGACAAAAAGGACTATTCGACCGCGATGAACGCGGCCCGACGCACCGTTCACGTCTGGCCGTTTTCCGATTACGCCCCGCAGGCCCAGTACCTCCTCGGCCGATGCCACGAAGCGGCCAACGATGACCAGAAAGCCTTCGAGGCCTACCAGAAACTCATCGAACGCTATCCCAAGGCCCCCAACTACGACGAGGTCATCCTCCGCCAGATGGCCATCGCCAATCGTTACCTTGCCGGACAGTGGTTCAAGCTCTTCAATCTCGTCCCTTGGTTTCCCTCGATGGAAAAGACCATCAAAATGTACGAAAAGATCATCAAGAACGGCCCCTATAGCGAAGTCGCCCCGCAGGCCCAAATCAACATCGGCCTGGCCCACGAGAAGAGACTCTTTACCGATCTCCCCGAAGCCACCCGCGCCTACGAACGGGCTGCCGACAAATACGCCGACCGTTCCGAAGGCACCGACGCCCTGTTCCGCGTCGGCGAGTCCTACAACAAGCAGGCCAAGAAAGCCGAGTACGACCAAAGCCTCGCCGGGCAGGCCATCGCCACATTCACCGACTTCATCACCCTCCATCCCGAAGACAAGCGCGCGCCGCAAGCCCAGAAGCGGATCGAGGCGCTCAAGCTCGAACAAGCCCGCGGCGCCTTCGACGTCGCCCGTTACTACGAGAAGAAAGGCAAGTGGAAGGCCGCCAAGATTTACTACAACGAGGTGAACGACGTTCTGCGCGACAGCCCCGATGCGAAGCTGGCCGCAGATGCCCGCGCCCGCATCGACCGCATCGTCAAGCAACACCCCGAGACCTCGCCATGATCCCGCGACCGCATCTCCCTGGCGCAGCCACCTTACGAGTTCCGGGTTCCGGGTTCCGGGTTCCGGGTTGGCTGTCGCGGTGGCGAGTTCCGGATTGCTGGTTTGATGATGCTCACGAAGAACTCGGAACTCGGAACTCGGAACTCGGAACCCCGTGGCGGGGTCGCCTAAGAACCGAGAGAGCGTGGCCCGCCGCCCCGCTGCTTTGCCTGCTGGCCGCCCTTTTCGCCGGCTGTGCCGGCTACCGGCTCGGCCCCACTGGAGGCCAGACCGCGGGAGCCCGTTCGATCCAAATCAACCCGTTCGTCAATCAGACGATTGAACCCCGCCTAGTCGAAGCCCTCACTCACGCCCTCCGAAAGCAAATCCAGCAGGACGGCACCTTCCGCCTCAACACTCGCAACGGGGGCGACATCATTGTCACGGGCGCGATCCTCCGATACGAACGCGAATCCATCTCCGTCCGCTCCCGCGACGCCCTGACGCCGCGAGATTATCGCATCACCATCGTCGCCCGCGTCACCGCCCGCGAGCGGGCCACCGGCAAGCTGCTGATCGACCGCGAAGTGGCGGGCCACACCGATGTGCGCGCCGGGGCCGATCTGTTCAGCGCCGAACGCCAGGGCATCCCCCTGGCCGCCGAGTTCCTCGCCACCAGCGCCACCTCCCTGCTGGCCGACGGTCCGTGGTGAACCAGAGCGGCGACCATGAGGTCGCGGGCCGGTCCTTTGGATAACCGCAGCGTGGTCGGGATGCATGTCCGCAACCTCACGACCACAGCGACCGCGCCGTCGGCTGCTCAGCGGCCAAAAACTCCCGTCGTGAATTTCTAACCACTTGCGAATACGGCTCGAGCGCTAAAATGGGAAAGTGCGTTCGTTCCTCGAATCAGAAAAAGATGGAGACGGCTTTTTCGTGGGAACAATTGCGTGAATTGTACCCTCCAATTTCTGGTAACGAGCCTTCTCCGAAAAGGGAAGACTGAAGTCTGATTGGCATGAGAAATGAAACAACGGAGCTGGCAACAGCCAGTACCACAACCAAGAGAAAAACATGAATGCGAAAACCAGAATGTGGAACATCGAAATGAAAAACAAAACGAACATCGTATGGAAATGGGCGCGTGCCTTCGTCGCGGCGGTGTTGCTCCCCGTTTGCCTGGGCGCAGTCCAGGGTCACCCGAACGGGGCGCTCGCGGCTCAAGGAAGCCCGAAAGGGGCAGCAGGTCAGATGCCCGCTTACTATGATGGTGAGCTATTCACCGTCAATATATTCGAGGTGCCTGCTTCCGACCCGTTAATCCAGCGCGACCCGACCATCAATATCATCTATGCTACAAACGATCTGGACGACGAACAGGATTTCGTTCCTGTGATCGATGCCATCCAGGGCGACGGATTCAATCCGCTGTGGCTGCAAGTCCTCATCGTTTTCAATCAAGGGTTTACGCCCCACCAGTTCTTCTCGGATGACGAGGTCGAGGACGCGGCCGCCGGACCCAATCCCGAAATCACCCTCGTCGTGACCGACGAAATCTATCGTTGTTCAGTTGTTGGCAACAAGTAAGCGAGGACAAACGAACCTCCCCGCCGCAAGCGGGGAGGTTCTGCGATTCGTCAATCGAACCGAGGTCACGAGGCTCAAACTGAATGGGCTGAAAGCCCGAAAGATAATAGCCCAGGGCAAAGCGAGTCGGCGAGCGACGCCCTGGGTCAACGTGCCAAAACAGAACAAGCCCTGTAAGGGCGACAGAAATCTCGTGATTGCGGTCGGTGGTTCCCGTTACTGTTTCGCGCTGTGGATTCCAAATACGGCCACTTCTCCCGCGAACAACTGCTCCGCGACATCTACGCGAGCCTGTAGCACGCCACGGGCCCTTCATGTGTCAATATCAAGAACTGACCCTTTTTCGCCCATGTCGATCCAGTTGTCATCGCTGAAGGTCGCAGCGTAGAGGTTGGTGGTGGACGCGCCGATCAGAAGCGCGGCGAGCACGGTAAGCGCATGATTGCTGATTCTCTTTATTGGTCTATCGGTTGTCATAACGTTGCTGGGTCGGCAGTTTTCAGATTTTCAGCAGCCTACGGTTTGTGCAGGCGGAAGAATTTGTTGCCGGTCGGGGCGGGCAGCGAAATGAAAACGCTGCTGTCGTTGGTCTGGAAAGTCGCGGTGGGAACCTCTGACCAACCCAGCGTAACGGATTCGGATTGGTCGAGGACAAAATCGTCCGCGGCTTTGGTCCAGGAGAAGACTACGCTTCCGCCCGAATGCGTCACCGAGAGGCGCGGAGTCAAGGGTTCGAGGCTGAACAGGTAGGCTGCGCCGGCATTCGTCCCGCCCGTGTCGTCCGAGGGCGCGCCGATGATTACCCGGTCGGTCCCCAGCGCGGCCAGCGACGAGCCGAAAGAATCATCACGCGCCGGGGTTGGATTGGTGATGGTGGTCAGCAACGTGCCGGTGGTGCTGAAGAGATAGGCCGCTCCGGAATAGGGGGCGGCCGTGCTATCCATCGCGCCAATCAGGACTCGATCGCTCCCGACCGCCGCTACTGCTGTGCCAAACTCCTCAAAGCCTGCCGGGGTGGGATTGGCGAAAGTCGTCAGGAACGTGCCGTCGGTATCGAACAGATACGCCGCCCCATACCACGGCGCACTGATGAGCAAGCGATCGCTCCCCACCAGTGCCACCGAGTGGCCGAACACTTCGTGATGCCCCCCGGAGGGATTGGTGAAGGTTCTCAGCAACGTGCCGTTGACATCGTACACGTATGCCGCTCCGAGGTCGTCCTCGCCCGTATCCGCGCCGATGAGCACACGACCGCTCCCCAGCGCCGCCACCGAAATTCCCATGCGAGTTTCGCCCACGCCGTTCGTGAAAGTATTCAACAACGTGCCGTCAGTGCTGAACAGAAATGCAGCCCCGTAGTTTCCTCCGAACCACGGCGCGCCAATCAGCACCTGATCGTTCCCGACCCCCGTAACCGCCAGGCCGAAATGGTCGTCGAAGACCGGCGCGGGATTGGTGAAGGTGGTAAGTAACGCCCCGTTCGTGCTGAACAGATACGCCACCCCGGTCCATCGATCGACTATGCTCTCACTGGGCGCACCGATGATCACGCGATCATTCCCCACCGCTGCGATTGCCCGGCCGAACTCGGCAGAGGCTTGAGAACTGGGATTGGTGAAGGTGGTCAGCAATGTGCCGGCAGTGCTGAACAAATACGCCGCCCCGCCGACTTGGTTGTCTCCGTAGATCTGGTAACCCGTTGCTCCAATGAGCACGCGGTCGCTTCCCAGCGCCGCCACGGACGAGCCAAAGTATTGGGGGTATCCCGGTGTCGTATTGGTGAAGGTGGTCACCAACCTGGCGTTTCGGACGAAGCCGGTCAACGGAGCCAGGGCGGTGAGTGCGATGTCAAACGGATTTTCGTCCGCATCGCTGCTGGCGATGTGGAGCGCCGCCACGCGAATGCCAGGCACGGCGGGAGTGAATCTTACCGTGAACGTCGTGCTGCCACCGGGGGGCACCACTGCGGCGGGACTGGCGGCGACGGTAAACTCGGCGGCATTCGCGC
>Ga0137374_10000450_pt1 | contig 41678 bp, 46 predicted proteins | sample SagtaG_20_FD_104811 | JGI IMG/M metagenome (GOLD analysis project Ga0137374, IMG submission 104811) | Vadose zone soil microbial communities from Sagehorn Ranch, Mendocino, California, USA - Sage1_R_100_16 metaG | ecosystem: Environmental > Terrestrial > Soil > Vadose zone | place: USA... | reverse complement strand
CTTTGTGGTGGTTGGAATGTTTGTTGCCTCGGCAATTCTTCATGTTTGCCTGATGATCGTCGGCGGCGCGAAGCAGTCATTTGAGACTACGTTCCGGGTAGTTTGCTTCGCGGAAGGATCGGCAAGCCCACTTCTTGTCATCCCGTTCTGTGGCGGACTGATCACTGGAATTTGGAAAGTTGTCCTTTACTGCATCGGATTAGCGCGCTCTCATGAAACCGACACCGGCCGAGCTGTAATTGCCGTGCTGTTGCCGTTGATTGTTTGCTGCGGAGGATTTCTCCTGTTGATGTTCGGCGCGCTGGGCGCGTGGAGTGCCGCGCAGCATTAATTTGAATGCAGCTTTGCCGCCACCAGCTTGAGCCGGGCGAAATTGACCACGAGCTGATTTGGTTAGCTGTCTCCGTCGGATCGCTGGCCCTGGCGACACTTTGGTTTGCCGTCGGTTTGCCTTGGCCGCGATGTGTCTTTCACGAGCTTACCGGTCTTCCGTGTGTGACGTGCGGCATGACGCGATGTGCGATCCAATTCTTTCATGGCCACTTCCTCGCTGCGTTGAAATGGAACCCATTCGTGTTCACATCGCTGTGCGGCGTAATGGCGTTCGACCTTTATGCGTTCGCAACGCTCACGACGCGCGCACCGCGTCTGCGAATCTCTTTTTCCACGCAACGAGCGAAAACGTTCGTGCGTGTCTCTGTCATTTTAGCCTTCGGGCTAAACTGGATTTATTTGCTTTCGCACTGGCGCAATTTTTAGATAGTAGGGTCGGCGCGCTGCGCCGACCTGATGCTGCAGCCTGGCGTCCACCGCACCATTCATTCCTAAATAATTTTCTTCGTGCACTTCGTGTGCTTCGTGGTTGAACTTCTGGCCACATGAGGATCTTGGTCACAGGCGGAGCTGGTTTTATCGGGTCGCATCTTGTCGAGAAGCTGCTGGCGGCCGGGCATGCTGTCATAGTCCTTGACGACTTCAATGATTTTTATGATCCACGGATCAAGCACGCGAATATTGCCGGTTTTGCCAAGGACGTGAGCGTCTGCCACGTCGATATTCGCGATGGCGCGGCGGTGCGAAACTTGTTCCACCGCGAGAAAGTTGATGCAATCGCGCATTTGGCTGCCCGCGCGGGTGTTCGACCTTCGATTCAACACCCGCATCTCTATTACGACACAAATGTCACCGGGACTTTGCATCTGCTGGAGGCGGCGCGCGTGATTGGAGTCGAGTCGTTCGTCTTTGCATCCAGCTCATCGGTTTACGGAGCTTCGAAAACGGTCCCATTTTCTGAGGACCAACAGCTTACTCAGACACTCAGCCCGTACGGCGCGACAAAGGTCGCGGGCGAATTTCTTTGCTCGACTTACTCGCACCTCTACCAAATGCGTGTAGTGGCGCTTCGTTACTTCACCGTGTACGGCCCGCGGCAACGGCCAGATCTGGCTATTCATCAATTCACCCGGCGCATTTATGCCGGCCAACCCATCGATCAATTTGGAGATGGCAGCACGCGCCGGGATTACACTTACATCGATGACGTGATCCAGGGAACAATGGCTGCGCTCAAGTACAAAGGCCCCCTTTACGACATTTTTAATCTTGGTGAGAGCGAGACGATTCAGCTGAAGGAACTGATTTCGGCCATCGAAAATACGCTTGGAAAAAAGGCAAAGGTTAACCAACTACCTGAGCAACCGGGTGATATGCCACTGACTTGTGCGGACATTTCGAAAGCAAGAAAATTGCTTGGTTACAATCCAACGACCAAGTTCAGTGAGGGCCTGCCTAAGTTCATCGATTGGTTCCTGCAAAGTCAAAGGACGGCGGCCACATAGTGAGGCGCTTTACCAAGGAAAGACCAGGCACCCGGGAGGGGTAGGGCGGGCAGTCCTGTGCACGCCGTTTCATTCGTTTGCCGCTTTGGATAGCTCGGAGCTGTTATGATTTCTGCGATAGCTGTTGTAATTTCCGTCTGTGATTTCAACGTTACCGTTTGATCAACGCGCCTGTTTCATCGCGGGTCAGGCGAAATCGGGCACGACACTGCTAGTCGCCTTGCTGGATAATCATCCCGAGTTACTCGTGTTGCCGGAAGAAACCGCTTATTTTCCTACCGTCCTGACCAAATACGCGCCACGCGGTCGCCGCGCGCAGTTTGATTATCTGACCAAAGAATCGCTTGCCAACGTGCTGTTCGGTGGCCCGTGCAAGTGGGGCAAGCGAAATTACTCGACGTTTCCACGCGAGAAGTTTCTGAGGATGTTCGAGGATACGGCATTCGATCCTGCGAACGCGCACGCGGATTTGCTGGTTCTCATGGTCAAAGCGTACGCGGCCACCCTGGGACGCTCGCTCGACACGATCGCGCGCTGGGTGGAAAAGACTCCAGCCAATCGTAATCACATCGGCGCTATCCGCACCCGCTTTCCACACGCAAAGATCCTGGTCACCATGCGCGATCCGCGCGCCATTCTCGCAGCGCAAATCGCGCTGGAGAAAACGAGGCGAACAGGAAGGTTCTCGACCTATTATGTGATTGCTCATTGGCGGGTAGCCGTGTGGCTGGCCAGGCGCGTGCGCGCCGGGGAGGTGCCCGGCCTGGTGGTGCCGTATGAAAAATTAGTCTGCGAACCTGCCAGGACGATGGAAGAAGTTTGCAACTATCTGGAGATCAAGTTCGACCCGGACACGGTGCTGACCCCGACGAAAGTGGGCCAGTTCTGGAGCGGCAACTCCGCGGCACGCATTCACTTTTCGCAAATCAGCACTGAACCGGTGACGCGCTGGCAGCATGAACTTTCCGAGGACGAAATCGGATGGATAGAATGGCATTGCCGCGATCTGATGCCGGAGTTCGGCTACGAGCCAAAACTGAGCCGGCGCGAATTGCGATACTTCATGCGTCCGATTCGCGGCGAGCGCCCGCGGGAATACATGAAGTCGCGGATTTATTCGCTCCGCGACTCAATGACGAATTCCGAATGACCAATGACGAAGGGATGACGAAATCCGAATCTCGGGCGAATTCGACGCCGTGGTTTCGTCATTTGGCATTCGGGCTTAATTCGTCATTCGTCATTCTTGCTTTGTCATTCCCGATCCTTCCACTTGCAATCAGCCGCCACCTAAGCCATAATCGGGCCGAGATGTCGGGAATCTTCTTCGATCTTCCGAGCGTCCGGTTTCTGCGACGATTCAGATTTCTTGAACTGATGCGGCAAATATTTGCGGCATCACTGTGTCGTTGGTTGAGTATGCCGGCTTGCGCTTCGAGACAAGTGCATTTCCGACACACAGAGGCGGAGTTTCCATCGGCGTCGCAGAGTGCTTGGAAAAAGTTTGACTGGACTCTCGATGATTCGCGCGCCGCGGACGGTGTCCCGAGCCTTTTCGGGGCGCTCCGCCCTTTTAACAATTGGACCAAACCTAAGAATCAACATGAACTCTTATTCATCAGGAAGACGCTCACGCCGCTCGCGCGGTGGAGGCCGACACAGCAGAGGAAATCACGAACGCTTTCGGGGCCAGCAGGGAGCGGCAAAGACGCAAAAAAAGACATTCTGGCAACGGGTTACCGAATTTTTCGGAAACGGCGGAGAGAAAAAGAAGACTGCCGCACACGCGCGCAATGGTACGCAGCCTTCGCGAACAGCGCGCAAGCCCGAACGGATTGAAGTCACTTCGCCGCGTCTTTACGTTGGCAACTTGTCCTTCGACGCCACCGAGAGCGATCTATTTGAATTGTTCAACGGAGTGGGGCATGTGCAAAACGCGGAGGTCGTGAGTTACCGGCACAACCAGCGTTCAAAAGGTTTTGCCTTCGTGCAGATGCAAACCATCGAGGAAGCGAAACGCGCCGTGGAGGAATTGCACGATAAAGAATTCCTCGGCCGCAGGCTGGTGGTGAGCGGAGCAAAGTCCGATCAGCACCAGGCGCGCTAACGTTTTCCCACAGCTAACTTTGAGGGTGGACGCCACAGCGCGGCGTCCCTACCTCTTGATCTCCAGATATGTCCTCGCCTGCACGTGACTCGTGCCCGGCTGGAATTCTTCTATCCGCATTTGTTTCAGAAACCAGCGACCCTCGATCTTTTGCGCGGACACGACCTCGAAGCGTTTTGCGAGTTGCGCCTTCCAATCATAGCCTTCCATCCGCATTAGCGCACCGCTGGCCTTATCGACCCACAACAGCACATTCGAATACTGCGATTCGCGCGAAGGCGCACGCAGTTGCAGTTTCCAGCAATTGCGAGTGCGAACATTTTCCTCACCCAACACTCGAGCTGTCGGCCAATAAAGAAATTTGAAGGCCAGATCCTCGTAGGTCACGCTGGTGCCGCGGATTCTTTGATTGAGCTTCGAGGTCGCAAATTTTTCAGTTCCGGCGCCGCTCACAAGGTCGAGGCGCGAACTGTTTTCGCCGAGACGCAACTGCAAGGTCTCGTCCGGATTTGTGAATGAGTAACGAATCAGCGGCCCGTTTTGGACCAGCCGAAAGGGGACTACAACATCATTTTGCCGAAGCTGTCCCTGCAGATCGAGTTGCTGTTTTGATTCGACCATTCGGACTGAATTGAGAATGTCCTTCGCCGAAGGCGGGGGCTGACCCTCAAGGGAAAAGCCAAGAGCGAAAAAGGCGACTATAGCGGAATGACGAATGACGAATGACGAATGACGAAACAAGCTCGAATGCTCTAATGACGAATGCGCGTGCCGACGCGCCGTTTTGATCATTCGGGATTCGAGCTTCGTCATTCCTTCGTCATTCGTCATTCGTGCTTCGTCATTGGTCCGCATTTGTTTATTGGAATCTACCGGTTAAAGCTTAGAGGTCGCTTCATTTTATTGCATGGACCAGTCTCTCTTCCATCTCATCAACGAAGAATGGACGAATCCGGCACTGGACTTGTTCATGGCCGCCCTCAGCAACGGCGCAATTTGGAAGCCGCTGTTCATTGGGATCGCGCTCGCTGCGCTTCTTTTTGGCGGATTCAGAGGGCGCGCATTCATTGTCTGCTTGCTTTTGTCCCTGGCGTTAGCGGAGCCGGTTACGGCAGTATTGAAGACTGCATTTGATCGCCATAGGCCGAAGCAGGTGGAAAGCGTCCGCATGGTCCAACTCCAAAGGACCCGGCCAGCGTTTCTCACACTTTTCAAAAAACCCGTCATCCGTTTTTCCGATCAATCCGACCGAAATCGTGCGGGGCCCTCATTTCCATCGGGCCACGTAGTAACCAACACGATTATCGCCGCGTACTGCACGCTGTTTTATCGACGCCGCGGCTGGCTTTACTGCTTTATCACTGCTGCGGTTGGTTACTCGCGAATTTATCTGGGCGCGCATTGGCCCAGTGATGTAATCGCTACGCTTTTTCTTGGTGTTGGAGAAGCACTCCTTCTGCTTGCCCTGTTTGAATTGATCTGGAGGAGCGCAGCCCGCAAATGGATGCCACGGCTTTTTGCGCGCCATCCGAGTTTGATTGCGTTAGGTGGTAGGGCGCGGCCGCCGGGCGCGCTGAAACGCTGCGTATGAGCACCTCGCGCGCGGTCTGGTTTTTCATCCTCGCGCTGACGGCGATTCGATTGTCATTGCTGGCAACGACTGATCTGGAATTCGACGAGGCGCACTATTGGATGTGGTCCGAGCGGCTCGCGCCGGCATATTTCAGCAAAGGGCCGGCCATTGCGTTTGTTATGCGTGCCAGCACCACGGTTTTCGGCGCCAATGAGTTCGGCGTCCGCTTCTTCAGTCCGATCCTGGCAGCAGGAACAAGTGTGCTGCTGTTCTACTTCGCCCGGCACTTATTCAATGCCACCGCAGCGTTGTGGGCGGTCGTAGCGCTGAATGTCACCCCGATCTTCAACATCGGTGCGTTCCTAATGACAATTGATGCGTTGTCGGTTTTTTTCTGGTTGGCGGCGATGTTCACGTTCTGGCTAGCGTTGGAAAAAATCCCGCGTTTCTCCTGGTACTGGCCGCTAACGGGATTGCTGATTGGGCTTGGGTTCCTTTCGAAATATACGAACGCGCTTGAGCTTGTTTCGATTTTCTTCGTGCTGGCACTGGCGCCGCGGCTAAGACAGGAGTTCAAACATCCCGGCTTGTATTCGTTAGTGGTGATATTCGCTCTTTGCACGATTCCACCCATTGTCTGGAACGCCCAACATGCCTGGATCACGCTGGTGCATCTGCGTTCGCGGGGAAATCTCGAGCACGGGTTTGGTTTTCATCCGGTCGAGGTTCTTTCATTTCTCGGCCAGCATTTTCTGGCCTATTCGCCGTTTCTCTTTCTGGCGCTGGCCTGGGGCGTCATTGGAAGCTGGCGACGCGTTAATCAGCAATTCAAGGTGCTGTTTCTGATGTGGTTTGGGTTGCCTGTGTTGCTCTTTTATCTGCTTCTGTCAGTGAACAAGGCCGCTGCGCCGAATTGGGACGGGCTCGCCTTTCTTGGCTTCGGCCTTTTGGCGATTTATTTCTGGTGGGAACGACTCGAGGCCAGCGTCACGTTACGCCTGGGCGCGGTCGTGGCGATACTGGTTGGGCTTATCATGAGTGTGATCGCGCTGGACACGGACGTGGTGCGCGCAGCCGGATACAACTTGGAGCGACCTAACCCGAGCGATCGGATGCGGGGATGGAAAAGCGCTGCGAGTGCTCTGGAAAAAATGCGTAACGATCTGGAAACGAAATTAGGCAAGAAACTTTTTTTGATTGCGGACGCTCGCGATCGCGCATCAGAAATTTCCTTTTATCTACGCGATAAACAAGTGGAAGGCCCTGGTCATCCGCCGGTTTATATTCCCGAATCGCAGGACATTGTGAATCAATTTTCCTTTTGGCCGCGTTACGATGAATTTGTTGAAATAAAACCGGGCACCCCGCGTCCGGAAGGCGAAGTTTACACTGAAGAGAACGGTATCAATCTCTTCATGGGCCGCGATGCGCTGTTCATTCGGAACGGCGAGAAGGAACACGTGCCGCATAGCATTCAAGCTGCATTTCAATCGATCGAGCCTGTGGGAACCATCGAGGTGCGACGCCATGACAGGGTACTGCGCACATGGGAGGTGTTTCTTTGCCGAAACTATCGCACTCTTCCATTATGACAGAGGAACCAGCTTCTCCGGCGGTTTCAGTGGTGGTCCCTCTTTTCAATGAGGAAGAAAGCATCGCCATCTTGCAATCAGAGTTGAGCGCAGCGCTAAAAGATCTCGATTACGAAATCGTTTTTGTCGATGACGGATCAGCTGATCGCACGGCTGAGCGAATCGAAGCCGCACCGAACGTGCGTATGATCCAGTTTGGAAAAAATGCCGGGCAAAGCGCGGCCATCTACGCCGGGCTGAAGGCCGCCCGCGGCGCGACGGTGGTTCTTATCGACGGCGATTTGCAAAATGATCCTGCCGATATTCCAAGACTTCTTGCCGAGATTGCGCGTGGCGCCGATCTCGTCTGCGGCTATCGCGCGCAACGACGCGACACACTGGTGAAGCGGCTGAGCAGCTGGATTGCTAATGCGGTTCGCAGCCGTTTCACAAAAGACGGAGTGCGCGACACGGGTTGTACCCTTAAAGCAATGCGGCGCGAATGCATCAGCGCGCTGGTTCCGTTCAAAGGAATGCATCGTTTCATTCCCGCGCTAGTCAAAGGTGCAGGCTACCGACTGGTGGAGATCCCGGTGAATCATCGGCCTCGCCGCTTCGGTCAAAGCAAATACGGGCTGGGCAACCGCGCCGTGCGGGCAACAATCGATATGTTCGGTGTGCGTTGGCTGCTCTCGCGACGATTGAATTACAAAATTCGCGAGTCGTAAGCTCTACCTGGTTTCAAAACGCGCTTGTCAAGCTAGGCGCTGCCGCTAAGCTTGGCCTCCCGCACTGGGAATTCGCATGTCGCTGGCTAATTTACTTTCTGCCGAGCAAATCATCCCCGAGATGAAAGCAACGGAACGCTGGGCGGCTATCGTCGAGCTGATCGATTTGCTCGTTGGCCTTGGCAAAATTAAGCCCCCAGATCGCGACCCCATTCTTGCCGCACTGAGACAGCGCGAGGAAACCATGAGCACCGGCATCGGATTCGGGATCGCCATTCCGCATTGTTCTTCCGATCGGCTCGATGAAGTGGTGGCGGCGTTCGGAAGATCGACAACCGGTGTCGAATTCGATGCTCTGGATAATGCACCTGTGAAGTTCGTTGTTCTTTTCATTGTCCCGAAAAATCAATTCCAAACTCACCTGCGCACGTTGGCCTCGATCGCAAAGTTTCTGAACGATCGCTCTGTGCGCGAAAGCTTGGGCAGCGCGAAATCCGCCGACGAAATTTTGTCGGTCTTTCGCGAGCGCTCGTAATTCGCACGCGTAAAGTTGCGCTAAAGTCATCTCTGTGAAGGGTAAGGACAGCGCGCTGCGCTGTCCGGACGCCGCAGCGCGGCGTCCCTACCATGGAAACGTTCCAAGCAATCCTCGCGAAAAGACTGAGCAACGCGCTTGTGGGAGCGCGATTGCCAGATGCCGGCGAATTAACGCCAGCGACCGATCCGCGTTTCGGCGATTACCAGACCAACGCGGCCCTCGTGCTGGGGAAACAGCGTGGCGAAAATCCGCGGGTCCTCGCGGAGAAAATCGTGGCACACCTTGATGTTAGCGATCTCTGCGAAACGCCGGTGGTCGCCGGCGCCGGCTTCATCAACTTCACATTGCGTCGGGGCGCAATCGAAAAGAAAATCATTGAAGTCTTGCGAGATGAACGGTTCGGCGTTGCAGAGGCAAAATCAACGCAACGGATCGTGATCGATTTCGGGTCGCCTAACGTGGCCAAGCCGATGCATGTCGGTCACATCCGCAGTACCGTGCTGGGTGATGCGCTGGCGCGCATCGCGCAATTCCTCGGCCATGAGGTAATCCGCGATAATCACATTGGCGACTGGGGCACACAGTTCGGGATGGTGATCTACGGCTGGAAAAATCTGCTGGATCGACAGGCATTGCAGCGCAATCCCCTGGCAGAGATTGTGCGCGTTTACAAGGAGACAAACGAACGAGCAACCAGCGATCCGCAAGTTCGTGAGGCCTGTCGCCAGGAGTTGGTCAAGTTGCAGGCGGGCGACAAGGAAAACATCGACATCTGGAACGAGTGTGTGGCGTTCTCGATGCAGGATTTCGAGCACGCTTACAAATTGCTCGATATCCATTATGACCTCCAATGCGGCGAAAGTTTTTATCACGATCGACTGCCTGGCGTGGTCGAACGTCTGCTGAGATCCGGCATCGCCGAGATTAGCGAAGGCGCAGTTGTCGTTTTCTTCCGCGACAATCCTGAACTGGCAGATAAACCGCTCATCATCCGCAAGCGGGACGGCGGATTTAATTACGCCACTACCGATGTCGCCACGGTCGATTATCGCGTCAACGATTTGAAAGCTGACGCGATCTGGTACGTGGTCGGCGCGCCGCAGACTTTGCATTTCAAGCAAATTTTCGAGATTGCCCGGCGCGAAGGTTACAAGGCCGACCTGCGCCATATCACTTTTGGGAGCATCCTCGGCGAAGACCGCAAACTGATGAAGACGCGTTCTGGCGAGAACGTGCCGTTGCGCGACCTTCTCGAGGAAGCGTGCAGGCGCGCGCGGAAAATTATCGAAAAAAAAAATCCGCATCTGAATGAGGATGAAAAGACCGACATTGCCGAGAAAATCGGGATCGGCGCCGTCAAATACGCCGATCTCTCGCAGTACCGGATGACAGATTACATCTTTTCCTGGGAAAAGATGCTCTCCCTGCATGGCAACACAGCGCCGTATTTGCAAAACGCCTACGTGCGCATTCGCTCGATTTTTCGTAAAGCAGGCGAATCCTCGCCGGCGATCGACAAGTTAATCCTCAGTGATTCGGCCGAAATCAATCTTGCCAAACGTCTGTGTCAGTTCGCCGAGATCGTTCCCCAAGTGTTGAACGATTTTCGACCAAACATTCTGGCAAATGATCTGTTCGAGCTGGCGAACAGCTTTCACACATTTTATGAAGCCTGTCCGGTCTTGAAATCAGATGAACCGGCGCGCAGTTCGCGGCTGGCATTGTGTGATCTGACCGCGCGGGTCTTGGAGCGCGGCCTCGACCTTCTCGGGATCAAAGTGCCGGAGCGAATGTAACGACAAATGACGAAGCACGAATGTCGAATGACGAATGAATGACGAAGGCTCAATGACAAAGGAGCGGGCTACGAAGCAAGGATCATTTCGGATTTCGTCATTCGGATTTATTTTGTCATTCGTCATTCGGATTTTGTCATTTGAAAGGGTCTTCTGGCCCGGGTCGGAATGAAGGGGCAGAGACATACGCGCATTCCAACTTGCACCTACCGAGTGCAATTTAATCGCTGGTTCACGTTTTCCCAAGCACGCGAGATCGTGCCGTATTTGCAGGCGCTGGGGGTAAGTGACGTTTATGCATCGCCGTATTTCCAGGCGAGTCCGGACAGCCTGCACGGCTACGACATCACCGATCATAGTAAGCTTAACCCGGCGATCGGCACGCGCGCGGAATATGACGCGTGGATCGCCGAGCTGCACGCGCATGGCATGGGGCAGGTGCTTGATTTTGTCCCCAATCACGTCGGCATCGCCGACTCGCGCAATGCCTGGTGGATGGACGTGCTGGAAAACGGGCCCAGCTCCAGATATGCGCGCTACTTCGACATCGACTGGCAGCCGCTGAAGTTTGATCTGCGCGACAAAGTTCTGTTGCCAATTCTTACGGATCAGTACGGACGCGTGCTTGAGCGCGGCGAATTGCAGGTACGCTTTGAAGAGGGAACCTTTTATCTGCTCTACGGCGAGCGCAGACTGCCGATCGCGCCCGGCACGTATCGTTACGTTCTGGACATTGCATTACAAAACCTCGCCGACCAAAAGGACGAAGATTTTTACGCGGAACTACAAAGCATCCTGACCGCGCTCGAATATCTGCCGAAACGCACCGAAACCGATCCAAAACGAATAGCAGAACGAATTCGCGAGAAGGAAATCATCAAACGACGTCTCGAACGTCGGTGTGCGGAAGCGCCGCAAGTGCAACAGGCAATCGAAAAGGCGCTGGCCCAGATCAATGGCAAGCCGGGCGACCCGCGCAGCTTCGACGTGCTGGATGAGCTGCTTAACGCGCAGTCGTATCGATTGGCGTTTTGGCGCGTGGCGGCTGAAGAAATCAATTACCGCCGTTTTTTCGACGTGAACGATCTGGCGGCGATCCGGGTCGAGCTGCCAAAAGTCTTTGAAGCCGTTCACCGGCTAACTCTCGATTTGGTAAGTGCAGGCGCAGTGACAGGCCTCCGCATTGATCATCCAGATGGCCTGTACTTGCCCGGCGAATATTTCCAAAAACTTCAGCAGCGCTGCGGGAAAGCGCTCGCGATCGGATTGCCCAAGGATGGGCGCGCGATTTACATGCTGGCGGAGAAAATCCTCACGGGCTCCGAAACCTTGCGCAAGGACTGGCCTGTGCACGGAACCACAGGCTACGATTTTGCGAGTCAAGTGACGCAATTGCTGGTCGATTCCTCGGCCGAAACGGCGATCACAAGAACGTTCCATCGTTTCATCGGTCACTCGGTTCCTTTTGGCCATCTGCTATATGCGAAGAAACTGCAGGTGATGAAACTCGCACTCGCGAACGATGTCGATGTGCTGGGTAACATGCTCGACCGCTTGTCCGAGCAAAACCGATGGTATCGCGATTTCACGCTCGAGGCGCTTTCGCGTGCGGTACGCGAGACCATCGCCTGCTTCCCTGTTTACCGAACCTATCTCGCGCCGGGCCAGCCGGTGAGCGAAGAAGATCGTCAAATCATCGAGCGCGCGATCAGCGCAGCTAAACGTCGAAACCCAGCGATGGAAGAATCAATCTTCAATTTTCTCCGTGACGTGTTGCTATTCCGTTTCCCCGCAAGTCTCGATGCCAAAGCGCGCGCCGCGCACACGCACTTCGTTTTGAAATTTCAGCAGGCCACAGGGCCAATCATGGCGAAGGGACTGGAGGACACCGTCTTTTACATTTACAACCGATTGACGGCTCTAAATGAAGTGAGCGGCGAGCCGCAACAGTTTGGGCTGAGCGCCGAGACGTTTCACGAGCGCAATCTTGACCGGCAAAGCAATTGGCCAGCGACATTGCTCGCCACCTCCACGCACGACACAAAACGCAGCGAAGATGTCCGTGCGCGACTCGCGGCCATTTCCGAAATTCCTGAGCTTTGGCACCATTCGCTGCAAAGCTGGCGCATGGCCAATCGCCGTTGGAAGCGAACCATAAATGACCTGGAAGCGCCTGACGCGAACGAGGAATACCTGCTTTATCAGACTCTGCTTGGGACCTGGCCAATACGCGTAAATGGCGAACCAGAATCCGCTGCAACGCACGAGTACATCGCGAGAATTCAAGCTTACATGGGCAAAGCACTCCATGAAGCGAAGATCAATACGAGCTGGATCCAGCCAAACGAAGAATGGGACGCTGCAATGCAGGATTTCGTGGCAAAAATTTTGGATTGCTCAGCGCGAAACAAATTTCTCCCGGTTTTCCTTCCCGTTGCGAAGGAGATCGCGCGCTTGGGAGCGATCAATTCGCTCACCCAAACGCTGCTGAAGCTCGCCTCGCCCGGCGTGCCGGACATTTACCAGGGTAGCGAGATTTGGGGCGACAGCCTCGTCGATCCAGATAACCGGCGTCCGGTGGATTACGATCGACGACGGAAAATGCTCGAATCATTGGCGATCGCCACTCCCGATGAACTATTGCGCGCTTGGCCGGACGGGAGGATCAAAATGTTTCTAACGCAACGAGTCCTTCGATTTCGTCGCGAGCACGCCGAGCTCTTCCAGCGCGGCGACTATCTGCCGCTTCACGCAAGCGGAACATTCGTGGAATGCTGCGTCAGTTTCATCCGACAACTGGGGGACAAATGGGTTGTTGTGATCGCGCAGCGACTCTCTTCGCACGTTGGCTTTCTACCGATTGGTGAATTGTGGAAAGACACAACAGTCGAGTTACCCGAAACGTTTTCGCTTGAGAACGTCCATGATCTCTTCACCTGTCGCCCTCTGCAGAATCGGCAAGTAAAACTGGCCGACGCATTGTCGATCCTGCCCTTTGCGGTGATTACGAATCTCCCCTAAGGCGTCTGACAAACAGACGCCCTGCAAATTTGCGACCACGATTGTAGGGCGTTTGATTCGCTCTCGCCCAGCTCGCTCACCCTCTCGGGCTTTCCGTCTATGTCGCTCGGCGCCCGCCAGCTCCATTCTGTGAAACGCCAAGGCTAATGGCGATCCACGATTTGTTGGAAAAGATCGATTAGCCAGTTCGCAAAGTTGCTAAGATTCGTCAGTAGATCCGCACCGAAAGCTGCAAATGTAATTTGCGGTGAGGCAAGGATGAGCATCACGCTAAGCAATAGCAGGTTCATCAAGTAGATCACCACTAGCGAAAAGAACGTACCCTGGTCACTGAGATCCGTCTGATTTTTGGGGATCATCCAGCACGTGAACGTGAAATGGAATGCCCACGTCGCGCCGATCACCGCGTAAAGCAGTCGCCCGTACGGCTGCATGTTCAGAAAGAAGCTGAGCACGCCGTAAGTAGCGATCGCCAGTATGCTGTAGAACGGAAAAAAATAAGGCGCCAGCGCGATCCAGAAGTTGGCCTTACTGGTGACTACGTGTCCGCCGTCACGACTCACGCGAAACCGGCTCACACGGCCACCCATCAACCAAACCCAGAGCGCATGAGTAAGCTCATGCCCGAAGACATAAATGAGGACCGGGCGTGGCAGGCCGAAAAAAGCGATGAGCCAAAGCAGCGCGCCCAATGAGAAGAACCAGAATTCTTCGCCAGCCCACAACCGCTGTGTGACAGTCGCGCGCGCGAAGGCGGTGAAAAATGTCTGGCTAAGAACGGCGCAGATCGGGAGCAGAAAAATCGCGAAAACAAATTTTACCCAGCGGGTGGGCACGGTAAGCAGTTGCGAGGTAGTGATGAAGCTTTTGGATCTCGCGCGCGCAACGCTTCGGACAACCTTACCGCCGCGTTTGGATTTCCGCCTTCCGCGATTAGCGTTCGATCTTCGCTTTATTGCAGCCAAAGTTGCCGCAAATTACGCAGCCTTACGGCGACAAAAGCAAGGCGAAACCGCAGTAGCTCACGCCCGTCCCATATAGGCGCCTGTGCGAGTGTCGATCTTGATCGTTTCGCCTTCCTTGATGAACAACGGGACGTTGATGCTTTTGCCGGTCTCCAGCTTTGCCGGCTTGGTGACGTTGCTGGCGGTATCGCCTCGCACGCCCTGCGGCGATTCCACCACTTTGAGACTCACCGATGCCGGCAATTCCACCTGCACCGGTCTGCCCTCTGCATATAGGACCTGCACGGAAAGATTTTCCACCAGGTAATCTTTCGCGTCGCCGATCAAGTTCTCCTGCAACGTGATGGTCTCGTACGTCTCGGGATCCATGAAATGATACCCGTTGCGGTCCTTGTAACTGAACTCGAGCTGCTTTCGGTCAATCTCGACCCGCTCGACCTTGTCGGTTGAACCGAATCGGACGTCAGCACTTTTGCCGGTGTTGATGTAGCGAATGATCGCCTGGACGAACGCGCGCAAATTCCCCGGTGTGCGATGATGCACTTCGAGCACAATGGCCGGGTTGCCATTGTACTTAATGGCCATTCCTCGGCGAAGATCGTTGGCTGCGAGCATGCGAACGTTAAGTCATTCAGAGCGTTGAAGCGGGGGAGCGCGGAGTTTACACGCGCTCGGCAATTTTGCAATTGTAGGGCAGGCGCATCGCCTGCCGCTCGTCGGCAACCCCGAAAGCGTTCGGGGTTGCCCTACAATAATTTCAACCGCGTCAAATCCTGCGAATCGACAATGCCTACCGGTACGTTGTCGTCGTCGATCACAATGAGATCGTCGATGCGATGGCGCTCGAGCAGATTCAAAACTTCGACCGCGAGTTTGTCTTTATGCACCGTGACGGGATTCAACGTCATCAGGTCCGCCACAAGGCGTTCACCAATCCTGGAATCGGTTTGGAAATGCCGCACGAAATCGCCGTGCGTGAATATCCCCAGTAATTGGTTATCTTCGCTGGTCACAACGGCCGCACCCGCGCGCACGCCGGTCATCGTCTTTAGCACGTCGCGGACGGGTGTATCGGTAGAAACGATCGCCATCGCTTCGCGCGGTCGCATGATTTGATGGACGCGAATGAGCATGCTGCGGCCGATCATTCCGCCGGGATGAAACTTGGCGAAATCTTCCTTGTTAAACCCGCGTGCCTCCAGCAACACCATTGCCAGGGCATCGCCCAGCGCCAGCATCACCGTTGTACTTGAAGTCGGCGCGAGATTCAGCGGGCAAGCTTCCTGTTCAATGTTCACATCGAGAAAAACGTGCACGTTTTGTGCGAGAGTCGATTTTGGATTGCCGCACATGGCGATGATCCTGACTTGGAACCGGCCAATCGCCGGCAGAATCCGGAGCAATTCTTCGGTCTCGCCGCTCGCGCTCAAAGCAAGCACAACGTCGCCGTCAGCAATCATACCGAGATCGCCGTGCAAGGCATTGGAGGAATCGAGCACCACCGCGGGCGATCCTGTGCTGGTGAGAGTGGCAGCGATCTTCGCCCCGATGTGTCCGGATTTTCCCACTCCCACTACAACGACTTTGCCGCGCGCGTCCACCGCTTCCCTGATCAATTCGACGGCGCGAGAGAAATCTTCGCCCAGGCGCTCCCGAAGCCTTTTGAGCTCAAAAATTTCTATATCCAGGACGCGTCCGGCCTTTTCAAGGTAGTCCATCGAACTATATAATGTAAGCAAGGCGTGGTGCGGGCAAGAATTTGCACGCCTCGAACGAAAGGAAAGAATGAAAACATTTACTATTGCAATCCTGGCCGCACTAGTGGCCACCGCTTCGGCGCAGGAATTCAGAGCGCCACTCGGGCCGCAAAAACCGGTGCGAGCAATGCCTACGCCGCCGCCCTATTTAGTGCGCCCCGAGGTGCAGGGAGTGGTTCCGCGCGCATTCAGCGACGCGCGTAATCCGCTCCAAATGCTCAACCCCTGGGCGCCAGCCCGCTACGGCACCTGGGTGGAGAGCACTTCGTTCGATCCAGACGTCCCGGGAAAATGGAAGGGGATTAAACTCTTCGAAATCCTCTTCTGATTTAAGCTTTGAAGTTGACGCGGCGCGCGAATCCGGAGGGGAAGATGGAAAGCGTCGCCCTCGACACGTTGGCAAAATCGGTCGCCGCTGCTATGGCTACTTGGGCCAACTGTGGCCGGGATCGCGAACCCGGCCACAGATAAACTATCGATGACGGAATAGTTTTACGGCTTGTTGACAACCACTTTCGTCGCTGGCTTGCCCATCTCGAGCTGCGCGCTCACTTTTTGGATTTGCGCGGCCTGCTCTTTGAGTTGCCCTTTCAACTCCGCGACAGTGGCTTCCAATGCCTCCACTTTGCGATCCAGCATGGCTTGATGTTGGGGGCGCGCGGCAGGTTGCAGCGGTGCGCTACGAGGCACAGGTGCGCCACGAGAAGGTACGCTAGGTGCGCCCTGGTTCGGGCCAACATCCCAGCCAAGCTTGTCGTTCGCAAGGTCTAGAGTAACTTCAACAACGGTGCCGCCAACAGGCTGGAAGTTAAAGAAGATACCACCGATGAAGCAGGCTAAGGACCCGGCCCCGTTCCCGTTCGAGAGGTCGCCGATGCGGATCGTATTGCTTTCGTCGGGGGCGAGGGAACCAACGAAGTCGCCGACGTAAGTGTTATTGAACCCAGCGACCACGTTTGGTCCTGCCCCTGTACCCAGGACTGTGTTCTCACTGCCATCAACGTTATTGAAGAGCGCCGTACCGCCAACTGCCGTGTTGTTATTGCCCAAACCGGATCCATCAAAGTCATTAAGCGCGAGCGCGAGATCACCAATGGCGGTGTTTGAAGCGGCGATCTGATTAGAGAAAAGCGCGGAGTTGCCAAAAGCGTTGTTGCCGAATCCGTTAGTGTTTTCAAAGAGCGCAAAGGCGCCGACAGCGTCGTTGAAGTTGCTGTCGTTATGGACAAGCGCGTCAGTTCCAACGGCCGCGTTCTGTGTGCCACTGGTGTTGAGCAACAACGCTGCAGCGCCCACTGCGGTATTGGAATCCGCGTTGTTGAGGGCCAGCGCTCCACCGCCTACACCGGTATTGAAGTTGCCGGTGGTATTTAAGAAGAGCGAGTACCAGCCGACTCCTGTGTTTCCAGCACCGGTGGTGAGGAAATTAAGCGCGTTGCAGCCTTCCGCCGTCGTGAACCCGGGATAGCACCCGTCCGGTTGGCGGACTAACTGCTTGCATTTGTGGCAAAAGCCCAAAGCAGACAATAACGATCGGAATGAGAATTAAATTTTGAGGTTTCATGTTCATCTTTCTTTCTTGTTTTTCCCGGGTGGTTTGACCCTGTTCCTGTGCGCCTGAAAAGGGGAAGAAAGTTCCGGGAGAAAAACTTTCTGCCCTTGTCCCCAGTTCAGATTTCTTTGTGACGCCGAGTTTTGACAAAATTTCGTCAGCTCGGCAAGGAAAATTTCCCCGCGAATGACGCGAAACACAGACAGGCTTGGATTTACCGATCCATTCGCGCCTGCCACGCCGAAGCCCTGGCGAAAGCGGGTCCTTTAGCGTATTTGGTGGGCAAAACCTTCCGACGCTTCGGATGCATCGCGCTTCGCGCGTACCTGTTTAGCGCCACCGGCGCTGGTTCATTTAAGTCCGCCACGGGACGGATTCGCCGTGGCGAACCTGGGGCAACGCCGCAGGGGAATGTTGCCCGGGAAGACGAGCGCTGTAGGTCAAATCAGCGACAGTGCAGATGAATCGCGCTTTCAGCGCTGGTCGTGGTCTTTTTACCGGAGAACCTGGGGGCGTTGCCCCAGGCTCATGTGACGATCGCGCCATTGGCGCTAAACAGATACTTCGCACAGTGAAGGGGCTACAACTGCGCAAAAAAATTTGCCAGTTGTGAGCGTACGGCTGAAAACGAGAGCCGCTCAACTGCGCGCTCCTGCGATTCGGTGACGATCGCCGCGCGCAGATCGGGATTTTTTAACAAGTCGAGCGCTATCGAAGCGATTTCGCTAATCGTCCGGCCTTCACCGCAAGTTTTTGAAAATGCGATCCGTTCGATCGCGCCGTCGCCGCCGATGCATGCGACCCGGCAGAGAAGCGCGTCGCCTGCCACCTGGCCTGGCACATGGCTGCGGTCGAGTTGTAAAACAACCTTATGCTGTGCCACATCGCGCAGATAATCCGGGTAGGACTTCTTTTTCTCAATTAGCCGAAGTTTGCCCTCGGGAAATCTTAGCTCGCCAAGCAATCGGCGCCCCTCATGTCCGTCGAGATTAACCACGCTTACCGGTTCACCTGTCGCGTCACAAAGCTGGCGCGCGACCAAAAGCGCCGCGAAATGATTGCGCGATGGCACGTCCCATTCGCGCGTGCCGACGAAAATTCCGGATTGTTCGTCTGGCGGCAGCGAAAAATTCCATCGTTGATCCTCGACCGGGTAGGGGGTTGGAATAAACGTCACTGTTGCGGGATCGCGTTTCGTACGAACGCGCTGATAAATTTCCGCGGCCTCCGCAGTCGTGGCGATACATCCATCGGCTTGCTCCACAATTTTCATGAAGCGCGATAACTTCGCGCGGTCGCACAATTGTTGCGCGATCTGGTGCAATCCGGTCTCCTTTAGAGAAACGGCGACGATGCGGCCTTGCTTCTTAAGGTCGTGCAATGCGCGCTCTGACGCGCGAAAATCGCTACGCAAAAGCAGCAGAACCGGTGTGTGCTCTGCGATGGCGCGACCCGGATTGAAATGAAATGCTCCAAGCGTGCATGCGGCAAAAGCATGAAAATTCATCGGCGGGTGCGCGCCTTCGCCTGGAGCAGGCGGGCTGTCAAACTGCTGTTCCGGATCGTGTCCCCCAGGATTGAGAACAGTCAACCGAAAAAGTTCCGCGCCTTGCGATGTCATCAGTTGTTGGATGAGCAGCTTGAACCACTTATTGGTCGAGATCGCCCGGCGGCCTTGTTGCCGATTTGAGGAGCGTTGCATCCGCATCCTCTTGATCGAGCGGTTTGACCGGTATCGCGCGCCGGATTTCGACCGGTTTCTTTTCCTGTGGTTCGACCGGGATCGCTTTCCGAATCTCAGGAGTAGATTGCGCCGTTTGCGTATTCGACTGGCTTTGGCTTGCAGTGTTATCTGCTTCGGCGGACTGCAGACGGCCGCTCCTTGGCATAGTCGGCTGGCTTCGGCCTGCGGCGTTACTCGCCGTCTTGACCTCACTCTCGCTCGCCGCGCCTTCGGTCTTCTGGTTGTCGGCTATCTCCGTTGTTGGCTGCGGCGCTGGCTCGGGTTTCAGCTTTGGCTTGAGAGAATCGTAAGGGTCCTTGTCAGCTAACAACGTCGGACTTTTTACAGCGACTGGCGTGACCTCACTCAAATCCACCGCCAGCGCTGCACGCGGCAAGTCACTCGAGGGAAATTCGCGAGCGAGGCGAGCGCGCGGCTCACCATGGACGTTGCAAGACTCGGTGGGCGCCTGCGATGGCGTCGCAATCTCCATGTAAGTGGTACGCCGCTGAACGGTGTCGCCATTCGTTGTTTTCACGGCGTCATAGCAGTTGTCCGTGGCCAGCAAGCCGGATCTCGAACAAATCTCAAGCTGCTTCAGATTTGCCGGCTGCTTAATTTCTCGCGGCGGATAACTCTGGGCAGCGGCATTCATGACATCGACCCAAATCGGCAGCGCGAGCTCGCGCCCAAACGCGCCGCGATAAATCTTTTGCGGCTTGTCGAACCCCGCCCAGACAGCGCAGGTAAAATTGGAATCGTACCCGGCAAAAAGAGCATCGGTAAAATCGTAAGCGGTGCCGGTTTTACCCGCTGCGGGTATTTTCTTCAGACCAAATTGTGTAAACGCAGCTTTGCCCGTTCCTGATTGAAGCGCGTCTGCGAGGCAGAAATGCACTTCGTACGCGGTTTCAGGCTTGATGACTATTTTGCGGATGCTCTCCTGCTTTGCGTCCCAAACCAGTGTTCCGTCCTTTTCTTCAATGCGCTCCAAAATGTGCGGTGCGTTTGGCCGCCAACCGCCGTTTGGAAAGATCGTATATGCGAGGGCGAGCTCGGCCAGGGTGACCTCACTGCTTCCCAGAAACGTGGCTGGATAAGGGCGAAGCGGGGAACGGATGCCCGCCGCGGAGCAAAGATGCAGCACCGCATCGACTCCCGCGTCCATTCCGATGCGGACGGTTGCGCCATTTTTTGATTTGACCAGCGCCTGCCTGGCCGTCATCGCGCCTTCGTAACGGTTCTCGGCGCTTTCCGGGCCCCATTCGCCAAGAATTCCCGTTGTGCCGCCGATCATAACGACGCGATTATCCAGCGGCGAATCTTCCACGAGGGAGCCGGGATACATTCCTTTCTCGAAAGCAGCCGCGTAAACGAACGGCAACATTGCAGTCCCGGCGGGCCGGCGAGCTTGCAGCGCGCGGTTGTACTGGTTGTGTTCGAAATCGCGCCCGCCTGCCAGGACCAGAATATCGCCTGTGGCGTTGTCCAGACCGATGACCGCGCCTTGGAGATATTCGGGAGCAGGTTGCTCACCGATCGTGCCGTTTGCCTTTGCCTTGCGAAATGAGGCGGCGTAATCAGCATAAGTCTGATGATTGTAATCGGGACGCTGCTCTTCCTGTTCGAGATGAGCCCTGAGAGAATCCTCAGCCACCTTCTGGAGATCGACATCGACGGTAGTGCGAATGCGAAACCCTTCGTTCTTCGCGCGGTCCCATCCTACGGCAGCAATGACTTGCTGGCGGATATAATCGACCGCGTAGCTTTGGCCTTGCGCGTTTTGCCGGCTGCTGACCACGATTTGTTGCGCCCGGGCGGCGGCGCACCGTTCCCGGCTGATTAAGCCGAGGTCACGCATCCGATCGAGTGCGTAATCGCGCACTTCGCGCGAATTATCGCGATCGGTCCACGGCGACAATCTGTTTGGGCTCTTGATCAGACCGGCGAGCGTGGCGCACTCCGCCAACGACATTTCGCGCGCAGACTTGCCAAAGTACCCTCGCGCCGCCGCTTCTGCCCCATATAGGCCGCCGCCGAAATAGATCCGGTTCAGATACAACTCCATGATCTTTTGTTTCCCGAACTGCTCTTCGATTCGTTGCGCCAGAAAAATCTCCAGCAGCTTGCGGCGAAACGTTCTTTCCTTGAGCGAAAAACTGTTTCGCGCCAATTGTTGCGTGATTGTGCTCCCACCCTGGCGCACGTGGCCGGCGGTGAAATTTTTCAACGCCGCGCGGATGATCCCGAATAAATCGTAGCCGTGGTGCTGATAAAATTTGGCGTCCTCCACCGCCACAACTGCCTTGACGAGATCGGCGGGCAACTGCTCGTACGGCACCGTCTCGCGGTTCTCCACGTAGATTTGACCGAAGATCTTGCCGTTGCGATCCAAAATCACGCTGGCTGATTCCATTTGTTCGAGCTTGTTTAGATCGAACGTTCTCGCCTGCGCTTTGAGATCGGTGACGAGACTGGAAACGTAAACAGTTACGATGATGGCCAAGACAACAATCGTGCCGATCGGAACATAAAACCACGGCCTCGAATACCACGGCGGCCGAAAACGGTACCCCGGCGGGGGCCTCAGATATGTGGTGGACGGTCTCAAATTGTCAGAAGGGACGTGGCGCAACTTAGAAGGAAAACGCCGAACGCTCAACGTCGAACGCTCAACATCGAATTGAGTTCCAAGCGCGATGGGCATGTCCGAATTAATGATTGGACGTTGGGCGTTGGGCGTTGGACGTTTTCCGATTGAATACGGCGCTGGCTGAACTGATCCGCCAAACCATCCGTGCACACGGCCCGCAATCGTTCGCCTGGTTCATGCATCAGGCGCTCTATCATCCCGAGCACGGATATTATTCCTCCGGTCGCTGCGCGATTGGACGCAAAGGCGATTATTTCACCAACGTGAGCGTCGGCCCGCTTTTTGGGCAGTTGTTAGGCGCGCAATTCGCCGAAATCTGGAAGCGACTGGGCAAAATCGACAACTTCATGATTGTCGAACAGGGCGCCCATGATGGGCAGTTCGCGCACGACGTTCTCGAATCTCTGCAAAAGGGCGCGCCGGAATTCTTCGGAGCTTTGCGCTACCGAATAGTCGAGCCATTTCCGATTTTGCAAAAGCGACAATCGCGGACGTTGGAACTATTTCGCGATAAGCTTGAATGGCGCGATTCGCTGCAACCTTTCGTGGGCGTCCATTTTTCCAACGAACTGCTGGACGCGACGCCTGTGCACTTGATCAGCGGCGGCAGGGAGAAATTTATTGGCGTCGATGGCGATAACTTTGTTTTCGTTGAGCGACCGGTCGATGACGACGTGAAGTCTAATGAGGCGGCGCTTGACTGGATCGACAACCTCGCAGCGAACTTGCAGCGCGGGTATGTTATCGCGATCGATTATGGGCGTTCGGATGCCGAATTTCAAGGAAACGTTCAAGTCCGCGCGCGACATCGAATTCTCGATTCGCCATTCGAGCATATCGGCCATGCGGACATCACGATGCACGTGGATTGGCCGAGCATCGCCGAGCGCGCGCAGGCCCACGGCTTGCGCGTCGTCGGCTGCACCGATCAACATCATTTCCTGACCGGAATCATCTCTGAACTTGGTAGGCGCGGTTCACCCGAACCGCCCCCGGGCGATTGGGGTCAATCGCCTTTGCCTGATTCGCCCAAGACAAAACGCGAATTGCGAACGCTGCTGCATCCGGAAATGCTTGGGCGAGCATTTCAAGTGCTCGCACTGTCAAAAAATGTCGATTCCGCGGCGCCGAAGTTGGCAGGCTTCAAATTCGTGCGTGAGCCGCGCTCTGTGCTTGGAGTCAGCCAAGACACTACGTCAGAATCACGCGCTCGATATGCGCGTAGATGTTGAATGTGGGCGGGCGCAAAAATCCGATCAATGTCTGATTGCTTTCCCGCGCGAACTCGACTGCGAGCGCAGAAGGCGCCGAAACCGCAGCGACAATCGGAATACCAGCAGCGAGCGCTTTCTGCACGATCTCAAATGAAGCGCGTCCGCTGACCAGAAGAAGGTGTCGATCCAACGGAACTGATCCGTCGAGGAACGCTCGGCCAATTGCCTTATCCACCGCGTTGTGCCGGCCGACGTCTTCGCGCGCAACTTTCAATTCACCGTCCACCTCGAAAATTCCGGCAGCGTGAATTCCGCCGGTACGCGCGAAATCGCTCTGAGCGTTTCGCAGTTTTTCTGGAAGCGAAAGCAGAGTTTCAATATCGACCCGGATTTCTTTCGATGCTATCGCCGGGAAATTTTGTCGGATGGCGTCGATGCTTGTCTTGCCGCAAAGACCGCAGCTACTGGAAATTGTTCCGAAGCGCCTCGTCGAATTCAGTTTCAATTTCACGCCGCCCTTAAGATCGACAATCACTCTATTTTCGCCATGTGCCGAAATCTGCGCGATCTCGTCGCGCGCCCGGACGATCCCCTCTGACACCAAAAACCCGGCCGCGAGTTCTTCGTCGTGACCGGGCGTCCGCATCGTGGTCGCGAGGACTTTTCGGCCGACGCAGATTTCAAGCGGCTCTTCGATAGTCAGATCGTCGGGCAAATACTCCAGTTCGCCGTCGCGTTTTCGCCGGATGATTTTTTGCGAATCGATGCTGCTTTCCTTCATGTGAAATGAGCCGCCTCAATGCTATCATTGGGCACGGTGGAAATCTGCCATCTTTACATTTCGCCGGGACACAATTTTGTCGGCCATCACGGTCGCGAGCCGGACGCTTACCCGATGATTGAAGTGCCGCTGATCGAATGTGTGGCTGGCCGCGGCATTCGCGGGGATCGCTACTTCGATTTCAAAGACGACTACAAGGGCCAGATCACATTTTTTTCACTCGATGTTTTCGATGAGCTTTGCCAGGTCCTCGGGCTTCGACAACGATCGCCGGCCGAGGCGCGCCGCAACATCGTCATCCGCGGTGCCGATCTGAACGAATTGATCGGCCAGCATTTTGAGATTCAAGGCGTTCGTTTTCACGGCACGCAGGAATGCCGGCCATGCTATTGGATGAACCGCGCCATCGCACCTGGCGCGGAAGAATTCTTGAAAGGTCGCGGCGGTTTGCGCGCGAAAATTCTTAGCGACGGTGAACTGAGCTCGACGACCGCCAAGGATCATCCTGAGCGGAGCGAAGGACCTCCCCTATCAAGCTTGCAGCACGCTTAGGAGCAAGCGTGATCCATCAGCCTGTGTGAGGTTCCTCGCTTTGCTCGGAATGACAATCGAAAACGGGGCATGAACATCAGCGCTGTGCTGCTGGCCGGTGGTGAATCACGAAGAATGGGCAAGGACAAAGCCACCATTCTCTTGTGCGGAAAACCGCTATGGCAAATTCAACTCGAGCTTCTGCGGAAATTGGAACCCGCGGAGCTTTTTGTTTCGGCAAGAACTGATCCGTCGTGGCGACCTGACGACGTGCAGTTTGTCGCAGACAACCCGCCGTCGAGCGGGCCACTTAGTGGAATTGCTGCTTCGTTAGCGCAGATGCACACCGCACATTTGCTGGCTCTTGCGATCGATATGCCATTCATGAGCGAGAATTATCTGCGTTATCTTTGCGATCAGATCGAGCCGGGTGTCGGCGTTCTTCCAAAGATCGACAGCCGCGCCGAATCGTTGGCGGCGATTTATCCCCGAGAAGCAGATACCGATTTTCGCGGCGCGCTGGCGGGCACCGATTTTTCACTGCAAAGCGTTGTCCGCCGTCTGGTCGAGAGTGGAAAGTTGCGCGAGGTGCGTGTGAAAGAGCACGAGACGAAATTGTTCCTGAACGTGAACGAGCTTTCGGACATGACGGCCCTGTAGCCGGGACGTTTGAACGCCAATCAAACGTTCCTCTTGCAAATCCGCTGCGGCTGGTCGATATGTCCGCTGCGATTTGGGGATGGTGATGAGATTGTCAATCTTGCGGAGCGCGGTTTTGTTTTTTTCGGTTCCAGCGTGCGCGTTCGCCGCCAACAGCGTAGTGAATCTTTCGCATTACGACATGGTGCGGCCGGATTTTATGGCGATGAAGAGCGAGGGAATCCTCGGTGTGATCCACGAAGCCACATATCCGCGCTTCGAGCTCGATGCGAAATATTTCGAGCGGCAGCAGGCCGCGACACGGGCCGGTTTGCTCTGGGGAGCGTACCATTACGCCAACGGAACCGATCCTGTTCGCCAGGCTGATCATTTCCTAAGCGCCGTGTCCAGCGCCTGGGCGCAAGTCGATCCAGCAGCGCGGTCAAACGGCGTTCTGCTCGTCCTCGATTTCGAAAAAAACGGTCATTATCCCGGCGGCACGATGCGCCTCGATCAAGCGATCGCGTTCGTCCAGCGGATTCATGAACGCACCGGCAAATACCCGGGCATTTATTCCGGTGAATATCATCTCAATCGGACTGTAAACAGTCTCAGATTGGGCGCGCCGCAGACGCGAACGCTTGCGAGTTGCTGGCTGTGGCTCGCAAACTACGGTAGCCAGCCACGAGCGACATCGCCATGGAGTGCCTGGGATATGTGGCAGTACTGCGGCGATGGCCGATGCAGACTTCCGCGGTCCACTTTTCCGAAAAGTGTCGCGAACATTATTAAAGCCGAACGCAACATCTTCAATGGCAGCCGAGCTGCGCTGGCGAGTTTTTGGCAGGAACACGCCTGGCAACCCGGAGAAAAGCCTCGCCGCGAACCCGAGCGAACGCTCGCAGCCGATTTGTAAGGCGCGCGCCTTCACAACGGCCTGGTGGCGCGCGACCACAGCTTGCTCGCCATGGCGAGGGCGCACGCCGGAGAGGCTCGGCTACTTCAATTGGCGGTGGAATGATGCTCCAATTCTGTTAGGTTTATAATCCCGTGAATAAGACTCCCGATGTGACTGAAGGGGATGGCGCGGGCGCCGCTACCGGTGCCAGTCCGGCTTCGACCGCCACTGCGGCGCCAACTGCCAGTCCGGCTTCGGAGCGCGCCGATCTGCGTCCGGAAAGTATTCAGGACGCGGTGATCCGGCTCGCGGGAAATTCGCAGGACGGAATTCAAACAGCCGGCGCTTTTCTCGCGCGGCTGGCAGGGCGCAGCGAACACGACGTCATGACGTACATGACCATCCCAGCCACGATCTCGGGTGGGCCGTCCATTTTCCAGGTGCGCATCGGCTCGGGCGAGGTGTTATCGGCCGGCGATGAAGCCGATTTTCTGGTCGCATTTTACCAGCACAGTTACCAGGACCACATCGGATTTCTGCGCGAAGGCGGCGTCCTGCTTTACGATTCCGATAACGTCGAGCCGAACCTCGATGATAAGCGTTTCGTTTACGTCGGCGTGCCGATCACGGGTCTGACCGTCGAAGCGCTCGGCGGCACGGCCAAGGACAAGGGCAAAAACATTTTCGTGCTCGGATTGATCTCGAAAATTTTCAATCTCGATGCCGACAAGCTGAAGAGGATCATCAGCGAAAAATTCGCCGGCAAAGACGAGAGCGTAGTGAACACGGCATTGATGGCCTTCCAAGCTGGCTATGCGTATCCCGTCGGCAATGTCCTGACAAAGCATTATCGATTCGAGCACATTCCGCGAGCTAGCGGGCGTGCACAGATCACCATGGACGGCAACCAGGCGCTCGCATATGGATTGATCGCCGCTGGTGTGCGCTACGGCGCCGGTTATCCGATCACGCCATGGTCGTCGGTGATGGAAACGCTCCGGCGCGAGTTGCCAAAATATGGCGGCATCTTCGTCCAGGCCGAGGACGAGCTGGCCTCGGTCTCGATCGCCCTCGGTTGTTCGTATTCAGGTTATCTCGCCGTGACCGGCAGTGCCGGCCCCGGGATTTCGCTCAAGGCCGAAGCGATCGGTTGGGCGTCAATGGCCGAGATCCCGCTCATCGTTTGTAACATTCAACGAGGTGGCCCGAGCACCGGTCTGCCGACCAATGTCGAGCAAAGTGATTTGCATCAGGCAATCTTTGGCAGCCACGGCGACAGTCCGCGCGTCGTGCTCGCGCCAGCAAGCGTGGAGGATTGTTTTTACATCGCCATCGAAGCAGCCCGAATCGCGCGCAAATACAGCACACCCGTTTTCATTTTGAGCGACACGTCGCTGGCGACGCGGATCGAAGCATTCGACGAGCCTGATCTGCCGAAGCTGATGCAAAATCCAAAGCCGGACCTCACGCCGCGACAGACGCACAAGCCGTATCCGATTGATCAAATCACACAGCACGTCCCGCCCGGCACCCGCATTCTCGATGGAAAATACCCGCTTCTCGCCGGACTTGAGCACGACGAAATGGGTCATCCGACCGGCAGCCCGAAGTTGCACATGGCCATGACGGCCAAGCGGCGAAACAAATTGCGCAAACTCGCCGAAGAAATTCCTGTGCCGGAAATTTATGGCGATCAGGAAGGCGACATGTTGCTCGTCGGTTGGGGTTCAACCTATGGCCCGATCCATGACGCAGTGAAAATGGCGCGCGAAAACGGAGAAAAAGTCGGCGCCCTGCATTTGCGTCATCTCCATCCGTTGCCGAACGGGCTCGAGAAAATCTGGCCGAAATTCAAGCGCATCGTCACGGTCGAAATGAACGATCAGGGGGTTTACGGTTTCGGCCAGCTCGCCACGATTTTGCGGGCCCGCTATTGTGAACCGAAAATTACGAGCTTCACCAAGACCGACGGTCTCACCTTCCGGGTGAAAGAAATTTTGGACGGCGTATTCAAGGGCAAGTCGTTCGCTGCGCGACACATTCCGCGCGAGGGCGCGCCCATCGTACACGCAGGCACCGCCCCCGAGAACGTGAAATCCACGAGAGAAGTCGTGCCGCAAGGAGTCGGCTAAAGGAAAAAGGCACAAGTTAGAAGGAAGAAGGGGAGAATGGATTGGATATGAGCGAAGCAACAAACGGTTCCGATGCTGTAGAGGCGGCTGTGTCAGCCGCGGTGGCGGACGCACCACGGGAAAAACTCACCAAGAAAGCGATCACCGCCGATCACCCGACATGGTGTCCCGGCTGCGGCGATTTTGCGGTGCTCGCCGCGTTCTACAAAGTTCTTGAGAAACGCAATCTCGACCACGAAAAGATCGTCACGCTCGCAGGCATCGGTTGTTCATCGCGTTTTCCGTATTTCGTCAATGGCCACGGCGCGCATTACATCCACGGCCGCGCCGTGCCGCTGGCGAGCGGTATCAGCCTCGCCCGGCCCGATCTCCATGTGTTCCTGTTCGGCGGCGACGGCGACGGGTTCTCCATCGGCGGCAACCATCTCGATCACGGTGCGCGCAAGAACATCAACATGACCTATTTCATCATGGACAACTTCGTCTATGGCCTGACGAAGAAACAGACCTCGCCCACGTCGCCCATCGGGTTCAAGAGCAAGACCGATCCCACCGGCGCGATCGATCAGCCGGTGAATCCGATGAAAAAACTGATCTCGGCCGGGGCCACGTTCATCGCACGCACGCACGCCGCGCAGGTCAATCACATGATCCAAATGATCGAGCGCGCGTTCGATCACCAGGGGTTCAGCGTCATCGAATGCCTGAGCGAATGCGTCGAATTTTATCCCGACGTGTTCGATCCCGCCAATCCGCGGAAAGGCGGCAGCTTCGACGTGATCCAGGAAAAGAAATGGGACAACACGCCCGAAGACGAGCTGCGGCACGACGTCACCGACGAGCTCTCCGCGTACAAACTAGCGCAGCTTCCTTTCCCTGGTGTGTTCGGCGTGTTTTACGAAACCGATCGCCCGACCAAGAACGCGCTTGAGAAGAAGTGGATTGAAAGCTCGCGTGAAAAGACCGGCAGCGCTTCCGACCTCGAGCTACTGCAGAAAACCTTCGACAGAATGAAATGACCGGGTAGCGCATGCGTCTCGCGTGCTGGTTTGCGCGTCACGCGCAAACGAACTTTATCCGATCTTTTCGCGCCGCTCCTCCAATCGCCGCGGATGCCGTCGTCCGTGAAAGATTGCCAAGACCCAGACCTCTTGCTCGTGCAGAATGTAATAGACGCCGTAGAACTTGAACCGGTGTATCGGCGCCCGGCGCACGTCCGCAAACCGGATCCGATGGAGCAGGGCTGAATCGCTCAGCGCCCGAACGGCGCGATCAACCTCGCTTAGAAACTCATCGCCCAAACCCGGCTGGCGTTCCTCGTACCAGATTGCGGCCTCGAGCACGTCGTGCTCAGCGAGCGGAAGCTTTTTGACGACGAAACTCCTGAAGTCGCTCGCGCACGCGCTCGATGGTGCCATCCCACGGTTCGAGCAATTCAGGATGTGCCAAAGCGAGTTCGCGCCGGCGGATAATTTCTGCCTCCTGCTCCTCGCTCATTTCGTCTGAATCATCGCCAAGCAATTCTCGCCGGTTTTCTTCGAACCACACCGCTAAGCGCTGGCGTTCTTCGGGCTTCAGGTCAAGAATCGCTTGCTTCAATTTGTCCAAGCTCACAGAGTGCAACTTTATCGCGAACACTCCATCGCTTCAACCAATTGAAGAACACTGCGACAAGTTTATCATTGCTTGGGATGAGCACTTTGGCCAGTAAACCCGTCGCGGACGCTGTCGATGTGAAGTGCACCGACGACGAATGGAGCGACTGGGGCGAGCGACATGGCCGGCAAAGCCGCGAAGGTAGCGGTCGAGCGCGGCGGGAAGCAGCCGAGATACAATTGATTGTCACGCTTGTGGACGGTCGCCGTGTTTCCGCGCTATTGGCGTGGTTCCCGCGACTTCTTCGCGCCACGCCCAAGCAACGCGCCAACTGGCGGCTTATCGGCGGAGGTGTCGGAATTCACTGGGAGGATGTGGACGAAGACATCTCTGTTCGTTCTCTTCTCGCTTCGTAAGTCCGCGTTACCAGCTGATGGCACGGCGTTTCAGGCGACCGGCACCACCCGTTTCCCGCCAGTATAGCCCGCAAAGCCGGCCGAAATATTTATCGCGATCGGTCCACGGCGACAATTTCCTGTGGTTCGACCGGGATTTTCTGGGAAGCAGTGAGGTCATTGCTGCCGTAGGATTGGACCAAAGTGAAGGTTCTTCGTTGAAGCGCAGAGCACACATTGCCCGCGATCGCGTCGCCACACTTCGACCTTCACCGGCGTCGGTATCAATCGATTGTGCGGAAGTTCGACCACGCGACCGAATGATTTCTTCTCAACTGGTTTCAGCGAAAACTTGAACACCTTTCGCTTGCCATCTGAGACGATGTTCGCATCGATTAGCTCGAAGAAACCTTTGTAGCTCCAGATCCCGCGCGAAATCTTCTCGTACACTTTCACCAGCTCCGGTTTCTCGCGCAGACCGCTTTTGAAATCCATCGCCGCGCGAAAGAATTTCCCATTCTCTGTCCATGATCCTTTCGGTGTCGCTAACGGCTGATCAACTTCCTTCGGGTTCCGTCCGCCAGCGCGTTGCGGTTCATCATGGCCTTCATACGTCAGCATGCCCGTGACGTGATCGAGTGCGTCCGCGTACGGAGCGTTCTCGCGCAACGACATCAAGAACACCGAGTAGTTCTTCCCCACGCCATAATTCATTCCTTTTTGCAACGATGCCTTCTCCGCCGTCACCACATCGTGGTAACTGATGATGTCATCGACTTCCACGGGTTCGATCTTACCAGAGGAGCAGAATCATCGTCCACAGATTGCACGGATTTTCAGCACCCTAATTCCCGTTTTGGAAATCTGCGTAAATCGGGATGGTGGGAAGACGACGTGCCGGGAGGCCGTCGGGTAGACGGGAAGCCCGACAGGGAGAGCACTCGGCGAGTGCGAATCAATCTCCGGATAAAACAGACAGCATGAGTTCGTTTCGGCGAGGCGCCGAAACCAGCACGCGAGACGCATGTGCTACCCAGTCTTTTTGCGATAAGGCGCTGATTTTTCGCGAACGACAGCGGCGCGTTTGGAATTCCGCTTCGCCGGGTACGCAAATTTTGTTTTCATCACTGATCCCTTCGATCGCGGATTGATCATACGCGCCTTCGTCACCTCAAAATAATCGAGCACCTCCTCGCCTCGATCGAATTTGTCTTCGAGATTCTTCGCCGTCGTCGGCTCAGCCTGCGATTTTTTCATACGTGTCGATCTCGTTTGGAGTAGATTTCCTTACACTAATAATCCGAATCGTCGCTCCGCGATAGGTGATAATCGCCGACCAATGCGCGGAGCCGATCCTGCCGATTACCATATATCGCTTCTCCAAAGCATCTTTGGCAGGCAAGAGCACGATCCTGGATTTCCACAGCGCCTGAGCTTCGACAAAATCGATTCCGTGTTTCGCTTTGTTGTTCTCGCTCTTCCACGGGTCGAACTCGAATTGCACGGAAAATGTCGTAACGCATTTCTGACAGCAAGGCGATTTCTGCTTTCATATAATTGCCGCTGACCCGTTCGACTGATCTCAGGGCAGGCTCCGCCGCGCATACAGGAAGATTCTGAAGATGAAACGAGAAAATCCTTCAATTGAGATTTGTCCCGGCATCACACGCCGTACGGTTGAAAGTGAAGTCGCACGCGTTGCAACCTCCGCATTTGACGATCTTAGCCGGCCGCGATACGACAAGCTATGGCGCATAAATGTACTTCGCGTGGTTGTGAGTTTTCTCTTCCGGATAGCTATCCGCTGCCTAAATGCCCATGGCATATGGTGCCTGGTCGCGGGTCAGTAAAAATCGCAGCGGCATTGGCACTTGCCGCCGCTGGTCTCGGCGGTGGTCTTGCCTATAAAAAGTTCAAGACCTATTTGCACCAGGAGCAGCTGCGTAAGGAACGCAAGGAACGTCGCCGGCGCGCTGCGTCCGCTTCCGAAAAGGAGGAGCAGAAAGTCCGTGCTATTCGTAACGGAGCTGCTCCAAAGTCTCGGAAACGGCCACGCAAACGGAAGAGCGCCGCGGCGAAATCGAAGCGAGCAGAGTAAAGATCGACAATCGGTGGTTCGGCGGACCCCGAATGCCACGCGTTCGCCACCGCGAATCCGTCCCTCTGGCGGACGATACGCCCCGCACACAGGCGGGCAGGCTGTGCGCTCCCTCAGTTTGAAATCAATCACAGCAGGGCAAGACTTTCCAACGCTCAAAGAAGTTCCTTGAATTGCTCGATTGTCAGGCCGGCGTCACGAACGATCGCCGCCATCGTGTAAGCATCCACGGGATTATTGCGCGGTATCAACACGTAATGATCCTTTTGACATGAACACGTGTTTGCCTTGCCGATCAATATGGAAGCCAGCTTTCTCCAGCGCTTTGATGGCGCGCAGATGATTTATGCCGGGCAGCTTCGGCATTAATTACGCGGTGACGACTTCCATCTCGCGAATTTCACACCGCGTTTCCGGTTCCCCGTAGAGATCTATGTAACCGCGAATCGCGTCTTCGATGTTTGCTAGCGCCTCTTCGACATTCGCGCCTTGCGAATGACACCCAGGCAATTCAGGACAACTCACTGATACGCCTTCGTCGTGCTCAATCAGTGTCACATGAAATTTTCGCTTCACGACGGTTAGCGTACGCATCGCGCATATGACCGTCAATTATTTGGGCAGGCGTACTCTTTACGGTTGACCCGTTCGACCGAGCTCAGGGCAGGCCACGCCGCGCGTACAGTAAGATTCTGTAGATGAAACGAGAAAATCCTTCAATAGAAAGTTGTCCCGGCATCACGCGGCGTACGGTCGCGAGGAGCAAGCCAAGGAAGTCAACCCCGCGCCGCAGCTTTGGCCCGAAGTTTTTTAGCCCAGTCAGCGCGCAAGAGTTTCATCTCCGCTTTGAGTCCGCGCATGCGCGGGGCGACGCCTTTGTATTTTTTCGTGGTCCCGGTGATCGTTCGATTGACCGCGCCCTGACCGACCAGACCCTGAAGCTTTTCATAAACGCGCAAGCGCAGCATCTCTTCCCCGCCGCTGGCAGCGTTTCGTTCTCGAAGATTGAGCAGGACGATGTCGAACAAAGGCTTGAATTCAAATGAGGCTCTGGAAGAAAGCACGGCCACCAACTCCTCGGTTACGTTGTCGGGCATCCGACGTGAAAAAGAAACTCCAGACGGTTTAGACATCGAAGACTATAGCCCAGATCACAGGAAATAGCCACAGGGCAAAATCAGCCGCCTACGCCAAGCCTACGGCGAGCCAAGGATGTCAGAGATCAGAGGTCAAAGGCCAGAACATGAAAGGGTTATTCGCATACGGACCGAATTTTGGTTTTACACAAAGGTCGGTGCGAAGGCTGACAACGTCGTCGGCGCGACGCATACTATGTCGAGATGCTTGATCCTTCCGCCGACGAAATACGCGAGTGGGGCAATTCTGCCATCCAATTCATGACCGATTATCTCGGCGATCTTCGCGATCGCAGGGTGTACCGTCACACGTCTTCACGCGAGATTCGCGACCGGCTCGACGCCACGCTTCCGACGAAAGGAATCGATTTCGACGGTCTGCTGAAGGTTTTCCGCGATACCATCATCCCCTTTACGCGACAAAACGCGCATCCGCGCATGTTTGGGTATGTGCAATCGCCGGGGACTCCGCTCGCGGCGTTCGCCGACCTGCTTGCCTCGATCTTAAACGCTAATCTCACGGTCTAGCGGTCCGCGCCGGCGCCCGTGGAACTCGAACGCCTGACGATCGATTGGATCCGACAAATTCTTGGATTCAATGCTGAAGCCGGCGGGCTTTTTGTCAGCGGCGGATCGATGGCCAATCTCGCCGCCCTGGCCGCAGCGCGACAGGCGAAAGATGATCCGTCAGGTCGCTTGCGCATGTATGCGTCGAGCGCGACGCATTTTTCCATCGCCAAGGCAGCAGCGCTTTTGGGGATCGGACGGGCGGGCTACGTTCCATTTTGCGTTGTCGGGAATGCCGGAACCGTGGACACCGGCGCTGTCGATCCGTTAGCGGAGATTCGCGAGGTTGCGAACCGGTTCCAACTGTGGATGCACGTCGATGGAAGTTATGGCGCCTTCGCTATGCTCGCCAAATCGGCGAAGAAATTGTTTGCAGGTATGGAGCAGGCGGATTCGATCGCGCTCGATCCTCACAAATGGCTTTATCTGCCGGTGGATGTTGGCTGCGTGATTTACCGCAACCCGGAAATCGCCCGGGCCGCTTTTGCTCATGAGGCTGAATACACTCGCATGTTTGGTGAGGAGGCAGACGAGGCCTTTGCTTGCTGGGACTACGGGCCGGAACTGTCGCGGCGTTTCCGGGCGCTTAAAGTGTGGATGTTGTTAAAAGGAGTCGGCCTCGATTCCTTGCGCGAAGCGATCGAAAGCAACCTTGCGTGTGCGCGCTACCTTGAGTCGATGGTGCAGGCCAGCGACGACTTCGAGATGGTCGCGCCGGTCGAGCTGTCAATCTTTTGCTTTCGCCATGTGCCGGTACAGCATAGGAGCGCATCGCCCCAAGCAATCGACGCATTCAATGAACGCCTGCTGGTTGCTCTGCAACGGGATGGCAGTTCATATCTCTCCAATGCCACACTCGGCGGTCGCTTCGCACTGCGCGGTTGCGTGCTGAACTATCGGACGACGTTGCGCGACATGGAGATCCTGCTGGACGATTTGCGACGTGTAGCAAGGTTATTCACTCCTGCCTAGCCGCGGATCAGGAAGGCAGAAGTCAGAAGGAAGACGTAAGAAAAAACCGACCAATGGGCTGGTGACCGGCGATGCTTTAATGAGCAACAGTAGAAGGAGGAGACCTATGGAAAAACGTTCCGACGCAACAGACGAAAGCACCAAGCAAACCGGCGGAGTGTATCCGGAAAAGGAAGCGGCCTATTGGCGCGAACGACATTCCAAACAGCCGTACGCGAAGAACTATTCTTACGAGGAATTCGAGCACGCGTATCGCACCGGCTACGATACGTTCTTTCATTATCCCGGGAAAAGCTTCGATGAAGTCGAAGAATCGGTTGCGACGGAGTACGAGCAGGCCAAGCCCACTTCAGCATTGCCATGGGACATTGCGCGCCCCGCTGTAAATGCGGTCTGGGAAAAAATGGCCGGTGTCATCGGTCCGCGCGATCCCGACCGCGGCATCCGCGGTTCGATCTGAGCGAGTCCGTTTGGCGAAGCGCTGCGGGAGGACGCGCAGGACTATGGTCGCGACGACTGCGATCGCATGGGCCTGGGCGTTGCACGCGCATCGACTGCGTTCGATGTTCGAATCGTCATGAGCGCCACCAACGAAGACCAAACCTTCAGCGTGAGGAGAATTGTTTTCGTAGCTATCGCTCTGGGCGCGGTTTCGGTGCTGTCGCTGATCATCGCTGGCGTGACAAGTTTGATCTCGTTGGCGGATAGAATTCATCCGGTCGCGGGCACGATTGTGTTCTGGAGCGTTTGTCTGGCGGCGGGATTTTTTGCGCTCTATTGCGTGATCGGGTACGCGCGGTTGCCGGCGGCGCTCATTCCACCGGCGGAAACATCGGGGCCAAAGCACGAGGCGTATCTGCAAGCGTTGCGCGCACGACTGGCAACTAATCCGCGCACGCGCGGTTTGCCGCTCGTGACGCTGGCGGAAATCGAGGGGGCAGTCGGGCAGTTGTCGAACGAAGCGGACAAGGTTGTGCGCCGAACGGCGAGCACGGTTTTCCTGAGCACGGCGCTGATGCAAAACGGGCGGCTCGACGGACTGGTGGTCCTATTCACTCAGATTCAAATGGTGAACCGGGTCGCGCGCGTTTACGTGCAACGTCCGTCGCCGCGCGAATTGATCCGGCTGTATGCGAACGTCGCCGGGACGGCATTGATCGCAGGCGGCCTCGAATCGCTCGATCTCGGTGAAATGATCGCGCCGCTGGCCACTTCCGTTGTGCCCGCGATCAAAGGCGGAATTCCGGGGCTCAGCGGCATTTCAGCACTTCTCGTGAGGTGCATTTCAAATGGCGCCGCGAACGCGTTCCTAACGCTGCGAGTTGGTGAAGTAGCGCGGCGATACTGCGCGCTCACGTCACGCTGCTCGCGGGACGCGATCCGCAAATCCGCTACGGCTGCAGCGGTGCATCATCTGGGCCGGATCGTGCGAGAAAACGGCGCACTGGTTGTAAGGAAGATTTGGGAAGCGGCGCGCGACAGCGGTGTATCCAGAGTCGAAGACATTGCGGGGGCGACCCGCGATTTGTTTACGCGGATTTCTCCGTGGCGCCACAAAGAAGAAGATCCTGCTCACGCACAGCTTGGCGAGTAAATCGCGATGTCCTCTACTTATATGATGCCGATCTTAGGAGCAGAGCCAATTGATGGTCCGGAGATTGCGCAGATTTAGTGACACAGCTTCCGATTCCTGCTTTCCAAATTCAACTGTCCTCTTGGCGTCTGACACAGACGCCCTACAATTCCTGTGTTCCTTTTTTGCTGATTTAACGTCTGGTTCTGAATCTGTGTAAATCGAGACTGCGGGAATTCGTGGAGAAGTTCGAACTATTTTTTGCCCGCGCGCGTGTAGCTGATCTCCATGGTTTTCTTTTCTCCACCGCCCTGGTTTTCGTACCACTCGAGCGTCATGTGGTTGTTGTCGGCGATCTTTATTACTTCGCGTACTTGCGATTTCATTCCGGGCATGGGCTCCATTTCGCTTGTGTAAGTGAATGTCTTGGTCGCGGGATCGTAGCTTCCTTCGGAGAACTGGATACCGGTGCCCATGTTGTCGATCCATGAACTGACGAACTTCTTTTTTACGTTGTCGTAGCCTTCAAGACCCATGCCTTTGAATTGCACGTCTTTTATTTTGCCGTCTTCACCCGGCATTTGCATTTTGCCGGTCACATCCATCATCACGTAACGGCCGCCCATAACGGTCTTGCGGGTGGCGCTTCCTTTGGATTCCTGCGGCTTGGCGTTCGGATCGGGATTCATCCACATTTGGATGGTGTAATTCCAATTGCCGTCGAGGCTGGAGAGAAGCTTGTGGTTCTCATTGAGTTTCGACATCTCGATCATCTGCTTCATCATCTCCTGCGGATTTGGCTGTCCGGTTGCTGGAGCTGCTGGTTGGGCCGAACTCGGACTCGATGCACCCGCTGGCGACGCGACGGGGCTTTGCGCAAATGAGGAAGTCGCGAACAGTGTCGCGGAGAGAATTGTGATTAATGGAATAAAGATTTTCATGGGAAGCATTCTGCCAGTGACCCGCCTTCACGTAAAGCTTCGGCGTGGCAGGCAAGTGGCGAGCAGGAAGAATCAGGAACGCAGGAAGAAAACAATCTGTGTAAATCAAGTTGCCCGCGTAAGATTATGGAGATGAAACAGGAGAATCCGACGATTGAAATTTGCCCCGGGATCACGCGCCGGACGGTGGCACATGGCAGGACGATGTATCAGATGATGGCCACGCTGAAGGCCGGGAGCCAAATGGCCGCGCATTCGCACCCACAGGAGCAAATCGTTCACATTCTTGAAGGTCGAATGCGACTCATCGTCGATGGCGTGCCGCACGAGCTTTCAACCGGCGATTCCTTCTATCTCGCCAGCGACGTTCCGCACGGCGTGGAAACCATTTTACCCACGCGCGTGCTCGATACTTTCAGTCCCCCACGCGCCGATTACCTGGCGATCGACGAAAAAGTTCGCCAGGGAGCGTCGTAGCTGGGATAGCGAACAATTAGTCCTTTTGTCCAGACGTTGGCGAGGAGCACAAGGCGGCACTCAAAAATCTCTCAGCCGTTGTCAGCCATTCGATTTCTCGTCGATTTCGCGCCAGCCGCGCGAAAACTCAAACCAGCAGGTTATTTCGCCTGAATCACGACCACACGATCCACCGTTAGACCTGGCCCGGTACCGGTCGTGTCGAGCCGCACGCGTGTGCCGGGCTGAATGTCGGTTGGATCGACTGGGCTTCCGGCCTCACTAACGTACCGGACATTTGGTGCGAGCCTGTAAACGACCGGTTGCGTCCCCGCACTCGATCTCGTGACTTTGATGGATTTGCCGGGGGTGAATTCATTGACGTAGCTGACCTCGCCGCTCGGCGCGGCAGCGATATCTCTTTCTCCCGTACTTGTTGGTCCCGAGCCAGTCTGCGCTAGCGCGAGCGGCGCGATCGCTACGCAAGCGAGAGCAATCATTTTCAATTTCATTTGTTCCCCTTTCATTTCAGTTCGGTTCATTTTGGATACGCGCCGCGCAGCGTTTATTTGGATGTTCAAAAGACCAAGCAAGTTGTTCGCTTAGCACAGGGTGTCGATGGCCGCTCGATATCACTCTTTTCCAGGCTCTGGGGGAGATCTTATTTCCTCGCATCAATAAAAATTTGCCAGCGCGTTACGCTCTTGAGTTTAAGGATGCCCTTCTCGAACCAAGGGTCATTCTTCAATTTCTCTCGCACATCATTTTCGTCCTGGGCGTTGACGATTGAAAGAGCGCCATGCGGCAACTCGCGTTCGTCGACCAAAGGGCCGCCCATTATGATGAATCCGTCGTCAACGAGTTGATCGATAAACGCCGCGTGTTCGTCCCAGAATGGCTGCTGACGCGTGATCTTCGATCGATCAGCTTTCGGACCGGCTGAAGAAATTGCGATGAATGTATTTTTCATTGCAGGCAAACCTCAAACGTGCGCGCGTTGCGTCAAGAGAATCGGCGCGCCATCGCTATGGCGAGCAGGCTGTGGTCGCGTCCTACCTTTCGGCTGCGCGTTCCTGGCATTTTTTTAAATCGAGTTTGCCAGAGGCCAGGACGGGGATCGCTTCGATGCGCTGGACGCGTTTTGGAATCCACAAGTTTGGGACTCCGGCTTCGTGAAGCTTGCTGCGCAGCTGCGCGAGATCGATATCGACTGCGCTGAGCAGCACGAGCGCTTCGCCTTTGGCTTCGTCCTGCACACCAACAATCGCGAGGGGTCGTTCGTCTCTTCCGGAAAGCTCCAACACGTCGATGATCTTTTGTTCGATCGCTTCGTGCGGCACCATTTCGCCGCCGATCTTTGAAAAACGCGAAAGACGGCCTTCGATATAAAGAAACCCGTCTTCGTCGAATCGGGCAATGTCGCCCGTTTTCAACCAGCCATCGCACAGGACTTCTGCCGTTTGTTTGGGATCGTGCAGATAACCTCCGAAAATGTTGACCCCACGGAGCCAAAGCATCCCGGTTTCGTAAAGCGAAAGTTTGCGCTCCGTTTCCGGTTCGCGAATTTCTGCGGCGATCCCCGGCGCCATTCTGCCCACGGAACCGAGACGGCTGGATGGCTCCACGTTTGGCAATGGCTCCGGCAAATTAACGCTGACTACAGGGGCGGTCTCGGTAAGCCCGTAGCCTTCAAAAACTTTTTTGTGAAAGCGCTTCTCAAAATGCTCGGCAAGATCGAGAGGCAATTTTTCCGCGCCGACGATGATGAGACGCAAGCTGCGGAGCTGCTCCGGTTCAGCTTTGCGCAAGTAAAGGCGCAGAAAGCTGGGCGTCGCCAGCAGGAACGTCAGTTTGTATCGCTCAACTAACGCCGCACATTTTGCGGCCTCCAGCGGATTCGGATACGTGACGACGGGCACGCCTTCGATCAGCGGATACCAAAGTGTGACCGTCGATCCGAACGTGTGAAAAAACGGCAGCGACCCGAGGATGGCGTCGGTTTTCTTCGCGTCGAGCAGCACCCGGAACTGGCAGACGTTTCCGACGACGTTGCGGTGGCTGATTACGACCCCTTTTGGGTCGCCAGTGGTTCCGCTTGTAAAAAGCAAAATTGCATCTGCGTCTCCGCCTATTTTAGGAATTTGCAAAAGCCGCAAAAGCAAGCGCGCCGGGATCAAGACTGCCATGATCCACCAGAAAATGATTTGGCCTTTCATACGCGGGACTAGCTCGTCCAGCTTCAAAATGCGTTCCGGCCATGGAAAATCCTTCAGTCGTTCCATGAATGGCGTCGCTGAAATCGCCACCTGCAATTTGGCGCGCCGGCAGCAGGATTCATTCGCCGCGGGGCCCATCGTGAAATTGAGATCGACAGGAACTTTGTTTGCGAGTGTCACAGCCAGGTTCGCGAGCATCGATCCCTTGCTGGCGGGCAAAACGATGGCTATTCGTTCGTCGGCAAATTCTTTCCTAAGATAGCGACTCAGCGCTGCTGCGGCGCCGAGCAATTTTGCCCGGCTCAGTGCGCTGTGGTCCATTCCGTCGATCACTGCTGTTGTAAACGGTCTGCCCTTCAAACCGCGGACACATTCTTCGGCGAGATGTCGATCCAACGATGGCCGACGGCTGAAACAGAATTCGCCGAGTTTAAGCAACTCTTCGCGCACGGTCGGAACATCAGCGGTCTTGGGCTGAAGCGGTTTGCCGAATGCGACGGTCACAGGGTAGGGGATTCGCTTGGGAAATTTTGCGAAAAATTTTCCCCCTTGGAATGAGAAGATGGATCCCCAGAGTTGATCGAGCCAAACTGGAACGACCTGCGCATTCGCGTGTCGCGCGATCAATTCATAACCGCGCTGCAATCGCAACAACGTTCCCGTGCGTTCCAGCTGGCCCTCGGGGAACACACAGACGATTTCGCCGTCGGCAATTCTTTCAGCAGCGCTCCGAACCGCAGCATGCGAATGCCGGATATTGATCGGGATGCAACCGAGCGCACGCAAAAACGGGTGCAGAATCGGTTTGTGATAAAACTCGTGGTCGATGATGTAACGGATCGGACGCGGGCAGGCCAGCTGCAGAATCAGGGCGTCCACCCAGCTGATATGATTCGGCACAAGAAGAAACCCGCCGTCCGGCAAGTTTTCCAGACCGAGCGCAGTGACCCGATAAAAGCTACGCACCAGCGGCCGGCCAATGAAATAGAGCGCGCGCTCGGCGCGAGACATGGAAGCCATCGTTTATGATTTACAATCGAAGCGGGGCAAACTGCAATCGGCATTGTTGATGGAATCTGCGTGGAAAAAACCGATGAGCGGCGCGCCTACCGCACTTTTTCTTCTTCTGGCCATCAACCTTTTCAATTACATCGATCGCCAAATTCTGGCGGCGCTCGAGCCTGATATTCGCGCGAGCTTTTTCGCACCTGGCGACGTGAATGCGATGACGAAGACCGGCCTGCTCGGCGACGCGTTCTTCGTCACTTACATGGTTAGCGCACCGATTCTCGGTTTGCTTGCCGATCGGCTCTCGCGCTGGATCATCGTCGGCTCGGCTGTGATTTTGTGGAGTTTGGCCAGCGGCGCCTCCGGTCTCGCAGCGACATTTACCATCCTCTTTGCGACTCGCATTTGCGTGGGAATTGGTGAAGGCGGCTACGGACCGGCCGCACCGACGATCTTAGCTGATCGCTTCCCGATCCAGACACGCGGCAGGATCATGGCGATTTTTTACGCGGCGATTCCCGTAGGGAGCGCCCTCGGCTACGTAATCGGAGGACTGGTCGGCGCTCACATAGGCTGGCGCTGGGCATTTTATCTCGTTACCCCGCCAGGCTTGCTGCTGGGCCTTTTGTGCTTTTGGCAGCGCGATCCGCGCGTTGCTGCGCATCACCTCGAGCAGGAATCGCCGCGCCGGAGCATAAGGGAT
>Ga0137374_10000438_pt1 | contig 42125 bp, 19 predicted proteins | sample SagtaG_20_FD_104811 | JGI IMG/M metagenome (GOLD analysis project Ga0137374, IMG submission 104811) | Vadose zone soil microbial communities from Sagehorn Ranch, Mendocino, California, USA - Sage1_R_100_16 metaG | ecosystem: Environmental > Terrestrial > Soil > Vadose zone | place: USA... | reverse complement strand
TTGCGCCCATCAGAAAGCCCGTCGGCCTGACCCGCATCTGAATGTCGGACGTTCAGCTTGACGGCGGGCGATAAGTTCAAGCTGCCGGTATGGATTGAAACCGATGAGGGTCAGGGCTCCGTCCCAATTTCCTTGTTACTTTTCGCTCTGGCCGGCTGTTTATTCAGAAAGCCGGCGATGCAAGCAGATGACATGGCCCTGTTGCGCGAGTATGCGCGCGACCGTTCTGAACAGGCGTTCCGCACGCTCGTCGAGCGGCACGTCAATATGGTCCATGCCGTGGCGCTGCGGCAGGTGGCCAACGCGCAACTGGCCGAAGACGTCACGCAGGCCGTCTTCATCGTGCTGGCCCAAAAGGCCGCCTCGATTCCGCAAAACACGATCCTGGCAGGCTGGCTTTTTCGGGCGACGCGGTTTGCCGCCGCGAACGTCAAACGCGCCGAAACCCGCCGCGAACACTGGGAACAGAAGGCCGCTCAAATGGAACCCTCGTCTTCCCCCGACCCCGAATTGGACCAAATCGCTCCGCTGCTCAGCGACGCCCTGGAGAAACTCCCCGAGCGCGATCGCGCGGCGATTCTCCTGCGCTTCTTTGAAAGCAAAAGCATCGAAGAGGTCGGCCGCAACCTCGGCACCAGCGAGGGCGCGGCGAAAATGCGCCTGTCTCGCGCCGTGGAGAAGTTGCGCCTCATCTTCCGCAAGCGCGGGGTCGTGGTGCCCACGGCGGCGTTGCTCGGCGTTCTGTCTGCGCAGACGGCCCACGCCGCTCCCGCAGGTTTGGCCTCTGCCGTCGTAGCATCCGCTCTCTTGAATCAAACAACCGCATCAACTCTACCTCTTGTGAAAGCAACATTAGCTCTTATGGCACAAACCAAATCGAAAGCATTCGTGATCACAGCCCTTGCTCTCCTGCTCGGCGGCGGGACGGCCGTGGTCGTTCAACAGTCGTTGCAAAACAAAGCCGCTCCTTCGAGCGGCGGCGCGGCAGACTCAAAGAAGCCGGCTGCCGCCACGACGACAACAAACTCACCCGGGAAGGTGTTGGTCTTCCGCAACATTCCGTCCTGGAACCGACATCCTGATTTTGAAGACGCGCTGACGGAGATGCGAACCATGTTTGACGTGAAATCGTCCGCAGACATGGCGAGCACCGATCTCGCGCCCTACCGCTTCGTCATCATTCCGGGCGCGCAGTGGGGGACGGATTTCTATCAGCAGTACGCGGCGAACGCCGAGCGTTTCGACCGCTACGTGACCAACGGCGGGACCCTGGTGCTGGAATTGAACGGCGCGGAGCGCGACGGCATCACCCTGCCCCGCGGCGTTAGCATGGTCAAACACACCTCCCTGGACAACACGATCCTCGTGCCCGACCACCCTATTCTCACTCCGCTGGGCGGCCAGCCCATTCGCGCGAATGCCGCGAGCCACGGCTATCTCGATGGCGTTCCCAAGGACGCGCTGGTGCTGGTGACTGAAACGACCGACGGCCAGGCCGACACGAACAAACCGACGTTCATTGAATACAAGTACGGCGCCGGGCGGGTCATCGCCGCCTGCCAATGCTTCCACGATCAAGATCGTTCCGGCCGCGGGCCCTTGATGGAGACGCTGATCGACTACGCGTCGGAGCGAAAATGGTTCTCGCCGAAAAAGTAGAGGCTTCGCGGCGACCGGCGGCAACCGCGCGGGTACCGGGGCCAGCGAACTCGCGTCCTAAGCGCGGGATGGCGGTCATTCGGGCCACTCGCTGACGCGCCCCCACCAGTGTTGAAGCCGCTTGACATATCTGGATGGGTTCGGCATACGGTCGACCAGCGCCTGGCAACCAAGCGACTTGTCCGGCCAGAGGTGGAGCCGCTTGTAGATGCCCAAGTTTTTCGCCAACTCGGACACGGTGTGCAGTGCGCTCACGGCGTAGTCCTGCCAACCTTCCCGCGTGGCGAACACGTAGGTCTTCAAGCGGATTCCCAATGAATCGGCGTGAGCTTCGATCCGCGCCACGTTTTCAGCGCGGATGTTGATAGGCTCGTGAAAGATCGTGATGGGATCCAATTCGGCCACGGCTTTCAGCGTCGCGCGCAAGTCCGCTTCATCACACTCCGGATAGGTCGGCGCTATGGCTGCGTAAACGTGCAAGCCGGCCTCCTTGGCGGCACGAAGTGTGGCCAGACGTTGTGAGGGAGCGGGGGCCTTCGGTTCATAGACCTTCGCCAAATCGTTGCGCAAAGTCGGCAGGCTCATGCCGAAGACGAGCCGCTTGCCGAAGCTCCTGAACAGATCGAAATCGGCCCGCGCCAGCGGACTGCGGCTGAGGATGCGGACGTTTAGAGTGGATTGGTCGCGGATGAGTGCGAGCGATCGGCTTACGAGAAAGCGCGAGAGCTCCGCCAGTTCGCGCCGCCGCGCCGGATCGGGATGATGGATGACCTGATAGGGGTCGGTCGTGCTGCAATAAATCACCGCACGGTTGCCGTCCGGCTTGAGTTGCTCGCGGGGCGTAGTTTCTGCAGCACGCACTGAGGTGAGGAACTTCTTTTCGTCCCACGAGCGGAGTAGGACGTAGTCGCCCCATTCGGCGTCAGGGTCTTCGACGCCGTACTCGGCCAGCTTTGCTCCCTGCTTGATGGTGGCAGCGCTGGGCACGTAGCAAAATCGGCACGCGTGCGAACAGCCGACGGCAATATTGAACGCCCAGTTCGAGAGGCTTTTGTACACGAAATTGTTCGGCGCGACAACGGCCGGGGAAGACCAGAGCCCGACGCGGTTATCCTGAACAAGGCCGCGCCGCTGCATCTGGCGTGGGGCTTCGAGCGCCGGGCTTGGGGAATCGACGACGGCAGTCATGTTCTTAGAATAACTCGCGTTGTCCCTTTTCGTCTATTTTCAATACTTTCAGCCAGAAATCCTCGCCGCGTGGGTGGCGGCTGAACAATGTGAAACGATATAGTGGGTTATTCTCCGGGACGGAAACATGGCGTGTATTGATAAAACCTTCCCTCTTGAATTTCTCGCAGAACTGTTCGACGACCAGACGCCCAAATTCGGATGGAGTCCTGTCATTCCATTGGCGCCAGCTGGAATCGCCGAGGAAGGCGTCGAGAGCGTTTTGGCCATTTGCAGACCTGCGGTATTGAGGTGTATTCCACACGATGCCCAATCTATGTTGGATGGTGACGAGCAAATCAATCTTGGGATTCCTGGCCAAGGCTTTCATGGCCGCCAGCGGCGTCTGCGAGATGCCCGTGGGGTCGACGAAGGCCACGACCAGTGTGGAGGCGTCGAACTTCAGCTTGCCGGAATTCAGGACGGCGACCCAATTTTCCGGGATGACTTTAACCTTACGCGCGTTGGGGTGCATGGCCACGCGCTGCTTCAAGGCGGCCGCGAGGGACGGATCATCCTCAATGAGGATGTACTCCGCGAAGTTGTGCTCTAGTGCAACGAATGGCGAACCGGGGAATTCTTCGCCCGTCTCTTTGATTTTGCAGCGGCCCGGCCCAGCCATGACGTCGACGTAAACTAGCTTCCACTTGTTCCGCATCGACTTGGTCGTGATGCCGCAGTAATTCCGCAGATAATGATGCTTGCGCTTCGCCCATTCGCCGCTCTTGCGCGCCAGCAAACCATCGCTCGCTGGCAGGTACGGCGGATCGTCTGAGACAGGAGCATCGTGAAGGACTCCAAGGTCTAGTTTCGAGGGCAAATTGTATTCCGTTGCGCTCATCCCACGCATCGTGCGGTTGAACGATATTTCTGGCGATCAAAATAAAGAGCGAGGTCGGATAAGGACAGTCCATCAAAGAAGCTCGAATTAGCACGAATGAGCGTTCATCAGCGGTTTGGAGATGCACTCGTTGAAGTTTGGCAGCGTAGGCGGCTTGTGCGCCTTACAGATGCTCGATCTTCAGGTTACCCCACTTCCCCCGCAAGTATTCCGCCACGAGCCGGCGGTGACAGTGAGGCGGTTTGTCCTCGCTGCACAGCAGGCAACCTTCGTCGATGATTTCCCGGGGCACTTGTTTCTCGATGCGGCGGTCCTTGATGAGGCGGACGAATTTCTGCTCGAAAACTTTCCAATCGCCCTTCTTCTTCTTGAACTCGTCGAAGATATCTTGCGTGGGGGCGAGAATCGGCAGGTGGACGTATTCAATGCCGAGGATTGCGTTCAGGAAGTATTTCAAGTCGTCTCGTTTGCTGAAGCCGGCGAGCTGCGACACGTTGTTCAAACGCACGTCTACGACGCGTTTGACTCCGGACTTCTTGAGCCGGGTGAAGAAATCCTCGGCGTTCTTGTGGGTGAAGCCGATGGTGCAGATTCTCATGGTGGATTGGCGGTTGTTTGTAGTGGCCAATTCGCCGCCGCTGATTTCTTTGCGGGCGTTGCCGAACTCCAGCACGGCGGCCCAACCGCCGGGACTTGGATTGCCTTCGCAGACGCCATCGGAATGGATGGTCACGTGTTTCAACTCAGCCAAGGTATTCTAATTTGAATTCACAGGACACCCTTTCCCTGAGATAAATCCTCCGAGCTGCAATGCCGCGTAATGATGCCGAATCCCGACGACCCGGGCGCCGCCTGGAAATCTCTCCTGCTTCGCCATGAGACGATCCTCGCGGTGCTGGTCGTGGCGGAGTTGCTTTACTTCAATACCGCGGGTCCGCGGTTCGGCACGGCGGACAACGTGTTCAATATCCTCCGGCACTCGGTCGAGATCGGCTTGTTGGCGCTGGCCATGACTCCGGTGATTCTGACTGGAGGGATTGATTTGTCTGTCGGATCGCTGCTGGGGCTGTGCGCGATTTTCTTCGGCAAGCTCTGGCGCGACGCGGGTGCGCCGATTCCGGTGGCAGCCGTCTGCACGCTGGGAGTCGGCGCGCTGGCGGGCGGATTGAACGCGCTGCTCATCGCCGGGCTTCGCCTGCCGCCGCTCATCGTGACGCTGGGCGCCTACTCGCTGTTCCGCGGCCTCGCCGAGGCCATCACCGGCGGCGTGGACACATTCACGAATTTTCCGGCGGCATTCCTTCATCTGGGGCAGGAGAGCACATTCGGCTTGCCGGCGCAATTGTGGCTGTTCGTCGCCGTGACCGCCGGCATCTGGCTGCTCGTGCACCGGACGACATTCGGGCGGTCGTTTCGCGCGATTGGGTTTGCGCCGGAGGGCGCCCGTTACGCCGGGATTCCCGTCGGACGGCGGCTGGCGATGGTTTATGTTCTGGCCGGAATCACGGCCGCGCTGGCCGCCATTATCTACACGTCGCGGCTTGGCCAGGCGAAGGCGGATGCCGGCATGGGCTACGAACTGTTTGCGATCACGGCCGTGGTGCTCGGCGGCACAAGCATCTTCGGCGGCACGGGCACGGTCCACGGCACGTTGCTGGGTGTGGCCGCCATCGCGGTGTTGAACAACGGTCTCGTCCACATCCGCCAACCGCGCGAGCTGGCCGGCCTCTTGACCGGTGCGCTGTTGCTCATCGCCCTTTCCGTCAGCGTGCTTTCCAAGCTGTTTTCCGACCGGCGCGGGCGGAGAGCCGCCCGAACTCCTCGCGCTGTTGCACAATGAACCACCACACGGGCCAACCCTCGACGGACGACGAAAAGTTCCTGAAGCAATTCGAAGCCGCAGCTATTCCGCGCGAGGAGTGGCGCCACCGCGATCACATCCGGGCCGCCTACCTCTACTTGCGCCGCCATCCGCTCGACGAGGCCACCGGCAGAATCCGGGCCAGCATCCAGAAGCTCAACGCCGCTCACCAGACTCCCGAGACCCTCGAGCGCGGCTACCACGAAACCATCACGCAAGCCTGGATGCGGCTGGTGCATTGCGCCCTCTGCCAGTTCGGCCCTCGCGCCACCGCGGATGCGTTTCTCGACGAGCAATCCCAGCTTCTTTCCAAACGCGCGCTGCTCCTGTTTTACTCGCGCGACCGGCTGATGTCCGCCGAGGCCAAGGCCCGATTCGTCGAGCCGGACCTGGCGCCGCTGCCCAAAAGTTCGCTCGACGGTTCGAGCCGCGATTGATCCCGAACTACAAACGTGACGGCGCTAATTCTCGAAAGGCATTAGTCCCAGGAAGCTGAATCCAATGCTGGTCAATTCCCGGCCCGCTGTGATTCAATCCGCGGCCAGAACTTCACCATGACCACACTCAGGATCATTGCCTTGCTCGCGGCGGCCCCACTGTTCCTCATGACGAGTTGCAGCAAGCCCTCCGACTCCACGGTCGGCGCGCCAGCCGGTTCCGCAAGCGGCCGGTCCATTACCATCGCGCTCATGCCCAAATCCAAGGGCAATGCCTACTTCATCTCCTGCAAGAAAGGCGCCGAGAGGGCGGCCAGCGAATTGGGCGCCCAACTCATATTCGACGGCCCGACCGATCCAGATCCCGCCAGGCAAAACGAGATCATCGAAAATTGGATCACCCTCGGCGTGGATGTCATCGCCGCCGCCTGCGAGAACAAGGAGGGCATCTCCACGGCGCTCCGCAAGGCACGCCAGAAGGGCGTCAAGGTGATCACTTACGACTCCGACGCCATGCCGGACTCGCGTGACTTTTTCGTGAACCAGGCCACGCCCGAGGGCATCGGCTCCGCGCTCATGGACGAGGCCGCGCGCCTGTGTGGAGGCCAGGGCGAGTTCGCCATCATCACCGCCAGCCTCACCGCCGCGAACATGAACGATTGGCAGCGGCACATCGAAGCCCGGCGCACTTCCAAATATCCCAACATGAAGATGGTGGCCCTTCGTCCCTGCGACGACCTCAAGGACAAGGCGCAGGCTGAAGCCACCGCGCTCCTGAGCGCGCACCCGAATCTCAAGCTCCTGATGAACATCTGTTCGCCCGCCGTTCCGGGCGCCGCCGAAGCCGTCAAGCAGGCGGGCAAGGCGGGCAAGGTGAAAGTCATCGGCCTGGGATTGCCGAGCGAGAATCGCCGATACGTCAAGGAAGGCGTGACCGACAGCGTGATTCTCTGGAAGACCGAAGACCTCGGCGCGCTCACCGTCCGCGCCGCCCACGCCGTCGCCACGGGCGCGCTCAAGGCAGGGGACACGACCTTCAATGCCGGTCCGTTGGGCAAGTTCGAGATCGCCGGCGACAACATTCTTCTCGGAACTCCCTTCATCTTCAACAAAGACAACATCGATCAGTTCGACTTCTAAATCATGAAGATCAGCCGCATCCTCTGCCAGGTCCTCCGCGTCGAGCGCGTCGCCGCTAAAACGGCCAGTTGCCAGGACGTCGTCCTCGTGCGCGTGCGCACTGCCGACGGGCTGGAAGGCATCGGGGAAGCCGACGCCTCGCCCGAAGTGATCAAGGCCATCGTGGACGCGCCGTTCAGCCATAACATCGCCTGCGGCCTCCGGGAAATCCTGCTCGGCGAACACCCGCTCGAAACTGAACGGCTCTGGCAGAAAATGCTCCGCCGGACCCAGTATTTCGGGCGCACATCGGTGACCCTCGCCGCGATGAGCGCCGTGGACATGGCGCTGTGGGACCTGAAAGGGAAGAAATTTGGCGTGCCGGTCCACACGCTGCTTGGGGGCAAACAGCACAGCCGAATCAAGGCATACGCCAGCATCCTGTTCGGCCGCGACGGGCCGGAGACGCGCGACATCGGCCGCCAATGGATCCAGCGCGGTTACAGGGCCGTAAAGTTCGGCTGGGAGCCGATGGGCCAGAGCGAAGCGCTCGACCTGGGATTGGTCCGTGGGGCGCGGGAAGGCCTCGGACCGGACAACACGCTGCTGATCGACGCGGGGTGTGTGTGGGACGCCCGCACCGCGTTGCGCCGGGCGCAACAGTTCGCCGATTTCAACGCCGGCTGGCTCGAGGAACCGCTGCGGCCGTGGGACATCGACGGGTACGTCTGGCTGCGAGACCGGTCGCCGATCCCCATCGCGGCGGGCGAGGCCGAGTGCGGACGCGAATCGTTCCGGCCGTTCATCGACCGCCACGCGTTGGACATCTATCAAGTGGACCCTTCGCGCTGCGGCTTTACCGACGCGGCGTTCATTCGCGCGCGCGTCGAGGAGATCAACGCCCGGCTCTGCAACCATTGCTATACGAGCCCGGTGACCGTGGCGGCCTCGCTGCACTGGCTCTGCACGTGTCGCGACGCATTTATTTTCGAGGATTGCGTGGACGATTCACCCATGCGCCACGAACTGACCCTGGAGAAATTCCAGGCGGGCGCTGACGGCTTCATCACCGTGCCCGACGGGCCGGGTCTGGGCTTCACGCTGAACGAAGAGTTCATCAAGCGCCACCTCATCGCGCAATCGGGTTAGCCCTGGTATTTCATGGCGCTTATGAAACGCCCACAGCCCGTAGCCGCCGACGTGAGGAGGCGGACTCGTTTCCCTCATGGCGACATCCGCCTCCTCACGTCGGCGGCTACGGCGCGTATGAAGAATTCGAGTTTGCCATGACCACTGAGCCGCGCGCAGTCGAACCCAGTTCCCGGCGCTGGATGATTCTGGCCTTCCTGCTGGCGCTCTGCTTCCTCAGTCACTTCAATCGCGCCAGTATCACCACGGCCAGCGATGAGCGGATCATGGGGCAGTTCGGAATCTCGCCGGAGCGGATGGGGGTGGTCTACTCGGCGTTCCTGATCGTTTACACGGTTTTCATGATTCCCGGCGGCTGGCTCATCGACCGCCGGGGCCCGCGGTTTGCGTTGACGTGCATGGGGCTGGGCTCCGCTTTGTTTTGCGCCTTCACGGGAGGGATCGGCTTTGTATTCATCACAGCCAGCCAGGTCTGGCTGGCCTTGCTCGTGGTGCGGTCGTTGATGGGCTTGATGACCTCGCCGCTCCACCCGGGCGCGGCGCTCGCGGCGGGCAACTGGTTTCCGCCAGGCCAACAGTCTCTCGCCAACGGCCTCATCACCGCCACCTCCGTCCTGGCTTACGGAGTCGTGCATCCCGTCTTCGGCGCGCTGATCGACCGGTTTGAATGGCCTGTCGCGTTTGTCATCACGGGCACGGGCACGGCGCTGCTTGCGGCGGCCTGGAGGTTCTTCGCGGCCGATGCGCCGGCGCATCCATCTGGTGTAGCTGCGACCGTGAGGTCGCAGGCTGCAGCATCAGGTGCGAACGAAAACAATGCTGCGGCCAAATCTGTTCCGTCCCCCGCCCGCGACCTCACGGTCGCAGCTACGCAAAACACTTGCACGTCGGCAGACCGGCCCAACCCGGCGGCGCTCTCGCCGATCAATAAGCTCTTGAACGACCGAAGACTTTGGTTTTTGACGCTCGGTTACGCGGCGGTTGGGTATCTTCAATACCTCTTCTTCTACTGGCTCCATTACTACTTCAGTGAAGTCCTGCAAATGGGCAAAGAGGAGAGCCGCTACTACTCCAGCCTGCCGAATCTGGCGCTGGCCGCCGGCATGTTCCTGGGTGGCTGGGTGACCGACCGCGCGGCGCGGTGGCGTCCGGGCGGCGGCCTGCCGACGCTCGTGCCGAAGGCCGCCATGGTCCTCAGCGCGGCCTGCCTCGTATGCGGCATCTTTGCGCAAAGCCGCGTCTGGATCGTCCTTTGGTTCACACTCTCGCTGGGGACGCTTGGACTTTGCGAAGCGTCGTTCTGGACCAAGATCATCGAATTAGGGCGCGAGCGAGGCGGGACGGCCGCAGCCATTATGAACACCAGCGGCAATGGCTTTGGATCGTTGGCACCCATCCTTACGCCCTGGATCGGCGTGCACCTCGGCTGGCACTGGGCGTTGGGCCTTGGGGCGGTCATCGGCCTGCTCGGCGCCCTGTGCTGGTTTGGCATCACGCCCCGCAGCAGCAATACCCCTCGCATTCCGCCCAGTTGGCAGCCGCCGACGTGAGGAGAAACGACGGGCTGTGGCCGGGCATCTCATCTTGACCCGGTAGGGCGAGGCTCCTGCCGAGCCGAAACTTCCGGTTTGATCACGGCTCGGCAGGAGCCTTGCCCTACCGGCGTCATGGATAGGCGGACGAACTGGTCGGGGGCACGATTCCGCCTTCTCACGTCGGCGGCTACGGGCTGTGGGCGTTTCGTGCGCGGCATGAAATATGCCGGCCAGCCGGTTCGGCCTGTCCTTCTTGAAAAAATCCGGCATTGGCCATTGCGGGCGCTTCACCTTCGGCGCGGCAGGCACCATTGGGTCGGCATCGAGTTCCACAGCGGCGTGGAGCAACTCGCGGAGCGCGTCGCAGTTGAAACCCTCGAGCGTTGTGATCCGGATGGAGAGGATGTTGGTATTGTTCGAGGCCGAAGGGAACAGTTTTGCTGGATCAGGCAGCTCGCTTGCGCGAAAGAACGTCAAACCCAGGTGCCGCTGGCAGGCGCTCAAGCCGCACACCAGCTTGCGCCCGGAGAAACAGAGCATGTTCCACTTGATGGACTCGGTGAGGTCCGGCTCCCACGTGAGAATCCAGTCGCAGAGCTATTGTGCGAGCGGCGCGGAAAAGTCGGGGCACGACTCCAGCCATTCGGAGGGGTCGTGCGTGCGGGCGCGCGAGCAGTCCATACTTCATTGGTTCACCAGGTCTTCCAGCACCTTGTCCAGTCCAGCGACCACGCGCGCGAGGCGTTCGTAGTCCAGTTTGTCCGGTGTGTCCTGCTCGGTGTGGTAATGGGGATAACGGAACGGTGCCGTATCAGTCACCATGATTCCCGGGTAGCCTGCCTGCCAGAAGGACCAATGGTCGGACCAATCGATGCCGGGCAACCGGCCCGGCAATGCCGCGCCTTCGGACGGAAAGGAAGCCTGGCGCCGGAACGAGGCAATGCAACGCCGCACCAGGCGCGCATTGGCCCTGTTGCCGACGATCGCAATGAAATCGCCTCGCGACGGATAGAACAGCCCGACCGGAAATGGATACTTCTGGCTGCCCTTGGCCGTGGAGTAGTAGCCGATGGTTTCCAGGCTCAGCATCGCGACGATGTTCTCGTTCCGCTGGCGGCATTGCCGGGCGTACACCAGGCTGCCCATCTGTTCGGTTTGGAAGAACGACGGCTCCTCGTTGACAAAAGCGACGAAGCGCAGCGTCCGCGCGGGCGCGCGTCCGGCCCAGACGCGCGCCAATTCCAACACGGAGGCGACTCCGCTGGCGTTGTCATTGGCGCCGGGGCTGCCCGACACGGAATCGTAGTGCGCACCCACGACGACGATTTCCTCGCCGCGCGACTTGCCTTTAAGTTCGGCCTCCAGGTTATGGCAGGTTTCCCGCAGCACGGTGTAGGCCTGGCGATTCACCTTGTAGCCCGCGTTCGTGAAGGCACCTTCAACGTAGTCCGCGGCGGCCCGGAGCTTATCGGGTTTGAACACGTTCCGCTCGCCGATCTCGCCGGCCAGTTTCTCGACGTGACGGCGCAACACATCGCGAGCAGCGCCTTGTTCCAGCGTGAGCGCCGGCAGCGGGCCGCGAAAGCTCTTCAGAGGCATCCGGATCATGCTCCACCAGGACCAGAGTATCAGCGCTCCGACAATCGCGAATAAAACGGCCAGCCGTTTCAAGGCCGCCCGAGTCAGAATGCGCATGTGAAGAGGCAACACGACATCTGTTGGCCTGTAAAGCCTGGGTGCAACCGGCGGCACAGCAATTTGGTGACTTGCCCGTCGGTTTGTTCGAAGGCATCGTCCCGGTGTGCCGGTGAAGAACAACCCATCGAATGACCTTGCCGCCCGAATCTACCGCAAGCTGCGCGGGGCTCGCGGGCTGGATGACGCTGAACTCTGGCAGCACGCGCTGTTCTTTGCCATGACACCCGAGGAGCGATGCCGCCTCAGCCTCAAGACAGCCCGCTCGGCGCTTTCCTTAAGGCGCTCCACGAGCAGGAAATAGACTTCATCCTCATCGGCGCCATGGCGGCCATCGAGCAGGGCGCGCCGCTGATGACGGTGGACTACGACTTCTGGGTGCGCCTCCCGGTGCGACAATACGTGCGCTTGCTCACCATCGTTCAGCGCCTCGGCGGCACGATTCGCGCGCGGACGCTGTATGAGTTGAGCGACTGCACCCAGGTCAATGCGGTGTTTCAGCCAAATGGCCTTCGATCCTTCGAGGCAGAATGGAGGCGATGCCGCGTCGGCACACTGGAGGGCGTGCCACTTCGCATCCTTCCGCTGCGGCGCGTCATCGCGAGCAAGCGTGCCGCTAACCGGGAGAAAGACATCGCGGTTCTTCCGATCCTGGAACGAACACTTCGACTTTCAGAACGCCTGAAAACGTCAAGCCGCTCAACGCGGGAATCGTCTGCGCCCAGGGCTCGACGCCGGAAACAATAGCCCTCGGTCATCCGAACAGCGTCTTCACCTTCGTCAGCGCCTCGTCGAGCTTGCTCGCATCCTTGCCGCCGCCGCGGGCGTTGTCGGGCCGGCCGCCGCCTTTGCCGCCGACGATGGGGGCGATGGTCTGGATGATTTTGCCCGCTTGCACCTTCGCCGTGAAATCGGGTGTCACGGCGGCCACAAGGGACACAGCGTCGTTCGCAACGCCTCCGAGGACAATGACGCCTTTGAAGCGGCCCTTCAGCGAATCGGCGATGGCCTGGAGGAAATCGCCGTCGGCCTCGCCGAGGTTGTGCGTGATGAGCGGGATGCCGTTCACGGTTTGCGCGCGGCCGAGCAGTTCGCTGGCGGCATTCGAGGCGTTGCGCTGCATCGCCAGCTTGACTTGCTTTTCAAGTTCCTTTTGCTGGGCGAGCAGGCTCTCGATCTTCTTTTCCAATTCGTGAATGGGCGAATTCACTTTGCCGGCGACGTTCTTGATGAGTTCGCGGTCGAGGCGCATCACATCATAGGCGGTGAGGCCGGCGACGGCCTCGATGCGGCGCACGCCGGCGGCAATCGCGCCCTCGCCGACGATGCGGAACAGCCCAATCTCGCCGGTCGCGCGGGTATGGGTGCCGCCGCACAGTTCCATCGAATAGCCGTCCAGCGCCGCGGGCTTGCCGCCGATTTGGACGACGCGGACGGTGTCGCCGTATTTGTCGCCGAAGAATTGCATCACGTCCTTGCGCGATTTCACGTCGGCGTAGGGGACTTCGGTCCAGCTCATGCCCGCGTTTTCGATGATGCGTTCGTTGACGAGCTTCTCGATGTCGGCGACCTGCGCGGGCGTGAGCGGCGCGCTGTTGAAGTCGAAGGTCAGCTTCTCCGGGCCGACATAGGAGCCTTTCTGCGAGGCGTCGCGGCTGGCGACTTCGTGCAGCGCCCAGTGGAGCAGGTGGGTTACGGTGTGGTGGCGTTGAATGGCTTCGCGGCGAGGGCGGTCAACAGCGACTTCGACCTGCGATTCCTTTTCGGGCGCATCTTGATCAACGAGCAAATGGAACGTGGTTGAGAATATCCTCTTCGTGTTTGCTATCTGCCAAACCTTTTCGCCTCGGGTGATAACGCCTGTGTCCCCGACTTGTCCGCCCATCTCGGCGTAGAGTGGCGACGGGTCGAGAACGACTCCGGCTTGGCCCTTTATGAGCACAACATCCTTTACCTTCGCGGTCGCAGCCAACGCCTCGTATCCTACGAAGGTCGTCTGAACTGAAGCATCAATTCCAGTCGTCTCGATGACCTGGGTTTTCTGCGCGGCGCGGGCGCGGGTGCGCTGCTCTTCCATCAACCTTTTGAAGCCGTCGACGTCCACCGTCAAACCGCTTTCGCGCGCCATCAACTCGGTGAGGTCGAGCGGAAATCCTTGCTCGTCGTAGAGCTTAAAGGCGAACGCGCCGGAGATGGCGCCGGGCGAGCTTGTTGAACGACAAACCGGCGAGTCGCCACCTTCAGCCGCCGGGCCGGCGGCGCGCCCCGCGCCGACGGGAGCGCACGCCGCTGGCGTGCTGTGTTCGGCGGCCCGCCGAACACTTCGTTCCACAAACGTCTCATCGTCGGATGCGCGAGAAGTAGTCTGTGTCTTCGAGGAATCCGGCGAGCCGCCGGCTTCAGGAGCCGAGCCGCCTGCGCTCCCTGGGGCGCTGGAGCGCCCCGCTTCGGATTCCGGTGTCCAGACCCAAGGCCACGGCTCGTTCTCCCGGACAAGACCGGCATCCCACGGATTACGGCAGACGTAGTGGAACTTTTCCTCAAGATCGGCATCTGAGCGGATATAGCGATCGAACTTTTCCTTTTCCCAGACACTCCCGGATTGCTTACTGCGCTTGTTAATCTCGTGAGCGGTGTACGACTTGATGGTGTGAAGGATTGTCGTGAGAGGGTAGAATATCGGGTGGCCGTCGGGATCCTGCGATTGGATGCCGGGCTGGATGATGAAGTGGGTGTGGTCCGGCATCACGCAGGCGGCGACGAGACGATACCGACGATCGTTCCAATAGCGGATGCAGTCGAGGACGATATCGCGATCGGCCGGTTCAAGGCTGCGGCGTTCCAGCGTCGTGAGGGTGATGTGGTAAATAGCCCAAGGCTTTTCAAAATGCGGAAGCCGGCGGCGCGAGTAGGTCGCGCCGGGGGCGGAATCGAGGGAGATTCGTTTGCCTTCGACGGAAAGGAGATCAGTGGAACGAGGCGTTTCCGGCGGGCCGCCGGAAAGAGCACGCGGGCCGCGTGCGCTCCCCGGGACGGCTGGCGCCGCGGCGCTCAGGCGGGCCACCTCTTCCTCGAACAGGGCGATGCCATTGTCTAACGTCCTGTTAAACGCCTCTTCCTCCACGCGGATGACTTCTTGCACCTGCTTTTTCTTCGCGCGGATTTCGAGGAAGACGTCTCCCATCTTGTCGGCGAGCACGTCCACCAGTTTGTAGAAGAACGGCTCGTGGAAGCCGAGCGTGCGGCCGTAACGGACGGCGCGGCGCAGGATGCGGCGCAGGACGTAGCTGCGGTCCGTGTTGCCCGGCTGGATGCCATCGGCAATCGCAAAGCTCAACGTCCGGATGTGATCGGCGATGACGCGGAAGGCAATGTCCACGGCAATTTGAGATTTGGGATCTGAGATTTCAGATTGGCCGGTGACGGGCAGCGTTGAACCGTATTTCTTCCCGCTCAACCTTTCCAGCGCGTCAAAGATAGGCCGGAAGACGTCGGTTTCGTAGTTGGAGATTTTGGCGTTTGCAAAGTCAGCGAAGTTTTTCGTTCCCTGAATGATGGATGTCACCCGCTCAAAGCCCATGCCCGTATCCACATGCCTTGCCGGAAGCGGCACGAAACGCTGACGCCAGGTTTCCCCGGCTTTCGCGCCGGGCAACGCCATCTTTGCGGCTTCTTCGAGGCCGTCCGGTTCAGCGTTGAACTGGATGAAGACGAGGTTCCAGATTTCAATGCAGCGGGCGTCGCCCTTGTTCACCAACGCGCCGCGGGTGTCGCCGGCGGGCGTGAGGTCCACGTGGATTTCGCTGCACGGGCCGCACGGGCCGGTGTCGCCCATCATCCAGAAATTGTCTTTCTTGCCGCCGTGGACGACGTGCACGGCGGGGTCGAGGCCGGAGGCGCGAAACTTGGCCGCCCAGTGGCCCCACGCTTCCTCATCGCGCTCGCTCGGGTCGCCCTTGGATTTGTCGGGATTGTAGATGGTCGCGTAGAGGCGTTGCGGAGGAAATTTCCAAATGTCGACGACCAGTTCCCACGCCCAATCAATCGCCTCCTTTTTGAAGTAATCCCCAAAACTCCAGTTCCCCAACATCTCAAAAAACGTGTGGTGATAAGTGTCGAGGCCGACGTCGTCGAGGTCGTTGTGTTTGCCGCCGGCGCGGATGCATTTCTGGGTGTCGGCGGCGCGGGTGTCGAGGCCGGCGATGGCGCCGGGCCATTTGCTCACGTCGGGCTTCTGCTGGCCGAGGAAAATGGGCACGAACTGGTTCATGCCGGCGTTCGTGAACAGCAGGTTCGGCGCGTCGGGCAGGAGCGAGCTCGACGGCACGATCGTGTGCTGCTTTGATTTGAAGAAATCGAGGAACGACTGGCGGATTTGCGAACTGGTCGGCATTCGTTGAATCGTTAAATCGTTGAATCGTTAAATCGTTGAATCGTTAAATCGTTGAATCGTTAAATCGTTGAATCGTTAAATCGTTGAATCGTTAAATCGTTGAATCGTTAAATCGTTAAAACGGTTAAAGAGTTACAAGGGCACGGACGCCGCGCAGGGCGCAAACATCACGAGACTAGATTAGTCGCAGGGGACCGCGGAAGGCGAGTGAAGAAATGCGGCGAACCGCGGCAGAAGCGCATCCCCTCCATTGCAGCAGGCGGCCGGCCCGGATATTTCACAGGCGTGGTAGCCGCCGACGTTAGGAGGCGGATGGTTCCATTAGCGAAGTGAGTCCGCCTCCTCACGTCGGCGGCTACAGGCTGTGGGCGTTTCCTGCGCGCTGGGAAATATCCGGGTTGGCAGCCCGTCCAACAACTGTAGCGGCGCTCTGTGATCGCCGAAGGTACGCCAAAATCCCTGGGCTACCTCGGCGGTCACAGACCGCCGCTACAGTGCGCCCGAGTTTTTGAACGGGCTGCTACGGCTGGCGCCGGCGCCGGGCTGGTTCGCGTGCTTCGCGTGTTTTGCGGACAGGCAGGCTCTTCGCAAAATCAAATTGGTAATGCTGAATCTGGGCGGGATACTGCCAGGCCTCGCTCTGAGGCTCCGGATCAACCCGTTCCACACGGGCCGGGCACTGGGCCGCGCGGCGCTCCGCCGGCGAGAAGTGCTGGACAGGCCTGGCCGGTGGCGGCGCATCGGACTTTGGCTTGACGGCGAGTCTATCGAGCTTGAGCCGGAGTTCGGCCAGTTCCTTTTCAAGGCGCCGGTTGCAATCGTCCGCCGCCGCCAGGATTTTTTGAGACTCGATTTTCTGCGCCTGCGCGGCCTCCGATTGCTTGCGCCATTTGGATTCCAAATGTTCAACGTTCGTGGCCTGCCGTTTAAGTTCCGCATGGACGCGCTCCGATTCAGCCTCGCTCTCGTTGAGCCGTAGTTCTGCCTCGTCGGCCCGGCGCCTGAACTCCGCAACGGCGTGCAGTTCAGCGGTGAGTTTGGCGCGCAGGTCGTCTCGTTCCTGCCGAAGGGCCGCCGCTGCGTCCCCAGAAGTCCTGGCGGGCTCGATTTTTCTCGCCTGTGCAGCCTCCAATTGCTTGCGCCAATTGGACTCCGACTGTTCAAACTTCGCGCGCTGCTGCTGCAGTTCTGATTTGACGCGGTCCAATTCTGCCGCGAATTGGCTGAGCCGGCCTTCCGCTTCGTCGGCGGAACGCCTGGAATCCGCGGCGGCCTGCAGTTTGGCGGCGAGCTTGGCACGCAGATCGTCTCGCTCCTGCCGAAGCGCCGCCGCTTCAGTCCCAGTGGATTTTTTGGACTCGAGTTTCCTCGCCTGTGCAGCCTCCAATTGCTTGCGCCAATTGGACTCCGACTGTTCAAACTTCGCGCGCTGCTGCTGCAGTTCCGTTTTGACGCGGTCCAATTCTGCCGTGAATTGGCTGAGCCGGTCTTCCGCTTCGTCGGCGGAACGCCTGGAATCCGCGGCGGCCTGCAGTTCGGCGGCGAGCTTGGCACGCAGATCGTCTCGTTCCTGCCGGAGGGCCGCCGCTTCGTTCCCGGAGGATTTTTTGGACTCGAGTTTCTTCGCCTGTGCAGCCTCCAATTGCTTGCGCCAATTGGACTCCGACTGTTCAAACTTCGTGCGCAGTTGCAGTAGTTCCGCGTTGACGCGGTCCAATTCTTCCGAGCTCTGACTGAGCTGGCCTTCCGCTTCGTCGGCGGAGCGCCTGGAATCCGTGGCGGCCTGCAGTTCGGCCGTGAGATGGCCTTGCAGCCCTTCTCGCTCCTGCCGGAGCGCTGCCACTTCGGCTTCGAAGCACTTGTTGCGCTCACGGGCTTCCTCGAGGGACGTTTCGAGGCTGGCCTTGACGGTTTCGGCCGATTCCAATTGCTCGCGCCATTCCGCCTGCATCCGCTCCATTTCCACATTTTGCTTCTCCAATTCCTCGCGGACTCGCTCCGATTCGGCGGTGTTTTGGTTCAGGAGGCCTTCGACGTCGCTGGCACGGTTCATGGATTGAACGGCGGCCTGTTGCTCGGCTGAAAGTTTGGTGTGCAATTCATCCTGTTCCCGCCGAAGTTTCGCCAACTCTTCTTCCAAACACTTATTGTGTTCGACGGCGCCGGCCCAGGCCCCTGCCAACTCCTTCTTGGCAATGAACGCCGTGTCCAATTGCTCGCGCCAAACGGTCTCGGAGCGCTCGCGTTCGGCACTGAGCTGCTCCAGTTCTGCTTTGGCCCGCTCGAACTCGGCCGCGTTCTGGCTCAAGCGCCGCTCCAGGTCCTCGGCCCGGCGTGTCGATTCCGTGGCCTCCTTCTCTTCCGAGGCCAGTTTGGAATCGAGGGCGTCCCGCTCGGTGCGGAGGCTGCTCAATTCCTTATCGAAGCGCTTCTTCCGATCGGCCTGTTCTTGTTTGAGGCCACTGCTGAGCGTCTTCAGCCGCTCTTCCAGTTGTTCTCTGCGGGCAATCTCTTTCTTGAGGACGGCTTCTCCAGCGCCGGCGGCTTCATTTTCCGCATGCTCGGCGCGGCGTCTGAGCTCCGCGGCCGCCCGTTGTTCGGCGGCCAGCTTGCTGTTCAAATCATCGAGATCCCGACGGAGTTGGGTGACTTCCGCCTCGAAGCGATTACCGCGCTCCAGCGCTTCCCCGAGGGAGGATTCGAGGCGCGTTCGGGCGGCATGCGCGCCCGCCAGCTCGATGCGCATGTCTTCCTTCATCCGGTCTCGCTCCTCGTTTTGGACGTCGAGCTCGGTTTTGGCGCGTGCTGACTCCGTAGCATCCTGGCTGATGCGGCCGGCCAGTTCTTCAGTGCGTTGGATTGCTTCAGTCGCTGCCTTTTGTTGGGCCTCAAGTTTTCTTTTCAGTTCATCCCGCTCCTGCCGCAGGCTGGTCAGTTCCGCATCGAGGCGCTCATTTCGATCCGCCTGCCGCTGTTTCAGGCGGTTGTCAAGTGTTTGCAACTGACCTTCCATCTGTTGCCGGCGCGCAACCTCTTCCTTAAGCGCCGTGTTCGCGGAGTCGGCGGCTTGATTGGCGGCGTCGAGTTGAGCGCGCAGTTCAAGTTGGGTGCGTTCGCGTTTTTCGGCCTCCGCTTTGGCGTGGTCCAGGTCGCCGGTGAACTTGCGCGACTGGGCCTCGAATTCCTGCTCCCGCTGCTTGAACTGCGCCGCGGCCTGTTGTTCGACCGCCAGCCTGGCTTGAAAGTCATCCCGCTCCTGACGGAGCTTCGCCGCATCCTTCTCGAGGTGTTTGTGGCGTTCGAGCGTCTCGCGGAGGGTCGTATCGAGCCGCCCTTTGAGGACGTTCGCCGCCTCCAACTGTTCGCGCCATTGCGTTTCCGCGCGTTTGTGTTCCGCGTTGAGTTTCTCCAACTCCGCGTTGGCGCGTTTGGAATCGGCCGCGCTTCGGCTCGACTGGGCCTTGCCCTCCGCGGTGAGTTGTTGGGATTGCGCGGAAGCCTGCAGTTCGGCCACAAATTTGGCCCGGAGGTCATCCCGTTCCTGCCGGAGCCTGGCCGCTTCCTGCTCAAAGCGGTTCCGGTGTTCGAGCGCCTCGGCGAGCGACGCTTCGAGCCGCGCTTTGAGGACGTTCGCGGCGTCCAACTGTTCGCGCCATTGAGATTCCGCGCGCGTCCGTTCCGCGTTCAGCTTTTCCAATTCCGCGTTGGCACGTTTGGAATCAGTGGCGTTCCGGCTTGACCGGCCTTTTGCGTCTCCGGTGAGGTGCTGGGTCTGCGCGGCTTCCAGTTGTTCGGCCGCCAGCTTGCTGGTGAGTTCGTGGATTTCTCGCCGGAGTTTCGCCAGCTCGGCCTCATGGCTGGTATGGCGCGCCAGGGCCTCGCCGAGAGATTTTTCAAGGCTGGACTTGACGGCTTGCGCCTCCGCCAGTTGTTGGCGCCATTCCGCTTGCGCGCGGTCTCGCGCCACGGTCAATCCAACCAGCTCGGATTTGACACGTTCAAACTCTGTCGTGGCCGAGCCGGAGTGGCCTTCCAGTTCCTCGGCCCGGCGGGTCGACTCTGCCGCCGTCTGCTGCTGCGCCTTCAGGTTGCGTTTGAGCTCATCCCGTTCGCGCCGGAGGCTGCTGAGTTCGGGGTCGAGGCCTCGGCTCGGTTCGGCCCGCCTCTGATCCTGGCCGCTACTGAGGGCTTTCAGTTGTTCTTCGAGTTTTGTCCGGCGCGCGACTTCTTCCTTGAGAACGGCTTCAGCCAGGCCGGCCGCTTCCCTGGCGGCGTCAAGTTGAGCGCGCAGTTCAACCTGGGCGAGTCCCAGCTTTTCAGCCTCCGCCTTGGCCTGGTCCGGATCGCCTGGAGCGCCGGGCGCCTGGCCCTCAAGGCCCTGGAGCCGATGCTTGAGCTGGGCGGCGGTCGATTGCTCGGCCGCCAGCTTGCTTTTTAGTTCCTCTCGTTCCTGCCGGAGCCCCGCCAATTGCTCTTCGAAGCGTCGGCTCAGTTCCACGGCCACGCCTTCCAGGTCCTTGACAATCACCGGCGCCGGCGCGGACGCGGACGCTGAAGGTTCGAGCCGTTCGGGCTGTGGGCGCTCTGGTTTCGTGACGAGTTGCTCGTGCTGCGGAGCGCCTCGCGCAGCGTCCATTGTGCCGGCCGGCGAAGCAGGAGGCGTTTCGACTGGCTGCCTGGACTGCACGACGGAGTCCTCCGCAGGCTCGCTGACGCCCTGACTATCTTGCGCGGGCGCTGCCGCCGGCGCACTCGAGGGATCGGGAGCTTCGCTGAGATCTCGAAAGATGGCCGTCCAATTCCGCGCGGAAGTATCGCCTTTTTTCGCCCCGGTCTTGTCCCAGCTCCACGTCTGCGTCGTGACGCGCGCGGGGAATTCGGTGCCGTCCTTCCTCAGGGCTATCACGTTCAACATGCTGGTTCCGCCTGCGCTCTCCCCGGTTTGATAGCGCAACAGAAACCGGCCAACTTCGTTGTCGAGACCCCCTTTGAGCAGGACGCGGATATTCTGGCCGAGCAACAACCCGGCTTCCCGCCCGAACAAAGCGCGGCACGCCTCACGCGCCGCCAGGATCTCGCCAACCATGCTGAGTGAGAGCACGGCCACGCGGTTGTCGGTTTCTCCAGCCGGAGTGCCGCCCGAGCTGGAGGCCGGGTCGCCGGCTGGCGCGCGCGAAGGGTCCCCGGCATTCGAGGATGGTGAACCGGTGCCAGCCGGCGGCGTCGGGGCGACTCGCTCCTGGGCCTCGGACAGGATGGACTTTTTGGGTCCCTTCATAAAAAGTCTGCCATTGAGTCAAGGGTTCAACGCGGGAGCGAACGGCAACTCGGCTCCCTTCGCGCGCGCCGACGGATGCGCGCGCCAGGGTGGCGACGTGTCCTAAAGGACACACCGTGCTCAAGAAGCAATTCGCTCATCTCCTTTCTTCATCGGCAGAGTTGCGATAAGAATGTACCGGTACCGACGGCCGACTTGAAGGTAGGGCAGGCGTCTCGCCTGCCCTGGCCGCGAAGCGGCCTCACAGGAACGCGCCTTCGGCGCTGGGCAGGCGAGACGCCTGCCCTACGTTGAGCCTCACCGTGCTTTGACTCGCAGCCCAAACTTCTCGGCCGCGCCGGCGAACGACACGACGCCCTGCTCAGCGGTGGCTCCGGAGAATGGGTCGTTGCTGACCAGCAGATTGCCGTCGATGTCGAGGTGATCGGCCAGTTCGGCCAGGTGCGCCGCGGCGCTGATGAGCACGCTCGATTCGATCATGCAGCCGATCATGGTTTGGAGACCGGCCTTGCGCGCGGCTCGCAGCGCGTCGAAGGCGCCGCTGATGCCGCCGCTCTTGACGAGCTTCACGTTCACGCCGTGGAAACATTCCGCCGCCAACCCGGCGTCGGCCGCCGAATGATACGATTCGTCCCCGAAGATCGGGAGTGGCGAGCGTTCCTTCAGCCAGCGCCAATCCTTCGGGTCGGTGGCCGAAGGCATCGGCTGTTCGACGAACTGCACGTGGCCGTCGCTGTGGAGCCACTCGATGTTGCGGAGCGCCTCCTCCTTCGTTTTCCAGCCCTCGTTGGCATCGACGCTCACCGGCTTGGCCGGCGCGGCTTCGCGGAGCGCGGCGAAGTTCGCCCGGTCGCCGGGACTGCCCACTTTGAGTTTCAGCACGGGATAACGGGCGGCTTTGCGAACTTTCTGGCGAACGACTTCCGGCGTGCCGATGCCGATGCTGAAGCGGGTGACGTGTTTCTTCTCGGTGAACCCCAGTTTGAGGAAGTCGCACACGGGCTGCCGGGCGGCCCTGGCGGCGCCGTCCACGAGCGCGATGTTCACCGCGCATTTGGCGGCGTGCTGGCCCGGCGCGAGCGAATCGAGGTAACGCATGCTGCTGTGGATGTCGTCGAATGAAAGCTTCGCCGACTCGACCCGCCGGAGGAAAGCCTCGACGGTGTCGACGCTTTCGCCGTACCGCCCGATGGGAGCGGACTCGCCGATGCCGCCGCGCCCGGCGTCATCCGTCAGTTCGCTGAATACGACCGGGAAACCGGTGGTGTCGTCGCCTCGCGCGATGCGCCAGGGGTGCGTCAGCTTGAGTTCGAAGCGCCAGATACGGGATTTCACGACCGAAGAATTAGCCCGGCGACGCGCGAAAGGCAAAGCAGAAGGGATCGTGGAATCGTTAAATCGTGGAATCGTTAAATCGTGAAATCTAGCTGGCACGCGTCCATCTCGTCCGCTTCACGATTCAACGATTCAACGATTCAACGATTCAAGGATTTAACGATTCAACGATTTAACGATTTAACGATTTAACGATTTAACGACTCAACGCTTCAACGCTGCTTTGACTTACTTTCCCCCTCAAGCGACGTTCCCAGCGGACGATTGAACGAGAGTGTTGCCTCCGGAGGGAGGCGCGTTGTAAAAGTCCGCGATTTGCATGGGCAAGACACTCATCATAGCTGAGAAACCGTCGGTCGCCGGCGACATCGCCAAGGCGCTTGGCGGGTTCGCGAAGCAAGACGACTATTTCGAGAGCGACAAGTTCGTTCTCTCCTCGGCCGTGGGCCATTTGCTGGAAATCATTTGCCCGGAGCAGTACGAGGCCAAGAAGGGCAAGTGGTCCTTCCCCAATCTCCCCGTCATCCCGCCGCACTTCGACCTGCAGCCGATTGAGAGGAATGAGAAACGGCTCAAGGTCCTCACGAAGCTCATCAAGCGGAAGGATGTGACCGCGCTCGTCAACGCCTGCGACGCCGGGCGCGAGGGGGAACTGATCTTTCGCCACATTGTCCGCCACACCAACGCGAAGCAGCCGATCCAGCGGCTCTGGCTCCAGTCGATGACGCCGGCCTCCATCCGGGACGGCTTTTCCCGGCTGCGCAGCGACGCCGAGATGCTCCCGCTGGCCGACGCCGCCACTTGCCGCAGCGAGGCCGATTGGCTGGTCGGCATCAACGGCACGCGCGTGATGACCGCCTTCAACTCCAAGGGTGGCGGCTTCAACAAGACCACCGTCGGCCGCGTGCAGACGCCCACGCTGGCCATCATGGTCGAACGCGAGGAGAAAATTCGCAAGTTCATCACGCGCACCTACTGGGAATTGATCGGCACGTTTACCTGCGCAGCGGGTGAATACACAGGGCGTTGGTTCGATGAAACGTTCGCCAGGCCCGCGAACGCGAAGGAAGCCGACGAAGCGCTCCGGGCCGAGCGGCTCTGGGACCAGGCGAAGGCCGAAGCCATCCGCGCCAAATGCCTGGGCAAGCCCGGCATCGTCATCGAGGAAAGCAAACCGAGCACGTCCCTCTCGCCGCTGCTGTTCGATCTCACCAGCCTCCAGCGCGATGCGAACAAGCGGTTCGGATTCTCCGCCAAGAACACGCTGGCCATCGCGCAAGCCCTTTACGAAAAGCACAAGGTCCTGACCTATCCGCGCACCGACTCGCGGGCGCTGCCGGAGGATTACATTGCGACGGTGAAGCAGACGCTCGGCTCGATGGACGGCACGGCTTACGGCCCCTTCGCCGCAAACATTCTCGCGCAGGAGTGGGTGAAGCCGAACAAGCGCATCTTCAACAACGCAAAAGTGAGCGACCACTTCGCGATCATCCCGACCGGCGCCGCCGCCAGGGGCCTCAGCGAGGCGGAGCAGAAGATTTACGACATGGTGGCGCGGCGCTTTCTGGCCATTTTCTATCCGGCGGCGGAGTTCCTCGTCACCACGCGCATCACGCGCGTCGAAGGCGAACCGTTCAAGAGCGAAGGCAAAGTCCTCGTCAAGCCCGGCTGGCTGGAAGTGTATGGCCGCGAAGCCGCCGTTGACGGGGAGGACAGCGCCAACCAGCTCGTGCCGATCCAGCCGAACGAGCAGGTCGCCACGAAGGACATCGAACTCAAACAGGCGCAAACCAAGCCGCCGCCGCGCTACTCGGAGGCCACGCTGCTCAGCGCGATGGAAGGCGCGGGCAAGCTGGTCGAGGACGAGGAATTGCGCGAGGCGATGGCCGAGCGCGGGCTGGGCACGCCCGCGACGCGCGCAGCAATCATTGAAGGGCTGATCACCGAGGAATACATCCACCGCCGCGCCAATGAACTGGTGCCGACGGGCAAGGCGTTCATGCTGCTGGCGCTACTGCGCGGGCTGGGCATCGAGGAATTGACCAAGCCCGAGTTGACTGGCGAATGGGAGTTCAAGCTGCTGCAGATGGCGCAAGGGCGGCTCTCGCGCCCCGACTTCATGGCCGAAATTGCCGAGGTGACCCGCCGCATCGTCGGGCGAACGAAAGCCTTCCAGGGCGACGAAGTGCCCGGCGATTTCGGCGATCTCAAAACGGCCTGTCCCAAATGCGGCGGGCTGGTAAAGGAAAACTACCGCCGGTTCCAGTGCCAGAAATGCGACTTCAGCCTGCCGACCTGGCTCTCCAGCCGGCTGATGGAGCCGGAGGAAATCGAGCAACTCATCCGGGAGCGGACCGTCGGTCCGCTGCAAGGATTCCGCAGCCGGAAGGGACTTCCGTTCGCCGCGATCCTCAAGCTCAATGCGGAGCACAAGCTCGAATTCGACTTCGGCAATGACAACAAGGACGAAAACGGCAATGCCGCGCCCGTCGATTTCACGGGCAAGGAGCCGCTGGGCAAGTGCCCCAAGTGCGGCGGGCGCGTGTTCGAGAACGGAATGAATTACATTTGCGAGCACGCGGCGGGCGGCGAACGGAAGTGCGATTTCCGCTCCAGCAAGATCATCCTTCAGCAGCCCATCGAGCCAGCCCAGGTGGTCAAACTGTTGTCGGCCGGCCGAACCGACCTGCTCGACAAATTTGTCTCCAATCGCACGGGCCGCGCCTTCAAAGCCTTTCTCGTGCTCGGCAAGGACGGCAAGGTCGGTTTCGAGTTCCAGAAGCGCGAGCCGAAGCCCGGCGCCGCCGCGCGCAAGCCCAAGGGACCGCCTGTGAAGATCGATTTCACCGGCCAGCAGCCGCTCGGCAAATGCCCCATCTGCGAATCGAACGTGTTCGAGGGCGAGAAAGACTACGTTTGCGAGAAAACCCAGGCCGACTCGAAACCGTGCAAATTCAAAACCGGCAAGGTCATCCTTCAGCAACCCATCGACCGCGCCCAGATTGCCAAGCTCCTGGCCGACGGTAAGACTGATCTGCTCGAGCATTTCGTGTCCGCCAAGACAGGACGGCCCTTTTCGGCCTACCTGGTGCTCGATGACAACGGCAAGGCGGGATTCGAGTTTCCGCCGCGCGAGGAAACTTCCAACACGCCGTCTTCCTGACGGCCGTTCCACCCGGCCTCATGGACGAAGCCGCCACTCCTCGCCGTGCACCAGGTAGGGCCGACCTGCCGGTCGGCCAGGACGCGCCGCAGCGCGTCCCTGCCACTGAATCGGAGCGCCTAGCTCCTGCTCGGCGCGTTGAGAAACCTGAGCTTCGCGCCGAGCGGGAGCTCGGCGCTCCGGGCGCAATTGCCGACGAATGGATTGATCGCTTCGTGCAACATCTCACCACCGACCGCCACGGCTCCGATTACACGGTCCGTAACTACACGCAGGCCCTGCACGAGTTCCACCGCTGGCACGAGCGGGAGCGCGGCGCGGCGCCGGACTGGCCGCGGCTCGAACGCGACGATTTTCGAGCCTACCTCCGCTTTCTCGGGCGCAATCGTCTGAGCCGTGCCGCCACGCAGCTTCGCTTCAGCGCGTTGCGAACGTTCTACAAGTTCCTCGTCCGCCGCGGCGCAGTGGAGAACATGCCGATTAAAAACATCCCGATGCCGAAGCTGGAGAAGCGCCTCCCGCGGTTCCTCACCGTGCAACAGATGGTGGATTTGCTCGACGCGCCGTCGAAGGCTGCCACCGACCCCGACGACGGGAAGCCTCGCCGCGGCCGGCCCGTCGAGCCGGGAGTGGCGGAACGCGACATGGCGATTCTGGAAACGATTTACTCGTGCGGCCTGCGCATCAGCGAACTGTGCGGTTTGCGGGTGGAAGACATCGACTTCAACGGGCAGCAAGTCCGCGTGCGCGGCAAGGGCCGCAAGGAGCGCGTCGTGCCCATCGGCGAGACCGCCCTGAGCGCCATTGGGCTATACTGGCAGTTGCTGCCACGCCCACCGATGCCTGAGCAGCCGGCTTTCTTGCGCTCCCGCGAATCGACCGACCCAGTGCCGGCGCGCACGTTACAGGGGCGTTTGAAGAAACACCTCGCCGCCGCCGGCCTCGACCCGCGGCTCACCCCGCACAAACTGCGACACAGCTACGCCACACACCTGCTCGACGCAGGCGCCGACCTGCGCAGTGTTCAGGAACTCCTCGGCCACGCCCGGCTTGGGACGACGCAGGTTTACACGCACGTCACGACGGAGCGGTTGAAGAAAGCCTACGAGCGGGCGCACCCGCGGGCGTAGCCGCGGGGCCGTCCACGCGCCGACATCTCCCGGAGGGAGATTTGAAAACAGCCCACCCTCCCCATGAACCGGAGCGCCGAGCTCCTGCTCGGCCTGTTGGGACACAGCGGGTTCGCGCCGAGCGGGAGCTCGGCGCTCCGATCCCGGTTCTTGGGTTCAATGCGCGAAGATTTGCTTGGGAGAATTCTTTCAAGGGTGGGACCTGTGAACCGAAGCATCGAGTCCCGAAGGGACGGCAGAATCGTTCGGCCAATTCGGCCGTCCCTTCGGGACATTGGGAATGGGCAATGTAAACCCGGCAGTGAACTGCCGGGCTATTGTCAGTTCTCCCTCCGGGAGATGGCAACGCGGGCCCCAAAAGGCCTGACTCCAGGACCGCGCAAGAGGTTTTGCATACCCTGCATTCGTTCCAACTATCCTCCTCACGGCTTCCACATCACGCGCGCAACCGATAGCTCAGCGCCCAGTAATGGCAAAACCATATCACTTCGCTGCTGACGGCCATCGCACCGATCGCTTCGCGCAAGGATACCTCCGTCGGATAGTTCTTGAGGACCTCGAACTCGCGCCCGTTTTCCAGCCGGCGCGTTTGAAAGGTGTTCCCGTCACTGTCCGTGCGTGTGATGGCCGTGCTTTCGCCGGGGACAAACGTGTTGTCCAGACACAAAACCACGGCGTTGGGTTCGAGGGCCGCGTGCAGGTGATCCAGAAAGCCATCCACGCGCTTCCGGGGCATGTGCGACCACCAGAACGCGACGAGGGCAGCGTCAAAGCGCTCCGTAAATGGTGGCGGCTCGTAGGCGTCCTCGAGGAGAAACTTCACGCGCTTCGGGTCAAGTCCCTTGCCTCGCGCCAGCGCGAGCACGGATTCATTTACGTCGAAGGCGGTGACACGCGCGGCGGTCTGCGCGGCGACGGCGGTCCAATATCCGGTGCCACAAGCCGGCTCGAGCACGCGCCGGCCGGCAAAAGTGTCGCGCACCAGGCGTTTCAACTCGCCGAGTTGCTCAAGCCGCTCCGGCTTCTCGTAGATGCGCTCGTACTCTTGCGCCCGTTCGGCGTAGTACGCGGCCATGGCGGATTCGGCGCTCACGGCTGGACGGCCACGAGCGCGCCGTCGCGCAGTTCGAGGGCGCGCTGCATTTGGCGGGCGAGGTCGGCCGCGTGCGTGACGACGACAAGGGTGACGCCCTCCTCGCGGTTCAATCCGGCCAGCAATTGGCCCAGGGACTGGGCGCTGGCGCGGTCGAGCGCGCCGGTGGGTTCGTCGGCCAGGAGGAGCTTGGGCTGGTTGATCAGGGCTCGAACGACGGCGACGCGCTGGCGTTCGCCGCCCGAGAGCTGACCTGGCCGATGGTGCAGGCGGGATTCCAGCCCGACGCGCAGGAGGAGCTTGCGGGCGCGCTCGCCGGCGCCGACGCGGGTTTTCCTGCCCGCATCGGCCAATGTGGGAACCAGGACATTTTCGAGCACGCTGCACTGAGGCAGCAGGTGATGGGACTGGAAAATGAAACCCATCTGGCGATTGCGCACGGCGGCGAGTTGTTCTTCGCGCAGGGTGCTCAGATCGACGCCGTCGAGCCAGACGCGCCCCGAGGTCGGCTGATCGAGCGTGCCGAGCAGATTCAACAGCGTGCTCTTGCCCGAGCCGCTTGGCCCAAGGATCGCGAGCGACTCCCCGGACGCGATGGCCAGATCCACCTCTCGCAACACGGTGACCGGCTCCGCGCCCGCGGCGGCGACGTAAAGCTTGGTGACTTTTTCAAGCTTCAGCAGCGTGGCGGCCGTGGTCATGGATTCTTTGTGCGACAATCCGGCGGCCAGGGACAGAACAAAGCGCGTCGCGCTTGGATTGACTTTCGTGCGGCTTCCTGTTTCAAATACTTCCGCCCCAGCTTCCGAGGCGTGACGCTCTCTGCCGGCATTTGATCAAAAGACCCATTTTGGCGTTCCTCCCTGAGCGGCTCTGGAACCGGTCTGGATTTCGGCGTTGCACGAGATTGCAGCGCTGGCGCCGTGTCCGGGCGCGAGAATTGCTGCTGGGCTGCATTATGAAGTTTAGAGTGCTCACTTTGGGCCTTGCGATCCTGGCCGGGAATTGTTTTCCCGGGCGGGCGCAGCAGTTGCAACAGCCTTTTTCCTATTCGCTTAACCTTGGGGCGGGCTGGAATGCCATCGCCAATCCGCTCATTGTCGGAAGCAACACCCTGGATGAGTTGTTCCCGATCGTGCCCGATGGATCGGCGCTGGCGAAATTCAACCGGGCCGTGGGGGGCTACGAAACAAACACCTACGACGCGTTCCAGAGGATTTGGTTGACCTCTGCCGGGGCGCCCGGCGGCAAGCTGAATCCGGGTGAAGGCGCCTTCCTAAACGTGCGGACAGCGGTTTCGCTGGTCGTCGCCGGCATGAGGGCCACCCCCCATGCGCTGGTGGACGCCGGGTTCGGGCCAAACCTCGTGGGTTGCCAAGCCCTCGAACCTTGCAGTTTCGAGGAACTGATGGGATTCGCACCGCGACCGGGCGACGTGGTGTATCAGTACGACCGGCCTCTGCCGAACCTCGCGCCGGCTCCCGAGACAGGCGCGACGAAGACCAATCGCTTTGGGACGGCCGGGTGGGATGTGGAACCGCTTATCCCTGGGACGAAGGGTGTGTTCGTCGTCCTGGCGAATCGGCCGCGACTGATGGTGGATCCACTGCGTTTGAACGTGCCCCTCAACGGCATGGGGAAGTTCACGGCGGTGCCGCTGAACGCCTCGGGGGACTCGCCAACGGCCCTTCAGTGGCGGTTTCAGGGGAACCCGATTCCAGGGCAGACGGGCCTGACGCTGACTCTTTCCAGCGTGCAGCCGTCGAATGCGGGGAATTACTCTGTTGTAGCGCAGTTCGCGTCAGGACCGGTCACAAGCTTGAACGCGCGGCTGACGATTGTCCTGCCGCCGCTGATTACCAAGCAGCCGCAAAGTCTCACGGTCACGCAGGGGCAGACCGCCGTCTTTTCCGTCCAGGCCAGCGGCACCCTGCCGTTGTATTACCAGTGGATGCGCGACCCGCTCGTGGTATTGCCGTTCGCGTTGGATCGAACGAGCCTTGTCATCTCCAACGCCGGGCCCCAGGACGCGGGGGTGTACCGGGTCATCGTGACGAACCTGGCGGGGAACGTCTCCAGTACTCAAGCCGTGCTGAACGTGCTCACGCCGCCGTTCATCCGGGTGCATCCCGTCAGCCAGATGGTGAATCCGAACAGCGAGGTGATCCTCTCGGTCGTCGCGGAAGGCACCGGACCGCTGGTCTTTCAATGGTTGCTCAATGGCAATCCCATCGCGGGCGCGACCGGGCCCTCGCTCACCCTCAGCCGCGTGCAGCCGGATCAGAGCGGCGCGTATCGGGTGATTGTGAGCAACCCCGCCGGAGCTGTGGTGAGCGAGGTGGCGTTCGTAAGGGTGGTCACGCAGGAATTGTTTATGAGCGATCGTTTTCCAGGCCTCGGCTTCATCGACACCCCGCGCGGTATCGCAGAGTCCAGCAACACTCTGGCCACCCTGGAACCGGGTGAGCCGCGGCATGCGGAGAAGCGGGGCGGCCATTCGGTCTGGGTCAACTTCTTCGCGCCGGGGCCGGGCATAATGACGCTCCGGACCCGCGGCAGTTCCTTCGACACGCTGCTGGCGGCCTACCTCGGCAACGACCTGACCAATCTCATGGAGGTTGCGTCGGACGACGACGGCGGAGGGTTCCTCAGCAGCAGCATCCGGTTCAGCGCGCAAGCGAACGTTCCCTATCACATCGTGGTGGCCGGGCACGGCGATTCATCGGGCAGGGTGGTGTTGAGCTGGGACTTTGAGCCCACTGCGGACATTCTGCCGATATTCGCACAGCAGCCCAAATCGCAGGTTGTGCCGGTGGGAGGCATGGCGGTGTTCAGCGTCAATTTGTCCGTGCCACCGGACGGTCTGCAATGGTTCTTCAACGGGACGGCGATCCAGAACGCCACGCAGCCGATGCTGCTGGTCCCCGACGCCCAAATCACCAATGTCGGTCTGTACGGCGTGAGCGTGCGTTTGGGCGGGCGTATCATCGACAGCCAGGCCGCCGAGCTCGAACTGCGGGAAATCGACGGAGCCGGCCAGCCGCCGGCGTTGCGCGCCCAGGACAAGTACGAAGATTTGGTGGACGCACTCCTTCAATCTCAAATTTCAAATCTCAAATTTCAGATTCACGGCGGGGCGGGTTTCATTCCGGCGTCCCAGGTCCTCGGTTACACCGGCTCGGAAACGTTTACCACGGTGGGTTCGGGCGGGCAGAACGGCGAGCCGGTCCACTGCGGCGTCGTGGGTGGGCACTCGAAATGGTACGCATACATACCCCCGACCGACGGGACGCTGTTCCTGAACACCGACGGGAGCAATTTTGACACCTTGCTGGCGGCCTACACCGGATGCTGCACGTTCAATTCGCTGACGCCCGTGGCCTGCGACAACAACAGTGGCACCAACGGTCTTGCCAGCGCGCTGAGCTTCGAGGCCACGAGCAACACCGTTTACTACGTGGCCGTGGACGGCGTCGGAGGGGTGACGGGGGCCGCCCGGTTGAATTACCGGCTCCTGGTCCCGATGGTCCTCACAAACCTGGCGAAAACATCGAACAGCATGGCATTCCTGGTGAAGGCCACGCCCTCCTGGCCGGTGACGATCCAACATTCCACCAATTGCGTTTCCTGGACGAACGTTTTCACGACCGGCACGGTGAGCGGGACGTTCACGTTTCAGGATACAAACCTGCCTTTTGGACGGCATTTCTACCGGTCGATGCAAAGCCCGTAAGACTTAGTTCCGAGTTCCGGGTTCCGGGTTCCGAGTTGGGACAACCCGGAACCCGGAATCCGAAACCGCGACAGCGTACCCGGAACTGGAAATTTGCGGCGTAAGCGTTTGCAAATCGGGCGAAAGCGTGTAGGCTTTGCGCCGTTCCACGTTATCTCATGCGTTAGAGCCGGGAAGTTGTTTTGTCCCAACCCTTCCGGGGCGGGGGTCGGGCATTTGCTATGTCGTTGTTCGTTGAGTTCAGGGGTGCAAAGGAGAGAGACTTTGCCCGCCGGGTTCCGGATTCGCTGTCGCGGTTCCGAGTCCCGAGTTCCGGGTTCCGAGTTGAACCCGGAACCCGGCACCCAGAACCCGGGACCGCGACAGCGAACCCGGACCTCCGAAGGCCGAATTCGATACTCATCGTGGCACTGGCCGCGTTGGCGGCGTGGATGGGCACTGGAACCGTCCGTGCGGCCGACCCGCCGAACATCACCCAGCCTCCAGTCAAGGCGACGCGGTTCGAGGGGGAAAACCATACATTTAGCGTCGTCGCAACGGGCACGCTGCCGTTGTCCTACCAATGGCAAAAGGGCGGCGGCAACCTTGCCGCCCAGACCAACGATTCTCTGTTCCTGGCCAATCTCAGGTTAAGCGATGCCGGACTCTACTCGGTGATTGTCACGAACATCTCCGGCGTCGTCACGAGCGCGCCGGTTCAGTTGACCGTCCGTGGCGTGAACGACCCGCGCTACCCGACGCCGCAGGGGGGGTGGTCCTACATCTATCAGGGCGATGCGGCCTCCAATAGCCTGACCGCTTCGCTGGACGGCAGGTGGAATCGCCAGAATGGGATTGATTCCTGGGACGGCCTGGGCCGGGGCGCCGGCAATGGAGCCATCGGCGGCGTCGAGGCCACCAATGGCATTCTAACCTTGGAGGATGCCAACGCCGTGGGCACCACCGGCAGCGACAACCGCCGCTTCTATTTCACGCACGATATCAACTCGGACGCGCCGGTGACCAATGCCAACTCGATTCTCAATGACGGCGTCACGTTGACCTTCCGCGCCCGCCTGACCCCGCCCACGGACCCGAAACTGGAACTGACCAACGCGCCCAACGGCTGGGTGAACACCAACGACGGCAAGGGCATTTTCGGCCTCCGCCAAGCGGGCAGCAGCGGTTTGCTCATCAGCTTCAGCCTGAACCGGGCCGTGGAAGACATCAGCACGAATACCACCTTCACCTTCAGCCAGCAGGGGCTTCACATGAACAACCTCAACGGCAACGTGCGCACGTCGTTCGTCGACCCCGGCGAGCCCGGCTCAATCAACCTGCTGCCCCTCGATCTGGCGCTCTTCCACGAATTCTGGATCACGATTCGAGACAACGGCGCCGACCCTGGCACGCACGCCGTGACCATTTACCTGGATGGCGCCCAGACTGGAACGGTGTTCAACGTGACCGCCGGCACGGGCAGCGACTCCCCGTTCACGAACTACCTGGCCCTTGGCCTGGGCAGCACCCCGGAACGCGGAGCGGTCGACGTGGACTTCTTCGGCTACGCGCAGGGGGCGATTCTTCCGTCGTCGTTCAACCAACCGCTCGGCTTCGCTTTCCAGCCGACGAACCAAATCGTGGCCACCGGCCAGGTCGCCACGTTCAACGTTGGCGTGACCGGCACCCCTCCATACAGCTTCAAGTGGTTAAAGAACGGCACGGCCATCGCGAACGCGACCAACGCCAGTTACACCACACCGCCGACGATTCCAGCGGATGACGGATCGCTTTTCACGGTCGTTGTCACGAACGATTGCAGCAGCATCACCAGCAGCCCGCCGGCTGTGTTGTCCCGGCTGCTGCCCCCGACCATCACGAGCCAGCCGCAGAGCCTCCTCATCACCAACGGCGACACGGCGGCTTTCAACGTGGTAGCGACCAGCGCGGTCCCGCCGTCGTACCAGTGGCGCTTCAACGGCACGAACCTGGCGAATGAATTCAACCCTACGCTCGTCATCGCGGGCGCCTCGCCCGTCAATGCCGGCAATTACGATGTCGTGGTCACGAATGCCGCCGGACCGACCACGAGCACGGTGGCGGTCCTGACGGTGCGCACCCTCGATTTGGGCGACGCACCCGACCCGTCGTACCCAACACTCAAGGCGAACAACGGCGCGCGACACGTGATCGTTGCGGGGGTCCGGCTTGGGGCGACGATTGACATGGAAGTGGACGCAAATCCGAACGCGACGGCGACCGGAGACGACCTCGACGGCGCGGACGACGAGGACGGCGTGAACTTTATTTCGCCGCTGCGCGCCGGCCAGTTGGCGAGCGTGGAGGTTGTCGCGTCCACCGCCGGCTTGCTCAGCGCGTGGATGGACTTCAACGCCAACGGGAGCTGGGCCCAGGCCGGCGAGCAAATCTTCACGAACCGCGCGCTGGTTGCCGGCACGAACGTCCTCGCGATCCTTGTGCCGCCGTTGGCCACCGCGGGCAATACGTTCGCCCGGTTTCGCTTCAGCACGGCGGGCGGGTTGTCGTTCGACGGACCCGCGGCGGATGGCGAGGTGGAAGACTACGCGGTGAACATCGCTCCGGTTGCGGATCTCGTTCTGTTTCAGACCGACGCGCCTGACCCCGTGGGCGTGGGCAGCAATTTGACTTACCTGGTGACGGTGAGCAACGCAGGCCCTTCCGCGGCCAGCGGAGTTCTCTTCACAAATGTGCTGCCCGCGGGCGTCACATTTGGCTCGGCCACCCCGAGCCAGGGCAGTTGCAATCCATCGGGCGGCAGCGTGACGTGCTCGCTCGGCGGGTTGGCGAGCGGAGCGTTCGCGACGGTGGCCCTCATGGTTGCACCCACAGCCGCTGGTTCCCTGACCAATCGCGCATTCGCACAGGCCGCGGAATTCGACGTGGCCAGCGCCAACAACACAGCGACGGAGGTGACGACTGCCCTCGATCCGCCCCACGTCACAACACCGCCGCAAAACCTGACGGTCACCAACGGCAACTCGGCCACTTTCACGGTCGTCGCGAGCGGCGCCGCCCCGTTGAGTTACCAATGGCGGTTTGGTGGAACCAATCTTGTCGGCCGAACGAACGTGAGCCTCACGATTTCCAACGCGCAGCCGTCCGACGCGGGCGCCTACAGCGTCCGCGTGACCAATGGGGTCGGCGCCGAAGTCAGCCCGCCCGCGACATTGACCGTTCTGGTGCCACCCTCGATTACCGCCCAGCCGCAAAGCGGGACGAACTTCGCGGGAAGCACGGCGGCGTTCATCGTGACGGCGGCGGGCAGCCAGCCGTTTCTATACCAGTGGTTTTTCCAGGGAACGACCGCTCTGCCGGGCGCGACGAATGCGACGCTTGTGCTGACCAACGTCCAAACGAACAATGCAGGCGGCTACCTTGTCCGCGTGACGAACAGCGCCGGTTTCGTCTCGAGCGCCACGGCGAACCTGACCGTGATCGAAATGGACTTCGGCGATGCGCCGGACCCGGCCTACCCGGTGCTGTTCGCCAGCAACGGCGCCCGGCATCGAGTCGTGCCCGGCGTGCGGCTCGGTACACGGATCGATTTCGAGCCGGACGGCCAGCCTGGCTCGACGGCGACCGGCGACGACGTGAACGGCCAGGCGGACGAGGACGGAGTGACGTTCCTGACGCCGGTGCGGGTCGGCCAGGCGGTCAGCGTGTCGGTGGTGGCTTCGACTAATGGGTCGTTGAACGCGTGGCTGGACTTCAATCGGAACGGCAGTTGGGCGGAGGCAGGAGAGCAAATTTTTACAAACAGGGCGCTCGTCACGGGCTCGAACTTCCTACAGTTCCTCGTGCCTCCAAACGCAGTGTCCGGCACCAGCTACGCCCGGTTCCGCTTCAGCACGGCGGGCGGGTTGTCTTTCACCGGAGAGGCCGCGAATGGGGAAGTCGAGGACTACGCGGTCGCCATTGGCGCATTGGTGGATCTCTCCGTCGGAAACGCCGGTCCGGCCGGGCCCGTTACGGTCGGGAGCAACGTCACCTTCCTGATCCGGTTGACGAATGCCGGGCCTTCGGTGGCCACGAGCGTGTCGCTCGTCGACGTGCTGCCGGCCGGCCTGGCGTATGTTTCCGCCGTGGCGAGCCAGGGGAGCTGCACCCACAATGCCGGCACCGTGACCTGCGCGCTCGGAACGCTGGCATCGAATGGGACAGCCTTGGTGACCCTCGATGCCAACGCGACCGCTGCCGGGTCGTTAACCAACACCGCCACCGCCACGGCTACGGAAGCCGACAGCAATTCGGCGAACAACGCGGCATCCTTCGTCGTTCGTGCCTATGACTTCCCGCAAATCGTCACGCCCCCGGCCAGCAAGACGGTCACGAACGGTGATCCAGTGACGTTGACCGTGACGGCGACCGGGACCGACCTGCGTTACCAGTGGCAGCTCGAGGGGAGCGCGCTGTCCGGCGCAACGAACCCCGCGCTGACGATCCTCAGTGCGCAGACCAACAATGCCGGGGTCTACCGCGTGCGTATCACGAATGAAGTGGGCAACGTGCTCAGCCCGCCTGCGACGCTGACCGTGCTGGTGCCTGCGACGATTCTCACGCAGCCGCAGAACCTGGATGTCGCGGCCGGACAGACGGCGATGTTGAGCGTGGTGGCTTTCGGCACGGAACCGCTGGCCTATCAATGGCAATTCGAGGGAACCGACCTCCCGGCCGCCACCAACGCGACACTGACGTTGACGAACGCTCAGCCGTCGCAAACGGGCTTCTATCGGGTGCGCGTGAGCAACCTGGTCCGAACCGTGATGAGCAACCCGGCAAGGCTCGCGGTTTACGTGCCTCCAGCAATTGTGACGCAGCCGCAAGGCCGGACCAATTTCGCGGCCAGCGACGTTTCGTTCGTCGTCTCGGCGAGCGGCACCGAGCCGCTGCGCTATCAGTGGTATTTCAACGTGGGGACCGCTCTGGCCGGTCAGACGGCCCCCACGCTCACGCTCACGAATCTTCAGGCATCGCAATCCGGCGGTTACAGCGTGATTGTGACGAACAACGGCGGATCCGCCACGAGTATCGTCGCGCAGTTGCAAGTGATCGAAGCTGACTTCGGCGACGCCCCCGAAGCCAACGGCTATCCGACTCGCAATGCGTTCAACGGAGCGTGGCATCGCATTGTCCCCGGTGTCCGGCTCGGCAATGCAATTGACCTTGAACCCGACGGCCAGCCCAGCGCGAGCGCGAACGGGGACGATCTGACCGGCAGCGACGATGAAGATGGCGTGGCGTTCACCACGCCGCTTTTCCTGGGAGGCGCCGCGACAGTCGCGGTGACGGCTTCGACAAACGGCTTTATTGACGCCTGGCTGGATTATTCCGCCAACGGCTCGTGGATGGATCTGAATGAGCAAATTTTCACAAGCCGCGCCGTGACGGCGGGAGTGAACCTGCTGACCTTCAATGTGCCCGCCGGCGCGGTGCCCACGAACACTTTTGCCCGGTTCCGGTTCAGCACCGCAGGCGGGCTTTCATTCGAGGGGCCTGCCCCGGATGGCGAAGTGGAGGATTACCAGGTGACCCTCCTCCCGGCATTCGATCTGGCGCTCACGTTCACGGATGATCCGGATCCGGTCCTGGTGACGAGCAACGTCCTGTTCACGATGACGGTCACCAACCGCGGCGCGTCGGCCGCGGACGGAGTGATGCTCACCAATACGTTGCCGGCCGGGATGGCGCTGTTGTCGGTAACCCAGACCCAGGGAGCCTGCACGAACGAGCCGGGGCGGATTGTTTGCGCCCTGGGCACGCTGGCGCCCAACAGCGGCGCCGCAGTGAACGTCGAACTTCGGGCCGACCAGGCCGGCCAGGTGCTCAGCTCGGCGCAGGTCAGCGCGCCGGGCAGCGACGTGAATCCGGGGAACAATGTGGCCACTCAAATGACCGCGGTTGTTGTCGCTCCCGCGCTGTTCGGAAATAGTTCGGCAATCGCCGTCGCCGACGCCACTGGGAACGGTCCCGGACTCGGCTCTCCCTATCCGTCCACCGTCACGGTTTCCGGGCTGACCGGCACGGTTTACAAAGTGACGGTCACGCTCAGCAATGTCTCGCACACGTTCCCCGGGGACTTCGACATCCTCCTCGCCGGCCCCTCGGGACAGACGGTCATCCTCATGTCCGACGCGGGCGGCGGAATTGACATGGCCGATGTGACCGTGACGTTCGACGACGCCGCCGAAGCTTCGCTGCCGAATGTCGGCGTGATTAACAGCGCTCCCTATCGCCCGACGAACCTCGACCCGGACACGGACGTTTTCCCGCCGCCCGCGCCGGCGCGACCGTATGGCGCTGCCCTGTCCGTCTTCAACGGGACGAATCCAAACGGCGTTTGGTCGCTCTACGTCGTCGATGATCTATCGAGCGACGTGGGCATTATCGCCGGCGGCTGGGGGCTGGACATTTCCACGGTGGATCCCATCGCCGACCTGGGAGCGGAATTGAAAATTGAAAATTTGCAATTTTCAATTGGCAATGGTCAGACCGCATCCTCGGATCCCGTGGGTCTGGTGAGCAATCTTACTTACGCGGTGACGGCCACCAACCTTGGCCCCTCGGCCGCGACTGGCGTCAGGATCGTGAGCACGATCTCGTCTGGAGTTGGAGTAAGTATTCTCAGCGCATCGGTGCCTGGCGGCTCGTGCAGCATCGTGCCCCCGCTCAGCGGGCAAGCGGGCGTGGTGCGTTGTGACGTGGCGAACATCAACCCTGGCGCCGCGGCGGTGGTGACGATTCAAGTGCAGGCGGCCACGACCGGCGTCGTGACCAACCGCGTTCAAGTCACGGGCGACAGGCTGGATTTGGTTGCGGCGAACAACACGGCGGAAATCACGACGCGGGTGCTGCCCGTAAACAACCTCGTACTGTCGATGGCGGCGTCGACCAATCAAGTGGTGCTGGGGCTTCCATTGACCTATTTCCTTACCGTGACCAACCAGGGTCCCGTCGTGGCCACCCGCGTCATGCTCACCAACACGCTTCCGAGTGGAGTGAACTTCATCAGCGCAACGCCCACTGGGGCCGCTTGCACGAACACCGGCTCGGCAGTGCTGTGCAACTTCGGAACCCTCGCGGTTGGGGCCGGAGGCACGGTGCAGATCGTCATCATGCCGGCGAGCCCCGGATTCGCAACGAACACCGCGGTGGTGGCCGGCGAGGAGATCGATTCGGCGGCCTTGAACAACTCGGCCCGAATCGTCACCCCGGTGAACACCTCCGCGAACCTTTCGCTGGCGGCGACATGTTCCCCGAATCTGGTCGCGGCCACGAGCAACCTCACTTGCATCATCTCGATCACGAATAAAAGCCCATCAGCGGCCAACGGGGTCCGCCTGGTGGCGCCGCTGCCGCCGGGCGTCGCGTTCGTTTCGGGGTCGGGCCCGCTGGGCGCCTGCACGAACGAGTCTGGCACGGTGCGTTGTGGGATCGGCGGGTTGCCTGCCGGCCAGCAAGCCACCGCCACTCTCATCCTGACGCCGTTGGTGCTTGGACCGTTGACGAATCGCTTCAATCTGGAAAGCGAATCGTTCGACTACTCGCCCTCGGATAATGCGGTCACGGTCGTGACCGCTGTGGAACAAGCACCCGTTGTGACTGCCGGGCCGGCGAGCCTCACGGTTATCACCGGCACCAACGTCACGTTCTCGGTGACGGCGTTGGGCTTCCCGCCATTGCTCTTTCAATGGCAACTGAATGGGACCGACCTGGCGGGGGCGACTGGCTCGAGCCTCACACTGCTCGCAGTCACACCGGCGCAGCAAGGCAGCTATCGGGCATTGGTCCGCAATCCGGTGGGCGCCACGGCCAGCACCGCCGCGGTGCTCCGCGTCCTTGTGCCCCCGGTCATTTCGGACATCGCGGACTTGACGGTGGACGAGGACACCGCGACGCCGGCGTTGGACTTCAGAATAGGGGACTTTGATACGCCGGCCGGCGCCCTGGGTCTGACCGTCAGTTGCTCGAACACGCAACTGGTTCCGCTGACGAGCATCCTCCTCAGCGGCATGGACAGCAACCGGGCGGTCCAGGTGTTCCCGGCGACGAACCGTTCCGGCCAGGCACTCATCACGATCCGGGTCAGGGACGAGGACGACCTTGTAGCCACGGACTCCTTCCTGCTGACCGTGCGTCCGGTGAACGATCTGCCCGTGATTTCGGGCGTCACCAACCAAATCACCAGTGAGGACACAGCCATCGCCATCCCGTTCACCGTCGGGGACCCCGAGACTGACGCCTCCGCCCTCACACTGGCGGCTTTCTCGACCAACACGACTCTATTGCCGCAGTCGGCGCTGGCGTTGAGCAGGCCAGCCGGCGAGGCCAGCGGATCGAATTGGGTGCTCACGGTTCTGCCGGCAACGAACCAATTTGGCGCGGCGGCGATCACGTTGAGCGTCACTGACACCAACGGCGGCTCCGCCAGCAACACGTTCGTGCTCACCGTGACCGCGGTCAACGACGCACCAACGCTCAACCCGGTTGCGAACTTCACGACCAATGTGAATTCGGGTCTGATCACGATTCCGCTCACTGGCATCAGCGCCGGCCCGAATGAAAGCCAGCCACTCACCTTGACGGCCATGTCGAGTGATACGGCCCTCATTCCGGCTCCGTCCGTCACTTACCACAGCCCCGACGCGACCGGTTCTCTGGCCTTCACACCCGTTCCGAATGCCAGCGGCATGGCCACCATCACCGTGACGGTGATGGACGACGGCTCGAGCAACAACGTTGCCAGCCGGGAGTTTGCCGTCAACATCGTGGAAGTCAATTTGCCGCCATCGATCTCGGACATCCCGGATCGTTCCGTTCCCGAGGATACGCTCGTTGTCATTTCCTTCACCGTCAGCAATCACGAGACCCCCGCCGAGGACCTCGTTCTGACCACGTCTTCGTCAAACCCCGGCTTGATTCCGAATTCAGCCATCATCACGGGTGGCTTGGGCTCCAACCGCACGGCGATGCTCACCCCGCTGCTGAACCAGACCGGGTCCGTGACCATCACGATTACCGTCACGGACGGCGGCGGTTTTGCCGCGAGCGACTCGTTCGTACTCACCGTCACCAACGTGAACGACAATCCCACCCTCTCCGGCCTGCCCAATCTCACCACGGACGAGGACGTGCCCACCGGCCCGCTCTCAATTACCGTGGGCGACGTCGAAACTGCGCCAGCCAATCTGTCGCTTGTTGCGTCCTCCTCGAACCCAGGACTGGTTCCCTCTAGCAACATCACCTTCGGTGGCGTCGGCGCCAATCGGACCGTCACCGTGACTCCAGCGGCCAACCAATCGGGCAGCGCAACCATCACGGTGACCGTGAGCGACGGCAGTGGCGGCAGCACCAATATCAGCTTCGTCCTCACGGTCGCGCCCGTGAATGATCCGCCGACGCTCGCGACTATTCCGAACCAGACTGTAGGCATGGCCGCCGGGACGCAGTTCGTGACGTTGAGCGGCATCGGCCCCGGTCCGAACGAAAGTCAGCCGCTGACCTTTATCGCCACTTCGAGCAATCGGTCGCTGGTTCCGGATCCCACGATCAATTATACCAACGGCAACGCCACCGGCGTGCTGGCTTACACGCCGCTCGCCAACGCCACCGGCATGGTCGTCATCACCGTCACTCTCAGCGACGACGGCGCGACCAACAAGACGACGACGCGCACGTTCAACATCACTGTGAACCCGGCCAACGCTCCGCCGACCCTCTCGACCATTGCCCCGCAAACGATGCTGGAAGACGGCGTGCTGACCGTGCCGTTCACCATAGGCGATGCCGAAACGGCCGCGCTCAGCCTCGTCGTGACCGCGACTTCGACGAACCCGGCGGTCCTGCCGGCGACGAATATTCTCTTCAGCGGCGCCGGCGGCAATCGCACCGTGACGTTCGTTCCGTTGCCCAACCAGTTCGGCACTTCCCTCGTTCGCGTGGCCGTCAGCGACGGCGTGGCGTCCAACTCCACGAGCTTCCCGGTCTCCGTGATCGCCGTCAACGACGCGCCGACTCTGGACCCGTTGGCGAACGTCAACGTCGCCATCTCTCCGGGTGCATTGAGTGTGCCTCTGACCGGCATCAGTTCAGGGCCCGCCAACGAGCTCGAGGCGTTGTCAATTATCGTCACGAATAACGCCCCGGGCACATTCTGGGCGAACCCTGCGCCGGCAGTCGCCTACAGCGGCGGTTCGACCGGCTTGCTCAACTTCAGGCCGGCCAACAACCAATCTGGATCCTACTCTCTGGGCGTCATCGTCAATGATCTCAGGGGCTCTAACAGCGTGATGGCCCGGGCATTCATGCTCAACGTGCGCCCGTCCGCCAATGTTCAGCCCACGATCTCGACGATCCCGGACCAAATGATTGCCGAAGACACGGTGCTCGGCCCGCTCAATTTCACCGTTCGGGACGCGGAGACGTTTGCTTCCAATCTCGTCGTCACCGCCTCGTCCAC